>Ga0118677_10000284_pt1 | contig 111700 bp, 99 predicted proteins | sample AliMusrvi5mmetaG_FD_86154 | JGI IMG/M metagenome (GOLD analysis project Ga0118677, IMG submission 86154)
GATAACCGTTTATCTGCGCCATTATTTAATACACCTCTTTTTGCTAAAAACCTAGAAGCAGCTTATCTCAAGATGTATGAGCGCTATCAGGCTGATTTAGAGCCTGAGCATCTAGTGATTGAGTAAGCTAAATTAGCTTACTCAACAGCCTTGACCATATCTTCCACAACCTTCTTCGCATCACCGAAGACCATCATGGTTTTATCCATGTAGAAGAGTTCGTTATCTAAGCCGGCGTAACCAGCAGCCATCGAGCGCTTATTGACGATGATCGTCTTAGCTTTGAACGCTTCCAGGATGGGCATGCCAAAGATTGGGCTACCAGGGGTTCTTGCTGCAGGATTTACAACGTCGTTCGCACCAAGAACGAGCACTACGTCAGCTTGACCAAAGTCGCTGTTAATATCCTCCATCTCAAATACTTGGTCATAGGGCACTTCAGCCTCAGCTAGGAGAACGTTCATATGACCAGGCATACGGCCAGCAACTGGATGAATCGCATATTTCACGGTAACACCATGATGAGTGAGTTTCTCAGTTAGTTCTTTGAGAGCATGCTGTGCTCGTGCCACCGCTAATCCATAGCCGGGAACAATAATCACAGTGTCAGCATTTTCCATGAGGAAAGCTGCATCTTCTGGCGAGCCTGTTTTGTAATTCTTCGGACCACCATCATCGCCACCTCCAGCACCAGCTTCAGCACCAAAACCACCAAGCAATACAGCAAGGATTGAGCGATTCATAGCCTTACACATAATGTAAGAAAGAATTGCACCAGAAGAACCTACGCAAGCGCCAGCAATAATCAATACAGGATTGTTGAGCGTAAAACCAATCCCTGCTGCAGCCCATCCGGAGTAGCTATTGAGCATTGAGACTACTACTGGCATATCTGCGCCACCAATTGGAATGATTAAGGTCACACCAAGAACTAGTGCAATTGCGCACATCGCCATAAAGGCAGCGTGGCTATCAGCCATGTAGTATGCGACTCCACTTCCAATCATGGCAAGTGCCAGAATCAAGTTCAGTAAGTGCTGGCCAGAAAAGCTAACGGGCTTGCCACTGACTTTGCCAGACAATTTACCGAAAGCAATAACAGATGCCGTGAAAGTAATCGCTCCAATGAAGGCGCCAATAAATAGCTCAATCTTTTGTGCGCCAGTATGCTCATGCGCTGGATTAAATACAGCCGCTACTGCAATCAAGACGGCTGAGAGTCCAACAAAAGAGTGCATGAGAGCAACTAGCTCTGGCATTTTGGTCATCTGAACACGTTTAGCAGCTAAGGTGCCAATGATGGCGCCAGCAACAATTGCACCAGCAATCAATGAAAAGGCTGGTTTAAAGTCAGCTACAAAGAAAGTGGTGATCACTGCAAGCAACATTCCAATCATGCCGAAGGTATTACCTTGGCGTGATGTGGTTGGTGAGGATAGACCTCTTAGTGCCAGAATAAATAGCACCGATGAAATGAGGTAGGAGATAGCGGTAAGGTTTGACATGAGTATGGTCTCTATGGAATCTTTTTTCTGTTTTTCTTTTACTTGCTGGTAGCTGCTTCAGCTTTGGGTGCTTTTTTCTTGAACATTTCAAGCATGCGACGGGTCACCATGAAGCCGCCAAAAATATTGATCGAGGCCAAGAAAACAGCTACTGCACCAATCACGCTAGTAAAGGTAATAGCTTCGCCGTTAATGACTTCAGTTTGAAGCAGTGCACCAACAATAATAATTCCGGAGATCGCATTGGTTACGGCCATTAAAGGAGTATGCAATGCTGGAGTGACGTTCCAAACCACGTGATAGCCCACAAAAATCGCGAGCACAAAAACGGTGATGTTCTGAACAGTCAGGATGCTTTGAAAGGCAGCGTAATCCATCTTATTTCCTTTGCAATATTTTTTATTATGAGTTTTTACGAATAGCCTGACCATCGCGACACATGAGGCAGGCGGCAACAATGTCATCATCAGTAGGTATAACCAGTTTGGCTTCTTTATCAATGATGAGTTTTAAGAAGTCCAGCAAGTTGCGGGCATAGAGCGCTGAGGCATCAGCGCCAACCATACTGGCTAAATCGGTGTAACCCACGATCTTGACGCCATTCACATCAATAATTTTGTCTGCCTGAGTGAGGGGACAGTTACCAGATCCGTTATCACCCTTGCCAGCTGCAAGATCGATTACCACTGAGCCGGCTTTCATATTGGCGACAGTATCGCTATTAAGCAGGACTGGAGGTTTACGACCAGGAATCAGTGCAGTTGTAATGACGATATCGGCTTGTTGTGCGCGCTCTGCTACTAAGGCAGCTTGGCGCTTCATCCAGCTTTCAGGCATTGGGCGAGCGTAGCCACCTACACCCTTAGCAATTTCCCGCTCTTCATCAGTTTCAAAAGGAACATCAACAAACTTGGCGCCAAGGGACTCAATTTGCTCTTTAGCGGCTGGGCGTACATCCGAAGCTTCGATAACAGCGCCGAGACGCTTGGCAGTAGCAATTGCTTGCAAGCCAGCAACACCAGCACCCAAAATGAGTACTCGCGCAGCCTTTACCGTACCTGCAGCCGTCATCAACATTGGCATAAAGCGTTGGTATTCATTAGCGGCAATCATCACTGCTTTATATCCAGCAATGTTTGCTTGCGAAGACAGTACGTCCATGCTTTGTGCACGCGTAGTTCTTGGGGCGGCTTCGAGTGAGAAGGCAGTAATACCTTGAGCTGCCATCGCAGCAATATTGTTGTTATCAAACGGCTCCAGCATACCAATCAAGACGCTGCCAGATTTGATCTGTGACAGTTCGCTGGCTTGCGGAGCGCGGACCTTTAAGACAAGCTCAGAAGCAAAGGCATCCGCTGCGCTTCCAATGGTTGCTCCAACGGCTACATAAGCAGAATCGGGTTGACTTGCTTGCAGGCCAGCATCTTTTTGAATGAGGACTTGATGACCTTGTCCGATGAGTTTTTTAACTGTTTCTGGTGTGGCGGCAACTCTTGTTTCACCAGCCTTCGTTTCCAGCGGGACCCCTATGCGCATTACTTGTCTCCAAAAAGCGTATTTTCAAAACTTCTATTTTAATTAAATAGGCCAAATTGCACCTATTTACGATTTCTTACTCAGAATGCGCAGTTTTGAGCCATTTTCGGTGAAAGCAGCCTAAGACTTTTACAATACAAGCAGAAAGCATTTATTGAATTTTCGCATTTTTCATGAGTGAACCCCATTCTTCTGTGATCTCTCCTATCAAAACCTCTAAAACTCCATTTAAGCCCTCAAAAGTCGTGATTGGGATGTCTGGAGGCGTTGATTCCTCAGTGGCTGCCTGGATGCTCAAGCAGCAGGGCTATGAGGTTATTGGCCTATTTATGAAGAACTGGGAGGACGATGACAGTGATGAGTATTGCTCGGCCCGCCAGGATTGGTTGGACGTAGTCTCGGTTGCAGACCTCATCGGGATTGATGTCGAGGCGGTCAATTTTGCTGCTGAGTACCGTGAGCGGGTTTTTGCTGATTTTTTACGAGAATACGCCGCTGGTAGAACGCCAAATCCAGACGTGCTCTGCAATGCGGAGATCAAATTTAAGGCTTTCCTTGATCATGCAATGAGTTTGGGTGCGGATGCCATTGCAACTGGGCATTACGCGCGCGTTCGAAGAGAAGAAGATGGGGTGCAGTTGCTCAAAGCAATTGATGTAAGTAAAGATCAAAGTTATTTCTTGCATCGACTCACGCAATCACAATTAGAGAAAGTACTTTTTCCTCTCGGGGAAATTGAGAAAACAGAAGTTCGCAAAATTGCACAAGAGATTGGTTTGCATAACGCGCGCAAGAAAGATTCGACAGGTATCTGCTTCATTGGTGAGCGACCCTTCCGCGAGTTTCTGAATCGTTACCTGCCTCGCACACCGGGCCCTATCAAAACAGTTGAAGGAAAAACGGTTGGAGAGCACATGGGTTTAGCCTTCTTTACCCTCGGCCAGCGCAAGGGAATTGGGCTGGGAGGCAGTCAGGACGGTACTGGTGACGCTTGGTATGTGGCACGTAAAGACGTTATAAACAATACTTTGTATGTTGCTCAAGGCCATGAACATCCCTGGTTATTAACAAATGCACTATCGGCAATGGATGCAAGTTGGATTGCAGGCTCTGCGCCCTTGGCAGGAAATTTTTCCGCTAAGACGCGCTATCGTCAAACTGACTCAGCTTGTGAAATACAGACTGGTCAAAATGGCGATCAGAGTTTTCAGTTGCAATTTCCTGAGCCCCAATGGGCAGTTACGCCGGGACAATCAGCTGTGTTGTATGACGGTGAGATTTGTCTAGGCGGCGGAATTATTACCACCTAGTATCCAAGATTACTCAGAGAACTAAGCCGCTGGTGGTATTGTTTCAATGAAGGATGAACGCAGCATCAGTTTTTGATACAAGCCATCGAGATTGGCATATTTTGTTTGCCACTCCAGCTTGGGAAAGCGGAGTAAGAGCCAAGCTAGTGCGCAGCCTACCGCGATATCCGCCAAAGTCATTTGATTGCCATGGCACCAGGCGTTTTCACCTAACTCTTGTGACATCTGGGAGAGGGCGGCATCTACCTTGCCCATTTGACGTTCAATCCAGGCCTGACTTTGCTGTTCTGCAGGCCGCCAGGTCGCCTCTAAGCGAGCCAGAATGCCAGCATCCATGATGCCGTCTGCTAGGGCTTCCCAGGTTTTGACGGTAGCCCGCTCTCGGCTTTCTGTGGGGATGAGCTTGCCTACGGGGCTTAAGGTATCGACGTATTCAACAATGACTCGGGAGTCATAAATGGCCTCGCCATCATCCAAAATCAGGCAAGGAACCTTGCCCAGAGGGTTCAACGAGCCTATTTTGGTCTTGGCATCCCAGACATTTTCAAGTTCTAGGGCTGCTTCGAGCTTTTTCTCTAAAAAAACGATGCGTACCTTGCGTACGTAGGGGCTGGTGAGTGATCCGATAATTTTCATAGGCTCCAAGTATAGCTAGATAGTAGTGGCTGGGGCAGAGTCAAGAACGCATTAAAATTAGACTTTGTTGACCTATTTCTTAAAAAGGCAATATTCGTGAGCCAGCCGCTTTCAACTCTCAATGCGCTTTCCCCTTTAGATGGGCGTTACGCCGGAAAACTCGATGCTTTACGCCCCTGGCTTTCTGAGTCAGCCTTTATGCGTCAGCGTGTCTTTGTTGAAATTCATTGGCTATTAGCGCTTGCATCCGCTGGCTTGCCAGACGTTCCTAAAATCAGTGCAGCCGATTCTGAATTCTTGCTCTCCCTTCCAAAGAATTTCTCTGACGCAGATGCGCAGCGGATTAAAGAGATCGAAGCCGTTACCAATCATGATGTCAAAGCGGTTGAGTACTTCCTGAAAGAGAAAGTTGCAGGCCATCCTGATTTATTGAAAGCCAGTGAATTTATTCACTTTGCTTGTACTTCTGAAGATATCAACAACACATCACATGGTTTGATGTTGCGCGGTGCACGTGATGAAGTGCTGTTGCCGCAACTCAAAAAAATACTTTCCGTGTTAACTGATTTGGCAATCGAGCATGCCAAAGTGCCTTTACTCTCCCGCACTCATGGCCAGCCAGCTTCGCCAAGCACTTTGGGTAAAGAGCTTGCGAATATTGCAAAGCGTTTAGAGCGTGCGATTGCGAATATTGCTGAAGTCCCTTTGATGGGCAAGATGAACGGTGCAGTGGGTAATTACAACGCACATCTTTCTGCTTACCCTGATTTCGATTGGGAAGACTTCTCGCGCAATGTGGTTGAAAAGCGTTTGGGTTTGACCTTCAACCCCTACACAATTCAAATTGAGCCACACGATGGTATGGCTGAGCTCTTTGATGCTATTGCGCGCGCGAATACGATTTTGCTGGATATGGATCGCGATTTCTGGGCATATATTTCTGTTGGATATTTCAAACAACGTACTAAAGCAGGCGAGATTGGTTCGTCAACCATGCCGCATAAAGTCAACCCAATTGACTTTGAAAACTCAGAAGGTAATTTAGGGGTTGCTAATGCACTATTGCGCCATCTTGCAGAAAAGTTACCCATCTCTCGTTGGCAGCGTGATCTGACAGACTCTACTGTTTTACGTAATCTAGGGCCGGCTTTTGGCCATAGTCTTTTGGCATACGACAGTGCTTTGCGAGGTCTGAGTAAGCTTGAAGTCAATCATGCCGCCATCGCGGCTGATTTGGATGCTTGCTGGGAAGTACTTGCTGAACCAGTCCAAACAGTGATGCGCCGTTACGGTATTGAAAATCCTTATGAGCAGTTAAAAGAACTGACTCGTGGCAAAGGGATCAATCAAGCTGATCTGCAGGCTTTCATCAAAGGACTGAAGATTCCTGAAGATGCAAAAGCACGCTTATTAGAAATGACTCCGGCATCCTATTTGGGTAAGGCAGTCGAATTGACTGAACGTCTTAAAAAGTGAGTGTTCAGAAGTCGGGCAGGCCAATCATATGGTTTGCGGTTTATCAGCTTCTATGGCATTTACTGCTACCTTTGGCCTTTATCCGTCTGGCGTGGCGCGCTCGCCATTCGATTCAATATCTAGGACATTTATCTGAACGTTTAGGGTTTGGTTACACAAAACCGATTATCCAAAATGCGATTTGGATTCATGCAGTCTCTGTTGGTGAGACTCGTGCTGCACAGCCACTAATAGAGGCTTACCTAGCTCGAGGTGAAAAAATCCTACTGACTCATATGACTTTAAATGGTCGTCGTACTGGTAAAAAATTATTTTCATCCGCAATTACCGCTGGTCAGATTCGTCAAGTGTATCTTCCTTATGACCTTTGTGGACCGGTAGAGCACTTTCTAAAAACCTTCAAACCTAAGTTAGGTTTGTTTATGGAAACCGAAGCCTGGCCAACAGTTGTATTTCGTTGTGCTGAAATCGGCCCACCTTTATTCCTGGTGAATGCCCGCTTATCGCAGCGAAGCGCAAAACGAGTTCAGAGTTTTGGTAAAGCAGGGCAGGCACTATTTCAGGCTTTTGCTGGAGTTTTGGCGCAGACTGCATTTGATGCTGAACGCTACCAGCAGTTGGGTGTCCGCAATATTGTGGTGGTTGGTAATCTCAAGTTTGATGTGCCATTAGATCCCACGCAATTAGAAAAAGGCTGTCAGTGGCGAACCAAGCTCGAAAGCTCCAATCGACTGATGGTTTGTGCTGCTAGTACGCGTGATGGCGAGGAAGCCATCATCCTGAAAGCTTGGCAAGCGCTAATACTGAGTAATACATTTACCGTTTCTCCGCTGCTATGTTTAATTCCAAGGCATCCTGAACGTTTTGCAGACGTAGCTAATTTGATCACCAATATGGGACTCACATTCCGCAAGCGGAGTGAGTGGCTTGATACTCCAGATGCTTGCAATGGCGTTAAGGTCTTATTGGGCGACTCGATGGGGGAGATGGCACTGTATTACAGTGCAGCAAGTTTGACTGTAATGGGCGGAACGCTGTTGCCTTTTGGGGGCCAGAATTTGATAGAAGCCTGTGCAGCAGGCTGTCCAGTTTTGTTAGGCAAACACACTTATAACTTTCAGCAGGCAGCGATTGATGCGATTGACTGTGGAGCTGCAAAGCAAATTGAGGGTGAGACACTCTTGAATGAGTCGCTTGCGCTCGTTGAGGCTCTCAAATCCTGTCTTCAGAACGCGGAGCAACTTGAGCAGATGGCTAGGGCAGCTAAGCAATATGCAGTAGACCACCAAGGTGCTACGCAAAAAATTCTGACGATCTTAGATCGCCAGAATCATGTTTTTAATTAAACTCTCGCACCAAAGTTAGGATCATCGTTACGAGCTGCATCATCAGGCTTGCGATCCCCTTTGATTAAGTCTTCACGCTTGACCCCAAGCCACATTGCTAGAGCAGCGGCCACGAAGACCGAAGAATAAATACCAAACAAAATACCAATAGTTAAGGCTAGCGCAAAGTAAAACAGTGTTGGTCCACCAAAGATCAGCATGGCTAAGACCATCATCTCCGTGCTACCGTGAGTAATCATGGTGCGGCTAATGGTGCTGGTAATCGCATTGTCAATAATTTCGCGGGTATTCATCTTGCGATACTTGCGGAAGTTTTCCCGAATTCGGTCAAAGATCACCACAGACTCGTTCACGGAGTAACCGAGAACAGCCAAGACTGCAGCTAATACTGATAGCGAGAACTCCCAATGGAAGCAAGCAAAGAAGCCTAAAATGATGACTACGTCGTGCAAGTTCGCAATGATGCCGGCAAGGGCAAACTTCCACTCAAAGCGAAATGATAGGTAAAGCACGATACCAATGATCACAAAGATCAATGCTTTCAGACCATCAAGAGCGAGTTCTTGACCTACTTGAGGGCCAACAAACTCCACCCGTTGCAATTTGGCTCCAGAACTCGCTGGATCCAGGGCTTTCATAACGGCGGTACTTTGATCAGCGGAAGCAATTACTTTGCCCTCAGCATCCTTTTGAATCGGCAGACGAATCATGACATCACGCGAGCTGCCAAAGTTTTGGATTTGGGTGTCGTTGTAACCCAGCTTTTGAACACTATCTCTAATTGAATCTAATGGAGCCGTTTGTGGATAACTCACCTCCATTACCGTGCCGCCAGTAAATTCGATAGAGAGGTGTAGACCGTTATGCCACAAGAAAAAAACTGCTGCTAAAAAAGTGATTAAAGAAATAATATTCAGCACCAAAGCATGGCGCATGAAAGGAATATCTTTTTTGATCCGGAAAAATTCCATGGCTTATTTCTCCTTTGGACGCCAAACTTGGCCGATAGCGAGTTTCTGAACCTTTTTATTTCTACCGTACCAAAGGTTAACAATCCCACGTGAGAAGAAAACCGCAGAGAACATCGAGGTCAAAATACCCAAGCAATGCACAATCGCAAAACCTTTGATGGGGCCTGAGCCAAAAGCCAGTAGGGCGAGACCAGCAATTAAAGTAGTGACGTTAGAGTCCAAAATCGTTGCCCAGGCCTTATCAAATCCTAAGGCGATCGCAGTTTGAGGTGCGGTGCCATTGCGTAACTCTTCACGGATACGTTCATTGATCAATACGTTTGAGTCAATCGCCATACCCAAAGCCAGTGCCATAGCGGCAATGCCAGGTAGGGTGAGGGTTGCTTGCAGCATCGACAGTACAGAAATGAGGAGCAGTAGGTTAACCCCCAATGCCAGTACTGAGAAAGTGCCGAACAGTAAGTAGTAAGCCATCATAAAAATAGCAATGGCAGTAAATCCAATGAGTAGGGATTTAAAACCCTTCTCAATATTTTCAGCACCAAGGCTAGGTCCAATCGTGCGCTCTTCAATGATTTCCATTGGAGCGGCTAAGGAACCAGCACGAAGCAAGAGCGCTAAATCATTTGCACTAGCAGTAGTGGGTTGCCCCGTAATCTGAAACTTGGAGCCAAACTCCCCTTGAATTGTGGCGATGGTAAGTACCTCACCTTTACCTTTTTCAAACAAAATCATGCCCATTGGCTTGCCAATATTTTCTCGGGTCACTTCTTGCATGACTCGACCGCCAGTAGCATCCAGTGAGATATTGACAGCTGGACGTTGATTTTGATCAAAGCCTGCACTCGCATCGGTAATACTTTCGCCACTAAAGATGACAGACTTCTTAAATACGCCATAACGATTTTCGCCAAAGCGGAAGACATCCATACCTGGGGGAGCTGCTTCACCTAGACTAATGGAAGGTGTAATAGGATCGGCCAAGCGAGATTCTAAGGTTGCGGTACGACCTATGATGTCCTTGGCTCTCGCAGTATCTTGCACACCAGGGAGTTGAACCACAATGCGCTCGGCACCCTGTTGTTGAATGAGGGGCTCTTTTACGGCTAATTCGTTTACTCGCTTATTGAGGGTAATGATGTTCTGTTTTACCGCATTATCTTGGACGGCTTTTAATGCACTGGGCTTAAACTCACCAAGTAATTGAGCGCCACCGCCAACAGCTTTAATTTGCCAATCTAGCTCAGGCTCGCTGCTTAATAAAAGAGAGCGAGCTGCATCTGCATCATCTCGGTTGCTAAAGTTAATCGTGACTGATTCAGGCCCACGATCAATACCTTGATGGCGAATATTCTTATCGCGCAATTGACCCCGAATATCACCTGCTAATGAAGTAATTTTCTTTTGTACTGCACCCTTCATGTCCACTTGCAATAGAAAGTAGACGCCACCCCGTAAATCTAGACCCAGTGGCATTGGTAGGGCATTGATGGCATTTAACCAATCGGGAGTATTAGATAAAAGATTTAAAGCAACAGTGAAACTAGGATCATTTTGATCGTTATTGAGTTTTTGTTGCAGTAGGTCGCGAGCGCGTAATTGGGTATCAGTATCTGCAAAACGAATTTTGATTGACCCAACGTTATTGGCATTCTCGAAGAAGATGCCGGTGCTATTAATACTTGCATTACTCAGAATATTTTCAACTCTAGACTCTGTTGCTAAATCTACCTTGATAGTGGGTTTAGCTGATGAGACTTGAACCGCTGGAGCCTCCCCGAAAAAATTCGGTATTGAATATAGCGCGCCGATGAGTAATGCAGCGACGATGACAATATATTTCCAGAGAGGATAGCGATTCATAGTGAGGCAGTATTAAGCAGACTTGAGTGTGCCTTTTGGCAAGACGGTAGTGATTGCACCTTTTTGCATTTGGACTTCAGTCCCAGTGGCAATTTCAACACTGATAAATTGATCTTTCAGCGCTGTTACTTTACCTACGATGCCGCCAACGGTAACTACTTCATCGCCAACAGCCAAAGCTTCAAGCATCGCCTTGGTTTCTTTTTGACGCTTCATTTGAGGGCGGATCATGATGAAGTACAAAACAACAAACATCAAAATCAAGGGAAGGAAGCTCATTAAGCCACCAGATTCAGAACCCCCAGCTGCAGCTTGGGCATAAGCATTGCTAATCCACATAAAACCTCCGTAAAAGACGAAATAAAAACTGATGCTTTTTGGACTTTTTAACTAAAGCCGTAAACCCGCAATTCTAAACTGTAAGGGTGCTCTGGGGCAGATAAAACCCTGATATGAGGGGGAAAGGGGGCTCGGAGTAGGGCTAGTCTTGTCCTGGCTCTACACCGCGCTGGCGATTACGGTGAAATTCTTCACGATAGGCCTGGAAACGAGCTTGGCTAATGGCTTCGCGCACTTCGGTCATGAGCTGCAGGTAGTAAGACAGGTTGTGGATCGTATTGAGCTGTGAGCCAAGAATTTCATTGGCTTTTTGGAGGTGATTCAAATAGGAGCGGGTGAAATGCTTGCAGGTATAACAAGCACAGCTTGGATCTAGAGGACGATCATCATCCTTATAGCCAGAGTTACGTAACTTCAGATCGCCAAAGCGGGTAAATAGCCAGCCGTTGCGCGCATTGCGCGTTGGCATCACACAATCAAACATGTCGATACCTAAACTAACAGCCAATATGAGATCCTCTGGTGTGCCTACTCCCATCAGGTAGTGGGGAAGGTGGGCGGGGAGCTTAGGCGCAGTGAAGTTGAGAATGCGCTCAAATTCAGGTTTAGGCTCTCCAACCGATAGGCCGCCAATGGCAATACCATCAAAACCTTGCTCACTCACCCCTGCTAGGGAAAGTTCTCGCAGGTTTTCAAACATGCCGCCTTGAACAATGCCGAATAAGCCATTATCCGTTTCCAGCTCTCTAAAGCGTTTAATGGAGCGCTCACCCCAACGTAAGGAGAGTTCAAGTGATTGCTGCGCTGTTTTCTCAGTAGTGGCTTTGCCATGGCTTTCGTAGGGAGTGCACTCATCGAACTGCATCGCAATATCGCTATTGAGAACTGCTTGTATCTCCATTGAAACTTCCGGAGACATAAATAATTTATCGCCATTAATAGGTGAAGCAAAAGTAACACCTTCTTCAGAGATTTTTCTCAACGTACCTAAACTGAAAACCTGAAAGCCTCCCGAATCGGTCAAGATCGGCTTATCCCAAGCCATAAAGCGATGCAAGCCACCATGTTTTTTAACAACCTCTAAACCGGGTCTGAGCCACAGGTGAAAAGTGTTGCCTAAAATAATTTGCGCATGCGCTTCTTCAAGATCGCGTGGGGTCATAGCTTTGACAGTGCCATAAGTACCTACCGGCATGAAGATGGGTGTTTGCACGCTACCATGGGGTAGGTCAAGTTGACCTACTCGGGCCAAGCTGGAAGAGTCATGCGCTGATATATTGAATTGAATGGATTTTGTCATGTCTGCGTAATTTTAAAGCCGCGTGAGAAACATCGCGTCGCCATAGCTAAAGAAGCGATATTCCTGAGCAATGGCATGTTGGTATGCTTGGCGGATGTTCTCCATGCCAGCAAAGGCACTGACCAGCATGAGTAAGGTTGATTTAGGTAGATGGAAGTTGGTAATGAGGCAATCCACTATTTTGAATGTGAAGCCTGGAGTGATAAATAAATTGGTATCACCAGAGCGTTGTTGATTGATTGCAAAACTCTCAAGAGTACGTAAGCTGGTGGTACCAACAGCAATGATCCGTCCACCGGCATGTCGGGTTTTTTCAATCGCAGCAAGAGTAGTCTCGGGGATCGAGTACCACTCTGAATGCATTTTGTGCAAACTTAAATCCTCTTCTCGCACGGGGGAGAAGGTGCCGGCACCCACATGTAAAGTAATACTAGTGTGTTCGATACCCATGGCTCGGAGTTCAGCAAGAATGGCCTCATCAAAGTGAAGGCCTGCAGTAGGCGCAGCTACAGCGCCGGGATTCTTGGCAAGCACGGTCTGATAGCGATTGACATCCACTTGGTTGGGTTGATGCTCAATATAAGGAGGTAGTGGGAGTTCGCCAAATTTCTCTAATAAATCGAGAATGGCTTCGGGGAACTCGATTTCAAAGAAACGACCATCGTAAGCGACGACCTTAGCTTCGAAGCTCTCCCCATTGCGATTGTGGATTTGAACAATCGAGTCAAGCTTAGGCACTTTGGAGGCTCGTATTTGGACCCATGCCCGCTGATTGCTAGTGATACGTTCAATCAGAAGCTCTATGGCTCCGCCAGTGGATTTTTTACCATGCAGTCTGGCAGGAATAACTTTGGTGTCATTCATGATCAGTAAATCGCCAGGTTTTAGAAGGCTCAAAATCTCTTTGAATTGCCGGTCGACTAGACTGCCAGCCTGTACTTCAAGAAGGCGGCTTGCGGTCCGTTCGGCCAAGGGATTTTGGGCGATTAGGCGGGCAGGGAGTTCGTAATTGAAGTCGGAGAGTTGCATAGCATTACCATCAGAGCTTGGATTCTAACCATCATGACTAAGACTGTACCTCCAGCACTCCAAAAAATGGGTTTAGATAGCCCTATGGCACTCGTTTTACATCTTCCGATGCGCTATGAGGATGAAACTGAGCTTTTGAGCATTGCAGAAGCTCTAGACCTAGGCCGCTTTCGTTCAGTGCAAACCCAAGGTGTTGTGATCCGTAATCAGGTCTTGTTTAGACCAAGAAGGCAGTTGGTGGTCTCGATTGAAGATGCGGGGGAGGTTTTACAACTTCGCTTCCTCAATTTTTATCCAAGCCAGCAAAAGCAAATGGCGGTCGGAGCCCATGTTCGAGTGCGAGGCGAAATCCGTGAGGGATTTCAGGGGCCAGAGATGGTACATCCCACCGTTCGAGCGCTTGCGCCCGATGCCCCGCTACCCAAGAGTTTGACCCCAGTGTATCCAGCCAGTGCCGGCGTGACGCAGACAGTCCTACGCAAGGCAATTTCTTCTGCGCTTAAGGATCCCAATATTCACGATTTGCTTGTAGAGTTTTTGCCAAGCAAATTATTAGCTGAGTTATTGCCCAGTCATCAGTGGCCTAATTTAGAAGCTGCGATTACCTTATTGCATCAACCACCAGCTGATGCAGATACGCAAACCTTGTTAGACCGAACACACTTGGCTTGGCGTCGTGTGCAATTTGAGGAATTACTTGCTCAGCAGATCTCATTAAAGCGAGCGCATTCGATACGGCAAAAAAGGCGAGCTCCAGAGATTATTAAAGCAACGGAATCGGGTTCTAAAAAGAGTATTGAATCAGGCTTACTGAAGGTTTTGCCTTTTAAGCTCACCTCAGCACAAGATCGAGTTTGGGATGAAATTGGTCATGACCTCTCTCGAGGTTTCCCGATGAATCGATTGCTACAGGGTGATGTGGGGAGTGGTAAGACTGTGATTGCAGCACTAGCAGCTGCAAGAGCAATAGACAATGGCTACCAAGCTGCAATTATGGCCCCGACCGAAATCTTAGCAGAACAACATTTTCTGAAGATGCAAGAATGGTTTGAGCCACTCGGTGTCAAAGTGGTTTGGTTATCCGGTAGCCTCAAAGCAAAAGAAAAAAGATTGGCACAAGATCTAGTCGAAAGCAGTGAGGCGCAACTGATCGTTGGTACTCATGCCTTAATTCAAGAGTCAGTCCATTTTGCAAAGCTAGGCCTTGCAGTAATTGATGAGCAGCATCGTTTTGGGGTGAGGCAGCGGATGGAAATTCAGCAACGGATCGGCTCAGAATTGCTCTATTGCCATCAGATGATGATGTCTGCAACGCCGATTCCGCGTACGCTTGCCATGACCTATTATGCTGATCTCGATGTTTCAGTGATTGACGAACTTCCCCCTGGTCGTAAACCGATTACAACAAAAGTTCTTAAGGCAAGCCGTCGCAATGAAGTCATTGATGGTGTCAAGGAATGGCTTGCTAAGGGCTTACAGGCCTATTGGGTATGTCCTTTGATTGAAGAGTCTGAAGCTTTGCAGTTACAAACTGCAATCGAGAGCGCAGAGCAACTTACTCTCGCTTTACCAAACTTTAAAGTTGGTTTAGTGCATGGTCGTATGAAGAGTGATGAAAAGGCAGCCGTCATGGCTGCCTTTAAAGCCAATGAAATTCAGCTCTTGGTCGCCACTACTGTGATTGAGGTTGGGGTAGATGTCCCTAATGCTGCTTTGATGGTAATTGAACACGCAGAGCGTTTTGGCTATGCTCAAATTCATCAACTGCGAGGGCGAGTGGGAAGGGGCTCAGCGGACTCAGTTTGCATTCTGATGTATGCAGAGCCGCTGTCTCAGGCGGCTAAAGAGCGCCTACAAACTTTACGAGAAGTATCTGATGGGTTTGTCATTGCCGAGCGAGATTTATCATTGCGAGGGCCTGGTGAATTGCTGGGCGCCAGGCAATCTGGAGATGCAATGTTGCGCTTTGTGGATCTACAAAGAGATGCCTGGTTGATAGAATTGGCTCAGCAAGCAGCGGAGCGTTTACTGGCAGAGTATCCAGATTTAGTGGAAAAACAATTGGCAAGATGGCTAGGATCACGCGCCGAATTTTTAAAGGCCTGATAATTACCTTATGACACTAACTGAACTTCGTTACATCGTTGCAGTCGCTCGTGAGCGCCATTTTGGGCGCGCAGCTGAGGCTTGCTTTGTTTCTCAGCCTACGCTCTCTGTCGCCATCAAGAAGCTAGAGGAAGAGCTCAATATTCAAATTTTTGAGAGAACCAGCTCTGAGGTGTCGATGACTGCTTTAGGCGCCTTGGTCGTAGAGCAGGCTCAGCGTGTTTTAGAAGAAGCAAATACTTTGAAGCATTTAGCAAAGCATGGCCAAGATCCTTTATCGGGTCCGCTAAGATTAGGAACGATTTATACCATCGCACCTTACTTACTTCCTAGCCTAGTGAGAGAAGCCAGAGAGTCTTTACCAAATGCCCCTTTATTTCTAGAAGAAAACTTCACGGCCCGTTTGTTAGAAATGTTGCGACAAGGAGAGCTAGATTGTGCTGTGCTGGCACATCCTTTCCCGAGCTCAGGTCTGGAGATCATTGATTTATATGATGAGCCATTCTTGGTTGCTGTACCCAAAGGACATGCTTGGGAAAGTCGTCAATCCATTGCCCATCAAGAATTAAAAGCTCAGAATACCTTGCTACTTGGCGCAGGACATTGCTTTCGAGACCATGTGCTTGGAGTGTGTCCGGAGCTCAATCGTTTAGGGAGTGGCTCAACCATTGGTGAGCAGCACAGCTTCGAAGGCTCATCTCTAGAAACCATTCGACAAATGGTTGCTGGCGGAATCGGCATCAGCGTTTTACCAAGGACTTCAGTGGATGATCCCAAAACCGAAGAAGGTTTGATTCGTTACATTCCACTGGAGGAGCCAACACCCACCAGACGGGTTTGCTTGGTTTGGCGGAAAAGTTATACCCGTGCTCCTGTGATGCAAGAGCTTGCAAAAACAATTCGTCGTTGCGATCTTTCAGGAGTGAGTTTTATTGATGTCTGAACGCTTACGAGCCTATGCACGCCTCATTAGGCTGGATAAACCCATTGGTACTCTTCTGCTCCTATGGCCTACCTGGTGGGCTTTGTGGCTGGCAAGTGGTAGTTTACCGAATCTACAGATTTTGATCATTTTCACGATCGGTACTTTCCTCATGCGTAGCGCAGGTTGTGCAGTTAATGATTATGCAGACCAAGATTTTGATCGAGATGTTCTCAGAACCCAGCATCGTCCTGTCACGAGTGGACGGATCTCAGGCAAAGAAGCGGTTTGGGTTTCAATAATCTTAGCCCTACTAGCCTTTGCTTTAATTCAGCCACTCAATTTTCTGACTAAAGAGCTGTCCGTTCTTGCAGTGCTGATCGCTGCAGTCTATCCATTTACAAAACGTTTTTTCGCCATTCCGCAGGCTGTGCTTGGAGTTGCGTTTGGTTTTGGTATTCCGATGGCTTATGCAGCTATCTTAGGGTTCATTCCACTAGAGGCCTGGATTTTATTTGTCGGTAATATTTTTTGGGCGATTGCATACGATACCGCTTATGCCATGGTAGACCGCGAGGATGATATTCGGATTGGTATAAAGACCTCAGCGATTACTTTCGGCCGTTTTGATGTGGTCGCTATTACTTTTTGTTACGGAGTACTACTGCTGAGCCAAATCATTGTTGCGCGACTTGTCCATCTGAGTCTTTACTTTTGGCTGGGCTGGGGAGCTGCATTGTTATGTGCTTTGTATCACGTCAAACTGGTTTCCACTCGTTCACGTGAGAACTGCTTCAAAGCATTTCTACACAATAATTGGTTGGGCGGATTTCTATTCCTAGGAATAGTGTTGGGTCTATTCCTGACCTAATTCGTCACCCATGGCTTTACTGCGCTCTGCAGCAGCAGCCAAGGCCCTCTCCAGGGCGGCCTGCCAGTCCAAATCTTTGAGAACTGCTAGGGCAGCGGCAGTGGTGCCACCTTTTGAAGTGACCTTCTCACGCAGGGTGCTCGCATTCTCTGCAGAATGGTTGGCAAGCTTTGAGGCGCCCTCAAGCGTTGCATAAGCTAGCTTACGAGCCGTTACAGAATCTAAGCCGAGTCTTTCCCCGCCTGCTTGCAATGCTTCTAAGAAGGCGAACACATAAGCAGGACCGCTACCAGATAAAGCAGTAACCGCATCCAGGAGTTGCTCTTGGTCCACCCAAACCGTCTGTCCAAGAGCGTTACAAATCACTTCCGCTAAGTTACGGTCAGCATCACTCACTGAAGTTTCTGCAAAAAGACCAGTAATACCTTTGCCAATTAATGCTGGGGTGTTGGGCATTGCTCGAACACAGCGAGTCTGCCCAAGCCAGCGACTCATATCGCCAGTTCGAATGCCTGCAGCAATGCTCACTATCAAAGGAGCAGCAGATGCTTGCAGTCTGACGCTCAATGCTTGTGCTGCCGCTTTAAAGTCTTGAGGCTTAACGGCCATGACTACAATATTGTTTTCAGATTCGTCTAAAGCCATGGCATCAATTGAGGCAATAGCGCTGATTGCAAAGTCTTTTTTAAGCTGACTTGCTGTTTCAGGATTCGTTTCAATCACTGAAATTTGCTGAGCTTGCAGACCTACTTTCAGAAGGCCGCCAATCAGGGCGCGTCCCATATTGCCACCGCCCAGAAAGGTAATGTGAATATCGCTATTGAATATATTTTTGCTCGTCATGCGCTTATCTTATCTCGCTTGCCAAATATTGCAGTTCCTACGCGAACAATCGTACTCCCATGGGCAATTGCCGCTTCCATATCGTCTGACATTCCCATCGAGAGGGTATCGAATTCTTGAAACCCAGCCTCTTTAGAGTATTTCGCCTGAATTCTTTTAAAGCAATCTTCTACCGCTCCAAAGGCTTTTGCTTGACTCATTGGATCTGAAGTAGGTTCAGGAATAGCCATCAAACCTCTCAGAGTAAGGTGAGGCAATTGAGCGATGGCGTTACAGAGTGTTTCAGCTTCATCCAAAGGAGTACCGCTTTTGGAGTCTTCATTACTAACATTGACCTGTACACAAAGTTGCAGCTTCTTCGAAATAGAAAGTGCTCCTCGTTGGCTAGAGAGTCTCTCGGCAATTTTAATGCGGTCAATGCTATGAACCCAGTCAAAATGAGCTGCTACATCTTTGGTTTTATTACTTTGGAGTGGGCCAATAAAGTGCCACTCAAGTTCAGATCGATAAGCTGCCAAGGTTTGTATTTTCTCAATTGCTTCCTGCACATAATTTTCACCAAATACCTTCTGACCTGCTGCAATCGCTTGCTCAATATCTTTGGCAGGAAAGGTTTTGCTGACTGCCATCAGGGTAACGCTGCTGGCATTGCGCTTTGCGGCTAAGGCAGCATCTTGAACCCGTCTTCGAACTTGTTCAAGATGGATCGCAATTGGCGTCATTTCTTCTCTGCTTGTTGACTAAGAAGTTGATCGACTAATTCAATCCAGTGAACGACAGGAGTTTGATCTTGTTGAAGGTGGGCAATACAGCCAATATTTCCCGAGACGATCATTTGAGCATCTGATTCTTCGCAGGCAGTTTGTAAGTGTATTAATTTTTGTTTACGAAGTTGCTCCGAAAGTTCAGGCTGCGTAATCGAATAGGTGCCAGCCGAGCCGCAGCATAAATGGCTATCTGCACACAATCGTACTCCCACACCTAAACTCGTCAGCAATTTTTCAACTTGCCCACGAATTTGTTGTCCATGTTGCAAAGTACAGGGTGGGTGATAAACCACGCCAGGTTTTTGTTCGCTACCAATTAAGTCCAATAATTCATTTTGGAGTGTGGGTAGGATTTCAGAAATATCTTTCGTTAACTCAGAAACCTTTTTTGCTTTAGCTGCATACATCGGGTCATGAGCTAAGAGGTGCCCATAGTCTTTGACCATCACACCACAGCCAGAGGCAGTCATCACAATTGCCTCGACCCCGGATTCAATTAAAGGCCACCAAGCATCAATATTTTGCTTTGCATCGTCTAAGCCACCCGCCTGATCATTGAGGTGATACCGCAGAGCGCCGCAGCACGTTGCCTTAGGTGCGCTAATCAGTTGAATATGCAGTGCATGCAATACCCGAGCAGTTGCAGAATTCACATTCGGCAGCATGTCAGGCTGGACGCAACCTTCCAGCAAAAGCATTTTGCGAGCATGCTCTGTCTGAGGTCTTTGGTGGGGATTGGTACCGGGGTGAAGTGCCTTATTTTTCAGATGCGGAATTTTACGCTTCATGCTATGCGGCAAAATAGGGCGCACCAGACGACCCAATTTCATTGCCGTCTTCATTAAGGTGGGGCTGGTTAAACCCTCTTTGAGGGCCCAGCGGGTGAGGCGATCTTTAAGAGGGCGTGAAGCGGTATTGTCTTCAGCCCATTGACGACCAATATCAATCAGCTTGCCGTATTGAACACCGCTAGGACAGGTGCTCTCACAGTTACGACAGGTTAGGCAACGATCAAGATGTAAGCGAGTTTTCTCAGTTGGGGCCTGCCCTTCAGCCATTTGTTTAATGAGATAGATACGACCTCGCGGACCATCTAACTCATCACCTAGGAGTTGATACGTAGGACAGGTGGCTGTACAAAATCCACAGTGCACACACTTACCTAAGATACGCGCAGCCTCTATACCTTCAGCTGTATTTTGAAATTGGGGGGCGAGTTCAGTTTGCATGGATTACTTAGGGAAGGCGATTCGTAGCAAAAACACCGGAAGGATCAAAGCTGGCTCTTAACCTCGCCTGAATTGGTTCAAGCGCTTGAGAATGGGTTTGTTCACTCAGTAGAGTAAAGCGTTGATTGGCTGGATTGACTTTAGCGCCCTGCCGAAAACGCATTGCATGTCCACCATGAGCATTGGCCAGTTGTTTGAGCGCCGCAAAAGTAGCATCATCACTAGGGCCTTTAATCCAACGCTCTTGACCATGCCACTCTAAAATGATTTCAGAAGATATGTTGCCCACATTACCTAAGTCAAGCGGACCGCAAGCTGCAGGTAGAGCAAGGCGATAGAGTGTTTCATCTGCTTGTAGATTTATAAATGCTGACAGCTGTTGCTCGCGCAACTGGGTCCAGAATGTTTCGGCTTCTTGAGAATCTAATTCTTTTGCATTCAGGCTTGAGCAGAGAGACACTTTTGCGGCATAAACTGCTGCTTCTGCTCCTGCCATTCGAATAGTTAGCTCTCCAAAACTATCGGCTTGGTTCGCACCAATCCAGCAACTTGCAGAGAGGGGTAAGGGTTGACCGGCAGATTTGTTCAGGCTTTGCAAAGCAGCAGCCTGAGTAATTTGGCAACGTATGCTCGAGCTGGCAGCTGGCTTTGGCAAGACTTTTACAGAGGCCTCCAAGATGAGAGCAAGAGTACCGAGGGACCCTGGCATGAGGCGAGATACATCATAGCCTGCAACGTTCTTCATCACTTTACCGCCAAAAGATAAATCTTGACCTTTGCCATCCATGATGCGAGCACCCAATACAAAGTCACGCAAATTACCCACGCTAATTCGTGCTGGACCAGCCAAGCCTGCAGCAATTGCACCACCGAGAGTGGCTTGCTCGCCAAAATGGGGGGGTTCAAAAGCGAGCATCTGATTTTTTTCAGCTAGCACTTGCTCAATCTCGCGAAGTGGTGTGCCTGCGCAAGCAGTGATCACCAGTTCTTCTGGTTGATAGTCGAGGATACCGCTATAGTTTTTAGTACTCAGTTTGGCGAACTGGTTATTGTTGCCATACCAAGTTTTAGTACCGCCACCTTCGATGGATAAAGGCGTTTTAGTTTTTGCCGCTTCTAGGATCTGTTTACGAAAAGAATCAATCTGCTGCTGAGAATCTGATGAGCCCATTAAAAGCGCTCCAACTCAGGATGAGGCAAGATACCTTTACTCACTCGCATACGGCCATACTCAGCACAGCGATTAAGGGTAGGGATAGCTTTATCAGGATTAAGCAGTTTATCTGGATCAAATGCGCTTTTCACACCCCAAAAGGATTCGCGCTCACCTTCGCCAAACTGGATACACATCGTATTGATCTTCTCAATACCTACGCCGTGTTCGCCTGTAATCGTACCGCCTAATTCAACACAGGCTTCTAAAATTTCAGAGCCAAAGTCTTCGGCTCGATGCCATTCATCTTGATCGGCCCCATTAAATAAAATGAGGGGATGCATATTGCCATCGCCAGCATGAAATACATTCAAACAACCAAGACCATATTTCTTTTCCATTCCCTGAATACGCTTAAGTAGGGTGGCGATATGGCGGCGAGGAATTGTGCCATCCATACAGTAATAATCTGCTGCCAGACGTCCTGCTGCAGGGAAGGCATTTTTTCTACCACTCCAAAACTTTAGCCGTTCTGATTCATCACGTGAGATTTGAATTCCACTGGCCCCGGATTTTTTTAGGACCTCTGTCATGCGCTCAATTTCTTCAGCAACTTCTTCAGGGGTTCCGTCTGATTCGCAAAGCAAGATGGCTTCTGCATCGAGGTCGTATCCCGCATGAACAAATTCTTCTACGGCACGCGTAGTAGCCTTATCCATCATCTCTAAACCCGCGGGAATAATCCCGGCGGCAATGATGGCTGCAACAGCATTACCACCCTTCTCAATGTCGTCAAAACTTGCCATGATGACTCTTGCGAGTTTAGGTTTAGGTACGAGCTTGACGGTCACTTCAGTAACAACGGCGAGCATGCCTTCGCTACCAATCATCACTGACATTAAATCTAGGCCAGGCGCATCTGGAGCTAAGCCACCAAACTCTACGATCTCGCCATTCATGAGCACTGCGCGAACACGCAATACGTTTTGTAAAGTCAGGCCATACTTAAGACAGTGCACCCCTCCTGAGTTTTCATTTACATTGCCGCCAATCGAGCAGGCAATTTGGGACGAAGGGTCGGGCGCGTAATACAAACCCAAATGTGCAACCGCTTCAGAGATCGCGAGATTACGAACTCCCGGTTGGACAACTGCAGTACGAGTAAAGGGATCAATACTCACAATCTTTTTGAGCTTCGCTAGCGAGAGGACCAGACCTTGGGCGATGGGCATCGCCCCACCAGAAAGGCCGGTACCAGACCCCCTTGGAACAACAGGGATAGTCATAGCATGGCAAATTTTCAATATTTCAGAAACTTGGGCCTCAGTTTCTGGAAGAGCAACCGCCAAAGGCATCCTGCGATAGGCTGCTAAGCCATCACATTCGTAGGGAATCGTATCTTCAGGCTCCCAAAGAAGGCCATCTTCAGGCAAGATGGGGCGCAAAGCATTAACCAGCTTGGTCTGTAAAGCGCTAATGATTGCGAGATCTGGGGGTGGGGCGACCATATTCATAGCTACCATTTTAGCCATTTACCTATAATGAGTTCATGGGGAACCGACTTTCAAAAATTGCGACTAGAACCGGTGATGCCGGGATGACTGGCTTAGGCGATGGTAGCCGGGTCGAAAAGGACCATTTACGGATCTGCGCGATGGGTGATGTGGACGAGCTGAACTCCGAAATTGGGGTTTTGCTAGCCACCCCTTTGCCAGATAGCGCCTCGCAAGCCCTCCAGGATCTTTTGTTACAGGTACAGCATGATTTATTTGACTTGGGTGGTGAGCTTTGTATCCCAAACTACACCTTACTCAAGTCTGAGCAAGTTGCCCGTTTAGATGACTGGCTAACCCAATATAACGCTACCCTAGCGCCTCTTTCAGAATTCATTCTTCCTGGCGGAACCATGGCGGCTGCGCAGGCCCATATTTGTCGGACGGTATGTCGTCGAGCAGAACGCTCGGTCGTTCGTTTGGGTTGGGATGTTGAAATTAATGATGCCCCACGCCAGTATCTCAATCGCCTCTCTGACCTCCTATTTGTGCTCGCCCGGGTTTTGAATCAGGCGGCGGGTGGTAAAGACGTATTGTGGAAGCACGAAAAAAAAGAGACTAAGTAAATTAGTCTCTTTCGTAAGCCACGATATTTTTTATTTCTTTAGCTTGCGACGATTCTTCACTGCAAGCGCTAATCTTTGTAAAACATTCACTGAATCTTCCCAGTTAATACAGGCATCCGTAATGCTCTTGCCATACTCCAGTTGATTGGGATCATCTTTACCTGGTGTAAATTTCTGAGCACCATCTTTAATGTGACTCTCAATCATTACTCCAAAAATTTGGTTTGAACCAGACTCAATTTGTTCAGCCACATTTTCTGCAACAACAATTTGACGCTCGTGTTTCTTGCTAGAGTTTGCATGAGATAGGTCTACCATCAAACTGGCTGGAAGCTTTGCTGCTTCAAGTTCCGCACAGGCTGCTTCCACATATTTTGCTTCGTAGTTAGGCTCTTTACCTCCACGCAAAATAACATGACAGTCCTTATTGCCCTTAGTCTCAACAATTGATACTTGACCGTTTTTGTGGACTGACAGGAAGTGGTGTGGACGACTTGCCGCCTGAATGGCATCGGTCGCAATTTTGATATTGCCATCAGTACCATTCTTAAATCCAATTGGAGCGGATAGACCAGAGGCGAGTTCGCGATGAACTTGGCTTTCCGTTGTGCGTGCACCGATTGCGCCCCAAGAAATCAAATCAGCAATGTATTGAGGTGAGATCACATCGAGGAACTCGCTACCGGCTGGCATACCAAGACGATTAATCTCCATCAGTACCTGACGTGCAATGCGCAAGCCTTCTTCAATACGATAGCTCTCATCGAGATAGGGGTCGTTGATTAATCCTTTCCAACCAACCGTAGTGCGAGGTTTTTCAAAATAGACGCGCATGACGATTTCAAGTTCGCCAGCAAAACGCTCACGTTCAGCTAAAAGACGTTGGCAGTATTCCAATGCGGCCCTAGGATCGTGAATCGAGCAGGGCCCAATAATGACAAGAAGGCGATCGTCTTTGCCATGAATGATGTTCCGAATCTTGACGCGGGTTTTGCTGATTAAAGCTTCAGTAGGCGTGCCTGAGATTGGAAAAAAACGAATCAGGTGCTCTGGTGGTGGCAGAACCGTGATGTTATGAATACGTTGATCGTCAGTATCCGACGTTTTATCAACGGCGGCATACCAATTGGCGGGGTTGGTGTTTTGTTGGCTCATACGGCTATTTTAAGCCGTATTAAGCCGTACCACCGACAGTCATGCCATCGATGCGTAAAGTGGGTTGACCAACCCCAACCGGAACGCTTTGGCCTTCCTTGCCACAAACCCCAATACCACCATCCAGTTTTAGGTCATTTCCGATCATGGAAACCTGTTTTAGGGATTCTGGCCCGTTTCCAATAATGGTGGCGCCTTTGACGGGGTATTGGATTTTGCCGTTTTCGACCCAATAGGCTTCTGAGATCGAGAAGACAAACTTACCGCTTGTAATATCAACCTGACCGCCACCAAAATTGACAGCATAAAGACCGCGTTTAATGCTGGACACGATTTCTTGCGGATCATCTTTTCCCGCCAGCATATAAGTATTTGTCATGCGGGGCATCGGTAAGGATGCGAAGCTCTCGCGCCGACCATTGCCCGTTAAGGGCATATTCATCAGACGAGCATTCAAACTATCCTGAATGTATCCCTTTAATACCCCATCTTCAATGAGCGTAGTGCATTGTGTTGGAGTGCCTTCATCATCAATATTGAGAGAGCCTCTGCGACCCGAGAGCGTTCCATCATCAACGACAGTGACTCCCTTGGCAGCAACGCGCTCACCGATGCGTCCAGCAAAAGCAGATGATCCTTTCCGATTGAAGTCGCCTTCAAGACCATGACCTACAGCTTCATGCAACAAGACGCCAGGCCATCCTGGTCCCATCACAACTGTCATTTGACCTGCAGGGGCTGGTCTAGAATCGAGATTGACTAAGGCACTATCAACTGCTTCATCGACATATTGATTCACCAGCTCAGAATTAAAATAAGAGTAATCATGGCGCGCTCCTCCACCAGAAGAGCCAGATTCACGTCGGCCATTTTGTTCAGCAATGACATGAACCGAAACTCGGACAAGCGGCCTAATGTCTGCAGCTAGAAGGCCATCAGAGCGGACCACTAAGATCACATCAAATTCACCAGCAAGACTGGCCATTACTTGGATGATGCGAGGATCACGGGCTTTTGCTCTGCGCTCAATACTTTCAAGAAGCGCAATTTTTTCTTTTGGCTGTAATGAGTCTAAGGGGTTGAGATCAGAGTAGAGCTCATTAGAAGTTGGAATAAAAATTTTACTGCCGAGTGCTTGTTTGCCACCATGTGGCCCAATGACTCGGGTCGCTTTTGCTGCTCTATTTAAAGCCTCAAGATTCATTTCATCAGAGTATGCAAAAGCCGTTTTGTCGCCATAAATTGCTCGCACACCAACACCTTGATCAATGCTGAAACTTCCGGACTTTACGATCCCTTCTTCAAGACTCCAGCTTTCATTACGAGTATGCTGAAAATAAAGATCAGCATCATCAAGGTGATGCGTAAACATATTGCCGAAGGTGCGATGTAGATCTTGCTCAGTCAAACCGGTGGGCTCAAGCAAAATCGATTTTGCTAACTTAAGTAGCTCAGGCTGTTTCTTGGCTTGGGTCCAGCTGCTTGGGAATAGTGCTTCAGGTGCGTTCATGTATTTAAAGCTTGCGGTGTTTCAGGGCGGGTAACTTGGAGCGTACCTCGTTTAGCTTATCTTTGCTGAGTATCCCAGAAATAAAGCCTTCCCCCTCAGGGAGGTAAGTTAGAACAGTCCCCCAGGGATCAATTAACATGCTGTTCCCCCAAGTGCGCCGACTATTTTGGTGTTGACCGCCTTGGGCTGAGGCAAGAACATAGCATTGGTTTTCAATTGCACGTGCCCGTAATAAGATTTCCCAATGGTCTTTTCCTGTGGTGTAAGTGAAAGCCGCGGGAATAATATGGCAGTCAACTGGACCTATCGAGCGATATAACTCAGGAAAACGGAGGTCATAGCAAATGCTCAGTCCAAAACGCCAATTTATCCCATTGATGTTCAAATCGAGAATGCCTGGCTGGTTTCCAGATTCGATCGTTTCTGCTTCGGCATATCTTTCTGTCTCAGTCTCGAATCCAAATAAATGGATTTTGTCGTAACGCCCAATTTGCTCTCCGGCTGGATTAAATACAAGAGTCGTGTTTAAAACTTTATTGTCAATACTGGCTTGAAGTGGAATCGTTCCTGCGACTAGATAAATTGAATTCGCTTTAGCAATCGAACGCAGAGCTTCTTGAATAGGTCCTTTACCCAGCTCTTCACTGGTCTGTAGCTTATCGGTATCTTTTAGACCCATTAGGCAAAAATACTCGGGTAGCACTGCTATCTGGGCGCCTGCTTCTGCAGCGGCTTTAATGAGTCGACTTGCAGTCTCTAAATTTTCTTCGGGTACCGGTGTTGATACCATCTGAATTGCTGCAATCTGGATTTCGGATGAATTCATATCGTTTGATAGACAATCATTCGCTAGGACTTGCTGCAGCTGGCACAGGGGCTGGAGCGGTATTGCCTGAAGAGTTTGGCTTGCTTTGCTCTGTCAGTAAACCCTTTTTGCGAATAGTATCCAGGGTGTTCTTATCCAAGGGTTGTCCTTGTTGATTTAGCGGAACAACCTCGGGATCAACCCATGAGCCTTGAATCAGATAGTCAGATTGCATTGAGCGATTAATTTGATTGGTTACTAAGTATTGACCAACTAGAGCGCTCAGACCAACAATCGGATTAATCGCAAAGAGCGCGAGCGAGCCTGCAGTAGCGTCGATCGTTGGGAAAATGGTGACCCGTAAATCTTGCGTTTGTTTGGGAACGTCAATTTGCCCATTCATTGCAACGCGGGCTTGATCCAGAATCATCACAAATTGATCCGTCTTGGCAATACCATTCTGAATATTGAAAGTAGTGTTAATAGTATTAAATGCAGTACCCTTGCTCACCAAGTTACCAACACTACCTTGTAGGTCTAGCGTGGCGAATTTAAATAAACTTTGAAGGCTCAATACGTTCAAGATCTGGGCGGCGCTTGAGTTGACTTCAAGTAAGCGACCCTTTTCAAGTTTTAGATTCAGCTGCCCGCTCAGAGTTTGAAAATCGGGAGAGAAAGGGGTGTTCATCCACTCTAGCTTGCCATCTAGTTGACCATGGCCGCCCTCGACGGATTTGGTTGGAGTCCAGTGTGCAATGATTTGACCCGCATCCTTAATTTGGAGATCTGGAATAAGGGATGTCTTTTGCTTACCTGTCTGAGGGTCGATGCTCCATTGGCCAGTAATAGTTGCATTATCTTGGGGATTGATAATTTGTAGCTTCTCTATGTTTAAGAGGTTCTTGGTTGTTTGGCTCTTAATTTTGACAAGACCAAGTTGAGCCCGCTCCCAGGAAAAATTATCCACTGTTAGATCAAGAGTGGGTATGGCATTTGGCGTGAGTTTGTTGCTCGATGTACTTGTCTTTTTGCTGCTGGGTAAGACTTTAGGATTCTGGTCGTCAGAAAATTTCAGCAGAGCAAGGCGACCCGTAACCATACCACTAGGTTGCGAGATCGAGGGCTCGCTGTAAACGACTTGACCAGTAATTTTGGGTGAGTTGACATTGAGTTGCCAATCATTATTTTTGAGTATTGCACTCAGATTGAGGTTGGGCCAGACATAGTCAGCAGCCGTTAATGATTTGATTTGGGCATTGACTTGTATGCCAGTTGCTAAGCCGGCTCCATTTTTACTGCCTGGTACTTTGGCTTGATTACTTGTAAGGAATGTACGCCATGTATCGAAATTGAGTTCATTAGCTTGAATACCTAAATTTAAGCCTTGTGTGGGCATTGTTGCAGGCGAGCCAATCCCAATGGCATAACGCAATTCATTATTTGTATTCACGGCACCCTGAGTAAAGTACTGACTGCCTAAGCTACCGGACCAATTGAGGCGATCTGAGCCGGTTTTTTTAGAGAAGCTTTGCAAGAGTAGTTCACCTTCTAATGGGGTACCACTTTGTTTTTTGAGCGGCACGGGTACATTGCTGGCCCAATTACTCAAATCAAATTTCAGCTTGGTTTCACTACCAGCCTTGCCAAAGCTAATAAGGCCATTGTATTTTGCAGAGCCACTCATGCCATTGAGAAGCGTCGCGAGTGATTCAGAAACTTCCGAGAAATATTTTCTTAGAAAATCAGCACTCAGGTCACCAGCGATCGTAAAATTTTGTTTATCTCCAGATGATGGCGCACTTACCACTCTGATTGAGCCTCCCAAAAATTGGGCGCTCACATCTTCAAATTCAGGATTCGTTTCTGTAATGCGAACCTTGCCCTTCAAGTTTTCTAAGGGTGGAATACTTGCCCACTGTGCTGAGTTATTAGCAAGGTTTAAGTGTGCATCTATCTTCGTGTCGTCACTGTTGTAGAGAGGTACTTGTAACTTGAGGTTGAGGTCTAGTGGGCCAGATACCTTCAGATTTTTTTCAAGCTCGGGACGTTTTTTTCCAAAAGGAGATGCAAAGAGATAGTTCAGCATCTGGGGAGCTTGCCCCTGTGCATTGCCATTTACAGCAAGAACGAGTTGATTGGCGCTCACATTGGGAATTTGTGCATTGATATTACTCAGACTGATCTCTTGATGATTGGCCTGCGAAATATTCACATTCAAAGCAGACTGTTTCATGCTGATGGTTCCAGCAACATTTACAAAGTCTCCCCATACACCTTGATCACTACTAATCAGCGGTGCTGGCTTAAAGGTGACTTCGCTAATTGGAAAATTCAATGAAAACTCTCCAGTTGTCCCAGGTGGAAATGGGGCATTATTCGGGTCCCCGTTGATATGCAAGCTACCGTTTAGCACTTTACCTGCCGCAAAGGCTTTACTTAAGTAGAGTTTAGTGTCAGTGGACATCGTCACTGGTAGATATCGATAGGCCTGCATCAGATTGGCTTGCTGAAAATCAATATCCAACTTGAGATCATCTGGTTGCTTGGCCCCAGTCATAAGATAAGCAACGTTCACTTTGGCCGTGAGATCTCTATTTTCAATAGCAAGACCTTTCGAGCTGATTAACCAGCCTCCACTTTGTTTATTCCAATGAATTTGCCCTTGAGCTTGATCCAGTTTGATGATGGGATCAAGTAAGAAGTCTTGAACTTCGATTATGAGATTCGGCGAATTCAGAGTCAGTAGACCTTGCTTTTGATCTCCCGCTATTTGTCCAGTGAGGTGAGATACGCTAGGAATATCTTTATTAACACCAGTAAAGCTGAGATCGACCATGCGGGCGTTGATGCTGAAATCGAGCTTATTTAAGTTAAACCATGAGCCTGCAATCGGTAAGCTAGCGAGTGCCGATGGTTTTTCTGACCAATGCATATCGAGATCTTGCAACTCGCCATCTGCGCTTGCAATTTCGATCCACCGATGTACCTTTTTAGAAAGAGGAAGATTTAGTGCAAAGCGAGTGACATCCTTGACCAAAATTTTAGGAGAGCTAAAACCAAACTCTTTAATTTCTCCACCTTGCTCTGGAGGGCGCCACCGAAATGTCATCGGACTTAAGAACTCGAGTGGGGTATTGCTTGACTTAGTGATATCGCGCCATGCAAAGTTTTGAGCCGTCACTGATAGAAATTTGCCATCACTTTCTTGAGTCAGTTCAGTTTCAAGTCTGCCAAATTCAATGGCCGCGTCTTCTTTTGATAGTTGCAAGCGGAATTGATCAGCAATAAAAGTCATTTGGCCACCGTCTGGTCTGCCGCCATCCAAGCTCATATGGCCTTTTGAGCTGATGTTACCGCTCAAAAGATTGAGGGGAATATCAAAATCATGACTGACTTTCTGAAACTGTAGGTCAGAGAAATTCCATGCAAACTCGCCAGCCCAATCGCGCCAATTTCCAGCTTGTCCGCCGAAACGATGGATGAAGTGAGCATTCAGCTCTAGCGGACCATCATTCCAGGGAGTTTTGGCTTGAATCAGAGCGTCATGTTTACGTACACCATTTGTTAAATGGAAGTCTGCTAACTCAAGCTCGGCATTTAATAATTTACCTTGAAGATCTTGCAGATTGATTTGTGTATTAATAATGTGAATATCATCTTGTGCAAATAGCCAATTGCCCGTTGAAAAATCATCAGAGTTATCTTTGATGAGTATTCCAGCAATACGGATTGCCCCATCCGCCGAGCGCTTTACTTGAATCTGAGCATCTTCAATTTGGAGTTTATAAAAATAAGGCTCAAGGTAATAAAAGCTAACTAGGCTTAATTCCCCATGAATTTTTTTGATCTGTAATGGAGCAGGGGCTTTAGTGTCGCTATTAAAGCGCAGGCCCTCCATAGAAAATTGGGGGCGTAAGCCATCCCAAGAGACCTGAAGAGAATCGATGCTGACATTGCTACCTAGACGCTTGCTGAGTAATTGTTCAATTGCAGGTTTTGATTTTTCGATACGGGGCCAAACAAGATATCGAACCCCGGCATGCGCTAAGGTCAAGAAAACGATCAAAGCAATGACTAAGATCAATAGACGTTTACGCCATAGATTTTTAGAGCCCTGCCAATATTTCTGAAAGACGTTTAGCAGGCCAAGCGGAAGCAAATTTCGAAGCATGGGTCTTATTATCCTTCAGCCCATTAGAGATGACCAGCCTTTACGGGTATAGAGGAATGAAGCGATTAAGATGGGGGAATGCGTGATTTTCCTGTCCAATTGGATTTTTTAAAACAGCACTCGACCTTTACTAGGCGTTGGCTGAGTGCCCATCCTGATTGGGAGCAGTGGCTTAGTGAAGTCTGCGCAATCCAGGTGGATCAGGGCAAGATTTTTGCCTTGCTCGAGCCCTGCCAGGAGCTCTTGCAAAAAGCTCAGATCGATGAGGCGCAATTCATGAGCGAGTTGCGTTTGGCTAGGCAGCGCCTCATTATTTGGCTCGGTTTTCGGGATCTCAATGGTCTGGCTGATTTAGAAGAGGTAATGCATAGCCTTAGCCTTTTTGCTGAGTCAGCTATCAATCTCAGTATTGCATTCATACGCGCGGATTTGAACGAGCGTTTTGGCTTGCCTTGGAATGTCGAACTCAATCTAGAAATGCCTTTGATGGTGGTGGGTATGGGCAAACTGGGTGGGCGTGAGCTAAATCTGTCATCGGATATTGATTTAATTTTTCTGTACGAACACGAGGGAGAGACGCAGGGCGGACCCAAAAGTCTCTCTCACCATGAGTGGTTTACTCGTATGGGGAAACGCTTAATTAAGTTGCTGGCAGAGCATGATACGAATGGCTTTGTATTTAGAGTAGATATGCGTTTGCGTCCTAATGGCGACTCTGGTCCTCTAGTCTGCAGTTTAGATATGCTCGAGGAGTATTTGCTGGTGCAGGGTCGCGAGTGGGAGCGCTATGCTTGGATCAAGGGTAGATTGCTTGCCCCATTATCAACATCAAATGCGTTTATGCATTGTGAAAAAAAATTAGAGCAACTGATTCGACCATTTGTGTATCGACGGCATTTGGACTATGGCGTTATCTCTGCGATTCGGGAGCTTCATAGACAAATTCAGCAAGAGGCTGAGCGCCGTTCACTAAAGCACGAGGGGCGGTCCCGAGATATCAAGCTGGGCCGCGGCGGTATTCGTGAAATTGAATTCCTAGCACAAATGTTTCAGTTGATGCGCGGTGGTACTGATCCACAACTCCGAACTCGGGCGACTTTAGAGGTACTGACTTTATTGGCGCAAAAAGGAATCTTGCCAAGGCAAGAGGTAGGCCAATTGAGCGAGGCCTATATCTATCTGCGTCGCTTGGAGCATCGGCTTCAGATTTGGGAGGATCAGCAGACCCATTACTTACCAGATGATCCAAGCTCCAGAATGCGTTTGGCGAAGAGTATGGATCTCACAACAGCTCCCGAAAATGAACATACTTTCATGGCTGGTTTAGATGGGCACCAAAGTGCGGTAGCTCGATACTTTGAAAAAGCCTTTGTCTTAGATGCGAGCGCCAGTCTCGAGCAAGAGCCTATCGAGGTGGATTGGCAGCTTCAATCCTCATGCTTCCCATCATCCTCAAAGCGTTGGCAGATATGGATAGAAAGTCATAAGCAAAAACTGCTACCAGAAAAAAGTCAAGCAATTGTCAGAAAGTTGGTGCGTAAGGCAGCAGATTTTCTGGAGGCAGGCAAGGGATCATCACCTGACGCCGATAAAGTGCTCTTACGATTTTTTGATCTCTTGGAAGCAGTGGCCGGACGTACCGCCTATCTAGCGATATTAGCCGAGTACCCACAAGCCCTCCAGAATGTTTTGCGTTTATTAACCGCTTCCCAGTGGGGAGCTCAATATCTGACGCGGCATCCTCATCTTCTGGATCACTTATTAAATCCACGCGCTGAAGTTGCGCTGACTAAAGAGCCTATCGAATATTGGAAAGAAGTTCAGGCGAATCTCAATTTACGTTTAGATGACGTTTTAACTCATGTCGATGGCGCTGAGCAGGCAATGGATGTTTTACGAGTCACCCACCACACTGAAACTTTTATTACACTCCTGGCCGATTTAGGTATTGGGGTAGAAAAAGCATTAACCGTAGAAAAGGTCAGCGATCATTTATCTACCTTAGCTGACCTCATTGTGCAAACCACGTTAGAGCGGGTGTGGCCTGGTGTTGCCAAGAAGTTTGACCAGTCTGTAGCGCTGCCTCCTTTCGCTGTGATTGCCTATGGGAAATTGGGTGGTAAGGAATTAGGTTATGCCTCTGATTTAGACCTGGTCTTTTTATTTGAAGCGCAGGAACAGAACTATGCAGCCCAAGAGATGTATGGACTACTTGCTAAACGAATGATTAATTGGTTAACAGCCTACACCTCTGCAGGTAGCCTTTTTGAAATTGATACGCGACTACGCCCCAATGGCTCTGCTGGATTCTTGGTCACTAATGCAGAAGCTTTCAAAAAATATCAATTGCGGGAAGGTGACAACAGCGCTTGGGTTTGGGAGCATCAGGCTTTAACGAGGGCTCGCTCTTGCGCCGGAAGTGAGCAAGTTGGCAGCTTCTTTGATGACGTTCGTGCTGAGGTCCTGAGTCAAGTGCGCGATATTGATCTCTTGCGCCGAGAAATTTCAGAGATGCGTCAGAAAGTCCACGCAGGGCACCCCAATACTTCTGACAAGTTTGATTTAAAGCACGACGCAGGTGGGATGGTCGATATTGAATTTACCGTTCAGTTTCTGATCTTAGCCTATGCTTCTCAGTATCCCCGGCTGATTCAGAATCTCGGAAATATCGCTTTACTGGGTATTGCAGCAGAGGTGGGCTTAATCGATAAAGATCTAGCCCAAGCAGTTTCGAACGCCTACCGTCTGTTTAGGTCTCGGCAGCACCGATTACGTTTAGATGGCCATGAAAAAACACGAATTGAGATTGCTTTAGAGCCGGAATGTATTGAAGCGAGATCTGCTGTATTGAGGCTTTGGGAAAATGTTTTTAAGAGCTCAGCTCTGCTCTAGTAATTCTCGTGCATGTCGACGGGTGGTATCGGTAATCGTGGCACCACCAAGCATGCGCGCAATTTCTTCAACCCTTTCATTTCTACTTAAGACATTTAGCTGAGACAGTGTCTTATCACCCGATTGGGATTTGCTGACTTTGAAGTGCTGATTCCCTTGGGCGGCTACTTGTGGCAAGTGCGTGACACATAAGATTTGATGCGATTCACCAAGTTGCCTGAGCAGTTTTCCAACGGTTTCGGCTACAGCACCACCAATACCAGCATCGACTTCGTCAAATATCAGCGTTGGTGTGAAGGAAGCTTTGCTGGTGATTACGCTAATCGCCAAGCTAATACGTGCCAGCTCTCCGCCAGAGGCAACCTTAGCCAGAGGGCGCGGGGTACTACCTGCATGACCAGCAACTAAGAACTCGGCTTGTTCGAGTCCAAATGAAGCACCTTCATCTAAAGGCTTGAGGGCAATTTCTAGTTGTCCGCCAGCCATAGATAAATTTTGCATTGCCGCCGTCACGAGCTTACTTAATTCAGTGGCAGCTTTACTTCTTTTCTGAGAAAGGAGTTTTGCCGCTTTGAGATAGATGCCTTCTTGCTCTTTTACTTTACTGCGTAGAGCTTCAATATTTTGTGAAGCGCTGAGTGCATCTAATCTTTCAGAGGTTTCAATCAAGAGCCGAGGCAATTGATTGGTATCTGTACGATATTTTCTGGCAGCAGCATGTAGCGCTTGCATGCGCTCCTCTAGTTGACCGAGACGCTCAGGATCTAGATCTATTTTTTGTAGGTAGCGGTTTAAGCCATGTACAGCTTCATCGACCTGAATTTGAGCAGACTCGAGTGCTTGGCTGATTTCACTGAGGGCGGGATCATGCTCTGCGAGATCACTGATACTCAGACTGGTTTTAGACAAAATAGACTCAGCAGAGTTCTCAGATTCACTTAAGCCATCAATCGCTTCTTGGCAACCCGTAATAATTTTTGCTGCATTAGCTAGGCGAGCATGATCTACTTGAATAGAATCCCATTCACCTTCCAGCGGTGAAAGCGCTTTGAGTTCTTCATATTGCCACTCCAAGCGCTCGCGTTCACGCTCAATATCCTGCCCTGCATTTTCTGCTTGGCTTAATAGTTTGCGCGAGTCATGCCATTGTTTATAAAGTTCGCCCAGCTCATTGACCTGAGGTAGAAGACCAGCGTGCCGATCTAGCAGTTCACGCTGCGCTCCGCTTTTTAATAGGAGTTGATGAGCGTGTTGACCATGAATGTCGACCAACTGATCGCCGGCCTCTCTGAGCTGTGCAAGCGTTGCGACGCTACCATTGATAAAGGCGCGGCTACGACCATTAGCCTCAATTGTTCGTTTTAGAAGTAGGGCACGACCTTCATCATCGATGGGAAATCCTTGATCATCGAGCCATTGATTGCAGTGTGCAATTTGCTCATCAGCTATTTCAAAGAGGGCGCTGATCTCTGCCCGTTGAGCGCCTTCACGAATCTGACTGCTATCGGCGCGTTCACCTAAAACCAAACCCAGCGCATCTAAGAGAATCGATTTACCTGCCCCCGTCTCACCAGTCAGAACAGTAAACCCCGAGGCGAGATCGAGCTCTAACTGATCAACAATCACAAAGTCGCGGAGGGCGAGATTTTGAAGCATGGTCTAGCGTACTGATAAATGCGACATCAGAATGTCGAGGGATACTCATTCCAATGCAGCTTCTCACGCAAGGTTTTGTAGTCACTATGACCACGAGGATGCAAGAGGCTGATGGTTTTTTTAGATTGACTCACTTCGATGGTGTCACCAGATTGCAGATTGGTCAGGGATTGCATATCAAAATTGACAATCACTTCATGCCCTTCAACAACCTTAATACTAATCATGACATCCTCGGGTAAGACGATAGGGCGATTCGATAAGGAGTGCGGTGCAATTGGAACGAGGAGGATACCGGCAACACGAGGATGCAGGATGGGACCACCTGCAGACAAAGCATAAGCAGTAGAGCCGGTAGGAGTAGAAACAATCAAACCATCAGAGCGTTGGTTATACATAAAGGAACCATTTACGCTCACTGCAAGTTCAACCATCCCAGAGATTCCGGAGCGATTCACTACAACATCGTTGAGCGCAAGGGCGCGGTTAATTTCTTTTTGATTGCGGAGTACAACTGCATCCAAGAGTGTTCTGGTATCTGCTTCATAATCGCCCGCAATGATTTTGGGTAATACGGTTGCAACATCTTGAATGGGAATATCGGTCATGTAACCTAGTCGCCCCATATTGATACCTACTAAGGGAACATTGCTGCCAGCTAATTGTCGACCAATCGCCAGCATGGTACCGTCGCCTCCAAGGACCACGGTTAAATCAATCGATCCGGAAAATTCAGCGACCTGTTTGCTCTGAAAGTCCTTAAGCCCCAAGTGGCTTGCAGTCCCGGCTTCGATGAAGACCTCGCAGCCAAGGCTTTTAATCAGCTTTGCCAAGTCTTGCAGATGGGCCAGGATCCCTTCGGCCTGGTATTTGCCAACCAAGGCAATCCGCTTGAAGGCCTTTTTGGGAGAATTTGCAGATGGGCTTAACATATAACGATTAAACCATAGGCACCCAATCCCTTCCACCATGGATGACCGTTCTCGCACCCTCCTTAAAACCCTCATCGAGCGCTATATCGAAGAGGGACAGCCGATTGGCTCCCGGACGCTTTCCCGGTTCTCGGGCTTAGACCTTTCTGCTGCCACCATTCGTAATGTGATGGCTGATTTAGAGGATTTGGGTTTGGTTACCAGCCCCCATACCTCAGCTGGGCGCATACCGACCCCAAGAGGTTATCGGCTCTTTGTGGACACCATGGTTACCGTCAGGCCTTTGGAAGAGATTGCAGCTCGTGAGATGGAAAAAGGGCTTTTGCCAGACTCTCCCCAGCGGGTGATGAATTCAGCGGCACAAATTTTGTCTAATTTGACTCATTTTGCCGGGGTAGTCATGACACCCAAAAGAGCGCAGGTCTTCAAACATATTGAATTCTTGCGTTTGGGCGAAGGCAAGATTTTGTTGATCGTAGTTACTCCTGAAGGTGATGTGCAAAATCGGATTCTGCCAACGACCCAGGACTACACCCCAAGTCAACTCATTGAGGCCAGCAATTACATTAACAGTCAGTTTGCCGGCAAGAGTTTTATTGAAGTCGGAAATCACCTCAAATCTGATCTTGATAATTTACGGAGTGACATTTCTGGTTTAATGGCCCTCGCTCTTCAAAGCGGTGTTACCGATTACGGTATGGGACAAAGTGATGTAGTCATGTCTGGAGAGCGCCGCTTACTCAATGTCGGTGATCTCAGTTCTAATTTAGATAAGCTACGTAAGATGTTTGATTTGCTAGAGCAGAAGTCTGTTTTGCTACAACTCTTAGATGTCTCTAGCCACGCTGACGGTATTCAGATTTTCATTGGCGGTGAGAGCGATCTCTTGCCCTATGAAGATCTCGCGGTGATCAGTGCTCCCTATAGTGTTGATGGCCAGATCGTTGGTACCTTAGGTGTCATAGGTCCGACCCGCATGGCTTATGACAGAGTGATTCCGATTGTCGACATCACTTCTAAATTATTATCAGGGGCACTAAGCTCCTAATGACACTCTTTTGATGAGACAAAGCCTTGAATACTAATCCCCATTTACGTGCTTCTAAGACTGCAGTGTTATTGCTCAACTTAGGCACACCCAGCGCCCCCACAGCAAAAGCTGTAAGAGCGTATCTCAAAGAATTTTTATCTGATCCTCGGGTTGTGGAAATTCCCCGCGTGATTTGGTGGTTCATTTTGAATGGCATTATTCTGCCGATTCGCAGCGGAGCCTCTGCAAAAAAATATGCTTCGATTTGGTTGCCCAAGCTAGGCTCCCCTTTGATGCACTATTCGCGACTGCAGGCAAAAGAGTTAGCAGAAGTATTCGCTGATCAAGGTCATACGGTGTTGGTAGATCTAGCTATGCGTTATGGCGAGCCTTCTACAGAGCAAGCCCTCGTGAGTCTGAAAGAGCAAGGTATGGAGCGCCTGTTATTGCTGCCGCTCTACCCACAGTATTCGGCTACAACTAGTGCATCGAGTTTTGACGAGGTATTTCGGGTATTGAAAACCTGGCGAGATCAGCCTGAACTGCGCTTAGTCAAGCACTATCACGATCATCCAGCCTATATTCAAGCTCTGCGTAATCAAGCCCTCAGGGCTTGGGAAAAAGATGGCCGTCCTGATTTTGCTGCAGGTGATCGTTTTGTCATGTCCTTTCATGGCCTGCCTAAACGTAACCTCATGAAGGGGGATCCCTATCATTGCGAATGTTTAAAAACAGGTCGTCTTTTGGGTGAATCGCTGGGCTTAGAACCTGGTGAATATCTAGTTACCTTCCAATCGCGTTTTGGTAGAGCAGAGTGGTTAAAGCCCTATACGGCACCAACGATTGAGAAATTGGCTAAAGAGGGATGTAAGAGGATTGATATTTTTTGCCCTGGCTTTCCTGCCGACTGTCTTGAAACGTTAGAGGAAATTGCGATGGAAGCGCGAGAAATTTTCATAGAGCACGGTGGCAGAGACTATCGCTACATTCCTTGTCTAAATAGCAATCCAGAATGGATTGATGCGCTTGCCGATATTGCTGAACAGCACCTCCTGGGTTGGTCTTTGGGAACGGAATCTGCTGATGAGCTTACATTGCGTAATCAGCGTGCGGAGGCAGCCAAAATCCATGCTGTTTAAACGCATCCTTGAAATGGGCAAACTTGCCCCCATATTGCTTTAATGGCACCGATTTAATCAAACAATCACCCACTATGACAACTGAAAATCCAAATCCTTCTACTGAATCTGATCAACCAGCACAGACTCCAAGCGAGCCAGAAATTGCTGTGCAGACTCCCGAGCAAATCATCGAGGAGCTCAATCAAAAATTGCTTGAAGCACAAGATCATTTTTTGAGAGCTAAGGCCGAAGGTGAAAACATTCGCCGTCGTGCAGTAGAAGATATTGCTAAAGCCCACAAGTTTGCGATAGAGAACTTTGCAGAGCATCTGGTTCCTGTAACCGATAGTCTCTATGCCGCTCTCAGTGCTGAAGCGGTTGATGCCAAGGCATTTAAAGAGGGTCTAGAAATTACCTTGAAGCAGCTTTTGAGCGCCTTTGAAAAGGGTAAGATGAGCGAGATCAATCCTGCTGTGGGGGATAAATTTGACCCCCACCACCACCAGGCAATTGCTTCAGTGCCATCAGAGCAGGAAGCCAATACCGTGGTTTCCGTATTGCAACGTGGATATTCGATTGCCGACCGGGTTTTGCGACCTGCTTTAGTGACGGTCAGCGCCCCAAAATAGCGGTTTTTCACTCGAAATACCCAGAAAAAGGCAGATTTCTGCCTTTTTTGCATTTTTGCCCCTTGAATTCCTGTCTTTGGACCCCATTTAATCGATATCAATTTATTACCAGTAGCAAGCAAAAAGAATTACCTAACCATTTCATTATTGGAGCAATTATGGGAAAGATTATCGGAATCGACTTAGGAACCACGAACTCGTGCGTTTCTGTTGTAGAAAACAATGCACCTAAAGTGATCGAGAATGCAGAAGGTGCTCGAACCACTCCTTCAATCATCGCCTACCTTGAGGATGGCGAAGTATTGGTCGGCGCTCCTGCAAAACGTCAGTCAGTTACTAACCCTAAGAACACTGTTTACGCTGTCAAGCGTCTGATGGGTCGTAAGTTTGAGGATGCTGAAGTTCAAAAAGATATCGGCTTGATGCCTTACGCCATTATCAAAGCGGAAAACGGAGATGCCTGGGTATCTGCTCGCGATAAAAAAATGGCGCCACAACAAGTCTCCGCAGAGATTCTGCGTAAGATGAAAAAGACTGCTGAAGATTATCTCGGCGAGGAAGTCACTGAAGCAGTGATTACGGTTCCCGCTTACTTCAATGACAGTCAACGTCAAGCAACGAAAGATGCTGGTCGTATCGCTGGCTTAGATGTTAAGCGCATTATTAATGAGCCAACTGCAGCTGCTTTGGCATTCGGCTTAGACAAGCAAGATAAAGTGGATCGTAAGATCGCTGTGTATGACTTAGGCGGCGGTACCTTTGACGTCTCCATTATTGAGATTGCTAACGTCGATGGCGAGAAGCAATTTGAGGTGTTGTCCACTAATGGTGATACCTTCTTAGGTGGTGAAGACTTTGACCAGCGCATTATTGATTGGATCATTGCCGAGTTCAAAAAAGAGCAGGGTGTTGATTTAAGTAAAGACGTATTGGCATTACAACGCTTGAAAGATGCCGCTGAAAAAGCCAAGATCGAATTGTCATCAGCCCAGCAAACCGAAATCAATTTGCCTTATGTCACTGCAGATGCGGGTGGCCCAAAGCATTTGAACTTGAAGTTAACCCGCGCTAAGCTCGAATCCTTAGTTGAAGAGCTTATCAACCGTACTGCAGGCCCTTGCTTAACAGCAATCAAGGACGCTGGTGTCAACGTAAGCGACATTGATGACGTCATCTTGGTTGGCGGTCAAACCCGTATGCCAGCAGTTCAAGACAAAGTGAAATCCATCTTTGGTAAAGAGCCACGTAAAGACGTCAACCCCGATGAAGCAGTAGCAGTTGGTGCAGCGATTCAGGGTTCCGTATTGTCCGGCGATCGCAAAGACGTGTTGCTGCTTGACGTTACCCCATTGTCTTTAGGTATCGAAACCTTGGGCGGCGTAATGACCAAGATGATTCCAAAGAACACCACGATTCCTACCAAGCATTCACAGGTTTACTCCACTGCTGAAGATAATCAGCCAGCGGTAACCATTAAGTGCTTCCAGGGTGAGCGTGAAATGGCGGCCGCCAATAAGCTCTTAGGTGAATTTAATCTCGAAGGTATTGGCGCTGCACCTCGTGGTCAGCCTCAAATTGAAGTAACCTTTGATATCGATGCCAATGGTATTTTGCATGTCACTGCAAAAGACAAAAATACTGGTAAAGAAAATAAGATCACTATCAAGGCGAATTCTGGTTTAACCGAAGAAGAAATTCAGCGCATGGTGAAGGATGCTGAGGCCAATGCTGAGGAAGATAAGAAAGCCTTGGAATTAGTCACCGTTCGAAATACTGCTGACGCTTTGGCTCACAGTACCAAGAAAGCTTTAGAGGAGCATGGTGCTGGTCTAGAAGCTGCTGAAAAAGAAGCCATTGAGGCTGCTTTAAAAGAGCTTGATGAAGCAATTAAAGGTAGTGATAAAGCAATCATTGAAGCCAAGACAGAAGCATTAGGCAAGGCTAGCCAGAAGCTAGGCGAAAAGGTGATGGCCGCAGAACAAGCTAAAGCTAGCGGCGCTGCTCCTGGAGCAAACCCTGGTGCACAAGCGACAGCTCCTGATGCTGATGTGGTCGACGCTGACTTTAAAGAGGTTGATGACAAAAAGTAATAGAAAATTGCTAAGTCATTTTGTAGTGAAATAACATCAAGTCGGCCTCGTGCCGACTTGTGTCTTTCGGCTTGTTAAAGGGAACGGTTTGTGTCTAAAAGTAAACGTGATTATTACGAAGTTCTTGGGGTCTCCAGAAGCGCTACGGATGAAGATTTAAAAAAAGCTTATCGCAAGTTGGCGATGAAGCATCATCCCGATCGCAATCCCGATAGCAAGAGTGCTGAAGCTGACTTCAAAGAAGTGAAAGAAGCTTATGAGACTTTGAGTGACTCTAATAAACGCGCTGCTTATGATCAATATGGCCATGCTGGAGTTGACCCCTCGATGGGTGGTTTTGGTGGCGGCTTTGGCGGAGGTGGATTTGCTGATGCCTTTGGAGACATCTTTGGCGACATCTTTGGACAGGCTGGCGGTCGTCATGCCGGCCCTCAAGTCTATAAGGGCGCTGACTTGCGCTACAACATGGATATCACTCTTGAGCAGGCTGCTGAGGGCTACACCACACAAATTCGGGTGCCTAGCTGGAGTAATTGCAAGACTTGTCATGGCAGTGGCGCAGAGCCCGGTAGTAAGCCAGAAAAATGCCCTACTTGTGATGGCCATGGTCAAGTCCGCATTCAGCAGGGCTTTTTCTCAATGCAGCAAACATGCCCCAAGTGTCGCGGTACTGGTGAATATATTCCGAAGCCTTGCAAGACCTGTCATGGTAGCGGCAAGTTAAAAGAACAAAAGACTTTAGAAATCAAAATTCCAGCAGGAATTGATGATGGTATGCGCGTGCGCTCGGTTGGTAATGGTGAGCCTGGTATTAACGGTGGCCCATCGGGTGATTTATATGTGGAAGTACGCGTTAGATCGCATCCAGTCTTTGAACGAGATGGTAGTGATCTGCATGTGCAGATGCCAATCTCCTTTGCGACTGCCACGATGGGCGGAGAAATTGAAGTGCCAACTTTATCTGGCCGAGTAGAGTTTCCAATTCCAGAAGGCACGCAGACTGGCAAAACTTTCCGACTACGTCACAAAGGCATGAAGGGTCTGCGTTCTTCATTGATCGGCGATCTTTTTGTTCACGTTGTTGTAGAAACTCCCGTGAAGCTCTCTGAGGAGCAAAAGAAATTACTCCAAAAATTTGACGACAGCCTCAAGTCGGGCGGTGATAAACATAACCCGAACCAAAAAGGTTGGTTCGAGAGCGTGAAAAGCTTTTTTAACTGATGGGCTTTAGCCGGAGTAGCCGTGCTCAGGGCCAGGAAACTTGCCTGATTTCACTTCTCTGACGTAGGTTTTGATCGCAGCTTCGATTGAAGGGTGGCCTTCAACAAAGTTTTTCACAAACTTCGGTTGGTGTCCTGTGCTAATACCCAGCATATCCTGAAGGACCAATACCTGGCCAGAGCAGTCTGGGCCTGCGCCAATCCCAATCGTAGGAATCGATACTGAGTCAGTGATTTGCCTGCCAAGCGAAGAAGGAATGGCTTCAAGCACAACCATCTGCGCCCCAACTTGTTCACAAGCCAGAGCTTGTTCATGCATCACTTGTGCTGCTGTCTTGGTTTTACCTTGTACTTTAAATGAGCCAAGTAGATGAATCGATTGCGGCAATAACCCAAGATGTGCACAAACGGGTACGCTGCGTTCAACCAAGTATTGAATGATTTCGAGTTGCCAATCGCCGCCGCCTTCGAGTTTGACCATATCGGCACCAGCACGCATGAGTTGCGCAGCAGAATCTAGTGCTTGAATGGGATCGCCATAGCTAGCAAAAGGAAGATCAGCAATCAGAAAAGCATGCGTATTGGCGCGAACGACACACTGGGTGTGATAGACCATCTGCTCTACAGTGACTGGAGTAGTAGAACTTTGACCTTGAATCACATTGCCTAAAGAGTCGCCAATCAAAATACTTTCGACACCGCAGCGATTGAGAAGTGCTGACATGGTGGAGTCGTATGCCGTCAGCATAGCGATTTTTTCTCGCTCGGCATGCATCGAGAGAAGCCTAGAGATATTGATTGGCTTGTCGCCCTGTAAGTAACCCATGGCGAGAGTTTAATGAATTACTGTACTGATTGGCTATAAACCGTGTTTTCGCCACAATTACAGTTGCGGCAGGAGAGTTTTTCGATCCGTTGGTGAGCAACTTTGGGTAAATGGGCCTTCAGTTCTCCAAATTGGGGGTCAAAGAAATCAGGGGCAATTTCTAAGAGGGGAAGCAAAACAAAGGAACGTTCAATAATTCGTGGGTGGGGCAGGATTAGGTTGGTCTCATTTTGAGTAACACCCTCAAAAAAGAGAATATCCAGATCTAGAGTCCGAGGAGCATTAGCATATGGGCGCTCACGACCAAACTGTTGCTCTATCGCTTGGCAGACATGCAGCAATCCATAAGGACTCAGTTCAGTATCAATTTCTACAACGGCATTAATGTAGTCACCGCCCAAGGCATCTACAGGCGCGCTTTGATAAAAGCAGCTCTTGGCAGTGATCGTAAGCTCACAGCGTAAGGCCAAGCAAACGATGGCATCAGTGATGATCTGACGTGTATCACCGACATTCCCACCAAATCCGATAAAAGCTTGAGCCATGTTAATTCCCAAATCACAATGAAACTACTTTACTGAAGTTTTTATATTTCTGCTGAGCCTGCTCCACTATCTGTCGGTAGAGTGCTTTTGGGTTTTCTGCGACGGCGTCTTTTGGCTCCGGAAGTCCCTCCAGCCGGGTTGCCGACCTCGTTTTTTGCGGAGGCCATTAACCCGTCTTGTCCGGCGGGATCGGCACTGATAAAGCTGGTCCACCACTCTCCCAAGGAGGCTTTTTGCTCGCCGGTAGCGCAACGGAGCAACATAAAGTCATATCCTGCCCTAAAGCGGGGGGATTCGATTAAGCGATAGGGATAACGACCCACGCGCTTTTCAAAGCGGGGTTGCATGGACCAAATCTCGCGCATATCACTCTCAAAGCGACGCTGAATTGTCATGCCGCTGCTTTGCGTGGCAATTGTGTCATCCATAGCGGCATGTAGCGCGGGAATATTCGACATCCCACTAGCAATATTATTTTGCCAATTCTTCAAAAGCTCGGGCCATAGCAATGTGGCAAAGAGAAATCCTGCCGAAATACTTTTGCCCGACTGAATTCGTTGATCGGTATTAGCTAAAGCCAGCTTGACGAAATCATTGGCGGTCTTAGAGCTCTCTTTGCTATCGAGAATGTGATCAAGTAGCGGTAGCAAGCCATGATGTAGTCCTGCTTCGCGCAGACCTTGAATCGCAGCCCAGGAATAGCCTGACATTAAGAGTTTGAGAATTTCATCAAACAGACGTGCCGCAGGTACATCATGAATTAATGCGCTCAATTCAGAAATGGGCGCTGCGGTTGCAGAATCTAAAGTAAAACCCGTTTTTGCTGCAAACCGAATCGCTCGCAACATCCGAATAGGGTCTTCGCGATAGCGTTTGGCCGGATCCCCGATCATACGCAAGGTTTTCTTTTGCATATCAGCCATACCGCCGTGATAGTCGAGCACGGTTTCGGTAGAAGGGTCGTAATACATGGCATTAATTGTGAAATCGCGGCGTGCTGCGTCTTCACCTTGAGAGCCCCAAACGTTGTCTCGCAAAATACGGCCACTCTCAGCGACGTGGTCACCAGCGTTATCTAGCAGGGCACGAAATGTAGAGACCTCAATGATTTCAGGATGAGCCTTACCAAAGAAGGTCACGTGAACAATCTGAAAACGCCTACCAATTAAACGGGCCTTACGAAATAGTCGCTGCACTTGATCCGGGGTGGCATTAGTTGCTACATCAAAATCTTTGGGGCCGATGCCTAAAACCAGATCACGGACTGCACCGCCAACAATAAATGCCTCATAGCCTGCTTGTTGCAAAGTATGAGTGACCTTGACAGCATTCTTTGAGAGCAAATGGGGATCGATGCGATGGGTTTTTTTCGGAATCCTTTTAGGTGCGTGAGCAGGACCTATGTGCGTACCGCGCTCCATTGGATCACGACGCATGATCCGTTTAATAAATTTAGTGATCATGAATTCATCGTTCAGCAAATAAATCGAGGATGGGCCAATTCCGTTTATTGGCTTCTTGACGCAAACGTTCATCGGGATTGGTTGCTACTGGATGGGTCACTTTTTCTAAGAGTGGCAAATCGTTAATTGAATCTGAATAAAAATAACTTTTCTTGATCTGATCTAAAGAAAGTTGCTGGCTCTCAAGCCACTCATTGACTTTCAGTATTTTGCCTTCCCGAAAACTAGGGATGCCAAAGACCTCGCCTGTAAATCCCGCATCGGCTTGATTGCCAGCGGTTGCTGGCTCGGTAGCCACGAGATGTTTGATGCCAAAACGCTCGACGATTGGTCGCGTTACAAAGCTATTGGTAGCGGTCACAACACAACAGATATCACCTGCATCTTGATGGCGTTTAACTAGATCTACCGCTGCCCGGCGCAGCTTGCCAGTGATGACTTCATCCATGAAGGCATCATGCCACTCTTTAAGTTGAGCTCTAGAATGTTCTGCCAAAGGTTTTAGGGCAAAGCGCAAGAAGCGATCGATATCTAACTTACCCTCTTTGTAGTCTTGATAAAACTGTTCATTTTGTTCGGCATAGTATTGGCCATCAACCACTCCAATATGAGCTAAAAATTGTCCCCACTCATAATCGCTATCGCAGGGTAATAGTGTGTGATCAAGATCAAAAAGCGCTAATTGGGTCATGCAGTACTTTGTCCTGACTGTAAAAGCTCTCGCACTAGCGGCAGCGTTACAGCCCGTTTTGTTTCAAGAGAATAGGCATCTAAAGCATCCAAGAGGGCCATTAAGTTTGGCATATCTCGATAAAACCGATTTAATAACCAAGGCAAGACTTCAGCGGAAAGAACTAAGCCTCGATCACGCGCTGCAGTCTCAAGTGCTTGTATTTTCTCATCATCATTGAGTAATTGGGTTTGAAAGATCAAACCCCAGCCCAGCCGGGTTCGCAGGTCTTCACGTAAATGCAAGTGATTTGGAGCAGCATTACCAGCCATAAATATGTATATCCCTTGGCTTGCTTGGACCTTATTCAAAATTCTGAACAGGGCGGCAACTTGTCGATCATTGAGTTGATCTACATCATCTACGGTGATGACAGAGGATTGAATGCTTTGGCTCAGAGTCGGTATTCTTTCTTCCAGATTAACCCATGTGATCGGCTCATCGGGGGTGAGCGAAAAATGCTCAAGCCCCAAATCTGCTGCGGCCTTACTCATCGCTTTTAATAAATGCGTGCGCCCTGAGCCTTGTGGCCCCCACCAGTAGATCCAACGTTGATCAAGGGCATTAGTGTCTACGCTGTGCTCACGCTCTTGCCAGCGATAGATCGACTGGCGCAGCGCATCGACCAAGGCTAAGTCTTTGCCAGGTAAGAAGTTATCAAGGCTGGCTGGAGGAGTGTGGCTGAGATCGAGAGCAAATTGTCTCGGCAGAGAAGTGTTCATCATTACTGCAATCTATTGTTGATACCAAGTGCTCTGTTGATAGCGTTGCCATGCAAACTTGACGAGGACCAAAGTAACGGCGCTAGTTGGTAGTGCCAGCAATACACCAAAGAAACCAAATAATTGGCCAAAAAACAATAAGGCAAACAATACCGCTACTGGATGAAGTCCAATACGCTCGCCGACCAAACGGGGTGTAAGAAAAAATCCCTCGATCATTTGACCGCCACCATAAACTGCTAGTACGCCGATCATGTGGATGTCTATTCCGAATTGCAACAATGTGGTGAGCACTGCCAAGCTAAAACCCAAGGCAATACCAATGTACGGAATCACAATCATTAGCGCAGTAAATACGCCTAAAGGAATTGCGCCATTCAAGCCCACAAGAGAGAGGCCGCAACCATAGTAGGTAGCCATGATCGCAATGACAATAAACATGCCTCTTAGGTATTGTGATAACAGAGCATCCGCCTGCATTGCTAATTGTTGAACGGTTGCCTGGGCTCTCACGGGAATCATCTTTTTGAGTAGCTGAAAGAAATGATGCCAGTCAAGTAATAAGTAAAACATCACAAAGAGAATGAGTACTGAATTGACAAAAGCAGTCACGATAGAACTGCCAGACATCAAAACCGTATCAAAAGTCGAGCTCACCAAGGCATCAGCATTGTCGTTGAGGTGTTGCGCCACTTTTTCAGTGGCTGAAGTTTTTAAGCCGACCCAATCGAGCTGGATATGAAACTGGACGAGCTTGGGCTCGAGCCATGCTTGGATATCCTGGATCCAATGCGGTGCTTGGGCACGGATCATGGGAATTTCTTGTTTTAAGAGGGTGCCAAAGAGGACCAAAATCAAAAACAGAATTGTTAAGCCCGTAACCATGGAGATTAAGGCCGCAATCGGATGGGGCACGCGGTGACGCCCAAGCCATGTACAAACCGGTCTTAGAATGTAAGCCAGAATAAATGCTGCTAAAAAAGGGGTCAAAATTTCAGCCATTACGCGCGATCCTCTAGAATGCAATGATTCTACCGACCAAGTGCTGCTTTTTACTAATCTTCCAGATCTGACATGACTTCATCTAGTTCCCAATCCTCTAAAGGCCTTTCTTATCGTGATGCAGGCGTTGATATTGACGCTGGAGATGATCTGGTTGATCGGATTAAGCCTCTAGCCAAGAAAACCATGCGAGAAGGTGTTTTAGCGGGAATTGGGGGTTTTGGAGCCCTATTTGAGCTACCAAAGCGCTATAAAGAGCCGGTACTTGTCTCTGGTACCGATGGGGTAGGGACTAAGCTTCGCTTGGCTTTTGAGTGGAATCGCCATGACACTATTGGACAAGACTTAGTGGCAATGAGTGTTAATGACATTTTGGTGCAGGGGGCAGAACCCCTCTTTTTCTTGGATTACTTTGCCTGTGGCAAATTGACTGTGGACACTGCCGCAACGGTAGTGGGCGGGATTGCTAAGGGATGTGAATTAGCTGGTTGCGCGTTAATTGGCGGTGAAACTGCTGAAATGCCTGGCATGTATCCCCCCGGTGAATATGACCTCGCAGGATTTGCGGTGGGCGCAGTTGAAAAATCCAAAATTATTAATGGCTCAACGATTGTCCCTGGCGATGTCGTTCTTGCGATCGCTTCCAGTGGCGCGCACTCTAATGGTTACTCATTGGTTCGCAAAATTATTGAGCGTGCTGGTGCTAAGCCAACTGATGATCTTGAGGGCTTACCACTGGGTGATGTGGTGATGGCCCCAACAGAAATTTACGTTAAACCCTTGCTGAAATTAATTGATGAGTTGAACGTTAAAGGTATGGCCCATATTACTGGTGGCGGTTTAGTGGATAACGTGCCCCGTGTACTTCCAGAAAATATACAGGCAGTTTTACATCGCGACAGCTGGCAAATGCCTGCGCTCTTCCGTTGGTTGCAAATGAAGGGCGGTGTAGCCGATGCCGAAATGGTTCGCGTCTTTAACTGCGGTATTGGTATGGTTGTAATCATCTCGCCTGAGCAAGCGGATGCTGCAATTCAGTCATTAGCAAAACAAGGCTTGAAAGCGTGGGTCGTCGGTGAAGTGCGCGAACTTCCTAAAGGCGCTCCACAAACGATTGTGATCTAAATTTTTAGAGTTTCTTGGCAGTACGCTAAAGCAGCTTCGAGTTCTTTTGGGTTAAACGAATCAAACACTTTGCGTCCTGCAATGGCTCTGAGCCAAGTCAGCTGACGTTTACCGAGTTGTCTAGTAGCTGCTAAAGATTTATAGCGCATCTCGTCCCAAGTAATTTTCCCGTCCAAATGCTCCCATGCCTGTCGGTAGCCCACCGAGCGAATCGCTGGTAAGTCGGCATGTAGTGCAGAATTCTTTCGCAAACCTTCAACCTCCTGCATAAATCCTTGCTCAAGCATGTGATCAAAACGCTTTTCAAGCAAGGCGTGAAGTTTTGCACGATCACCAGGCTCTAAAGAAACCAATGTGATCCACGACGGAATGCTAGAGCCCTCTCGACCATCTTCGCTTGGGGCATCAGCCAACCATGCCGACATGCTTTTGCCAGTCGCTTCGTAAACTTCCAATGCGCGTTGCACCCGTTGTGAATCGTTTGGCTCAAGACGTTGTGCCGTGATTGGATCAATCAAGGCAAGTTTTTGATGCATCGCAGGCCAACCGAATTTTTTTCCTTCTTCATCCAGTCGGGCTCGAATTTCTGGATTAGCAGGAGGGAGGCTTGAAAGGCCAAAGGCCCATGCTCGCCAATAGAGCATAGTGCCGCCGACAATAATCGGAATATTGCCTCGCTCTCGAATAGCAAAACAGAGTTTTTTTGCATCGTTTGCAAAGCGTGCAGCCGAATACGATTCAGTTGGATCCAAAATATCAATCAGATGATGAGTTACTGCAGTACGCTCTGTGAGTGTGGGCTTAGCGCTACCGATATCAAGACCGCGATAGACCAAGGCAGAATCCATACTGATGATTTCAATACCTTTTCCTTGGGATTTGGCTTGCTCGGCAAGTCTCATCGCTAGATGGGTTTTGCCAGAGCCAGTCGGGCCAACAATACATAGGACCGGTGCATGCTCTGGCTGAATGTGTAGTTCAGTTTGCATACCAAATTATAGGGTCAATGCAGCGATGACAGAGCCTGTTAATATCACTTTCAAGTAAATAAGTGGAGCAAACATTGATTGATACCCTGATGCAATTGGGCGACCTGTTTTTACATATTGATCGCCATCTAGATGTAGTCATTGCGCAATACGGTTATTGGGCGTATGGATTTTTGTTTGCAATTGTCTTTGCCGAGACAGGCTTAGTGGTTGCCCCCTTTCTGCCGGGTGACTCTTTGCTTTTCATTGCAGGAGCCTATTGTGCGACTGGACACTTCAATATCGTTACGCTGTCGATTGGATTGGTGCTAGCTGCAGTATTAGGCAATACCGTGAACTATGTGATTGGTCGCTGGATAGGTCATCGGGTCTTTAGCAGTCAATCGCGTTGGATCGATCAAAAGGCTTTGCGTAAGACGCATGGCTTCTATGAAAAGCATGGTGGCAAGACAATTGTCCTGGCTCGATTTTTGCCGATTATTCGGACTTTTGCGCCATTTGTTGCCGGTGTTTCACAGATGAACTTTGCACGTTTTCAATTATTTAATATTACGGGCGCCTTATTGTGGGTCGTCATCTTAGTGGTGGCGGGATATTTTTTCGGAAATATCCCCGTCATTCGTCAGAACCTGAACATCATCGTTTTAATTGGCGTTGGTGCTGCTGCGCTGCCAATTATTCTGGCTGGCCTCTATAAAATGTTCAAGCCCAAATCCTAAGTCGCTTTAATGCAGCTTGGTTTGGCCTTCGAGGGTCGCAATATGATCCCGAATTTCAGTTGCATCTTCTGCCTCAGGCGACTCGCGTAAATAACGCTGCATATCCGCCAAAGCGGGACGCAAATATTCCAGTTGCGCAAAGATCAAACCGCGATCCCGAATTTCTTCTAGAGAATCGGGTAGCAAAATCACTAGACGCTCTTGAACGCCTAGCAGTCGCTCCCAACGCTCATGCTCAGAGTAAATCATTTTGAGATTTCTTAAAAAGCGCGACAGAATTTCTCTGGGACTCGATGCACGCAAGAAGATATTCAAAGGCAAACTCAGTTCACCGCGGTAACCCTTAGCATCCAAATAGGGGTCGAGCATCTCTTGTAATTCATTTTTTGAGAGGGATGCACCCGTGAGTGGGTCCATGATGATCTCGCCTTGCTGCAAAGAGATGCGCATCATGAAGTGATTTGGAAAAGATACCCCGCGAATCTTCAAGCCAATTTGATTGCCTAACTCCATCATCAGAATTGCAAGAGAAATGGGAATGCCACGACGGTTATCAATAATCTGATGCAGATACGAATTTTCAGGCGCGTAGAAATCGTTTGGATTCGGACCAAAGCCGAGTTCGGTATAAAAATAATGCTTCAGAATTTGTAGCCGTTGAATGGCAGAAGTCTCTGGCGTAATGCGCGTCTTTAGTTTCTCAGCCATTTGATCAATGTGATCTAGAGCGCCTTGCACATCAAGATCGGGGTAGGCGTGCTGCGCAACTGCAATTGCCGCTTCAGTTAAGGGTAGGTGTTCGTCCTCAGCAACTAAGGAGGCAAAGTAGTCGAGTTGTTGAGTTGGCATAGCTCCTATTTTGCATGACGCAGAAATTTTTGCCAGCGAATTCCGACTAAAGCCAGGGCCGCAAAATAAACCACGCTGGCAGCCATTAACCAGGCAGCCAATAGGCCAATTCGGGTCCAGGGTGCTGAGCGTAGCTCAATCCAGTCATGGGCTCCAGCGGCGTAATACAGCAGCAAAGAAAAGGGAATGAGTGCAAAAAACAACTGGCTTAAGTATTTTCCCCAAGGATGCGATGGCAAAGCGCCGCGCTTGCTGAGCCCTATCCACAGGAGGGTTGCATTGAGGCAAGCGCCCACTCCCACGGAAAGTGCCAAGCCAGCATGACCCAGCCAGGGCACAAAGATTAAATTGGCTAGCTGAGTGCAGACCAAGACGATGAGTCCAATTTTGACGGGCGTACGGATGTCCTGGCGAGAATAAAAACCGGGTGCCAAAATTTTCACCAAGATCAGGCCGATGAGGCCAACACCATATGCTGACAGCGCATGCTGGGTCATCACCACATCAACGGCATTAAATTTGCCGTAGTTATAAAGTGCTGCTGCAAGCGGTTGCCCAAATAAAAAGAGGGCGATAGCACACGGCGCTGCTAACAGGAAAGTTAACTGCAATCCCCAGATCAGCAGTTCTCCAGCGTGCTCTAAATCATTTTGTGCATTGGCTTTGCTCAAACTGGGAAGTAAAACTGTGCCAAGAGCAACACCCAGCAATGCTGTTGGAAACTCCATTAGACGATCCGCATACGAGAGCCAGGATACGCTCCCCGTCTGAAGTCGTGAAGCAATATTGGTATTGATGATGAGGGAAATTTGCGCTACCGATACGGCAAAGACAGCGGGCCCCATCAGGCGCAGGACTCGTCTGGCTTCTGGATTCCGAAATGCGCTCGCAATGGCGCCAGGCAGTAACGCAATGCGAGGCAAGAGTCCTAAGCGCGAAAGAGCGGGAATCTGAATCGCCAATTGCAGAACACCGCCCAACAGAACGCCAAAAGCAAGACCATAAATGGGTTGCGCTAAATGGGGCGATAGAAAAATTGCTCCTGCGATCAAAGATAGATTGAGTAGGACGGGGGTAAAGGCGGGAATAGCGAAACGCTGGAAGGTATTGAGGATGCCCGCTGAGAGCGAGACCATCGATATCAAGCCGATATAGGGAAACATGATGCGGGTCATGACTACGCTTGCCTCGTAAGCTGGACCGCCATCAAAGCCAGTGGCAATGACCATGATCAAAATGGGAGCGCCTAGAACACCCAGGATGACTGTCAGCAATAAAGCCCAAAACAAGAGGGTTGCCACCGCATTAATGAGAATTTGGGACTGTTTGACATCCCCCTGACTAGAGACCTCCCCCAAAATCGGTACAAATGCCTGGGAAAAAGCCCCTTCAGCGAATAGGCGCCGCAGAAGATTCGGGAGGCGAAAAGCCACATTAAAGGCGTCTGTCCACTCTGAGGCCCCAAAGCTACGGGCAATCAGGGTCTCTCTGAGGAGCCCCGTAATACGGGAAATCATGGTCAGAGAACTGACTTTGGCAGCAGCAGAAAGCAGGTTCATGGAGGGATTTTCCCCTATTTATCATGCAACTGGGCTTTTTTGAGCCTTTCGGGTAAAATCTTGGGTTTTGGTGGGCTCCTTCCTTCAAGGAAGTCAGACGGTAGCAGCCCAAAAGAATTTTTTAACGAATCGTAGTTTGTAATTTTTTAGGCAAGGTTTAAAGAGATGGCCAATACCGCACAAGCGCGTAAACGCGCACGGCAGGCAGTAAAACAGAATGAGCACAATTCCAGCTTGCGTTCTAAGCTGCGTACTTCTATTAAGACAGTACGTAAGGCAATTGAAGCTGGTGATAAGGCAACTGCTGCAAAAGTTTTTGCAGCAACCCAAGCTACTATCGACAAGATTGCCGACAAGAAGATTGCGCATAAAAATACTGCAGCACGTCAGAAGTCCCGTTTGTCTGCAGCTATCAAGGCAATGGCAGCGTAAGTTTTTTAGATTTACTGGCTGGCAAGGGAGTGTTCTTGCCCGAGCCCGCTCCTTATCCGAGCGGGTTTTTGTTTTTAAGACTAGGTGCGTGTTTGGGGTTCGAACTCACAAGCCTCTTCAATCGGTAGTCCATTGTCTTTGGCAAAGTTCATGACAAAGTCGAGTGCACGAGGATCGAGGTCTCCTAGTCGGGTATCGATCACAACGCATTTGACTTGCGCGATGAGAACAGGCGTTACATAGGGTGAGTAGGTAAAGCGAGGGTCTCCAGAATTACCCGGGGGTCTAAAAGATGCCATTACACCGCAAAGGCGTTCAGCCCAATCGCTGGGTCTAAACGGCTTGCCAGAGCTTGTAATACCTTGAATAAAAAGCTTTTTGTGGTTCAAGTTTGCGTCAGCGTTAGAGTAAAGAATCAAAGTAGTTAAGACCGCTAGCTTAACAGTGCCAAGCGGCCTTAAGATGACTTTAGTAATTATTTTATGTAGATGAATGTTGGTACAAAAAATGCAAGCTAAAAATGCAGTAGCTAGCTCCACCAAGACCTCTCTGGCAAAACCCCAAGTCCCAGGGCAGGTAAAACATTACTTACAGTTTGCTGATTTGACTCGCGAAGAGTACGACTACCTATTGTCGAGGGCTGCCTACCTTAAGGCCAAATTCAAAAGCTATGAGACTTGGCATCCATTGCACGATCGCACACTTGCCATGATCTTCGAGAAGCACTCTACTCGTACCCGTCTCTCTTTTGAGGCAGGCATTCATCAACTGGGTGGACATGCGGTTTACCTGAACACCCGTGATACTCAGCTAGGTCGTGGCGAGCCTGTAGAAGATGCGGCTCAAGTGATTTCTCGGATGACAGACATCATCATGATTCGGACTTTCGGCCAGGACATCATTGAGCGTTTTGCTGCTAACTCGCGCGTGCCTGTGATCAACGGTTTGACCAATGAATACCATCCTTGCCAAGTCTTGGCGGACATCTTTACCTTTGTAGAAACGCGTGGCTCGATTCAGGGCAAGACAGTTGCTTGGGTAGGTGATGCCAACAATATGGCCTATACCTGGTTACAAGCAGCCGAGAAATTGGATTTTCAATTGCGCTTCTCCGCCCCAGCTGGCTACCAGCTAGATATGTCTCGTATCAGCAGTAATGCTCTTAAACATCTGACGGTCTGTGCTGATCCTAAAGAAGCCTGTAAGGGTGCTGATTTAGTCACCACGGATGTTTGGACCAGTATGGGCTACGAAGAGGAAAATACCTCTCGTATGACTGCATTCAAAGACTGGATTGTTTCTCAAGAGTTGATGTCCTTAGCAAAACCCAACGCAGTATTTATGCATTGTTTGCCTGCGCATCGTGGTGAAGAAGTTACCGCTGAAGTCATTGATGGCCCCCAAAGCGTTGTTTGGGAAGAAGCAGAAAATCGTTTGCATGTTCAAAAAGCCTTGATGGAGTATTTGCTCTGTGGTCGTTTGGATTAAATATTTTTTGGATTGAATGGAACTATGTCTGAAATTAAAAAAGCCGTATTAGCCTACTCGGGTGGTTTAGATACCAGTGTGATTCTGAAGTGGCTACAAGATACCTATCAATGTGAAATCGTTACCTTTACGGCTGACTTAGGCCAGGGTGAAGAGCTTGAGCCAGCGCGCACCAAAGCTTTGCAGTTTGGTATCAAGCCTGAGAATATTTTTATCGATGATCTGCGCGAAGAGTTTGTGCGCGATTTTGTATTCCCCATGTTCCGCGCTAATACTGTTTATGAAGGCGAGTATTTACTCGGCACTTCAATAGCAAGACCACTAATTGCTAAGCGTCAAATTGAGATCGCTCGTAAGACCGGTGCTGATGCGGTATCACATGGTGCTACTGGTAAGGGTAATGATCAAGTCCGTTTCGAATTAGGCTATTACGCTCTTGAGCCTGGTATCAAAGTGATTGCACCTTGGCGTGAGTGGGATTTACTCTCCCGTGAAAAATTAATGGCCTATGCCGAGAAGCATGGCATTCCGGTCGAGATGAAACATAAGCAGGGTGGCTCACCGTATTCAATGGATGCCAATCTCTTGCATATCAGTTATGAAGGTCGCCATCTCGAGAATCCCAATGCTGAGGCTGAAGAGTCAATGTGGCGTTGGACAGTTTCTCCTGAGAAGGCTCCTGATGCAGCCCAAATCATTGAGATTGAATTCCGTGCTGGCGATCCTATTGCCATCGATGGCAAGGCCTATAAGCCCCATGAATTATTGGCTGAGCTCAATCGATTAGGTGGCATGCATGGCATTGGCCGCCTGGATCTGGTAGAAAACCGTTTTGTTGGCATGAAGAGTCGGGGTTGCTATGAAACCCCTGGCGGCACTATTTTGCTCAAGGCCCATCGCGGAATCGAAAGTATCACGCTAGATCGCGAAGTGGCGCACTTGAAAGACGACTTGATGCCTCGCTATGCCAGTTTGATCTACAACGGTCTCTGGTGGTCTCCTGAGCGCCTGGCATTGCAGACCCTCATTGACCATACTCAGCAACAAGTAAATGGCGTAGTGCGTCTCAAGCTCTACAAAGGTTCTGTTTCGGTGATTTCGAGAGACTCTGCTAACACGCTGTTTGATCAGAACATTGCCACTTTCGATGATGATGGGGGCGCTTATAACCAAGCAGATGCTGGCGGTTTCATTAAGCTCAATGCTTTACGGATGCGAATAGCTGAAATTGCCAAGCGTAAACGCTCTGGCAAGTAATTAGTTAACTTATTAGAAAGAATTCAGATGCAATTTGATCAAGTTTCAGTTGGCAAAAAAGCCAATGTCTTTTTTGACGGTAAGTGTGTTTCTCATACTGTGACACTACCTAATGGCGTTCGAAAGTCAGTCGGCGTTGTTCTGCCTAGTACTCTGCGATTCGACCTTAGCACCAAAGAGGTAATGGAAGTGGTTGATGGCCATGCGTTTGTGAGTATTAATGGTGCTCCAGAGCAAGAGTTCAAAGCAGGTCAGAGCTGGACCGTTGAGAAGGGTGGTTACTTCATTATTCGCGCAGAAGCACCCGTTCACTATGTTTGCCACTTTGAGTAAATAGATTGACCTACTAAAGAAAAGGCAGACTAAGGTCTGCTTTTTTATTGCCTGAAATTAATCACTATCTCTTTGGCAGGCCCTGGATCGTGTTACCAGGAACGATGACTCTTTCAGAGAACCATCCTTTGTTCATTTCTAGAGCGTAACGAATGGGTGCCTTAGGGCAATGGTTATTGGTTGTGTCTGCTTGCATCTCTTCGATATTGACGATCTTGCCATCATCGGCAATGAAAGCAATAGATAAGGGTAGTTTTGTATTCTTCATCCAAAAGCAATTGCCTGCCTTTTGTTCGAAGATAAAGAGCATGCCAGAGTTGGTTGGTAGGCTGGTTCGATTCATAAGGCCGACTTCTCTCAGATCCGGACTATCAGCAACTTCGGCTTGAATGGAATAAATACCCACTTTCATTTGGATCGTACGTAAGCCAATGTTCAATTGCGCATTTGCGGATGAAGCGATCGCAGCAAATGCGACTATGCAAAAGAGTCGAGGGATTGTATTCATAGCGCAGCTAATGACCTAGAAAGAAAGTATTTTATGGCAAGAAAATTACGGACGAAAAAAAACCCAGGAACAAGTCCTGGGTTTTCCGTAGTGATCTATGGTCTATCAAGCACCTTGAATATTGGTAGCTTGTTTTCCTTTAGGACCTTGGGTAATGTCAAACGTTACCTTTTGGCCTTCTTTGAGGGTTTTGAAACCGCCCATTGTGATCGCGCTGAAATGCGCGAACAACTCTTCTTCACCATCATCAGGTTTGATAAAGCCAAAACCTTTTGCATCATTGAACCACTTAACAATTCCGGTCGCCATGCGAACTCCATTACATAAACTTAAAACAACCGTGAAGAGGGTGAATACTTTTTAATCAGTCTCGCTCCACAACACGCCTAAATAGAACTTCTTTTTGAAGCCTACCCCCGATTGTTTGCCCTTTTCCTAAGTGTGTCAAGGAGTTATGTGCATATAAAGGCATGAAAACACCCCTTTTTTTATCAAAAAATGCCCCAATATAGGGTTATCGGCTAGATATTGAAGAATTTTCTTCCCAAAGCCCCAGTAAATTGAAGTTTGCTGATCTGTGTTTAGAATGGTTCTCATGAGTCCTGCACCCAAAAATCCCGTTTCCGGAAATCCTGTTAATCCTCATGTAGAGGACACCATTCTTCTTGAAAAACAAGCCGAGAAGGTGAAGGCCCCATCAATGTTTAAGGTCTTGTTGTTGAATGACGATTACACCCCAATGGAGTTTGTCGTTATGGTGATTCAGGAATACTTCAACAAAGATCATGAGACAGCGACCCGCATTATGTTGCAAGTTCATTTAGTCGGCAAAGGTGTGTGCGGTATTTTCACGCGCGATGTTGCCGCTACCAAGGTTCATCAAGTTGTCGAACTCTCCCGCGAAGCGGGTCACCCATTACAGTGCACCATGGAGGAAATATGATTGCCCAGGAATTAGAAGTCAGTTTGCACATGGCCTTTGTTGACGCGAGGGCAGCTCGACATGAATTCATTACAGTTGAGCACTTGCTTGCTGCGCTGCTGGATAACGCCACCGCAGTGGAAGTACTGAAAGCTTGCGCAGTCAACATTGCCGAGTTGCGTGCACAGCTCAAGAATTTCATTAACGACAACACGCCGATTGTGCCGGGTAATGATGAAGTCGATACACAGCCTACCTTGGGATTCCAGCGTGTGATTCAGCGTGCAATCATGCACGTTCAATCTACCTCGAGTGGCAAAAAAGAAGTGACTGGCGCTAATGTGCTGGTCGCCATCTTCGGTGAAAAAGACTCGCATGCAGTGTATTTCTTGCAGCAGCAAGGTGTGACCCGTTTGGATGTGGTCAATTTCATTAGCCATGGTGTGCGCAAGGATCAAACTGAGCATGCTAAGCCTGCTGATCCTGCTCAAGAATCTGAGGAAGCTACTTCCGGTGGTAAAGAAAGCCCGCTCGATCAGTACACCCAGAACCTCAATACCTTAGCGCGCCAGGGCAAGATTGATCCCCTGATTGGGCGCGAGGGTGAAGTTGAGCGCGTGATTCAAGTACTATGCCGTCGTCGTAAAAATAACCCATTACTCGTTGGTGAGGCTGGGGTTGGTAAAACCGCCATTGCTGAAGGCTTAGCTTGGAGAATTGTGAAAGGTGATGTGCCTGAGATCTTGGCTGATGCAACGGTCTACTCGCTCGATATGGGTGCACTACTCGCTGGAACAAAATACCGCGGTGACTTTGAGCAACGCCTCAAGGGCGTCCTTAAATCCCTAAAAGACAGCGCACACGGCATCCTTTTTATTGATGAGATCCATACTTTGATTGGGGCAGGTGCCGCATCTGGTGGAACCTTAGACGCGAGCAATTTGCTTAAACCTGCTTTATCAAACGGTCAACTTAAATGTATTGGTGCAACCACCTTTACTGAGTACCGCGGTATTTTTGAAAAAGATGCCGCACTCTCGCGCCGCTTTCAAAAGGTGGATGTCGTTGAGCCCACCGTGGATCAAACTGTACAAATTTTGCGTGGCCTTAAATCTCGTTTTGAAGAGCATCACAGTGTGAAGTACGCTGCCGCTGCTCTGGTGGCTGCTGCAGAGCTGTCGTCTCGCTATATCAACGATCGTCATTTACCCGATAAGGCGATTGATGTGATTGATGAGGCCGGTGCTGCTCAGCGCATTCTGCCAAAGTCTAAGCAGAAGAAAACGATCGGCCGTCCAGAGATTGAGGAGATTGTGGCAAAGATTGCCCGCATACCGCCCCAATCAGTCACAGTGGATGACCGTAGTAAGTTACAAACCTTAGATCGCGATATCAAAAGTGTGGTGTTTGGACAAGATCCTGCTATTGAGGCTTTGGCTAGCGCAATCAAGATGACTCGTGCCGGCTTGGGCAAGATCGATCGCCCAATTGGTTCATTCTTATTCTCTGGCCCAACTGGAGTGGGTAAGACCGAGGTGGCGAAACAACTGGCCTATATCTTGGGTATTGAATTACTACGCTTTGATATGTCTGAGTACATGGAGCGCCATGCAGTGAGCCGTTTGATTGGAGCGCCCCCTGGTTATGTTGGTTTCGATCAAGGCGGCTTGCTGACTGAGGCTGTCAATAAGAAGCCCCATTGTGTCTTGTTATTAGATGAGATTGAGAAGGCCCACCCAGACATCTTCAACATCCTATTGCAGGTGATGGATCACGGTACCCTAACTGACAATAATGGCCGCAAGACCGACTTCAGAAATGTCATCATTATCATGACAACCAATGCTGGTGCTGAAGCCATGCAGAAGTCGACCATTGGCTTTACCAATGCGCGTGAGTCTGGCGACGAGATGGCTGATATTAAGAAGTTCTTCACCCCAGAGTTCCGCAACCGCTTGGATGCAATTGTTTCCTTTAAGGCCTTGGATGAATCCATCATCATGCGCGTGGTTGATAAGTTCTTAATGCAGCTAGAAGAGCAGTTGCATGAGAAAAAAGTTGATGCGACTTTCAGCCCTGCACTACGTAGTCATTTGGCAAAGCATGGCTTCGATCCTCTCATGGGTGCGCGTCCAATGCAGCGGATTATTCAAGATACAGTTCGCAAAGCCCTTGCCGATGAATTGCTCTTTGGTAAATTGGCTCAGGGTGGTCATGTGGCTGTAGATATCGATGCAGATGGCAAAGTACTACTTGAGTTCGATGCTCCAAGCATTCCAAAAGTACCGACTAAGGCAGATGTCGCTCCTGCTGAAGAGATTTAAATTCATAATCTAAAAATAAAAGGAAAATATGTCTCATCACGATAAATTACTCAGCGCCTTAGAGACCTACAAGGCTGAAAACGAAAAGTTTATGGGTAATGGCATCAAAGCCTCCGCTGCTCGCGCACGTAAAGCTTTGCAAGAAATTGCTGGATCTTGCAAAGAGCGTCGCAAAGAAATTACTGTTGAAAAAGAATCTCGCGAAGGTAAAGGTGCTGGCATGTCACAAGATGCTGCTCGCCATGCGCATATTCGCAAGTAATTTGATTTGATGATCATTAAAAAACCACCCTCGGGTGGTTTTTTATTTGGGGCTGAACTTATGCTCTGCCAGTGCTACCAAAACCACCTGCTCCACGACTGCTCTGCGCAAACTCTTCAACTACTTTGAGCTCAACTTGCTGGACAGGTACGATCACGAGCTGCGCCAGACGCTCCATTGGCTCGAGCTTGAATGGGGTTGATCCTCTATTCCAGGTGCTTACCATCAACTGCCCTTGGTAATCTGAATCAATCAATCCTACGAGGTTGCCTAGAACAATCCCGTGCTTGTGACCCAAGCCTGAACGGGGCAGTATCAATGCAGCATAGCCAGGATCTTCGACAAAGATTGCCAGACCCGTTGGAACGAGCACCGTCTGACCGGGAGCAATCTCAATGGTTTCATCAATACAGGCCCGTAGATCAAGACCAGCGCTACCGGGCGTGCCATAAGTGGGTAATTGAGAACGCATCCGTTCATCGAGAATTTTGACTTGTAAAGCTTGCATGGGATTTCCTAAAACGATGGGGTGTGATTTAAATCTTTTTGGCGACGAGTTGCACAAGCTGGCGGGCCAGCTGTAATTTATCAGCCTTATTCAGTGTTTTACTACCAGCAGCATCAATGACGAGTAATTGATTGAGATCGCTACCAAAGGTATCTGGCCCTATGTTGCCAACAATCATGGGAATTCCCTTGCGTTTGCGTTTCTCAGCTGCATGTTCGGCAAGTGCAGAAGATTCTGCTGCAAAGCCGACGCAGTAGGGGTGGGGTTTGCCTGCTTTGGTTTTTACTGTACTGGCGATATCCAACAAAATATCTGGGTTCGCAACAAAATCCAATGCAGGAATTTTTCCACCTTGGCGCTTAATCTTTTCTTTTGAGGGTTTAGCAATACCCCAGTCTGCAACTGCAGCAACCGCAAAGAAAATATCGCAGTCACTCGACTGTATTGCTGCAGCATGCATTACTTTTGCGCTGGTTACGTTAGTCCGGGTAATTTTTCCACTGCTGAGTAGGGGGGTCGGTAGTTCGCAGGGACCAGCTATGAGATGTACTTCTGCACCTGCTTCAACAGCTGCACGAGCAATCGCAAAACCCATCTTGCCAGAGCTTAAATTAGTAATGCCACGAACAGGGTCGATTGCTTCGAAAGTTGGTCCAGCAGTAATTAAGACGCGCTTACCTTTTAGCGGCTTAGGCTGAAAGAAAGTAATGAGTTGTTCGGTAATTTCAGCAGGCTCGAGCATTCTGCCCATACCATTTTCACCACATGCTTGACTACCGCTGGCAGGGCCGAGAATATCAATCCCATCAGACTCTAAACGTTTCACGCTGCGTTGTGTTGCAGGGTGATCCCACATCTGACGATTCATAGCAGGCGCTAGGAGTAGAGGACATTCTCTCGCAAGGCAAAGGGTGCTTAATAAGTCGTCAGCCAAACCAAGCGAGAGTTTTGCCATGAGATCTGCACTGGTAGGCGCAATGAGAATCGCATCCGCACCACGAGAGAGCTCGATATGTGCCATGTTGTTAGCAATGCTGTGATCCCACTGGGAGGTGAAGACCGGATTGCCACTTAAAGCCTGCATCGTTACAGGCGTAATAAATTGCTGGGCAGCATTAGTCATCACTACTTGAACCTGGGCGCCTTCCTGAATCAGTTGACGTACTAATTCAGCGGACTTATAGGCAGCGATTCCTCCGGAGATGCCGAGGACAATTTTTTTGTTCAAGAGTGATTGCATGGTGCAAGCTTAAAGGGGTTGGGCAGATTTGCCAAATGCCCGATGTAATTCAGCCAAAATAATGAGGGCTGCACCAATGGAGATGGCACTATCAGCAATATTGAAGGCTGGCCAATGCCAGTTCCCGTAGTGGCAATCTATAAAGTCGACCACAAAGCCAAGCATCAGTCGATCTAAAACATTACCTAAGGCTCCTCCTAGAATGAGGCTTAATGCCCAAGCCATCGTTTTATTAAGTTGTGTGCGTGCCAGTAAGTAAACGATATAAGCGCAAGCAGCCAAACCCAAAAGAGTAAAGAACCAGCGCTGCCAGCCGCTTCCTTGCGCCAGAAAAGAAAATGCTGCACCTGGGTTGAAAAGCAACAGCCAGTTTAGAAAAGGCAAAACAGGCTGAGGAATGCCTAATTGCAAATGCGTTAAGGCTAGCCATTTAGTGACTTGATCTATCAGCAGCACTAAGGTGGCGATGGTAAGGGAAGAATAGAGCGGCATATTCTCAAATCAATCTTAAGCAAACAAGCGATGCTCACCGCTCGCAAAAAGATTGCTGATACAACGGCCACATAAATCTGGATGCTCAGCGTTACTGCCAACATCAGCAGTATGGTGCCAGCAACGACCACATTTTTTATATTGACTAGCCCGGACCGCAATCTCAAGAGGCCCTTGATGGAGCTCAACCGAAGCACTCGAGGTAATCGTGACAAAGCGTAAGTCATTGCCTAGGCTATTGAGGATGGCAAAATCAGGTTGAGGTAATTTAATCACCAATTCAGCTTGTAGTGATGAACCAACGTGACCTGCTTCACGTTCGATTTCAATCGCCTTAGTTACCTCAGAACGAATCTCACGAATGCGATTCCATTTAGCGAGTAAGTCTTTCGCATTGTTAATTTCAGGAAAGTTACCAAACCCTTCCATGAAAATTGAAGTCTTGGTTTTTTCATTTGCAGCATGTGGCAGAACCTGCCAGGCTTCTTCTGCCGTAAAGGAAAGGAAGGGTGCAATCCACTTGAGCAGATTCTTTGTAATATGAAAGAGCGCATTCTGGGCTGCACGGCGATCAGGAGAATCAGGAGCGCTGGTATAGAGTCGATCTTTCAGGATATCGAGATAAAAGCCCCCGAGGTCTTCTGAGCAGAAGGTGAGCATCCGGATAACCGCTGGCTGGAATTCATAAGCTTGATAGGAAGCTTTCACCTCATTTTGCAGTTGGGATGCTAAAGCCACTGTATAGCGATCAATCTCTAACCATTGATCTGCCGGCATGGCATGCTTGCTAGGGTCAAAGTCAGCTAAGTTCGCCAATAAGAATCGCAGGGTGTTACGAATGCGACGATAACTCTCTACTACTCGTTTGAGAATCTCATCGGAGATAGTCATCTCTCCAGAGTAATCCGTGGAGGCTACCCACAGGCGAATGATTTCAGCGCCTAACTTATCGGCTACCTGTTGAGGGGCAATCACATTGCCAATCGACTTACTCATCTTGCGACCTTGACCGTCTACAGTAAAGCCATGTGTGAGCAGTGCCTTATAGGGCGGTTTGCCATCAAGCATGGAGCCGGTTAATAGTGAGGAGTGGAACCAGCCGCGATGTTGATCTGAGCCTTCGAGATACAGGTCAGCTAGGCGGCCTTTTACTGTCTCGGCTTCTGGACGATAGAGCTGATCACGATGCGAGCCACGAATCACATGCCAATGTGTAGTGCCTGAGTCAAACCAAACATCTAATGTGTCTCGATTCTTCTCGTATTGACTTGCTTCATCGCCAATGAGTTCGCTCAATTCTAATTTTTGCCAAGCTTCAATACCACCTTGCTCTACTCGCTTTGCTACTTCTTCTAATAACTCTAGGGTTCTTGGATGTGGCTCGCCACTTTCTTTATGAACTAAGAAAGCCATCGGCACACCCCATTGGCGTTGGCGTGACAAAGTCCAGTCAGGACGATTGGCAATCATGCTATGTAAGCGTTGCTTACCCCATGCAGGGAAAAATTCGGTGTTCTCAATGCCGGCCAAGGCAGTTTCTCGTAAGCTGGCTTTGCCATCGCTAGGCTTCTTATCCATGCTCGCAAACCATTGTGAGGTCGCACGATAAATGATGGGTGACTTATGACGCCAGCAGTGCATGTAGGAGTGCGTATAAGTTTTATCTTTTAGCAAGCTTCCTGCTTCACGCAAGGCTTCCACAATCTTCGGATTGGCTTTCCAGATAAATTCGTTAGCAAAGAGGGGTAACCATGAGGCATAGACGCCGTTACCCATCACTGGATTCAAAATCTCTTTGTCAGACAAGCCATGGGCTTTGCAAGACTTAAAGTCTTCCTCACCATATGCTGGCGATGAATGAACAATTCCGGTACCTGTATCGAGTGTGACGTACTCGGCAGGGTAAATTGGTGATAAGCGACGGTAGCCCTCGTCTAGTTTCGCCAAGGGATGCCAAAAAGAAATGTTTTCTAATTGACTGCCTAGACAGGTAGCGATGACTTTACCTTCGAGACTGTACTCATTTAAGCAAGTCTCGACACGATCTTTAGCCAGAATCAATAATTTATCGCCTGCATCCACTAATGCATAACTCACTTCTGGGTGAACGTTCAAGGCTTGATTAGCAGGCAAGGTCCAGGGCGTGGTAGTCCAAATCACGGTGAAGCCGGGCTTATCTGGCAATGCATTTAAGCCAAAGGCTTTTGCAAGTGCAGGTAGTTGCGCATCATCAAATGCAAATGCGACGTCAACAGTTGTGTCGGTCTTGTCTTGGTATTCCACTTCGGCTTCAGCCAATGCAGAGCCGCAATCAAAACACCAGTTCACAGGCTTGAGTCCGCGAAAGACATAGCCTTTTTCCCAGATCTTGCCTAAGGCCCGAATTTCATCAGCCTCATTTCGATAGTTCATGGTGAGGTAGGGATTGTTCCAGTCACCCAGCACTCCTAGGCGCTCGAAATCTTTCTTCTGTTTATCAATTTGCGCCTGCGCATAGGCACGTGCTTTGGATTGCACTTCGGCAGTCGGTAGATTTATGCCAAACTGTTTTTCAATCTGGATCTCAATCGGCATGCCATGACAATCCCAGCCTGGCACATAAACAGAATCAAAGCCCATCAGCCAACGGGATTTAACAATCATGTCTTTCAGAATCTTATTTACTGCATGTCCAATATGAATCTCACCATTGGCATAGGGGGGGCCATCGTGCAGAATAAATTTAGGCTGATGAGCGTGCGCCTCACGAATCTTTTCGTAGAGCTTATTTTTCTGCCACTGCTCAACCCATTGTGGTTCACGCTTGGCTAGATCTCCCCGCATTGGGAATGCAGTATCTAGAAGGTTGACTGGATAAGCGTTTTCTTTTTCAGACATAAGTTTTTTTCTGGAAATAATTTCTGGCGTGCTGTGCATCTGCCGCAATGGCATGGGTAAGGGTATTGAGGTTGGAGTATTTTTCCTCGTCCCGAATTTTTTCTAGGAGCTCTACTGTAACAACTTTGCCATAAGCATCTTGATCGTAATCAAACACGTGTGTTTCTAAAAGAACGCGTCCTTCATCTTCTACGGTAGGCCTAACACCCAGACTGGACACAGCTGGTAAAGGCTTGTCAGACAGGCCGTGAACCTGCGCCACAAAGATTCCGCTGGTTGCAGGTTTGCGATGATGGAGATGATTGGCTACAGCAAGATTGAGTGTCGGAAAGCCAAGCTCTCGGCCTAACTTTTGACCATGAATGACGTGCCCAGAAATTCCATAAGGACGGCCCAGTAACTTGGCGACAAGTTGCATATCACCACTCGCTAATGCATCACGCAGTGCTGAACTCGAGATACGTTCACCATCCTCAAGGACGGTAGCAATGCTAGATACTTCAAAACCCAGTCGATCGCCTGCAGCTTTCAGACTTACAAAATTTCCGGCACGCTTAGCTCCGTAGCAAAAGTCATCACCAATCAAAATCCATTTGGCGTTCAAGCGCTTCACTAGAATCTCCGAAACAAATTCTTCTGGTGTGAGTTTGGCAAAGGCGTTATCAAAATGCTCTACCACTACCCGGTCAACTCCAACCTCTGAAAATGCACAGAGCTTGTCGCGTAAATTCAGAATGCGGGGTGGTGCCTGCTCAGGGGAAAAGAATTCTTTGGGGTGAGGCTCAAAAGTCATCACACAGCTGACCAAATCTTTTTCCTTGGCGCCATCCTTGAGTTGTTTTAGTAGGGCGCGATGACCCCTGTGCACGCCATCGAAATTACCGATGGTTAAGGCACAAGCCGGTCCTGCAGAAAACTGGGTGGGGCCACGGAATACGTTCACAAATCGCTTTCAGGGTAGCCATCAATTATATTGTGGGCATGCTTTCAATCGTTACCTTAATCTCCGGCCGCGGATCGAACTTCGAGGCCATTGTCAAAACTGCTCAAAAAGAGGCCTGGCCAGTCATTTTTTCAGGGGTGATTGCCAATCATTCTGCTGCCAAAGGCCTTGATTTTGCTCGCTCAGAGGGTATTCCAGCTTTTACAGTTGAACATCGTGCCCATGCCACTCGGGAGTCTTTTGATGAAGTACTGATCCACAAAATCGACCAATTAGGAGCTGATTTAGTGGTTTTGGCAGGCTTTATGAGAATTCTGACTCCCCAATTTATTCGGCATTTTGAGGGGCGCCTGATCAATATTCATCCAGCCCTATTGCCTCAGTTCCCTGGTTTGCATACCCATGAGCGGGCCTTGGAGGCTGGTGTGAAAACGCATGGAGCAACAGTTCATTTTGTGACTGAGGGAGTTGATGAAGGCCCCATCATTTGCCAGGCCTCGGTTCCAGTCTTGGCTGACGATAGTGCAGACACTCTAGCTGCCCGTGTTTTATCGGCTGAGCATCAGATTTACCCGCGGGCCGTAAAATGGTTTCTTGATGGACGATTGCGCATTGAAGGTAATCAAGTGAAGTTATCCCCTCCGGAGCCGCAATTTTTTAAATATGAGTAAAGAACGTTCATCGCGTGGGTCTGGCCCACGGAGTAGTAATACCAAAAGCTACGCAGCTAAAAACCGAGACACTTCAAAACGTCCAGAGCGACGCAATGCCAGTGGTAACTTAATTGCGCCTGTAGGTCAAAAGAATTTTTCGAATGCAAAAGCCCTACCTCAACACGCAATTCACTTAGAACGTTTATTGCCAGAGCTCTTAAGCTTTGAGCAGCCAGCTGATCGTGTAGTGAGTCGTTATTTTCGTGCAGAGCCACAGCTAGGTAATCGAGATCGTGCTTTGATTGCAGAGAGTGCCTTTGCCATTCTGCGAAGAAAAAATGAGTTTGCTCAATTTGCTGAAAGTGGCGCTGGTTCTCAAGCTAGACGTCTAGCCCTCTTGGGTTTGGTATCCGCTCTTTCTGAAGGCGGCTTAGGCTCTGCTAATCGTGCTGAAAGTGCCATTGCAGATCTTGCGCATGTGCTGCAGCCTGGTGAGTATGAGTGGTTGCAACGTTTCTCGACAGTCGACCCGCAAGCCTTAAATCCATTGGTCCGCAACAACTTACCCGAATGGTTGTGGGACGCTTTTGGAGCATATCCCGGAGAAGATACGCGCGAAGATTTAGCAAAGGCTTTGATGCATCCAGCGTTACTAGATTTAAGAGCAAACACCATGAAAATCAATCGCGAGCAATTGCTTGCGGATATGAATGCACTGGGTGGTCGCTATCAAGCGATTCCCACTCCCTATGCTCCGGATGGGGTGCGCATCATGGGTAAGCCTGCTCTACAAAATACAGCAGCTTTTAAGGCGGGCGCATTTGAAGTGCAAGACGAAGGCAGTCAATTGTTGGCTTATTTGCTTGCTCCGAAACGCGGTGAGATGGTAGTCGACTTTTGCGCTGGCGCAGGTGGTAAAACTTTAGCCATTGGAGCGCTCATGCGCTCGACAGGACGCTTGTATGCTTTTGACACCTCAGAGCGTCGACTTGCAAATTTAAAGCCTCGACAAGCCCGCAGCGGCCTTTCTAATGTGCATCCGGTGTGGATTGATAGTGAGAACGATGCCAAGATCAAACGCTTGGCTGGAAAGATTGATCGTGTGCTCGTAGATGCCCCTTGCAGTGGCATGGGAACTTTACGCCGCAACCCAGATCTGAAATGGCGCCAAACTCCACAGGGAGTTTTAGAGCTCAATCAAAAGCAGGCCAACATTCTGCATTCGGCTAGCCGCTTGCTTAAACCGGGCGGTCGCTTGGTATATGCCACCTGCAGCCTTTTGCCCCAAGAAAACCAACAGATTGCCGAAGATTTTCTGGCGAATCATCCTGATTTTGAAATTATTCCTGCTGCAGAAGCTCTTAAGCCATTGTTCCCTAAAGATATTTTACCTATTGGTTGCAGCAAAGATAACCCTTGGTGGCAGCTATGGCCTCACATTCACGGGACTGATGGCTTCTTTGGAGCTATTTTCCAAAGAAAAGCCAGCACTACGCCTCTAAAAGAGGTCTCCAAGAAGCCAAAAGAAGAGCCTGATCAATAACCCTCGTGGTTAGAAGGTTCTAAAATAGAGTTTTAGTAGATCTATGAGGACATTTCCTTTTGAATACCGCTTTCAGGTTTGATCAGTTTTTACATTGGCTAGCAAATGGTTACCTCAATTGGGCTTGGTGGCAAATTCTGATTTTTACTTTGATCGTGACGCACATCACGATCGCTGGAGTGACGATTTTTTTGCATCGTTGCCAAGCTCACCGCGCACTAGATTTACACCCAATTGCTTCCCACTTTTTCCGTTTTTGGCTTTGGCTCACAACCGGCATGGTGACTAAAGAGTGGGCCTCGGTCCATCGTAAGCACCACGCTAAATGTGAAACCATTGATGACCCTCATAGTCCGCAAGTTCTCGGCATTCAAACCTTGTTGACACGTGGTGCTGAGCTTTACAAAAAAGAAGCAGCTAATTCAGAGACATTAGAAAAATTTGGCCACGGCACTCCCGATGACTGGATTGAGCACAACATCTACTCCAAGTTTTCTTGGCAGGGTGTTGCTTTGATGCTCATCATCGATATATTTTTGTTTGGCGCAATCGGGTTAACCGTTTGGGCCGTTCAGATGTTATGGATTCCAGTGACTGCGGCTGGAGTCATTAATGGCATTGGACACTTTTGGGGCTACCGTAACTACGATTGTGAAGATGCATCGCGCAACATCATGCCTTGGGGCATTTTGATAGGTGGTGAAGAGTTGCACAATAATCATCACACCTTTGCAACCAGCGCAAAGCTCTCCAGCAAGTGGTATGAATTTGATATTGGTTGGTTGTATATCCAGATGATGAGCGCGGTAGGTTTAGCAACCGTCAAGAAAACCTCGCCTAAGCCCATCATGAGTGATTTGCGTCCAGCCGATCAAGGAACTCTAGAGGCTATTATTGCCAATCGTTACGAGATCATGGCTCGTTACAGTAAAACCTTGCGCCGCTTCTTTAGTAATGAAGTTCAGCATATGCAAGTCTTGGCAGGGCACTTAAGTGATGCGCGTTCATGGTTATGTAAGGATGAGACTCGCCTCAGCGAGGAAGAAAAGCTTAAGCTGGAAGAGTTGATTTCGGCAAATACGCAGTTACGCAAGATGATTGAGATGCGTCGTGAGTTACAGATGTTATGGGGTCGCTCTAATGCGACTCGTGAGCAATTGGTGTCGCAGCTGCATGCCTGGTGTCAACGTGCTGAAGACAGCGGTCTTACGAGCTTACGCGATTTCTCATTGAGATTGCGTCGCTACGCTTGATCTGTTTCAGAATTGTCGGCAATAAAAAACCCGCACGCAGCGGGTTTTTTATTGACTGAAGAATATCAATTACTTCAGCTTGGATTCTTTATAAGCAACGTGCTTGCGAATAGTAGGATCAAACTTCATGATCTCCATTTTCTCAGGCTTAGTACGCTTGTTTTTTGTGGTTGTGTAGAAGTGACCAGTACCAGCTGATGACTCTAATTTAATTTTTTCTCTGCCGCCCTTAGCCATTTGTGCGCTCCTTAAATTTCGCCACGTGCACGAAGATCAGACAACACGGCATCAATACCGTTTTTGTCGATTACGCGCAAACCAGCGTTGGTTAAGCGCAAGCTAACCCAACGGTTTTCAGATTCAACCCAGAAGCGACGATTTTGCAAATTGGGCAAAAAGCGACGCTTTGTTTTATTGTTTGCATGGGAAACATTGTTGCCAACCATCGGCTTTTTCCCAGTGACTTGGCAAACTTTTGCCATGACAGACTCCATAATTGCGAAAAAAAGAGATTGTATCAGGCTAGGGCCTATTTGAGCTAGTCCTAAATTGCTTTTGACTAAGCACTCGAAGGCTGATTTTGGGTGCTAAGCCTAAAAAATCCTAATAAGTTAGTGTTTACTATCATTTTTGGGTATTTTGGATAAGCCCTGCATCTGAAAAGGAGAAAAAACCGCTGCTACTGACAATGCAATGGTCAAGCAAGGGAATATCTACCAACTGGAGTGCTTTTTCAAGGGTTTTGGTCAGATCCTGATCAGCCTGGCTTGGCAATGGGTTGCCGCTGGGATGGTTATGCGCAACGATGAGGGCGCTGGCATTTCTTTCAAGGGCTTCTTTCAGGATCTCGCGAGGGTAAACCGCCGTATGGGTAATCGAGCCTCTAAAGAGCTCGTGGCACTCAATCAGACGGCAGCGGGCGTCAAGGTATAGACAGAGGAAAACTTCGTGAGGAAGGCGCCCAATCTTGGCTTGCAAGAACTCCCTGACATGGTTTGGCGATGCAAAGATCGAATCTTGAGCTAGTTTCTCCTCAAGACTGCGTTTCACTAGTTCATAAGCCGCCTGAATTTGTGACCATTTAGACCAGCCCATCCCATGAATAGCAGTGAGCTCCTCAGGATTGCTGTTGAGGAGCTTTGGCAGACTGCCGAATTGAGATAAAAGATCTTCTGCTAACTCAACGGCAGTTTTTCCTTTTACCCCAACCCGAAGAAAAATTGCCAAAAGTTCCGCATTGCTTAAGGTGCTTGCCCCCAGTGAACGTAATTTTTCGCGGGGTTGCTCCGGTTTGGGCCATTTAGAGATGGGGGAATCAACGCATTGTGAGGGTCTCGCTACAATTGGAGAATGTCCAAGCTTACTGTTTTGCCCAATTCCTATTTGACCTTGAACTACCGGCTCACCTTGCCCAATGGGGCTGATTACATCAATACTTTTGTGGATCGGCCTGCTACGGTTTTGATGGGGTCTGGACAATTTGCACCTTGCTTTGAAAAAGTATTGCTGGGTTTGAAAGTGGGGGAAAAAAGAAGTGCCTTCTTATCTCCCGAAGAGAGTTTTGGTGATCGAAAAGAGGATCTAGTGCAGTGGGTTTCCCTGCAAGCTCTTAAAGAGGGACGCGATGAGGATGTGGAATTTAATCCAGGTGATGTAATTGAGTTCAATGCACCAAGTGGCGCACAGTATGCTGGTGTATTGCAGTCGATTAATGAAGAGGGTGCTTGGTTTGATTTCAACCACCCTCTGGCTGGAGTGGCAGTCAATTTCGAAGCGCAAATTGTGGCAATTATGTGAGAGTGATGCATGAGTGAGTCGAACCCTCCCGAAATTCTGATGGCTCAACCCCGTGGCTTTTGTGCGGGCGTGGACCGGGCAATCAATATCGTCAATGAAGCTCTCAATCGTTTTGGTGCTCCGATTTATGTGCGCCATGAAATCGTGCATAACGCTTATGTCGTGAATGAGCTGCGTGACAAGGGTGCAGTATTTGTAGAAGAGTTGCATGAAGTGCCCAAGGGTGGAATTGTGGTGTTTAGTGCTCATGGTGTTTCTCAAGAAGTGAGAAAAGATGCGCAGGAGCGCGGCCTACAGGTGTACGACGCAACTTGCCCCTTAGTGACTAAGGTCCATCTTGAAGTGATTAAGCTATGCAAAGAGGGCTTCACAGTATTGATGATTGGACATGCAGGACACCCGGAGGTAGAAGGCACTATGGGCCAGGTTAAGGAGGGCGTATTCCTCATTGAAAATTTGGCCGATGTAGCGAAAATGTCTTTCCCAGTAGGCACCAAAATCGCTTTCGTTACCCAGACTACTTTGTCGATTGATGAGACCAAAGAAATTGTTATAGCACTGACAGAAAAATTTCCCAATATCGTTCAACCCCGCAAGCAAGATATTTGTTATGCAACCCAAAATCGACAAGATGCGGTGAAGTTCATGGCGCCACAAGTCGAAGTGGTGATTGTGGTGGGCAGTCAGGCAAGCTCAAACTCGAATCGATTGCGTGAACTTTCTGAAAAGTTGGGCGTACCTTCTTACATGGTCGATGCACCAGATCAACTCAAGCCAGAGTGGTTCGAAGGCAAGCTGCGAGTGGGCTTAACTGCTGGTGCTTCAGCCCCAGAGAGTCTGGCTCAGTCGATTGTTGTGCGTATTCAGGAGTTTGGACCGCGCACTGTCAGACCGCTGTCTGGCGTAGTCGAGGATGTGACTTTTTCACTACCTAAAAATCTAGTAGACTAGACCTGCTTTAAGAGCTCGCGCAGCATATTACACATCTGCACGATTTCTTCATCAGCGATATTGAGTGCTGGCATAAAACGCAGCAAGTTTGGTCTTGGAGAGTTAATTAATAATCCCTCTGGACTGCGATCACGGGCAAGTTCAACTAATTTAGGGCCGACATCTTTGCCAAGCATCAATGCTCTGAGCAGGCCTTCACCGCGTTCACCTTCGAGTCCAAACTCATTGGCCAATTTGAGTAGCTCGGCACGTAAGAGGGCGCCTTTGGCTTTGACTGCATCCAAAAATCCAGGAGCAAGTAGCTGCTCGATAACGCTCATACCCACAGCCGTCATTAGTGGATTACCGTTATAAGTGCCGCCCTGATCACCGGGCACAAAACACGCAACAGCATCGGTCGCAAGGACGGCAGCAAGGGGGACGCCACCACCAATCCCTTTGCCTAAACTCATGATGTCGGGTTCAATGTCGTACAGCTGGTGTGCAAAGAGTTTGCCTGTTCGTCCACATCCTGCTTGCACTTCATCCACAATCAAAAGAATGTTGTGCTCTTTGGTGAACTTGCGCAAGCTCTTCATAAACTCATGATCTGCGGGTATGACGCCACCTTCACCTTGGACAGGTTCGAGCATCACCGCAACCGTATTGTTAGTAACTAATTTTTTAACTGATTCCAGATCATTCAAATCTGCTTTGGGAAAACCAGGAACTTGAGGCGCAAATAAAGTATCCCAACCAGGTTTACCAGAGGCGCTCATGGTGGCTAGGGTGCGACCATGAAAGCTGTGATCAAACGTAATGATCTCGAAAGCGCCACCTTTATGGAGTTGGCCCCATTTGCGCGCTAATTTAATTGCACCTTCATTGGCTTCGGCTCCGCTGTTGGCAAAAAATACTTTATCAAAACAACTATTACTCGTTAGCAGGTTTGACAAACCAATCATCGGTTCGTTATAGAAAGCTGGGCTAGGATTAATTAACTTTTTAGCCTGCGCATTGAGCGCCGAGATCATACCTGGGTTACCGTGACCCAAGCAGTTGACTGCCCAACCCTGCAGAAAATCTAAGTAGCGTTTGCCGTTATTGTCTGTTAACCAAGACCCCTCACCTTCAACCATGATCACGTCAGGCCGCTGGGTGATAAACATCACTGAGTGGGTATCAATAGAGGTTGGTACTTTGCTCATGTCTTTGGATAGTTAAGGGATTTGGTTGAGACCCCATTATTACGCAGAAGCCAAATCCGCGGCGCTAGTGAAAGAGTCTTCAAAAAATTCTTCTTCAGGTAAATGACATTTTGATGAAAAGTCTTGCCGAGCTGCGTTCACCATCACTGGAGCTCCACAGGCATATACCTGGAAGGCTGACATATTTGGGTGATCTTGCATCACAGATGCATGCACAAAGCCAGTGCGACCGGTCCAAGCATCTTCAGGTAGACCATCGGAAATGACTGGGGTATAAATAAATTGAGGAATATCTTTTGCCCAGACATGACATAGTTCATGAAGATATAGATCGCTAGGACGACGACCGCCCCAATAAAGGTGAATTGGGCGCGTGATCTTTTTGGCCTGCATCTGCTCGATGATCGATTTAATCGGTGCGAAGCCAGTGCCGGCTGCAACAAAAATGATGGGCTTTTGAGAATCTTCTCTCAAGAAAAAGCTCCCCAGAGGGCCTTCAAAACGCAGGATATCTTTTTCTTTTAAAGCGGGCGTAGCTGCGCCAAAGACAAAGTCGGTAAAGAGACCGCCAGGCAGATGACGGATATGCAACTCAAGTGGACCCTCATTTACAGGGGCAGTAGCGATCGAGTAAGCACGTCTTTGCCCATCCTTTAAGAGAAACTCAATATATTGACCAGCTAAATACTGGAACCGATCTGTAGCGGGCAGCTGGAGTTTAAGAATGGCAACATCAGTACTTGGCATAGATAGAGAGGCTACTCGGCAAGGTACCTTGCGCACCGGAATATCTCCACCGCCCTGAATCTCTCGAGCTTCAATTAAAAGATCTGACTGAGGACGGCAGCAGCAAAATAAAGCAGAGCCAGCAGCTTCTTCAGCGGGCGGGAGGGCGCTAGCACTATGTTGCCCGTGGCTTACTTTACCCTCGAGAACCTTCCCTTTACAGGAGGCACAGGCACCATTTTTACAACCATAAGGTAGCTGAATATTTTGGCGTAGGGCTGCCTCAAGTAGGGTTTCATCCGCGCTAACCTCAAATTGTTTACCGCTCGCTTTGAGGGTAACTTGGTAAGACATACTCATTCCTTTAATAAATCGTTACGATGTCAGTTATGCAACCGTTTGGTAAACCTCGAATTTTGATTATTGGCTGCGGCGACATTGGTCTGCGCGTAGCCAAACAACTCGTTCGCCACTACAAAGTCTTTGCTTTAACTTCTCAAGCAAGCCGGTTTGCTGAGCTTAGAGCAGTTGGAGCCACGCCACTTTTAGGTAATCTGGATGAACCCAATAGCTTATGGCGTTTAAGTGCGATCGCTGAAACGGTAATTCATTTAGCACCCCCACAAAATATGGGCCGTTTGGACCAGCGCACTCGCAATCTCATTCGAATTTTATCCCAAAGATCCAATCAAGTCCGACGCCTGATTTATGTAAGTACTACAGGTGTCTACGGCAATCATTCTGGAGCCCAAGTCTGTGAAACAACCCCAGTCCACCCTGAAAGTGAAAGGGCGTGGCGGCGGGTCAATGCTGAGCGAGCCTTGAGACTGTGGGCGCCAGCGCATGGGGCCTCATTGACCATCTTGAGGGTTCCAGGAATTTATGCTCAGGATCGTTTGCCGCTCGAGCGTATAGAGGCTAAGACGCCGGCACTCATACCCGAGGAAGATGCCTATTCCAATCATATTCATAGCGAAGATCTGGCTAGGTTAGTGTGCGCTGCTGTTTATTACGGTAAACCGCAAAGAGTGATTAATGCCTGTGATGGTGGCGAGACTAAGATGGGCGATTACTTTGATCAAGTTGCTGATGCATTTGCTTTAGCAAGACCGCCGCGTTTGCCCGCACAAGAATTGCAGGCTTTAGTAAGTCCTATGCTTTGGTCTTTTATGAGAGAGTCTCGACGCGTCATGAATACGCGCCTCGGTGAATTAAAAACCGCTTTACGCTATCCGAGCGTAGCAGCATTCTTGAAAACTATTTCCAAGAATCCTTAAGCCCAACCGCACGATTGAAAACAGGTTTGCCAGGCTTGGAGTCGAGTTGATCGGCAACAAAATAACCATGGCGCTCAAACTGAAAGCGCTCTTCTGGCTTTGCTTCTTTCATGCAGGGCTCCAAGTAAGCAGTGATTGTTTGTTTGGAGTGAGAATTGATTGCATCTAGGAAGTTCTTATCCCCACTATCTGGGTGAGGATCATTAAAGAGGTGGTCATAAAGACGTACTTCGGCAGGTACCGCCTCTTTAGCGCTGATCCAATGAATATTCCCTTTAACTTTGTAGTTATTCGATCCTGCCGTACCGCTTTTACTATCGGGGAAGTAATTCGCATTGACCTGAATCACATCACCCGCTGCGTCTTGCTCAAAGCCAGTACATTCAATCACAAAGCCATGGCGTAAGCGAACTTTGCTACCAGCTTGCTCACCTATGGGTGGGTAAAGTCTGAAGAAGCCTTTGATCGGCTCTTTCATAAAGTCGTCTGCTTCAATCCACAACTCGCGTGTGAAATGAAAATCGCGATTACCCCATTCTGGATGTTGAGGGTGACGGGGCGCTGAGCAGGACTCGCTAGCTTGTGCATCAAAGTTTTGTATTACGAGCTTGAGAGGCTTTAAGACTGCGGTTGCACGTGGTGCTCTAATTTCAAGATCATCTCGCAACGCTTGCTCAAGTGTACTCATATCAATCCAGCTATCCGCCTTAGAGACACCAATTCGCTCGCAAAATAAACGAATACTTTCTGGGGTATAGCCACGCCGACGAATACCGACAATAGTAGGCATGCGAGGATCATCCCAAGCGTCAACATGTTTTTCTTCTACCAATTGAAGCAATTTTCTTTTACTGGTAATCGTGTAAGTCAGATTCAGACGAGCGAATTCGTATTGATGAGGTAGCGGCCCTTTGAAAACGCCCGCTTCTTTTAAGGTATTCAGAATCCAGTCATAGAGTGGGCGATTATTTTCAAACTCCAGAGTGCAGATCGAGTGAGAAACATTTTCAAGCGCATCAGAAATGCAATGCGTGAAGTCATACAGCGGATAGATACACCACTTATTACCAGTGCGATGGTGGTCGGTATGGCGAATGCGATACACCACAGGGTCTCGCATCACAATATTAGGATGCGCCATATCAATCTTTAAGCGTAATACGTGTTCACCATCTTTGAACTTGCCGTCACGCATGTCCCGAAAGAGTTGTAAATTTTCTTCAGAAGTGCGTTCGCGATAGGGGCTATTTTTTCCCGCTTGACCAAAGTTGCCGCGATTGGTGTGAATATCATCCGCACTTTGACTATCAACATAGGCTTTGCCATGCTGAATCAGAATTTCAGCAAATTCATAGAGGCGATCAAAATAATCGCTTGCATGATAAAGATGTGTCCCCCAATCAAAACCAAGCCATTTCACTGCATCCAAAATACTGTCTGCATATTCCACATCCTCTTTGACGGGGTTGGTGTCATCTAAACGCATATTGCAACGAGCACCCCCCGGCAGCTGGTTGTAATCTTCTGCTAAGCCGAAATTGAGGCAAATGCTTTTGGCATGACCAATGTGCAGATAGCCATTGGGTTCAGGCGGGAAGCGCGTAATGATAGTTGGCAATCCATGTCCCTCGCGATCGCTACGACCAGCATATGCACCGCTTGCTAAGTCATGATCAATGATTTGGCGCAGAAAATTAGATGGCTCTATTAAAGGGTTAGAGCTGGGTTTAGGGGATTTACTATCTTGAGACATTCCAGCATTGTAAGGAAATCCTCGCGCCTAAAGAAAAAGCCCGCAAACTGCAGCGGGCTTATTTCTGAGAAGTTTCCGGTCTACTCTTCGACGAAGGCTTCTTCCCGGGTTTTCTTAACCGCTGGCAAGGCCACGATCACAACTAAAAGAGCTGCTGCGATTAGCAAGCCCAAAGAGAGGGGACGGGTAAAGAAGGTCGAGAAATCACCGCGGGACAGTAGGAGTGCGCGGCGGAAGTTTTCTTCCATCATGGGCCCCAAGATGAAGCCCAGCAGCAGTGGAGGCGGCTCGCAACCTAGCTTATTGAATAAATAACCAACTAGACCAAAAATTGCTGTGATGTAAACATCAAACACAGTGTTATTAACGGTGTAGACGCCAATACAGCAGAAGACCAGGATTGCTGGATACATAAAGCGATACGGAATCTTGAGCAGTTGTACCCACATGCCAATCAATGGCAGGTTCAAAATGATCAGCATCATATTGCCGATCCACATCGAAGCAATCAGACCCCAGAAGAGGGCTGGATTGCTGGTCATGACTTGTGGCCCTGGTTGAATGTTATGAATCGTCATTGCACCAACCATCAAAGCCATAACGGCGTTGGGCGGAATACCTAAGGTCAGCAGTGGTATGAAGGAGGTTTGTGCGGCTGCGTTATTAGCAGACTCAGGACCAGCAACACCCTCAATCGCACCTTTGCCAAACTCATGGCTGTACTTAGATGATTTCTTTTCAACTGAGTAGGCACCAAAAGAAGCTAATGCAGCGCCGCCGCCGGGTAAGATTCCCAAAATAGAACCAATGGTTGTACCGCGCAAGATTGCAGGAATCATGCGCTTAATATCTTGCTTGGTTGGGATCATGGTGGTGACCTTGTTCAGGAAACCTTCATCTTCACCTTTTTTCTCGAGGTTAGTCATGATCTCTGCGAAACCAAACACACCCATCGCTACCGCGACAAAGCCAATACCGTCACTTAATTGGGGAATATCAAAAGCGTAGCGAGAAACACCGGAGTTCACATCAGTGCCTACTAGACCCATAAGAAGCCCAAGCACAATCATGCCAATCGCCTTGATCAAAGATCCGGAAGCCAGCACAACAGCGCCAATAAGTCCAAGAACCATCAAAGAGAAATACTCTGCTGGACCAAACTTGAAGGCCAATTGAGATAGGGGCGCAGCAAAGGCCGCTAACACTAAAGTAGCAACGCAACCAGCGAAGAATGAGCCTATGCCGGCTGTAAAGAGGGCTACACCCGCTCGCCCGTTGCGGGCCATCTGGTAACCATCAATTGCCGTGACTACCGAGGACGTTTCTCCCGGAATATTGAGCAAAATAGCTGTAGTTGAACCACCGTACTGTGAACCGTAATAGATACCGGCCAACATGATCAGAGCTGCTGTGGGTGGCAGCGCATAGGTTGCAGGCAAAAGCATTGCAATGGTGGCAATCGGACCCAGGCCTGGCAATACGCCAATCAGTGTTCCCAAAATACAACCGATAAAGCAATAAAGAAGGTTTTGAAGCGTGAAGGCGGTATCGAAACCGAGCGCTAAGTTACTGAATAAATCCATTTTTAGTGTCCCGGTAAATTATTGTAAGAAGAAGGGGAGAAGCGGAAATTGCAATTTCAATCCCTGCACAAATACTAAATAGGTCGCGCTAGCTAGCACTACCGCATTAACCAGTGTGCCCTTCCAATGGAATTCATGACTAGCATAGGCCGAGGTGAAGACCAGGACCAGAATGGAGAAGGCAAAACCCATAATCGGGAGCAAGATTCCATATAGAAATACAGACCCAGTGATTAAGAAGATGATTTTCCAATTAAAGGACGGAAGCTTTTCAATGCTTGCCTTGGCGCTAAGTGATTTGATTAAAACGAGCAAGCCAATTGCAGCCAAGAGTACGCCAATCCAGAAGGGAAAGTAGCCAGGGCCCATTTTGGCAGGCGTGCCCATTTGATATTGGCTAGCCAAATAGGCAAAAAAGATGCCGACAACCATGTACATCAGGCCAGCACCGAAATCTTTTTGATTACGAATTTCCACAAAATCTCCTTGTGTATCGGCGTTTGAGCCGATTTATTTATATCAAAGCTGATGAATTGTAAGGCAGACCTAGACACCCCTCCCTAGGGTTTGCCCTAGATTTGGGCCAATGCGATAATTATTGACATGAAAGTCTCCCAAATTCGCCAAGCCTACCTGGATTTCTTTGCCAGCAAAGGTCATCAAATTGTCCCATCTAGCCCCGTAGTACCTGGAGATGATCCTACCTTGCTGTTTACTAACGCAGGCATGAATCAATTCAAAGATGTTTTTCTGGGATTTGATAAACGTCCATATAGCCGCGCAACGACTGCTCAGAAATGTATTCGGGCGGGCGGTAAGCACAATGATTTAGATAATGTGGGTTACACCGCACGTCACCACACTTTCTTTGAAATGCTGGGCAACTTCTCTTTCGGGGATTACTTTAAGAAAGAGGCGATTCAGTTTGCATGGGATCTATTGACGCAAGTCTTCAAGCTGCCTAAAGAGAAACTCCTTGTTACTGTGTACGCTGAGGATGATGAAGCGTATGCGATTTGGAAAGATCAGATTGGCGTCCCTGCTGAACGGATTATTCGGATTGGTGATAACAAAGGCTCACGCTATGCCTCCGATAATTTTTGGATGATGGGCGACACGGGACCATGCGGTCCTTGTACTGAAATTTTCTATGACCACGGAGAACATATTCCAGGTGGGCCTCCCGGTAGCCCCGATGAGGACGGCGATCGTTTCATTGAGATCTGGAATAACGTCTTCATGCAATTTAATCGTGATGAGGCTGGCAATATGCACCCCTTACCAAAGCCCAGCGTTGATACAGGCATGGGCCTAGAGCGCATTGCAGCAGTTCTGCAGCACGTGCATTCCAATTATGAAATTGACTTATTCGTTAACCTATTAAAAGCTGCAAAAGAAGCTGTCGATGCTGCAGGTGGTGGCAATTGCGATGCTAATAGCCCATCACTCAAGGTGATTGCAGATCATATTCGTGCCTGTAGCTTTGTGGTGGTTGATGGTGTGATCCCCGGTAATGCTGGGCGCGGTTATGTTCTGCGCCGCATTGCACGTCGAGCTATCCGACATGGTTACAAGCTTGGCGCGCGTAAACCTTTCTTCTATCAATTGGTTCCTGCACTAGTCAAAGAGATGGGTGATGCTTACCCAGAGTTACGTGCAGCACAAGACAAGGTCAGTGAAGTTCTAAAGCAAGAAGAAGAGCGTTTCTTTCAGACTATTTCCAACGGGATGGAGATTCTGGAGAATGCTTTGGCCGGTGGTGCAAAAGTCATTGATGGCGAGACCGCCTTCCGCTTGCACGACACTTTTGGTTTCCCGCTAGATTTAACTGCTGACGTTTGTCGTGAGCGCAGCGTTACAGTCGATGCAGAGGGCTTTGAGCAGGCAATGCAAAAGCAACGCGATCAGGCTAGGGCTGCAGGTAAATTCAAAGTAGCCCAAGGTTTAGAGTACTCAGGCAAGCCCACTCGGTTTCATGGATATGAAAATTTCAAACATGAGGGCGCCAAAATTGTTGCCTTATATCTGGACGGCGCTTCTGTGCAAAACATTAAGGCGGGCGATGCAGCCGTCGTTGTTTTGGATAACACTCCTTTCTACGCTGAGTCTGGCGGTCAGGTTGGCGACCAAGGCGAATTACGTAATGAGTCTGCCCGCTTTGGTGTACAAGATACTTTCAAAATTCAAGCTGATGTCTTTGGCCATCAAGGTGAATTGCTCGAAGGTGAGTTGAAGTTAGGTGATACGCTCAATGCCATTGTCGACACTAAACTTCGTTTAGAGACCATGCGTAACCATAGCGCTACCCATATTTTGCATAAGGCTTTGCGTGAAGTGCTCGGTGATCATGTTCAGCAAAAAGGTTCTTTAGTGGATGCCACTAAAACCCGTTTTGACTTTACGCATAATGCGCCAATTTCTGCAGCAGAGATCCGTCGGATTGAAGATATCGTGAATGCGGAAATCTTAGCCAACGCTGCCACCTCTGCCAAAGTCATGTCACTGGACGATGCCCAGAAAACGGGTGCAATGATGCTCTTCGGCGAGAAGTATGGCGAAGAAGTACGCGTATTGGAAATTGGTAGCTCAAAAGAATTGTGTGGTGGCACTCATGTCCAGCGGACTGGTGATATCGGTAGCTTAAAGATTGTTTCTGAAAGTGGTGTTGCGGCTGGTATTCGCCGGGTAGAAGCAGTGACAGGAAGCAATGCTCTACATTTCTTGCAAGGCCTAGAGGATCGTGTCAATGAGGCCGCAGCAATTCTGAAAACGCACCCTGGTGATTTAGTGAATCGTGTGACGCAACTACAAGACAGCTTACGTCAAGCTGAACGTGAGCTTGAGAAAGTGAACTCTAAATTCGCTGCAAGCCAAGGCGATGAATTGGCCAGTCAAGCCATCGATGTCAATGGAATAAAGGTGTTAGCAGCTCGTTTGGATGGGGCAGACGCCCAAGTCTTGCGCGAGACGATGGATGCCCTTAAAGCGAAGCTCAAAACTGCTGCGATTGTTTTAGCCTCTGTCCAAGGCGATAAAGTCAGTCTGATTGCAGGCGTAACAGCCGATACGATTGCTAAAGTAAAGGCGGGAGACCTGGTTAACTTTGTTGCCCTGCAAGTCGGCGGTAAGGGCGGAGGTAAGCCTGAGATGGCAATGGCAGGTGGCACGAATCCAGCCGCTCTACCAGCCGCATTAGCTGGAGTTAAAGATTGGGTGGCGAGCAAGTGAGCGGCGATCTTAATATGCCCTTCAACGCAGAAGTCGATGCGATCGGTATGAATTGTCCGCTCCCAATTTTGCGCACCAAAAAAGCTTTGGCTAATATGCAATCAGGCGAAGTGTTGAAGATCAAAGCAACCGATGCAGGCGCAGTCCATGACTTTCCTGCCTTTGCCAAACAAACTGGTAACGAACTCTTGGGATCCGGTAAAGAAGGCGAAGTCTTAATCTTCTTTATGAAAAGAAGATAAGCGCCTCAGTAACTCAGCTCAGTGAGCGACTCTTAAGGTAGGCAGCAAAATCATCGCCGACTTCTGGATGGCGCAAAGCAAATTCAATCGAAGCTTTTAGGTAGCCTAATTTACTGCCACAGTCATACCGAACTCCGCTGTACTCATAACCGAATACCGGCTCCTCCTTAAGCAGCGAAGCAATCGCATCGGTAAGTTGAATTTCACCACCGGCGCCGGGTTTGAGGTTGCGGATGTGTTGAAAAATGTTTGATGACAGTACATAGCGACCTACTACAGCTAGGTTAGATGGTGCATCTTTAGGTTGGGGTTTTTCAACAATGCCATCGAGACGATATATCCCCTTGCTCACTTCTGGCCCCGAAATAATTCCATAAGAACTACTCTTAGCGGGATCAATTTTTTCTACTGCTAGTACTGAACCTTTTTGAGCATCATGCACTGCGAGCATTTGCTTGAGCACAGCAGGCTGACCGTCTAATAAGTCATCCGCTAGGATGATGGCAAAGGGTTCATCGCGCACGAGCTTCTCGGCGCACAAGACAGCATGACCCAATCCGAGGGCCTCGGGCTGACGAACATAAACACAATCGACATGACTGGGTTTTACGTTACGTACGATTTCTAACAGCGCTTGTTTATTCTTGGCTTCTAACTCAGCCTCTAATTCGTAGGCTTTATCAAAGTGATCTTCAATGGCGCGCTTGCTGCGACCGGTTACGAAGATCATCTCGGTGATGCCAGCTGCAATAGCTTCCTCAACCGCATATTGAATTAAGGGCTTATCAACCACATTGAGCATTTCCTTAGGACTAGCCTTAGTAGCTGGCAAGAAGCGGGTACCTAAACCCGCAACCGGGAAAACAGCTTTAGTAACGGATTTATTCGTAGTGGTCATAGCGCAGTAGTCATTAATGAGTGAGTTATTTCAGACGCTCTAATTGTGCAACAAGCTTCTCATGGTTTTGCTCAAATCCTGTAAGACGTTGTTTTTCCTGGGCTACCACCTCCTCAGGGGCCCGTGCCACAAAGCTTTCATTGGAAAGTTTGCTGCGCGCTTTCTGGATTTCATTGGCCAGACGATCGATTTCCTTGCCCAGACGAATGCGCTCGGCGCCGACATCAACCTCAATTTTCAAGAGGAGTTTGAGCTCGCCTACTAAGGCCATGGGTGCTCCAGCAGCATCTTTTTCCATAGATGCCTCGTCTTGGTAGATCTTCACTTCAGATAATTTAGCTAAGGCAAGCAGGTAAGGGGTGGCTTGTTTAAGGAAGGCCTCAGGCCCACAAATCCAAAGAGGTACTTTCTGAGCGGGTGAGACTTGCATTTCTCCACGCAGATTACGACAGGCATCCACAATCGCCTTAATTTGATTAAGCCATGCCTCACTTAGAGCATCGATTTTTTCAGGCTGAGCAATTGGGTAGGCTTGTAAAGCGATCGTTTGTTTGGCTTGCTGTTCTAAGGCTTTGCCCGTCATAGGTGCAACGGTTTGCCATAAGGTCTCTGTAATAAAAGGAGTGAGAGGGTGGGCTAAACGCAAAATCGTTTCCAGAACGCGCAGTAGAGTTCTTCGGGTAGCGCGTTGTTGTGCTGGCGTGCCATTTTGGAGTTGAACTTTGGCTAACTCTAGGTACCAGTCGCAATACTCATCCCAAACAAATTGGTAGATGCTGTTAGCAATATTGTCAAAGCGATAGTTCTGGAATCCTTTTTCAACTTCAGCTTCGGTTCTCTGTAATAAAGAAACAATCCATTTATCTGCTGGTGAAAAATCGAGATAGCCATCTGGGCCGCACTGATCATCACAAGGAGCAAAGCCATTCTCCTCTAGATTGCCAGGACAGTTCATTAAGACAAAGCGAGTAGCGTTCCAAAGCTTGTTGCAGAAGTTGCGATAACCTTCGCAGCGCTTTTGATCAAAGTTGATATTTCGACCTAGGGATGCCAATGAAGCAAAGGTAAAACGTAAAGCGTCAGTACCAAATGCAGAAATGCCCTCAGGAAACTCTTTGCGAGTGCGCTTGCTAATACTCTCGGCTTGTTTGGGATTCATCAAACCAGTCGTTCTTTTACTCACTAATGCATCAAGTTCAATGCCGTCGATGAGATCGATTGGATCCAAGGTATTGCCCTTGGACTTGCTCATCTTCTGGCCTTCAGCATCACGCACTAAGCCATGAACATACACTGTATGAAAAGGTACTTTGCCCGTGAAATGACAGGTCATCATGACCATGCGGGCTACCCAAAAGAAGATGATGTCAAAGCCAGTGACTAAAACAGAGGAGGGCAAAAAGTGTTCAAGCGCTGGCGTTTTTTCTGGCCAACCAAGTGAACTAAAAGGAACGAGGGCAGAGCTGAACCAGGTATCCAATACGTCAGCATCACGACTTAATGCTCCGGAATAGCCTGCAGCAACTGCCTGCACTTTAGCTTCTGATTCAGAGCGGGCTACAAAGATTTGACCATTGTCGCCATACCAGGCAGGGATTTGATGGCCCCACCAGAGCTGACGGGAGATGCACCAGTCTTGAATATTCTCTAACCACTGGGTGTAGGTGCTAATCCAGTTTTCAGGTACAAGTTTGATATCACCATTAGTGACGGCTGCTAACGCAGCTCCAGCAATTGAGGATCCAGGTTGATATTGATTGTCTGGACTGGGTTTAGAGACTGCAACGAACCATTGGTCAGTCAACATGGGCTCAATGATGGTTTGGGTTCGGTCACCGCGTGGCACCATCAATTTATGAGGCTGCACTTTTTCTAATAGTCCAGCTTGATCGAGATCAGCAACAATTTGTTTGCGCGCAGCAAAGCGATCTAAGCCTTGGTATTCCGCTGGCGCATTCTCATTGATCTTCGCATCCAGCGTGAGAATATTAATGAGAGGTAATTGATGGCGTTGACCAACGGCATAGTCATTAAAGTCATGTGCAGGCGTGACTTTGACAACACCAGTACCAAAGTTCAAATCTACATAGTCATCGGCAATGATTGGAATATCACGAGCACATAGTGGTAGCGAAACCCATTTACCGATGAGGTGTTGATAGCGTTCATCACTGGGATTCACCATCACTGCGACGTCGCCTAGCAGAGTCTCTGGGCGGGTAGTAGCAACGATCAGCTGACCAGAGCCGTCAGACAGTGGATAGCGGATATGCCACATCGAACCGTCTTCTTCTTCACTGACTACTTCAAGGTCAGAGACGGCAGTACCTAAAACGGGATCCCAATTGACTAAGCGTTTGCCACGATAAATCAGACCCTGTTCATAAAGACGCACAAAGACTTCAACCACTGCTTTGGACATTTTACTGTCCATCGTGAAATATTCTTTAGCCCAATCGATTGATGCGCCTAGGCGACGAATTTGGCGAGTGATGGTTGAGCCCGAGCTTTCTTTCCACTCCCAAACTTTTTCCAAGAACTTCTCACGACCTAAATCATGGCGAGAAACTTTCTGGGCATCGAGTTGGCGCTCGACCACAATCTGCGTAGCGATACCAGCATGATCAGTCCCAGGAACCCAAAGGGTATTTTTGCCAGACATTCGAGCATGCCGGACCAGACCATCCATGATGGTTTGATTAAAGGCGTGTCCCATGTGAAGGGTACCAGTCACATTGGGCGGTGGTAACTGAATACTGAAGTCACCTTTATCTTCATCTAGGGTGGCATCAGCAATACCCCGCTTTTCCCACTCGGGACCCCAATAGGCTTCAATGGGTGCTGGCTCATAGGATTTGGCTAGCTCATCCACAGGAGATTTATTAGGGGTATTCGAAGCATTTGGCATAAGAGGCAAATTATAATTGGGCTGATGTACTCCGACTTACTCGCCAACCTCAATCCAGAACAGGGCGAGGCAGTTACCCTCCCTCCTGTTGATCAAAATGGCCATGCCCAATCCGCTCTCATTCTCGCGGGAGCAGGCAGTGGCAAGACCCGTGTGCTTACGACCCGGATTGCTTGGTTAATCCAAACTGGGCAGGTTTCCCCAATTGGGGTCTTGGCAGTCACATTCACCAATAAAGCTGCCAAAGAGATGCTCATTCGTTTAGGCGCCATGTTGCCGATTAATACCCGCGGCATGTGGATCGGCACTTTTCATGGTCTGTGCAATCGTCTGCTACGAGCCCACCATAAAGATGCCGGTTTACCTTCAACCTTTCAAATTCTCGATACCCAAGATCAGCTATCTGCGATTAAGCGTCTATTGAAAGGCTTAAAAGTAGATGATGAAAAGTATCCACCTAAGCAATTGCAATACTTTATTGCTCATGCAAAAGAGCGAGGTTTGCGTGCAAAAGATATAGAAAGTGGCGATGATTTCCAGGCCAAGATGGCGCAACTCTATCAAGCCTATGATGAGCAATGTCAGCGTGAAGGGGTAGTAGATTTTGCAGAGCTTCTGCTGCGTAGTTATGAATTACTCAAGCACTCTGAACCGATTCGAACGCACTATCAAGAACGCTTTCGTCATATTTTGATTGATGAGTTTCAGGATACAAATGCTTTGCAATATGCCTGGCTCAAATTACTTTCTGGTCATGATGGTAGTCGTCCATCCACTCAGCGAAGTGCCGTATTTGCGGTCGGTGATGATGATCAAAGTATTTATGCTTTCCGTGGTGCCGATGTTGAGAACATGCGTCTATATGAGAAGCAGTTCCATCCCATGATGGTTAAGCTGGAGCAAAATTATCGATCGCATGGCCACATCTTAGATACAGCAAACCACCTGATTTCGAATAACACTGAACGATTAGGTAAAAATCTGCGCACCGATGCTGGGCATGGCGAGCCAGTTCGTATCTATGAAGCAGCAAGCGATGGCTTAGAGGCCTCCTGGCTCGTAGATGAAATTAAAGCTTTGATCAATAGCGGCATTCAGCGTACGGAGATTGCGCTGCTCTATCGGAGTAATGCCCAGTCACGAATTATTGAGCATGCTTTGTTTTCTGCCGGCTTACCTTATCGTGTGTATGGTGGCTTGCGCTTCTTCGAGCGGGCTGAGATTAAGCATGCTCTCGCATATCTGCGTTTGCTTGAAAATCCCAACGATGACACCTCCTTCTCGCGGGTAGTGAACTTTCCAACGCGTGGTATTGGGGCTCGATCGATTGAAGCCTTACAAGACGCTGCGCGTGCTCAACAATGTTCGCTCTATTTGGCTGCTTCTAGCTTGGAAGGTAAAGCAGGTGCGGCATTAGGTGGCTTTGTGCGTTTAATTGATCACATGCGTGAAGCAACCCGTCACAATACCTTGCCTGAAACGGTGGAGTTTGTGATTCAGCATAGCGGCTTGATTCAACATTATCTGGGTGAGCGCGAAGGGCAGGATCGCGTAGAGAACTTACAAGAATTGATTAACGCTGCCACTGCATTTATTGCAGAAGAGGGTTATGGTCAAGATGCTAAAGCAGCGACCTTACCCGGCGAGAACGCACCAGGTGATGTTGAAGTTTCTCCCTTGGCTTCCTTCTTGTCACATGCTTCACTAGAGGCTGGCGATAACCAAGCGCAAGCTGGGCAAGACGCTGTCCAATTGATGACGGTGCACTCCGCCAAAGGGCTTGAGTTCACCTCAGTATTTATCACAGGCCTTGAGGAAGGTCTATTTCCTCACGAAAATAGCGTAAATGAGCTCAACGGCTTGGAAGAAGAGCGGCGCTTAATGTACGTTGCGATTACGCGGGCTAAAGAACGTTTGTATCTCTCTCATACCCAATCTCGTATGTTGCATGGCCAAGTCCGCTACAACATGCCTTCGCGCTTTCTTGAAGAGTTACCATCCGACTCACTCAAATGGCTAACACCCAAAGCAAAGGATGCGCGTTGGGGTGGTAGAAGTTCAGGCTCTACCTGGAATGATGGCTACACACGACAAAGAGAGTACGAGTCGAATGATTTCTTTGACTCAGGTAGCGATCGTCCAGTAACGAGAGCGCATAGCACTCTATCAAATAATGTCAAAAGAATGGCTGCTCCCCCACGGGATACTTATCCATTTAAGATTGGACAAAATGTGTTCCACACTAAGTTTGGTGAAGGGCGCGTTACTGCTTTAGAGGGTTTAGATACGGATGCACGAGCGCAAATTCATTTCAAGCGTCACGGCATTAAGTGGCTACAGCTTAGTATCGCCAAGTTGGCTGCGATTGATTAATCGCCCAATACCATTGCTTCATCGGCAATGAAGCAACCCTTCCAGCTTGCATAAAAAGAGCAATGCATGATGGTTAGGCCGCCCATCGAAATGGGTGCGATGATAAAAGAAGCAGCTTGACCTAAGTTGACAGTATCTAAAGATGCGCCTACCAATAGGGGAATGGCTACCAAAATGGCGGCCCAGATCAGGATGTAATACAAAAATGCACCACGGTTTTTCCAACAGGCTATCCAGCTTGAGAACAGGGCCTGTGGGATTGACATATTTTCCCAAGCAATGAGTACAGGAGAGAACCACATCAATACTGCAATAGGGAAGTACAGCAAACCGCCAATCAGTAAAGCCCAGTAGAGCTGATGGATTGCTTCAGGCGTAATGGCTTGATCATTACTAATCAACGGGATGATGGCTTGAACGTTGATAAATAAACCCAGAATCAAACTGAGTCCAAAAATCATGATGGCGTAGAGCAAGCCCAATTGCAGAATGCGCTTACGAATGAGTGGTGTTGATCGTAGCGCACAAAAATAAACCTGCGGAACAATACGTTCTTTCTGGATTGCTTGGCGACAGGCAGTCATAAAGCCGACCGATAGGGTAGGGGTCAAGACCAGTACAGTTATGACACCAATAATTGGGATCAGAATCGCCAGTTGCGCAACTAAAACATAGATGAAGACTAGCATCAGAAAAGCAATAGGATTTTGCTTGAACAACCAAAAGCCTTGGCGAATCCAGTGATAGCCTTCTTGAATTCCAACTGAGTTGAGTTTCATACAGTACGCCGGCTAATTAGAATCTTCTCGAAATGCTTCGGATCATGCGGTGTGAGCATTTGGGCATTGCGGGGTAAATAAAAATCCCAGAGACGGGATATCCAAAAACGCAGTGCAGCTGCACGTAACATCATGGACCAATATTTTTTCTCAACAGTGCTTAATGGACGAATCGCCTCATAGGCGGCTAACATGGCTTTGAGTAGTTCCGGATCTAAATCTTTTTTATTGTCGGCAAGACACCAATCATTTGCGGTCACTGCTAGATCAAATAACCATTTATCGGTACCAGCGAAGTAGAAATCAAAGAAACCGCCCAAGCGATCTGCGGCTTGATTCCCATTACCTTGTGGATCGAATAGCACGTTGTCTCTAAATAAATCGCAATGACTCGCTCCGAATGGGAGCTCAGCATATTCGCTGGAGCCAAAGAATTCTTCTTGGGCCTTAAGCTCGGTTTGAAGTAATTGTCGTTGGTCGACATCCAAGTGTGGGAGTAAATCGGGCACAGTTTTTTTCCACCACACTAAGCTGCGTAGATTATCTTGAGTGAGATTGAAGTCTTTGCCTGCTAAATGCATCTTGGCGAGCATTTCACCTACTAGAGCGCAGTGATGACTATCGGGACTGAGTCTAGAGAGACCAGGAAGCTTACTCACAATAGCAGCGGGCTTACCTTTGAGTTCAAACAGAATTTGCCCATTTCGATTTTCGATCGGCTTGGGTACTGAAATACCTCGATTGGCTAAGTGCCGCATCAACTCCAAATAGTAGGGGAGCTGCTCGGCTGTCAGTCTTTCGAAGATGGTGAGAACATATTCTTGCGGCTTACCATCTGCCGAAGTATCTAAGAAGAAATTAGAGTTCTCGATCCCCCCATGAATACCGCGAATGGCAGTTGCAGTACCAATCTGAAAGTTCTGTGCGATCCACTCTGAGATATCGCTCAGTTCAAGCGGGGTGAAAACAGCCATGAATTAGCGTAGTGGAATACTAATACTGGGTACGCTGAGTAAACCACTATCTCCTGAGGGAGGGCCGGGCATGACGGAGTCTGGTGGTGACATGTCATAGGTAGTTAAACGGGTTTTTACCTGAACCTGAGTAGGGCTATTCGCATCTTTATATTCTGTGATTTGGGTGCCATTCTTATCGGTATATTGATAGCTTGGTTTGCGTTGGACAGAGGTTTTTGTGCTCTCTGAAGCGCTCGATGACTTAGCAATCGGCTGATTATTAATCATTTCGAGTTCCGAAGGGCTGAGCGCTTGACTTGTCGATTGCGCCAAGCTGGAGCTGATCCCAAAAGTAGCAAAGACTACAAAAAAGCTCAATAAAGTAAGGGCATAGCTCAAAGTATGGCTAAATAAGTAACTAATAGCGTGCATGATTTTCACCTTTTTAAGCCTACCGCCTAGTATTCGATTCACCAGACTTGTAGGTAGTTCACCACTAGATTGTACGATTGCGGTATGACTAAACATAGACTCTTATTGATAGACGGCTCAAGCTACCTCTATCGTGCCTTCCATGCCATGCCAGACCTCAGAAATGGTGCTGGCGACCCTACTGGGGCGATATACGGCATGGTCAATATGATGCGCCGGGCTCGCTCAGAGATCCAGGCGGACCATATTGCCTGTATTTTTGATGCCAAAGGCAAAACCTTCCGAGACGAGATGTACCCCGAGTACAAGGCGCATCGTTCTCCTATGCCTGAAGATCTTGTGAAACAAATCGAGCCTATTCATGCGCTGGTCAAGGCTTTGGGTTGGCCAGTTTTGGTGGTTTCAGGGGTAGAGGCTGATGACGTGATTGGCACCTTGGCTTGCCAGGCCAGTCAGGCGGGTTGGGAAACCATCATCTCGACTGGAGATAAAGATTTGGCTCAGCTCGTCAATTCTTCTGTCAGCTTAATCAACACTATGACTGATGAGCGTTTGGACATTGATGGAGTAATTGCCAAGTTTGGCGTGCCTCCTGAACGCATCGTAGATTATTTAAGCATCATCGGCGATGCAGTGGATAACGTCCCTGGTGTTCCTAAAGCAGGGCCAAAGACGGCGAATAAATGGTTAGCCGAATTTGGCGACCTTGACAACTTGATGGCCAATGCAGATCAAGTTAAAGGTGTCGTGGGTGAAAATTTACGTGCTGCCCTCAATTGGTTGCCTCAAGCACGCCAACTGATTACAGTAAAGACCGATTGCGATTTATCGTCTCATGTGCCGAGCTTGGATGAGCTTCATGCCAAACCAGAAGATAGTCAGCTACTGCGTGAATTATTTGAGCGCTATGCATTTAAAACTTGGTTACGCGAAGTCGAACAAGGCAGTAGTCAAGCTCAAGCAGCTTCAACAAATTTTGCAGTCTTACAGGCGACCACTTCGCCATCGGCAGAAGCGGGTGCAATGCAGAGCGCTGTCGAAAAAAACTATGAGTGCATTTTGGATGAAGCTAGCCTGGATAAATGGATTCAGAAAATTCAGGAGGCTAGCCTCACCGCTGTAGATACAGAGACCACCAGTTTAGATGCGCTTGCTGCCCAGTTGGTGGGGATTTCCTTGTCAGTCACTTCAGGTGAGGCCTGCTACATTCCGGTTGGACACCTTAATGCACCCGAGCAATTAAAACGCGATGATGTCTTGGATCGACTCAAGCCATGGTTGGAAAGTAAAACGCACTATAAGGTGGGTCAGAACTTAAAGTATGACGCCCATATTTTTGCAAACTATGGCATCACTCTGCAGGGTGTAGAGTTCGATACCTTGCTCGAATCTTATGTGCTCGAGTCTCATATGCCACACAATATGGACAGCTTAGCTGATCGTCATCTAGGCATGAAAACGATTAAGTACGAAGAAGTGTGCGGCAAAGGTGTTCATCAAATTGGCTTTGATCAGGTTGATTTACAAACCGCCACTGAGTACGCCGCTGAAGATGCGGATATCACCCTGCGATTGCATTTGGCTTTATGGCCCCAAATTCAGGCTAACCCCGGCTTGTTGTATATCTATGAAAAGATTGAGATGCCAGCAATGCGCGTCCTCGGCATCATGGAGCGTAATGGTATTCGGATAGATTCAGCCTTGCTTGCGAAGCAGGGCCAAGAGATTGGTAAACGCTTACTAGCTTTAGAAGGTGAGATTCATCAGTTGGCTGGTCAGCCTTTTAATATTCAGTCACCAAAACAAATTGCAGAAATCTTATTTGGGCAACTAGAGTTGCCAGTCATCAAAAAGACTCCATCCGGGAGCCCCTCAACCGATGAGGAAGTTCTACAAAAACTAGCAGAAGACTATCCATTACCTGCTCGTATTTTGGATTACCGCAGTCTCGCCAAATTGATGTCGACTTATATCGAGAAGTTACCCAGGATGGCTGATCCTCAAACAGGACGAGTACATACCAATTTTTCTCAAGCAGTCGCAGTCACTGGCCGCTTGGCATCGAGCGAGCCCAATTTACAAAATATTCCGGTGCGAACTGAAGAGGGACGACGGATTCGGGAGGCTTTTATTCCTGCACCCGGATGCAAATTGCTTTCAGCGGACTATTCACAAATTGAGTTACGCATCATGGCGCATATTGCTGAAGATGCCAATCTACTTGAAGCATTTGCTGCGGGTAAGGATGTCCACCAAGCAACTGCTGCTGAGATCTTTGGGATTCCCTTGGCAGAGGTGAGTTCTGAGCAGCGTCGTTATGCCAAAGTCATTAATTTTGGCTTGATCTACGGCATGAGCGCATTTGGTCTGGCAGGTAATCTAGGAATTGAAAGAGGGGCAGCCCAGAATTACATCGCTAAGTATTTTGAGCGCTACCCTGGTGTGGCTCAATACATGGAGAGAACTCGTCTAGAGGCTCGCGATAGGGGTTATGTCGAAACCGTTTTTGGTAGACGCCTTTGGTTACCAGAGATTAAATCTAATGGCCCTCGTCGGCAGGGTGCGGAGCGAGCTGCGATTAATGCTCCGATGCAAGGAACCGCAGCAGATTTAATTAAGTTGGCAATGATTGCAGTCGAGAATTGGATAGAAAAAGAACAGTTGAAAACGAAGATGCTCTTACAAGTCCATGATGAATTGGTATTTGATGTTCCCCTAGATGAGATTGAGCTCTTGCAAGCGAAGTTGCCCGGTCTGATGTGTCAGGTTGCACAGCTTAAAGTCCCATTAGTGGTTAGTATTGGGGTTGGTGATAACTGGGAGGAGGCGCATTAATGAAATCAAATACACCCTTAAATCGAAGAACTTTCTTGAAAACTTCAGCACTGACTGCGGGTGCTATGGGCGTCGGCTTTGCCCCAGCATCTATGCCAGTGATGGCTGCCGCAATCAAAACCGATTTTGTTGGGCTTGAGGCTGGTGAGCAAAATATTCAGATGGGTGACTATCAGCTGCCAATCTATGTTGCGCGTCCACAAAATACTAAAATATCCCTACCAGTCATTATTGTAGTAAGTGAAATCTTTGGCGTCCACGAGCACATTGCTGATGTTGCTAGACGTTTCGCAAAGCTCGGTTATCTTGCCATCGCGCCAGATTTCTTTACGCGTGCCGGAGATCCCAATAACTATGGCAGCATTGCCGAGATTTTTACCAACATCATTTCTAAAACGCCTGATGATCAGGTGATTGCTGATCTCAAGGCCACAATTGCTTGGGCTGGCAAAAATGGTGGCGACCTGAAACGGGTTGGGGTGACTGGATTCTGCTGGGGTGGTCGTATTACCTGGTTGGCTGCGACCTTGCCACAAGTCAGAGCCGGCGTAGCTTGGTACGGACGCTTGATTGGTGACAAAACCCCAGGCAATCCATTGCACCCTGTAGATATTGCTGCGCAATTACATGCCCCTGTGCTCGGCTTGTACGGCGGAGCTGATACCGGAATTTCATTGGAGAGTGTCGAGCAAATGCGAGCTGCATTAGCAAAAGCAGCGCCTACCAATCTGGCGGCTAAAGAATCTGTGATCGTGGTTTATCCTGATACACCCCATGCATTTCACGCAGACTACCGCGAATCGTATCGTGAAGGCCCTGCTAAAGATGGTTGGGCTAAATGTCTAGCTTGGTTCAAGAAAAACGGAGTCATTTAAGTAGTGTCAATACTTCAAAACATTCTGCTAGTCACCATTCTTGCTGGAGTGGTGAGTATCTTGATTGCCGCGAGCTTTTCTTTGGGACTGCTCTCGAAGATGGTCGACAACATGGTCAGCGTCTCGGTTGGTATTTTGTTGGCAACCGCCTTACTCCACTCTCTTCCAGAGGCCTTTAGCTTTCCGGATACCAAACCACAAATTTTATTTGGTACTTTGTTAGCCGGGTTGTTGGGATTTTTCTTATTAGAAAAAATTGCTCTGCTACGCCACAGTCACCATCATGAAGGTGATGGACATGAACATCATCATGGTCACGATGCAGAAGTAGCTGGTCGAAGTGGTTGGATGATTTTAGTTGGCGATGGCTTACATAATTTTGTAGATGGCGTGTTAATAGCTGCTGCCTTTATGGCTAACTATGAGGTAGGCATCTTTACTGCAATTGCCATCATTGCTCACGAAATCCCTCAAGAGATTGGCGATTTTATGGTGCTACTCAATGCGGGATTTTCTAAAGGGCGCGCCTTGCTCTATAACTTGCTCTGCGGATTATCAGCTGTACTTGGCGGTGTATTGGCGTATTTCTTTTTAGAAAAAGCGCATGCAATGATGCCTTACTTATTGGTGATTGCATCAAGTAGCTTTATCTATATTGCGGTAAGTGATCTCATTCCGCAAATGCACCGTCGTCCACATTGGGCTGAGTCATTGCGCCAAACTGTATTGATTGCTTGCGGGGTTGGTTTTGTCCTGCTCTTGTCGCAAGCGTCTTAGTTACGATTAACGCTCTACAGGGCGGCTTGGATCGGCACACCATTCGCTCCAGCTGCCTGCATATAAGCGAGCACCCTTTAAACCAGCAACTTCCATCGCTAGTAGATTGTGGCAGGCAGTTACACCAGATCCACATTGATGAATCACTTCTGCGGTTTTAGTAGTGCCAAGTAAATTCACAAACTCTTGATAGAGCTGTTCACGAGTTTTAAAAAGTTTTCCGGAAAGATTTTCTTTATAGCAATGATTGAGGGCCCCAGGAATATGGCCGCCGATGGGATCAAGCGTTTCATTCTCACCATGAAAGCGATCGTTTGCTCTTGCATCCACTATTTTGTTTTGATGGGTTTGAAGATTTTCAAGCACTTCTTCAAGCAATACGAGTCCAACATATGGCATCGGATCGAGTAGACGAGAGCAAGCAGTTGGTTGACGCGGGGTTTTACCAATCGGACCGCTCCAGGCATCGAGTCCGCCATCAAGCACCCTGACATTGGCATGGCCTGTTGCTTTTAGCATCCACCACAGGCGACTCGCAAAGATGGAGCCCTGATTGTCATAGGCAACAACCAAGGTATTGTTATCCATCCCTAAGCGTGTTTTAGTTTTAGCCCAATCTTCTGGCAAGGGCAGAGGGTGTCGACCATTTTTGCCGCTTTTCTGGCCAGATAAATCATGGTCGAGATCGACATAGATGGCCCCAGGAATGTGGTTTTCTAAATAAGCTGCTTTGCCTGCTTCTGGCTTAGCTAAATCAAAGCGGCAGTCACAGATCAAAACATCTTCGCCACTATTGATAATTTCTTCTAGCTGATTAGCGGTGATGAGTGGATTCATTGGTAAGCCTGTCTTTAAGAGAGATTTCCAATTAAAGCATTGTTAGATGTCAGAAAACTGCATGACCCGTCGATACCACTCATGGAAGTGCTGCATACCATCTTCCATTGGGCTCTGGTAAGGGCCGACCTGATTGATGCCCCGAGCTAACAGGGCTGCGCGACCTGCATCCATGCGCTCAGCAATTTCATCATCTTCTATGCAGGTTTCCATATAAGCAGCGCGCTCAGCTTCAACAAACTCACGTTCGAACAAAGCAATTTCTTCGGGGTAATAAAACTCCACAATATTGCGCGTTTTATGAGGACCCATAGGATGGAGAGTGGAAACGCAGAGCACGCCTGGATACCACTCAACCATGACATTGGGGTAGTAGGTTAGCCAAATGGCGCCATGTCGAGGGGTTTTGCCATTAAATTGACGTAAGACCGCATCATGCCAATGTTGGTAAGTGCTTGAACCGGGTTTTTCTAGGTTCTTATGAATGCCCACAGTTTGTACGCTATGCCAGTCACCAAATTCCCAATGCAAGTCTTCGCAAGAAACAAACTTGCCTAAACCTGGGTGGAATGGCTCGACATGGTAGTCCTCTAGATAGACTTCGATAAATGTCTTCCAGTTGTAATTGCAGTCATGCACTTCAACATGATCTAAAACGTAACCATCAAATTTAAGATCATCAGCAACACCAAGAGTGGCGAGATCTTTACAAACATCACGAGGACCTTCAAACAGAAGTCCCTGCCAGTTTTGTAATGGAGACTTACCTAGATTAAGGCAGGGCTTATCTTCAAAGTGAGGAGCGCCCAAGAGCTGACCATTTAAGTCATAGGTCCAACGATGTAATGGGCAAACAATGTTCTCGACTTGTCCGCTGCCATTGAGCATAAGTGCTTGACGATGACGGCATACGTTAGAAAGTAATTCGACACCAGATTCATTGCGCACCAAAAGACGACCTTCGTTCTCAGCGGCAAGTGTGCGATAGGATCCTTTTTCAGGAACCATGAGTTCGTGACCGACATAACTCGGCCCCTGCTTAAACAGCAGTTCAATTTCGCGTTGGTATAAATCAACGTCAAAATATGCCGAAACCGGCAGTTGTAGATTGGACGGTGCAAGCTTCTGCACGGTAGCCAGATTAGTCATTCTCCCCACCCCCGAAAACGTCAGCCGAAGCTAAGCGGAATAACCAATCCAACCATCGACGTATCGATATTGGAAAGGAAGGGAATGATTATACCCATCTAGACCCCATATCGCTTTAATATATAGGGCTATTCGTATGAAAATCCAGAGAAAGTCAGCATATGGCATCTAAAAAACCCGAGAGCTCAGGCACTGGCCTAGAGGTTCAAATTGACCCAAATTTGCGATATGAGCAAGCCGTTAAAGAGCTTGAGAAGCTGATTTCTGACATGGAATCGGGTAAGTTTTCATTGGAAGAGACCTTGTTGGCTTATCAACGGGGTGCTGCTTTGCTCAAACATTGCCAAGCGGTATTGGCCCAGGTTGAACAACAAGTGAGAGTCTTCGAGGCTTAGCTTGCACTCTAAGTAGTTCACCATGAGCGAATTTATTTCATTTCCAGAATGGCTAGCCAGTCATACACAGCGCAGTGAGCAAGCATTAGATGCTTTGCTTGATGCAGAGGCGACTATTCCTACACGTTTACATCAAGCAATGCGTTATGCCGCCCAAGGTGGAGGTAAACGTATTCGTCCACTTTTGGTTTATGCCGCTGGTGAATTGGGTGATGCGAGTCCTGCAACATTAGATGCAGCTGCCACCGCAATTGAATGTATTCATGCATATTCATTGGTGCATGATGATTTGCCTTGCATGGATGATGATGATTTGCGACGTGGTCGACCCACTGTGCATAAAGCATTTGATGAAGCAACTGCACTCTTAGTTGGCGACGCTCTTCAAACCCGTGCTTTTGAAATCCTAGCGCTTGCTGATTGTTCTGCTGAAGTGCGTCTCTCAATGATTAGCGTACTTGCTGCAGCATCTGGTTCAAGAGGAATGGCTGGTGGTCAGGCGATTGATTTAGAGAATGTTGGTAAGAAATTAGACTTGTCGGGTTTGCAGCAAATGCACGCCATGAAAACCGGTGCATTGTTATCGTGTGCTGTCCAAATGGGCGGAATTGCATCCCATCTCAGTCAGGCACAAATGATGCATTTACAAAATTACTCTCAAAAGCTGGGCTTAGCCTTTCAGATCATCGATGATGTCTTGGATGTGACTAGTGATAGCCAGACCCTTGGGAAAACGGCTGGCAAAGACGCTGCCCAAGACAAACCAACCTATGTGAGCTTGATGGGTTTAGACTACGCACGTAAACAGGCTCAAGAGCTTCAGGTCGAGGCAATCGCGAGCCTAGCTAGTTTTGGCAGTAAAGCGTTGGCATTAAAAGAGTTAGCGCTTTTGATGGTCAATCGAGGCAAGTAAAGAACCATCATCTATTTATGACCCAATGACTTTAGATTCCATTCACAGCCCCGCAGACTTAAAAAAACTCTCCCGCGACGAGTTACCGGCATTGGCAGATGAGTTGCGTCAGTTTGTATTGGATTCCGTCTCTCAAACCGGCGGGCATCTTTCATCCAACTTGGGAACGGTGGAATTGTCCATCGCTTTGCATTACGTATTTGACACACCGGCAGATCGGATTGTGTGGGATGTGGGTCATCAAAGTTATCCCCATAAGATTTTGACAGGTCGTCGCGAGCAGATGAAAACCTTGCGTCAATTCGATGGCTTGGCAGGTTTTCCACGTCGCTCTGAAAGTGAATACGATGCTTTTGGTACTGGTCATTCATCAACGAGCATCTCTGCAGCGATGGGTATGGCCCGTGCTTTTCAAACGCTTGGCGAGCATCAAGTAGCAGTAGCAGTGATTGGTGATAGTGCAATGACCGGTGGTATGGCTTTCGAAGCAATGAATAACGCAGGCGTCTATGACGATTTGCCGTTAGTGGTGATTCTGAATGACAACGACATGTCGATCTCACCAGCAGTAGGTGCTCTCAATCGTCACTTGGCAAGACTGCTTAGTGGCAATATTTACTCTGCTACTAAAAAAGGAATTGATAGCGTACTTTCGATTGCACCACCACTGAGAGAGTTTGCCAAGCGTTTAGAGGATCATGCCAAGGGCATGGTTTCACCCTCAACCATTTTTCAAGAATTTGGTTTCAACTATTTTGGCCCTATCGATGGACATGATCTCGACGCCTTGGTGCCTATGCTACAGAACGTGCGACGCTTGGCTATCGAAGGGCGTGGCCCACAGTTCTTACATGTGGTTACTCGCAAAGGGCAGGGCTATGAATTAGCAGAAGCGGACCCGGTCTTGTATCACGGCCCGAGCAAATTTAATCCGGATGAGGGTGTTAAAAAGCCAACTGCCCCAGCTAACAAAACGTTTACTCAGGTCTTTGGTGAGTGGCTATGTGATATGGCAAATGCCGATCCCTTGCTGATTGGTATTACGCCGGCAATGCGAGAGGGCTCTGGCTTAGTTGAGTTTGAAAAACAATTTCCAAATCGTTATTACGACGTTGGAATTGCTGAACAACATGCAGTCACGTTTGCAGCAGGCATGGCTTGCGAAGGTATGAAGCCGGTTGTTGCGATTTACTCGACTTTCTTACAGCGTGCCTACGATCAATTGATCCACGATGTGGCTATTCAGGATCTGCCAATTCTATTTGCTTTGGATCGCGCTGGTTTAGTTGGGGCAGATGGCGCAACCCATGCCGGCTCATACGATATTGCCTTCTTACGCTGTATTCCCAATATGTTGATCATGACGCCAAGTGATGAGGCTGAGTGTCGTGATCTATTAACTACGGCTTATCACCAGAATCATCCTAGCGCAGTGCGTTATCCGCGAGGTGCAGGTGTTGGTGCAACTCCCTCAAAAGAATTGCGCACAGTCCCTTTCGGTAAAGCAGAGCTTCGTCGTAAATCTTCTGCAGCATCAGGTCAACGGATAGCCATCTTGGCTTTTGGCACCTTGCTTTATCCTGCGCTTGAGGTAGGTGAACAGCTTAATGCCACTGTTGCAAATATGCGTTTTGTGAAACCGCTCGATGTCGAGTTGTTAAAAACCTTGGCTCAAGATCACGATTACTTTGTCACCATTGAAGATGGCGTAATTCAGGGCGGGGCCGGAAGTGCTTGCTTAGAAGCCCTTGCAGCAATGGGGCTAAATAGACCTCTATTGCAGTTGGGATTGCCAGATAGCTTTATTGAACATGGCGATTACAAGCTCTTAATGGCTAATTGTGGTCTGAATGCTGAGGGTATTCTGAAGTCAATTCATGAGCGCTTTTCTGCGGTCCTGCCTGTGAATTGGGCAGCAATCGGCAAATAATTCGGTTTTATCCGAAAATATCCTTATGAATGATTTAAACGCCGCCTTTTTGAAACCCCAAAGCATGCCCGATGTGCAGTCGACTCGGGATGAGCGGGCTCTGGCTATCGAACAAGTTGGCATCCGCGGAGTGCGCCATCCTTTAACTGTACGCAGTAAGGCCGGTAGCTTTCCATCAGTAGGTACATTTGAGATGAATGTAGCTTTACCGGCGCATGTTAAAGGCACGCATATGTCCCGCTTTATTGCACTCTTGCAAAAGCAAGAGGCTGCAGTCGACAGCACTACTGCAGTGACCCTGGTTCGTGAGATGTTGCCATTGCTTAATGCGACCGAAGGTAGTGTGCAATTTACTTACACACACTTCGTTAAGAAGTCTGCTCCCGTATCAGGAGTTGAGAGTCTGATGGACTATGAAGTGACTTGGACAGCCCAGGCTCGTCAGAATGTAAGTGGCACTCTTGAAGCCCAGTTGCATTTGCGTGCAGTTGTTCCCGTTATGAGTCTGTGCCCTTGTTCAAAAGAGATTTCTGAATTTGGTGCCCATAATCAACGTTCGCACGTTACGATGTCAGTGGTACTGGATCCTCAAACCAAAATGACTGTTGAGGATTTGGTCTCTGCCGCAGAGAGCGAAGCCTCAAGTGAGTTGTGGGGTTTACTCAAGCGCCCTGATGAAAAGTGGGTTACCGAACATTCTTATAGCAATCCAAAGTTTGTCGAAGACTTGGTACGTGATGTGGCTGGACGCTTACAACAAGATCAGCGCATCCAATCTTTAGTGGTTGAGGCTGAGAACTTTGAATCGATTCACAATCACAGTGCCTACGCCAAAATTAGTCTGACGAAGTAAGGCTCTAAGCGTTTACTAAGTCCCAGCGGGGCTTGACATCAAACGATCCGGATTGAGTTGCTGCATTATTTTCTTGCAGCATGCGCAGTGCCCCTGCAAATGCAATCATCACACCGTTATCCGTACACAGTGCTATTGGTGGGTAGTGAACTGAAAAGCCATGCTGGAGTGCACTCGCATTAAGCGCATTTCTGAGTTGCTTGTTTGCAGCAACGCCACCAGCTAAGACTAAATCTTGACAACCCGTTTGCTCAATTGCTTTTTCGGATTTGCGCAGTAGAACAGCAACCAAAGCTTCAACAAAACCCCGTGCAAGATCCGCATGAAATTGTGCAACTTCATCCGCATTAGTGATGTGCTTTGCTTCGAATTGTTTTACTTGATTTAGCACTGCAGTCTTGAGTCCCGAGAAAGAAAAATCAAAATCTCCAGAGTGCAACATTGGTCTAGGTAAATCAAAGCGACCTGTTTGCCCTTTTTCTGCGAGCGCAGAAAGAGCAGCTCCACCGGGATAATCTAAGCCCAAGAGTTTGGCGGTTTTATCAAATGCTTCGCCCGCAGCGTCATCAACAGTTTCTCCGAGTAGTTCGTATTGCCCAATATCTTTTACCAACATCAGTTGGGTGTGTCCTCCTGAAACCAGTAGGGCAACAAAGGGAAATTGGGGCGCCGATGGGCCCAAGAGCGGGGAAAGGAGATGCCCCTCAAGGTGATGCACTCCGATCGTTGGAATCTTGAGTCCTTGGGCTAAAGATTTTGCAAAGGCGCTACCGACTAGAAGGGCGCCTGCCAAGCCTGGGCCTTGGGTATAGGCAACCGCATCGATATCGCCTAACTTGAGGCTAGCCTCGGTCAAGCTTTGGTCTAAAAGGGGTAAAACCCGACGAATATGGTCTCGGGAAGCCAATTCTGGGACAACACCCCCATAATCTCGATGCATAGCGACTTGGGAGTGCAGTCCTTGCCCCAAAATACCTAAGGAGGCAGGTTGGCCGCTTTCCCAGGGGGCAGTGTTGTATAAAGCCACCCCGGTCTCGTCACAAGAGCTTTCTATCCCTAAAACAATCATTTTTGGCCTGGTCGTGCTAGAATCCGTGATTCAGTTAATTTTCGATATTTTTCGAGCATATACGAGTTAAACCAGTATGACTACAGTCCGCCTTCGCGAAAACGAACCATTTGAAGTGGCTTTACGCCGTTTCAAACGCACCATTGAGAAAAACGGCCTCTTGACAGACTTGCGCGCACGCGAGTTTTACGAGAAGCCAACAGCTGAGCGCAAGCGTAAAAAAGCTGCCGCTGCCAAACGCCATTACAAGCGTATTCGCAGCCAAATGTTGCCTAAGAAGCTCTACTAAGCAGCTTTTCAGAATACTAAAGCTCTCTTCACCGAGAGGCTTTGAACCCGCTGACGGTGAAACGCAGCGGGTTTTTGCATTTTTAATACCAGAGCATTTACGATAAGAATTCATTTCCATTTAACGGACTTATTTATGAGCCTCAAAGACCAAATTACCGAAGATATGAAAACCGCCATGCGCGCAAAAGAAGTGACGCGTCTTGGAACCATCCGCTTATTATTGGCAGCTATTAAACAGCGTGAGGTGGATGAGCGTGTGGTGGTGGATGACGCAGGCGTTCTAGCGATTGTTGAGAAACTCATCAAGCAGCGTAAAGACTCCATCGAGCAATTTGCGAAAGCTGGGCGCGATGATCTGGTAGCAGTAGAGCAAGCAGAGATGATCATTTTGCAAGACTACCTACCCGAGCAATTATCTGATGCGGAGATTAGTGCTGCAGTATCGGCGGCAGTGGCTGCCAGCGGCGCATCTGGCCCACAAGATATGGGCAAGGTGATTGGGATACTCAAGCCTCAGTTAGCAGGTAAAGCAGATATGGGCAAAGTCTCTGGTTTAGTTAAGGCTGCTCTCGCAAAGTAAGTTTCATGGCGCTCATCCCTCAATCTTTCATTGCCGATCTTTTAAATCGGGTTGACATCATTGATGTGGTTGGACAGCATGTAAAGCTGAAAAAGGCTGGCGCGAACTATCAAGGTTTGTGCCCCTTTCATCAAGAGAAATCCCCTTCATTTTCTGTTTCACCTAATAAACAGTTCTATCACTGCTTTGGTTGCGGAGCGCATGGCTCGGCGATTAGTTTCCTGATGGAATATTCAGGCCTAGGTTATGTAGACGCAATTGAAGACCTAGCACGCTCTGCTGGACTCACAGTCCCGCGTGAGGAGCGGACTGTGCAAGATGTGGCGCGCCAGCAGCAGGCGATGGCTTTAAGTGAGGTGATGAGTTCTGCAGCGGATTGGTATCGCGCTCAGCTCAAGAATGCTCCTCGCGCCATTGACTATCTCAAAGGCCGTGGTTTGACTGGCGAGATTGCTAAGCGCTATTCATTAGGTTATGCGCCCGATGGTTGGCAAGGATTAGAGGCGGTCTTTGGCACCTATAGCAATGATGAAGTAGCCAAGACTTTATTAGAAGGGGGCTTGTTAATTCAGAGTGAGGCAAGTGAAGGCAACCAAACAGTGCGTCGCTATGATCGCTTTCGAGATCGCATCATGTTCCCGATTCGCAATCCAAAAGGCCAAGTGATTGGATTTGGAGGGCGCATTCTCGATCAAGGCGAACCCAAATACCTCAACTCGCCAGAGACTCCTTTGTTTTCAAAAGGTAATACGCTCTATGGTTTGTTTGAAGCCCGCCAGGCAATTCGTGCACAAGAGTACGTATTGGTCTGTGAGGGGTATATGGATGTTGTGGCACTTGCACAGCTAGGATTCCCAAATGCGGTAGCAACACTGGGTACGGCGTGTACCGCAAATCACGTTCGTATGTTGCTACGTCAAACCGATCGTGTCGTATTTTCTTTTGATGGAGACTCTGCAGGTCAACGCGCTGCTCAAAGAGCGCTTGAGGCTTGTTTACCTTTGATGTCCGATGATAAAGAGATTCGTTTCTTATTTTTACCAACCGAACATGATCCTGATAGTTATGTACGTGCCTATGGGGCGCCTGCTTTCGAGAAAGTCATTAAAGAGGCTGCATCGCTTTCCACTTTTTTCTTTAGGGTTGTTAGTGAAGATCACGATCTCACTACTCCTGAAGGTAGAGCGCAAACGCATCATGCTGCCAAACCCCTATTACTCTCGATGCCACCAATCGCCTTACGCACACAAATCTTGCGCGAGCTGGCTATTCGGACAAACACTTCACCTGCAGAGTTAGAAGCCTTCTGCGGATTGACAGCCATTTCTGCAGCACCTTCTTCGCAGAGCAGAGTACAACCACGTACCGAGCAAGGTAACTTCCCCAATCGCATGCAAGGTGCGCCATGGCAAGCAGGTAAGGGTGCCTCCAAAAGAGTGGCGCAAAATATTCCTCCACCCCAAGCGCCAACCGATTTAGCCGAACAAATTCTGCGAGTAGTTTTGCAGTTTCCGCATTTAGGCAAAGCATTGGATTCAAGTCAGCGCACTTTAGCAATTGAAGCGGCAGAACAGCGCTCATCGAATGCAATGAGCATGATGCGAGACCTCTTGACTCAATGCGACAGTGTCGAACTGATCCCTAGTGAGAGTGGTGGGACTGGCGAAGTGGGCGCCGGGGCATTCGCGATGTTTCAAGAGCAATTAGCGCAGAGTGAATTGGCACCTCTATATGAGGTATTGCGCAAACGGGTCATGGAGTCCGATTTAGATCTGGCTGGTGCTAGCGCAGATCTTGAGGGTGCTTTTAAAAAGCTGCAGACAAATCAGCTCAAAAAGGAAATGACTGAAATCACCAAAAAGCTATCTGATAGCAGCGCTACAGAGCAGGACCGAGCTCGCTATCGAGAATTGGGCGAAAAACTGAAATTCTCATAAGAATTTTCTGAAATTACCCCTTTATTTTGCTGAGGAGTGGGGGTAAAAATGTCGTAATCGACTATAATCCTCTATTCCCAGGAAAAAACCGATTTAATTCAGTCACTTGCGCATTATTTTGATGAAATTTGGGGCAAGTGGCAAACGGGGCTGTACTTAATCAGTCGATATCAATCACCAGTAATGTAAGTAAGTACTAACAAATGCCAACTACTAAGACAAAAAAACCCGCTGTGAAAGCCATCGCCAAAAAGCCAGTTGCTAAAAAAGCACCGGTCAAAGCTAAACCTGTAGCCAAAAAGCCAGTTGCTAAAAAAGCACCGGTCAAAGCTAAACCTGCAGCCAAAAAGCCAGTTGCTAAAAAAGCACCGGTCAAAGCCAAGCCAGTAGCTAAGAAACCCGTTGCAAAGAAGGCCCCAGTAAAGGCACCGGTCAAAGCTAAACCTGTAGCGAAGAAACCCGTTGCAAAGAAGGTGCCAGCAAAAGCGCCTACTAAAGCAGTTAAGGCAGTTCCAGCCAAGGCAGCAAAAGCTGAGCCAGCGGCTAAGGGTAAAAAAGTAAAAGAAGTAGCGCTTCCTGTGGCAGAGGTGGTTGAAGAAAAGAAAACCCGTGGCCGTAAGCCAAAGGCAGAAACTGCGCCAGTTGAAGGTGGTGAAGTTGTTCTGACTGATCGTCAAAAAGCCCGCGAGCGTAAAGCAAAAGAAAAGGCCCTCTTAAAAGAATTTGCTGCACAGCAGTTGGGTTCTGAGGAGCAGCAAGAACTCCGCCGCGCCCGTTTGAAGACCCTGATCAAGATGGGTAAATCCAAGGGTTACTTAACCCATGGTGAGATGAATGACGTGATGTCTGATGAGTTGTCTGATGCGGATGCATTAGAGACTTTGATTGGTCTGTTGAACGATATTGGCATTACTGTTTACGAACAAGCGCCTGATGCAGAAACATTGCTTCTGAGTGAGAACACTGCTGCAGCTACTTCTGAGGAAGAAGCTGAGGAAGAGGCTGAAGCTGCTTTATCTACTGTGGATTCAGAATTCGGCCGTACTACCGATCCTGTGCGTATGTACATGCGTGAAATGGGTACGGTTGATCTCTTGACTCGTGAGGGTGAGATTGTCATTGCCAAGAAGATTGAGGCTGGCTTAAAAGACATGGTTATGGCTTTATCTGCCTGCCCAGTCACCATTGCGGAGATTTTAGATAACGCTGCCAAGATTACTTCCGGTGAAATGGAAATTGATCAGTTTGTAGATGGCCTGGTTGATCCTAATGCAGAAGATATCAAGTTGGGACCAGAAGAGCCAGAGATTGATCCTGATGCCGAAGAGGGTGAAGAGGGCGAAGGCGAAGAAGGTGGCGGTGGCGGTGGCGCTGCCACAGCAAATGCCAAGCAATTAGAAGAGCTGAAGCAAATCTCTCTAGAGAAGTTTGCAGTGGTTCGTACTCAGGCTGACAAAATGCGCAGAGCCTTTGATAAGGATGGCTATAACTGCCCAGCCTATATTAAAGCGCAAGAAAATATTCGTAATGAGATGTTAGGTTTCCGTTTGACTGCGAAAAGTGTGGAGAAGTTATGCGACACCATGCGTTCACAAGTTGATCAGGTTTGGAAACTGGAGCGCGGTATTGTGAGCCTCTTAGTGGATAAGGTTGGCGTCAATCGCGGTGAAGTCTTGAAAGAATTCCCTAAGATGTCAATGAACTTAGGCTGGACTACCAAGCTTCTCAAAGAGAACAAGCCTTACTCAGCGCTTTTAGAGCGTAACGTTCCTGCGATTCAAGAGCTACAACAGAAGCTGATTGATATTCAGACGCGCGTTGTATTGCCACTTCCTGAGTTAAAGGAAGTAAACAAGCAGATGATCGCTGGTGAGAAGCGCGCTCGTGAAGCTAAGCGTGAAATGACCGTAGCCAACTTACGCTTGGTAATCTCCATTGCCAAGAAATACACTAACCGTGGCTTACAGTTCTTGGATTTGATCCAAGAGGGCAATATCGGTTTGATGAAGGCGGTAGATAAGTTTGAATACCGCCGTGGCTATAAATTCTCTACTTATGCGACTTGGTGGATTCGTCAGGCTATTACGCGTTCGATCGCTGATCAAGCCCGAACGATCCGTATCCCTGTTCACATGATTGAGACGATCAACAAGATGAACCGTATCAGCCGTCAGATCTTGCAAGAGACTGGCCATGAGCCAGATGCTGCAACTTTAGCGCTGAAGATGGAAATTCCTGAGGATAAGATTCGTAAGATCATGAAGATTGCCAAAGAGCCTATCTCCATGGAGACTCCAATCGGTGATGATGAAGATTCTCATTTAGGTGACTTCATTGAAGACTCAAATACCTTAGCTCCGGCTGAAGCAGCTTTGCATGACTCGATGCGTGATGTAGTGAAAGATGTCTTGGACTCATTAACGCCGCGAGAGGCAAAAGTATTGCGTATGCGTTTCGGTGTTGAGATGAGCACAGACCACACTCTCGAAGAAGTCGGCAAGCAATTCGATGTCACCAGAGAGCGTATACGTCAGATCGAAGCAAAAGCACTCCGTAAAATGCGTCATCCAAGTCGTAGTGACAAGCTAAAAACTTTCCTAGAGGAAGATTGATCGAAGCATTTACGGGCCTATAGCTCAGTTGGTTAGAGCAGAGGACTCATAATCCTTTGGTCCCAGGTTCAAGTCCTGGTGGGCCCACCAATGAAATCAACGACTTAGGGAGAAATTCCTAAGTCGTTTTTCTATTTGTGCCACAAAATGTGTAAGCAATTCCCACATATCTTCCAGTGCAACCCCAATAAACATATAGGTCTGCCATTGGAGCAATGAACTACTTATGGACTGAATTAGAAAACTGAGCTGTAGGAACTTGCATCAGGTCTTTGTTTATTGGGTTTATGAGCTGAGATAGTACCGATAGTGATGAAGCACAGAGGCTCCTCTTTATCCTTAAGTAAAAATAACTCCCTCATCTTTTGGCTATATAGAGCCTTACCGCTTGATAGCCCTGAGCCAAACCCTAAAGCGTTAGCCATTAGTAAAATATTCTGAATTGCACATCCCGCGGAGATGAGTTTTTCTTGTTCAGGAATATTATCTAGCGCATTGTTTAGCTTGGCAGTTGCCAGTAGCAGTAAGGGGCCCCGAAAGGCTTTCTGCTTTGCTTCATCAAGTTGGGTTGGTGTTGCGTTGGGATCTCTTGCCATAAGGGAATCTGCAAATAGGCCGCCTAATAAATTGCGACTTTCAGGGCTAACTTCATAAAAGTGCCAAGGCGTTACCTTCCCATGATCGGGTGCGGCTCCAGCGGCATTCAGAATTTCTAATTTCTGGGATGGGTTGGGGCCAGGCGCAATAAGTCTTTTAGGTGAAACATGTTGGCGACTATGGATCAGGGCATCTGCAAAGCCACCGAGCGAATCTAAATTGCTAGAAGCCAAAATGACTCAGCCCCGGGTGATCATCAGGCCGTCTTCCAAGAGGCCAAAAGAATTTTCGATCTGATTCTTTGATGGGTAGATCATTGATGCTGGCAAAACGTCTCATCATGAAACCATTTTCATTGAACTCCCAATTCTCGTTGCCAAAGCTTCGTGACCAGTTCCCAGAATCATCCCGGCACTCGTAAGCAAAGCGAACCGCGATGCGGTTATCTGTGAATGCCCATAACTCTTTAATTAATCGATAGTCAAGCTCCTTGGCCCATTTACGCTGGAGAAACTCTTTTACTTGATCTCGGCCTTTCGGAAATTCAGATCTATTTCTCCAAATAGTATCTTCCGTGTACACCAAGGAAACCTTTTCTGGGTCTCGGGTATTCCAGGCATCTTCAGCCATTCGAATCTTTTGAATCGCAGATTCCGTATTAAAGGGAGGTAGGGGCAGTTTCTGTTCCATAGCGCTTTGTAGTTAATCACTGGAATGATAAGAATATACACAGATCTGCATACAATAGCCCAAGTAGTGCCAGTTTTGGTGCATTTAAAAAACACTCATTAGGACCACTTTTGAAACATTTTTTCAAAAAGTTAATTGCCATCTCTTTGCCGGAGGCTAACTCAGTTTCGTGGTTGGAGCGGTTTAGGTCAGTTTTAGGGGTTGCGTTGGGCTTACTAGCTATGATCAGCCTTGGCTTATTGCTTGAAAGTTATGGTGGCGCATCGCCATGGATAGTTGCCTCGATGGGGGCTAGCGCTTTTTTATTATTTGTATTGCCTTCAAGTCCAATGGCACAACCTTGGGCGGTTATAGGGGGTAGTTGTGTTTCTGCTTTTGTGGGTGTTATCTGCACGCACTTTATCCATGAATTGATATTATTAATTCCTCTGTCGGTTGGACTTGCAATCTTGGCAATGTTTACTTTACGTTGTTTGCATGCACCCGCTGCAGCTTTAGCGCTATTAATCCCTCTGAGCGGATTGACAGATTTTCATTTTGTACTCTTCCCAGTCTTAGGTAATTCTGTCTTACTAGTTTTGTGCGCAGTCATTTATAACTCCCTAACGGGAAAGCCGTATCCACATCGCCCAAAAGCGCTGATAGACTCATCCCCATTACAACAGCGCGACCGTAAAATTGAAGATGAAGAAATTGATGCTGTTTTAGAAAGATATAACCAAGTCCTTGATATCAGCAAGGATGACTTAGCTAATTTAATTTCTCAAGTTGAGCATGGGGCATATCAAAAGAAGCTACAAAGTATGTTGTGTAAAAATATTATGACAACAGATGTCGTGTATGTGATTATGGATTCACCTTTGGATCAGGCATGGAATTTACTGCGCAAGCGTCATGTCAAAGCTTTGCCAGTTATAGATGGTGCAAGAAGAGTGCTTGGAATTATTACCCTAGAGGATTTTCTTAAAAGTGCAGCAGTGGATTTTCACCAAACCTTTGGACAGCGCATCAGGGGTTTTATGCGGACAGCTGTTCCCGGTTTAAATAGTTTGCCCAATGCTGTTGGGCAGGTGATGAGTAAGCCGGTAAGAGTGATTAGTGAAGATCGAAATATGCTTGACTTGGCTGAGATATTTTGTGGCGATGGTCATCACCATATCCCTGTAATTAATGATAATAGGCAGTTGGTAGGAATGATCACCCAATCTGACTTTGTGAAAGCTATTGACCAGTCCATTGATATTAGATGAAAAATATTTTCAATAAATTGATTAATTTCTTTAATGAAATTGCACCACCCCAGGGACAATATTCTTGGTTTGATAAGCTCAGAGTATCTATTGGTGTGGGCGTAACCATCCTTGTGATAGCCTTCTTGAATCACCTATGGGGTGATATGACGCAAGATGAGAATATGGTGACGGCTGTATTTGGAGTAAGTGCACTATGCATTTTTCTCTTTCCGGATAGCAAGTTCTTTTCTCCATTGGTATTGATCGAGGCAAATTTATTGGCCTCCTGCGTCGCCTTCATTTGTGTTTATATTTTTCCATCAGTTTCCTTGGGTATTCCGGTTGGCATTATTGCCACAATAGTTGGTATGTACTTGCTAAAGTGCAACCATCCGCCAGCTGTTTTCTTAAGTATTTTTATTGTGATGGCCGGCACAAATAGTTATGATTTTGCCCTACACCCCGTTTTAGCTGACTCTATGGTTTTAGCCCTGGCGGCTTTTGCAAATAAGGAATTAATGAAGTATTGGGCCCGCAGATCTTAGATCTTGATTAGCTCCAAACACTCCAGTCCTTTGATTGCGGTGAAGGTTCATTCCATTTCACTGGGTAATGAAGAGTCTTTCCTGGAGTTAGACGACTCCAGATAGCTGCCACAACTGCAAGAATCGTAACGCCTACCAAGACAACTCCTACGAGATGGCCAAAGCCAGCGTGAGCCTGGATCATGATGAGTGGATTAGCTCCGGCTGGTGGGTGGACAGTTTGGGTAAGCAATAAGACCACTAAAGTAATTACCTCTGCGAGCAAGTAAACCCACAAAGCATCGTCAAAAAGCTGGTAACAGACAATACCAATGAGTGCGCTGATGAGGTGCCCACCAAATAAAGCTCTTGGTTGTGCTGCAGGGGCGCTAGTTAAGCCAAACAGAAATATTGTTGA
>Ga0118677_10000266_pt2 | contig 110990 bp, 84 predicted proteins | sample AliMusrvi5mmetaG_FD_86154 | JGI IMG/M metagenome (GOLD analysis project Ga0118677, IMG submission 86154)
CGGGAGGGGTAGAGGCCCTTCAAAGTTCATTTCCCGAAATCACCGGAACCAGGTCCGACCTGCTCCGGCAGGGAATTTCACTCCTGGTCATTGCCATTAAAAAGTCGGAAAAACAACATATCCGCAAGCTTGCAGCAGATCTCCTGGGAAATGGATTCGTTCCCGGGGTGAAATTTATCCTGTTCGTCGACCACCTGGTCAACCTTGGTTCATTTTCTCAAATTGTCTGGATTTCAGCCAACAACATCGATCCACAGCGCGATTGTTTTTACATCGACCGCGAACCGGGGGTGAAGTTTCCTACGCTTTGCATAGATGCAACCCGGAAAACCAGGGAGTTTGACAATTTTCAGCGCGACTGGCCCAATATCATCGTCATGGATGAGAAAACGATTCTTTCGGTGGATGAAAAGTGGCCCCGTCTGGAACTCGGGCCCCTGGTCCCATCTCCTTCCATAACATATAAAGCATTGGTTGTTAGTGAGGGAGCAGTTTCAAAGGAGGAAAGTTAAGACAATATTGCAAATTATTTTGTATTTTTGCCAGTTAAAATCATCTAAATGAAACAAACGTTTTCCCTATACATATTTCTCTTCTTCCTGTCATTATTTCCTTTGATTGCCATGGCACAGCTTTCGGTGGTTAAAGGGAAGGTTGCGGATGAGAAAACAACTGATCCGCTGCCCTATGTCAACATCGGGGTGAAGGGGCAGACAACCGGCACTTTTTCAGACAGCAACGGAGCATACCGTTTGGAATTACCCAAGGGTGACTATGATCTTTACATCTCCTCTGTGGGCTATGAAAAATTGGAGAAACACATTCACCTGGACGGAAAAAAGAGCTATGTGCTGGATCTGAACCTGACAAATTCTTCGCAGGAGTTGGGGACAGTAGTCGTTTCTGCTTCAAAATACTCCCAGAAAATACAGGAATCCATATCCTCTATTGAAGTGCTTAAGGCTAAGAGCATTGAAATCGGGAATTTGCCCAGTGCAGACAAGGCCATCGACAAGATGCCCGGCATTACCATTGTAAACAACGAACCTCAGATCAGGGCCGGGAGCGGGTTCAGCTCAGGGCTGGGTTCTAGGGTAATGGTGATGGTGGATGAAATCCCGTTACTGCGCGGTGATGCCGGTCGTCCCGACTGGGCGCTGTTGCCGATTGATGACGTGGATCAGATTGAAGTGGTGAAGGGCGCATCGTCGGTCGTTTTCGGTTCTTCAGCCATCAACGGGGCCATCAATGTCAGAACAGCATGGCCGAAGGATGAACCGGTTACCAAACTCACCACTTTCCTTGGTGCATATAGCAAACCTCAGCCTAAATATGCCACTCCATGGACCGGGATGAGCCCGCTTGTTTATGGCATTACGCTGACCCACTCTCAAAAGATTGACAACATTGATCTGGCCGGGGGAATCAGTTATTACAAAGACCAGGGATATATCGGCGGGACCCCGGAAGAAAAATTAAAGGCTACGGATACATTTTACAACAGTGGTCAGTTTAACAACCGGGTGAAGTTTTATTTCAACACCAGGGTCCGCTCTAAAAAAGTTGAAGGACTCTCCTATGGTTTAAACGGCAACTTCATGTTCCAGGAAAATGCCGAGACTTATTTCTGGTATGATGCCGATACCAATATTTACAAGTCTTACCCGGGATCATTGTCTAAGTTTAAAACATTTACCTTCTATGTGGACCCGTTTGTCAAATACTTCGCGAAGAACGGTGATGTGCACGCATTCAAGAACAGACTTTATTATCTCAACACAGACGGGCTTTACAACCAGTCGTCGCTGAGTGTGACCCTTTACAATGAGTACCAGTACACCCATAAGTTCAATTTCAAAAAGTCAAATAATCGCATCGGGCTGATGATGGTTGCGGGGGTCATGAATATTTATTCCTATGCCTTCGGAAAGGTGTTTTCAGGCCAGCTGGCACCCGATGGAACAACAAGCCTGGGGGCCAATGGCACCTATACGGCCGAAAATTTCGCAACCTATGCCCAGTTTGAGGCAAAATTCTTCAACAGGTTGTCTTTTTTATTAGGCGCGAGATATGAATATTACCACTTGGCGGATCTGACGGAAAGCAAGCCCATATTCCGTACCGGGCTTAACCTGCAGGCAGGCAAATCCAGTTATATCAGGCTTGCCATCGGCCAGGGATACCGGGTGCCCAGTATTGGCGAGCGTTACATAACGACGACTTCGGGGAATTTCGGTTTTTACCCGAATCCCACCCTTGCACCCGAATCAAGTGTTTCCTACGAACTTGGGTTCAAGCAACTATTCAAAATCGGCAAGTTTGCCGGCATGTTCGACTTTGCCGGTTTTTATGAAAATTACGACAACTATGTCGAATTCAATTTTGGTTATTGGGGGCTCAATCCAAACCCGACCAAGGATGTTGGCTTTAAATTCTTCAATACCGGTCCGGCGAGGATATACGGTATCGATGCCTCCCTTGCAGGCGAAGGAGACCTGACCAGGGATCTGAACCTGAGTTTCATGGTTGGTTATACGTATTCAATACCTGAAGCGCTCAATCCGAACTATGTCTTTTATGTAAACCCATACAATGCGAAAAATTCACTGACCTACCTCAATACATCCACCGACACGGCCGGCCACATCCTGAAATACCGCGTTCAGAGCCTGTTAAAAGCCGATGTGCAGATCACCTGGAAACGATTCTCAACAGGGTTGAACGGACGGTATTACGGATACATGAAGAATATTGACCAGTTTTTTTATGACATCCTCGATGGCGGGATGTTCGGGGTAAACACCGGGATTAAAAAATACCGGGAAGAACATAATACCGGGACCGTTATTGTAGACTACCGTGTAAGCTATGCTTTGCGGAGCTTCAAATTTTCGGTGATTGTAAACAACCTGATGAATACCGAGTTTTCCCTCAGGCCGCTAACCGTGGAACCTCCCAGGATGACGCAGCTCCAGGTTGTCTATAAAATCTGATCTTTCAAAGCGTGACAGGTGACAGGTGACACGTGACACGTGACAGGTAATACCTAACAAATATCACTTAAAACTTAAAACTCCTTCCGATGAAACAAATGCTTACGCTTATTTTACTCGTACTTGCACTGAATGGTGCCTACTCCCAATCTAAAAATCCAGCGACAAATTTTATCATTCCGAACGCAGGTTTCGAAAACTGGCACAATGTTGTGGTGAGTGTTTCGCTTAATTACGATGATTTGGGAACTGGTCCGTCAGATAACTGGCTGGGAACCCTCAACCCCTTGCTGGCTGTTCCTCAAAGCGCCGGAGGCCCCGGCCCGGTGACTGTCTACAAATCAACTGACAAATATGCGGGCACCTACGCAGCAAAGGCCATTTCGAAAACTTTTATCATCGGTCCCACGACCATTTTTATCCCCGGCATGATCGGAACTGCAATTCTGGACATGGCCGGCGTGAGAGCGTTGCTTGGCAAACCCTGCGCCGATTGCAGGCCAACGCATTTCAAAGGCTATTACAAATTTGAACCGGTGAATGGAGACTCCTGTGCAGCGGTCATATTGCTTTCAAAGTGGAATACTGGCGGTAAAAAGCGTGATACCATTGGCTACGGAAAAATGGTACAACACAATGCAGTGAATACCTACACGCAATTCGATATTCCCGTAAGCTACCGGTCAACGGCCGCAAGCGACTCCATGACACTGCTGGTTGTATCCAGTGCCGGATTCAATGTGATCAACTTCATGGGAAGTGTTGGGCAGGTTGGAAACACAATGTATGTCGATGAACTTTCACTGGAATATCCGGCCGTACTGAATCTCGGTCCCGATCAGACCGTTTATGGCGGCGACACCGTAACCCTCGACGCAGGACAGTTTTCAACGTATAAATGGTCAACCGGATCCGAGAACGAAGTCGTGAAAATCGATTCCTCCGGAGTAGGTTATGGAACAAAAAAAGTATATTGCCGTGTGACCAATGGTGACGGAGCTCAATCCGACACGGTCCTGATCACCTTTCAGCGCCATGCTGGCATTGGCGATATTCAGGCAGGAATGAATGTCAGCATCCAGCCAAACCCTGTGGTCAGCAAGCAATTCACCGTGACAGGCACCCATGCCATCTATGCTGTTGAAATTGTCTCCATCGTCGGAAAAACGGTCTATTCCGAAACCTGTACTTCCCATCCGAAAGAGGTAAAGGTTACCTTGAACAACATCCCCGGGGGCATTTACCTGGTCAGAATATCTTATGGGAACAATCAGTCGGTGGTTTCCAAAATCGTCGTTCAATAACCATTCCCGTCCGGGAAATCAAAAAAAATGAAAACTAAAACATACTCTTATGATCGAAGTAAAAACATCGCAAACGGCAATCGACCTCGAAGATAAATACGGGGCGCATAATTACCATCCTTTGCCAGTTGTGCTTGCCAAAGGAAAAGGCGTCTTTATGTGGGACGTGGAAGGCAAGCGTTATTATGATTTCTTATCGGCCTATTCCGCTGTAAACCAGGGCCATTGCCATCCGAAGATTGTCGGAGCCCTCATTGAGCAGGCACAAACCCTTGAACTTACTTCCCGTGCATTTTACAACGATGTGCTGGGGGTATATGAAAAATTCATCACCGAATATTTCGGATATCAGCGCGTTCTGCCAATGAATTCAGGTGCTGAAGGCGATGAAACCGCATTGAAGCTTACCCGCAAATGGGGGTACAAGGTGAAGGGAATTCCTGAAAACCAGGCAAAAATAATCTGTTGCCGTGATAATTTTCATGGACGCACGATTACCGTGATCTCCATGTCGAATGATCCCGATGCACGGAAGGACTTCGGTCCTTTTACCCCCGGTTTTGAGTCCATTCCATACAACGATCTCAACGCCTTGGCAAAGGCACTTGAGGATCCGAATGTAGCTGGTTTCCTGGTCGAACCGATCCAGGGAGAAGCGGGTGTTTTTGTCCCGGATGAAGGTTACCTGAAAAAAGCCTATGATTTGTGCAAGGCTAAGAATGTCCTGTTTATTGCCGACGAGGTTCAGACCGGCATCGCCCGCACGGGCCGCTTGCTGGCATGCGATTGGGAAGGGGTCAGACCCGATGTTTTGATCCTGGGAAAGGCGCTTTCAGGCGGGGTTTACCCCATCTCGGCCGTTCTCGCCGACGATCATATCATGCTCTGCATCCATCCGGGTGAACATGGATCGACTTTTGGAGGCAACCCGGTTGCTGCAAAAGTGGCCATGGCTGCCCTTGAAGTGATCCGTGATGAAAAACTGGCTGAAAATGCTGAAAAAATGGGAGCCATTTTCCGGGAAGAATTGCGCAAAATCAACTCGCCCTACATCGAGCTGGTGAGGGGAAAGGGATTGCTGAATGCCATCGTAATCAAACCATTCAACGGCAAATCAGCCTGGGATGTGTGTCTGAAGATGCGCGACAACGGTTTGCTGGCCAAGCCAACCCACGACCATATCATCCGGTTTGCACCACCACTGGTGATTACCGAAGAGCAGATCCACGAAGCGGTTGAGATTATTCGCAGATCCATCAAGGAGCTGGAATAGTCTGGCAGGGATGAATTTTAAAGCCCCGGGATCTTTTTCCCGGGGCTTTAATTTTATCCGGCAAACTGCAGCCCGCTAAGGTTACGGTACAATCCGTCTGCCACCTGCAGCAGCTGGTCATGCGTTCCCTGCTCCACGATGCGGCCATTGTCAAGGACCAGGATGTGGTCAGCCTGGCGGATGGTGGAGAGGCGGTGGGCGATGACAATGGATGTGCGCCCTTTCATGAGCTTTTCAAGGGCATCCTGCACGAGCCTCTCCGATTCGGAATCAAGCGAGGAGGTGGCTTCATCAAGGACAAGGATTTTCGGGTCTTTCAAAACGGCCCGTGCAATGGCGATTCGCTGGCGTTGCCCGCCCGAAAGTTGGGTTCCGCGTTCCCCGACAAGGGTATTCAATCCGTCAGGAAACTGGCTGATGAATTCCCATGCATTTGCTTTTCGGGCTGCATCTGCGATCATCTCTTCGGTAGCGCCGGTTTTTCCGTAAGCAATGTTTTCGCGGATCGTACCGCCAAAGAGGAAGATATCCTGCGGAACGATCGCCATCTGGCTGCGCAGGGCAGAAAGCGGCAGGATCCGGCTGTTCTTTTCATCGAAGAGAATTTGCCCCGAAGCAGGATCGTAAAGCCTGAATAACAGCGATACGAAGGTTGATTTTCCTGCACCGCTCGGGCCTACCAGCGCCACCAGGGTGTCCGGCCTGATGGTCACGCTTACGTCAGACAACACCTGCATTTCGGGACGTGATGGATAATGAAAGGAAACCTGGTCAAAACGGATGCCTCCATGAAGGATCTGGTCGGGTGAGAGATTCGCAATTTCTTCGACAGGTTCTTCCGGTTCATTGAAAAGTTCCATGAGATCCTCGGTCGCCCCTATAAATTTTTGCACGCGGGCAAACACATCTGCCATGCCCCCGATGGTACCTCCTATAAACATGGAATAGATCACGAAGGAAAAGAGTTCGCCTGTGGCAAGTTCGCCGGCTGCCAGCAGGGCCGATCCCCGCCAGATTACAGCTGTCATCGCACCAAAAAGCCCCAGGATTGTGAATGATGAAAAAGCCCCGCGCAATTTGCCGTTTTTAATGCCGGTATGTGCGATATCAAGTGTTTTAACGCGGTACCGGCCCATTTCGAAAAATTCGTTTGTAAAAGCCTTCACGCTTTGAATGCCCTGTAACGTCTCCTCGACAATGGTATTGGAATCGGCTACCTGGCTCTGGGCCTGCTTGCTTAATTTTCGGATGTATCGTCCGAAGAACACCGTCAGGACCATGATTACCGGAACGATAGAAAGCATGAAAAGCGTTAATTTAAAAGAAGTGACCATCATCAGGCTGATCCCTCCGATGATGATGATCAACTGGCGCAGAAATTCTGCAAGGGTGCTGGTCAGGGCGTCCTGTAACAGGGTGATATCGGAAGAGATGCGGCTGTTGAGTTCTCCTACCCTCCGGTGCTGGAAAAACTTCATCGGCAAGCGGATCAGGTGGTTGAAGGTGTTCTGGCGAAGATCGGCCAGTGTCTTTTCGGCAACATTTACAAACAGGTAGATCCGGAAATAGGAACAAACAGACTGCGCCACAAGTACCGCCAGTAAAAGAAGGGCGATGCGGTTGATCTCCTGCGCCAGTTTCCCCTGGTTTCCCAAATCGACAAGCTCGCCAAGCAACTTAGGAAAAGCCAGGCTCGCCCCGCTCGACCCGAGCAAAAACAGGAGCCCAAGGGCGTATTCATATTTATAGGGCCTGATATAGCTGTATAATTTAAACAACTTGCGCAAACCCGGCAATGTGATTTTTTGTTTTTGCTCCTCCATTACTTATCTTTCATTTATTTTTTTATAATGTGAATCAAGGGTTGAATTTTTTAAACCCTTAAATCACATTAATAGCGAATAAATCCCTTTTCTATTGTGACCCTATGTGACCTATTGTGCCTATTGTGGTGAAAAAGACCAAATATGAAATCTCCAGCAATACCAAACCATTCATGGAAATACTAATTTTGCATAAATTCACCCCACCATGACACAAAAATTATCCGTCGATATCCGCTCGGAAATCGGCCAACTGGAATCTGTAATCATCCATTCACCGGGAGCTGAAGTTGAAAACATGACGCCGGAGAATGCCGAAAGAGCCCTTTACAGCGACATTCTCAACCTGAACATCGGCCTTGCAGAATACAGCCAGCTGGAAGGAGTTTTATCAAAAGTTGCCCATACCTATGAAGTCAGGGACCTGCTCAGGGAAGTTGTTGAACTCCCTGCAGCCAGGGAGGAACTGGTCGGCAACATATGCGTGAACGAAAACACTGCAGCCATTCGCGATTATCTGCTGGACCTGCCTGCCAATGTTCTTTCAACAGCCCTCATTGAAGGGGTGCTCATGGAAAAGGACAACCTGACCAAATTTCTGAACAAAGGACGTTATGAGCTGATGCCCCTGCATAATTTCTTTTTTATGCGCGATTCGGCCGTGTGCCTCTCAAACAAAGTCATCATTTCAAAAATGGCCAGTGTGGTGCGTGAACGGGAATCGATCATCATGGAAAGTATTTTCAAACACCATCCGAAATTTGGCATCGAAACCATCAATCCTGTCCATTGGCCGCACGGGACAAACATCACCATCGAAGGCGGGGATGTTATTGTTGTCCGGGAGGATGTGCTGCTTGTAGGTACTGGAACACGCACCACTTCGCAGGGGATCGATTTCCTGCTCGCATGGTACAAACAGGAAAAACTATCAAAACACATACTGGTCCAGGAACTTCCATTTAAACCGGAATCATTCATTCATCTCGACATGGTGTTCACGATGCTCGACCGCGACAAATGCATGGTTTACGAACCCGTAATCCTGAAAACCAATAAACTGCAAACGGTTCATATCATCGTGGAACACGGGAAGGTTGTGTCGATCTTCAACGAGGAGAACCTGCTGGCTGCATTGAACAAACTGGGATTTGACCTTGAGCCGGTAATCTGTGGCGGCACAGCGGATCCCTGGACCCAGCAGCGGGAACAATGGCATTCAGGCGCCAATTTTTTCGCCATCGCTCCCGGGAAGGTGATCGGTTATGCCAGGAATACCTACACGCTTGACGAGTTATCAAAGCATGGATTTGAGATCATCAAAGCCAGGTCGGTTATCAAATGCAAGACGGAGATCGATGACTATAAAAAATGCGTCATCGCCATCGAAGGGAGTGAACTCGCGCGCGGAGGCGGTGGCGCAAGGTGCATGACGATGCCCGTGAAAAGAAAATCACTGTAAGATATGCTTCTCAGAGAATAATGAGCTTTTTAAAAGATTCCGCACCGCCATCATTTATCTTTAAAAAATAGAGGCCGGCTGGCTGACCGATCGGAAAACTCTTTTGATGCTGACCGGCGGAGCATGATTCCTGCATCAGGTTTGCCACATGTTCGCTCCGGTCGTTCAATAAATCGAGACTTACGATTCCGGGTGAACCGATTGAAAAAGCAACAGTTACCCTGTCACGAACCGGGTTGGGGAATATATTCAGAATGGGTTGTCCTTTTTCGGCCAGCCCCACGGTAGTCTGGTCTACAATGAGCGTGGTGGTTTTTGTATTTAACATCGAAACGATGATTGAACCGTAAAAGGTTACGGGGCCTGCGCCTCCCGGAGGGGGGGTCCATTGGAAAGTCCAGGTGGAGGGATTGCCGGATTTTGTCGCAGTGTGCGTGATATATTTGTTGCTTCCAACAAGTTTAGACCCGCTACCGGCTGTAAGTGAGCCGATCAGGTTGCCGGCAAGGTCCTGGGGGGATACTTCAAAACCTTTTTTCCCAGTACCCGTTGCAGTCACCGTGATGGTGTAGGTCGTTCCTGGTACGTATCCAGTGGCAGGAACATCGGAGGTAATCCAGCCGGTTACTGGAACGGCGGAACCTCCCATGCAGTGGGAACAGTTCATCCCGTCAGCAGGGGAATTGGTATATCCTGCCGGGGCTCCGTTCGAACTTTTCAGGGTGGAGCCTCCAAAACTGGCCATCAGGATGACAAAAAGCATGGATCCAACCGGGATGAGAAGGTAATTGAGTTTTTTCATGATGTTTTTTTTTGCAAAAGTAGTAAACTAAGAGCATTCAGATGGTTTTTTTGAAGGGAATTATAAGGGTGGAATAATTATGACTTATCTTTGAATCATGAAAAATAGCAACATAGATAAATTATGAACAGATACTTCCCGGGAATGACGACATTTATTTTCATTTGCCTGGTCACTTTTTCGGCGGCAGGGCAGGTGCCATTTACACCTTATGATGATTTTCCGGGTATTTACAAGAGTTATAAGCCTTCTTTCAGCGTTGATTTTCCTGCCTGGGCAAGGTTATTATACCGGTACCCCGTAAATTTCAATGAGATCTCTCAGGAATTTGACGCCTACGTTCTCCAACATCCGGGGGAGGAAAGTGCGGTAATCAGGTATTATAAAATCTGGCAGAGGGCAGTTGAACCGCACGCCCTCCCTGACGGGACCATCGAAATAACTAATACAGGGCTTTACTTTGAAAATCTTCGGAAAGCCCAGATGGATGCTGGCCGGAACAAACCATTGGTTCCGGAATCCATTTCCGGCTGGAGCTTCCTGGGACCCAGGGAGACCTTCTGGCTGAATGAGTCGGGTTCCCCGGGTGCGCCACCTTCCTGTCCGTGGCAGGCAAATGTCTATTCCTTCGATGTGGCCATTTCCGACAATAGCGTCATCTATTGCGGAACGGAAACCGGTTTCGTGAACAAAACAACCGACAAGGGTCTCCACTGGCAACTGGTGGGGCAGGATTATCCCTTTGGAGGTGGAGTCACTGCTGTCGCCATTCATCCTTCAAATCCCGGGATTGTTTTTGTTTCCGCAGGAAACCAGGTGCACCTTACAACCAATGGTGGCGTTACATGGACTCCGTTGCTTCCGTCGGGGAACCTTTTCAATGCCGACAGGCTTAAGATCGACCCGCTGAATCCCCAGAAGATCCTGGCCGCCTCGGCCAACGGGGTTTATGTAAGCAATGACGGTGGTTCCACCTGGTCAAACAAGTGGGCATCCCCTGCATATGATATAGAAATCAAGCCAAACGACAATTCCCAGGTCTTCGCCCTGACCAAGGCTAACGGGAAATTTTCCGTCATCATGTCCACAGATGGTGGTCAGAGCTTCCAGCCACAGACCACGTTCCCAAACACAATCACTGAATCCAGCGGAGGCCTGCTCGCCATGACCCCTGCCAACCCCAATATCATGCTCGCCCTCCTGCTGAGTGCAAACAACAAACCCTACCTCCTGAAAGGAACGCTTACGGGTTCTGCCTGGAACTGGGCACTCCTGGCAACCGGTGCAACGAGTTCTTTTCCCATGGACAACGGACAGGGTTATTTCGACCTGGTGCTTGACATTTCCCCGGTTAACGAGAACATCCTCTATGCCGGTACGACCACGCTTTACAAATCGGTCAACGGGGGCAACACATTTACAGCGGTGGGAGGCTATTCGGGTAACTTCAACATTCATCCCGACATCCAGGACATCAAAATGCTTCCAAACGGTGACACCTGGGTTTCGACTGACGGTGGCATGAACCTTACGACCGACAATTTCGGGATTGCGGGCAATTACTTTGTCCGGGTAAACGGGCTTACCGGATCTGATATGTGGGGTTTCGACCAGGGATGGAATGAGGACATCGTGGTAGGAGGGAGGTATCACAACGGCAATACTGCCGTGGCGGAGTTTTATCAGCCAAAAGCCCTGCGCATGGGAGGGGCGGAATCGCCAACAGGATGGGTGCTTCAGGGTAAAAGCCGCCATGTGGCATTCGACGACCTGGGCAACGGGTGGGTGCTTCCTCAAACGGCCGAAGGGAAACCTGAAGGACGGTTTATCTTCAGCAAATACCCGAACATGGACGAGTACGGGGGGCGAAGGAGTAACCTGGTTTCCCATCCTAACTATTATGGTACACTTTTCCTTGGAGAAGGGACGGGTTTCTGGAAAAGTACCGATATGGGGGTAACCTGGGACCTCCTCTATAATTTCCCGGCCAGGGTGAGATACCTGCAGATCAGTTACAGCAATCCCCGGGTGATTTACGCCGATATCGTAGGTGCCGGTTTGTGTAAAAGCACGGATGGAGGGATGAACTGGCTGCTGAAACCGGCTCTCACCAGTCCGCCTTATGGAACAGCCAACTGGAAAGGCAAACTCTACCTGGCCATTTCACCCTTTGATGAAAATACGATCTATGCATGCCTGCAAAACGGAACCTGGTCGGCCGACCTTGGCAAAGTCTTCCGGTCATCCAACGGGGGCGATACCTGGGAGGACTGGACCGCGGGGCTTTCCGAGTATATGAAGTGCCTGGTCGTGCAGCCGGATTCTACCGGTAATGACCTTGTCTACCTCTTTACCAATGCCACAGGCGGAAATACAGCGAAGGTCTTTTACCGGAAGGCCGGGATGACCGGCTGGACATTATTCAGCAGCAATTACCCGGCCGGGATGACGGTTAACATGGCCCTGCCGTTTTTCAGGGACGGGAAACTTCGTGTTGGCGGAAATGGCGGTGTTTGGGAGTCATCTATGGCAGATACATCCTATGCGCCGGTCGTCAACCCATGGGTAGAGAGGCCCGGTTACGACTGCATGCTCGACACCCTGCATTTTGACGACCACTCTATCCTGGACCATTCCGGTGCCACCTGGCACTGGAATATTGCCCCGCCTCCGGCGTGGATTGACAATGCGGAAACGCGCAACCCAAAGGTAGTGCTGGGAAACCCGGGATCCTATTCAGTAAGCCTTACCGTAACTAAAAACGGCCAGAATTATACCAAAACAATTCCTTCCATGGTCACCGCTTCCACCTGCCCCTCGCTTTACGACTGCAATAATCCGGCGGAACTGCCGAAAGATGGCTGGTCGCTGGTATATGCCGACAGCGAAGAACTCAATGATCCCGGACTTGCCACCATGAGTTTCGACGGTAACCCTTCCACCATCTGGCATACCCGGTGGAGTACCGGCACCGACCCTTATCCCCACGAGATCCAGGTAGGTCTTGGGGCGCGTTACAAGATAAGCAAATTCACCTACCTTCCCCGGCAGGATGGTGAAAATGGCAGGATTAAAAGCTACAGGCTCTACATCAGCGAAGATACGCTTGACTGGGGGGCTCCTGTTAAGACAGGCGATTTTGCCAACACCGCAGCTCCGCAAACCATTGTTCCTGATACCATAAAAGCAGGGAGGTACTTTCGCCTTGTTGCCCTTTCCGAGGTGAATGGAAACCCCTGGGCCTCTGCTGCTGAATTCAGCCTGGTCGGCTGTGTTGACTGGCCCACCGGGATCGCTCCGGAAAAATTCCGGGATAACCTGGCAGCCTTCCCGGTTCCAACCAGCGGAATTGTCAAGATTTCACTGCCACCGGGGAACCATTTTCATTTCCAGGTCATTTCATCAGCGGGGCTGATTGTCGACCGGGGAATCATCAGCAGCCCGGCAGATTCATGGCTATTCGACTTTGGCAAGTTTAAAGCCGGCATATACATCATAGAACTTTCCGATGATCAGGGGGGGATCTTCCGAGTCAAAATTTTCAGGAATTAAATTGCATTCCGGTTTAAAAATTTACTAACATGAAAAGGCAATTTTTCTTTTTTATATCGTCAGTGCTGTTTTCCTTAAACATGCATGGTCAAATTTCCTTAAGTAAATCAAATACTGATTTTTCACCGGGTATCACCGTTGCCGTGGGTGCGGATACGGCAGGATTTGTTGTGCCGGCAACTGGTGTAAACATGATATGGTTTTATCCGGGGTTAACAAAAAACAGCATCATTTCCAGGACATCCATTGTGCCCTCGAATGCGAATTTCCCCGGGGCGACCTATGGTGATACAAATCTTACTGCGGTATTCATCCCGAACTGGTATTATCATTATGATGAATATTGTAAAACCGCCGCTGATGGATTAACTGACCTGGGTTATGAGATCAACCTTCAGCGATATGGTGTCACCATTACCGGGAATGTGAATGATTCCTGCATCTTTCCCCAGCAATCGATTCCCTATGGCACTCATCCATTTATCATGCCGTTTCCGACGACCATGAGCACTTCATGGCTCAACAGGACCAGAAGTGTCGTGAAATTCGAACTGACGATTAATTCGTATGGCTTGCATCATGCACAATTATGATTAAATTTGTCAGGAACTGACCGCCCTTCCTGCCTGAAAGATGGCCGGCTTACGATATAATTCCTAACTTTGCACCCATTTTACTGTTAACCAATTCTTGTTATTTTGGCAAACAAACCAACCGTAATTGTGGGGCTCAGTGGGGGGGTCGATTCTTCCGTGGCAGCCTATCTCCTCAGGGAGCAGGGCTACGATGTAATCGGTGTTACCATGGCGATCTGGGACGGTCAGTATAAATCAACGGGAAAACACGCCTGTTATGGATCCGACGAAGAGGAAGAGATCCATGAAGCCCGCGAAGTGGCAAAAAAACTGGAGATCCCATATCATGTGTTCAACTGCTCAGCCGAATACAAACAGGCAGTGCTTGATTATTTCAAATCGGAATACCTTGCCGGCCGCACCCCCAACCCATGCATTCAATGCAACCAGCTGATCAAATTCGGCATGTTGCCCATGATGGCCGCGAAAAGCGGGATCAATTTTGATTTTTTCGCAACCGGACATTATGCAAGTGTCGGTTTCAGTGAAAAATACCAGCGTTATGTGCTGAAAAAAGCAGCTGACCTGAAAAAGGACCAGACCTATTTCATCCACCGCCTGTCGCAGGAGCAGTTGTCAAAGGTATTGCTTCCTATCGGTGGATTCAACAAACCCGAAATAAAGGAGCTTGCGCGCAAAGTGGGCATCACCATCGTCGACCTCGAGGAGAGCCAGGATTTCTATAGCGGTGATTACAAAGATCTTCTTGATGTCGAAGATAATCCCGGGGACATCGTCGACTCAAAAGGCACTGTGCTCGGACGCCATCTTGGCATCTGGAACTACACAATCGGCCAGCGGAAGGGTTTGGGCATTGCCTGGTCGGAACCACTTTATGTGATCGGGCTGAATAAGGAGGCGAATACGGTCATCGTCGGCAACCGCGAAGAGACCTACAATGCTTCTTTTATCGTGTCCGACCTGAACTGGGTGGCACTTTCAATGCTGGGTCAGCCTATGGATTGTACCGCGAAGATCCGCTCGGCACAAAAAGAACGTGAGGCAAGGATCGAACCCATGGAAAATGGCGATGTAAAGGTCACTTTCTTCCATCCGAATGATGCAATTACACCCGGACAATCTGCTGTTTTTTATGAGGATGATGTTGTCCTTGGAGGAGGGATCATCCAGTCCCTTACAGATTAACTTTCATACTTCAAAATTCGTTAATCAAGATTCGATATTCAAAAAACCATGAAAAAACAAATCGCGTTTCTTTTATTCCTGTTTTCGTCTTCTTTCCTTTTCGCACAGCAGCCGCAAGCCTCTGCAAAGGACCTGCACGAATATGTAAAGTTCCTTGCTTCGGATTCGCTCAAGGGGCGTAAGCCGGGCACCCCGGAGATCAATGTGGCTGCCGGATACATCCGTGACCATTTTCAGGCAGCCGGGCTCAAACTCCTTGACAGGGAAGGTTTTCAGTGGTTTGAAATCGTGAGCGATGTAACCCTGGGTGAAAAAAATGCACTTTCCTGCAATGGTTTTACTGCAACACTCAAAAAAGATTTCATCCCGCTTTCCTTCTCTTCCAGCGCAAACGTTGATGCGCAGCTGGTCTTTGCAGGGTATGGTTTCGACCTGAATCTCGACAGTCTTAAGTGGAGCGATTATACAGGGATGGATGTAAAAGGGAAATGGGTCTTGGTTTTCAGGGCCGATCCTGAAATTGACAATTCCGACAGCAAATTTATCCCTTACAGCGATGTGCGCAGCAAGGTTCTTACAGCCAAGGATCACGGTGCGGCAGGAATGTTGCTCGTCACACCTCGGGGACAGGAAAAAGAAGACAAACTGATGCCCCTTGTAGTTGAGAACAATGAAGTTACCGCAGGAATCCCCATTCTCAGCATCACCCGAGAAATGGCCGATCGCATATTGAAAAAGACCGGCTTTACAGTCGACAGCCTTGATCATGTCATCGTTGCAGGCAAAGCCCCGAAAAGTTTTGAAACGGGTGTGTCGGTTCGCGGGATCGCTGAAGTGATCCAGAAACGGGAAAAGACAGCCAATGTGATGGCCATGATGGAAGGAAGTGACCCAATGCTGAAGGATGAATACATGGTAATCGGCGGTCATTATGATCATCTTGGTTATGGCGGACCAGGTTCCGGATCGCGCATGCCCGATACCGTTGCAGTTCACAACGGCGCCGACGACAACGCATCGGGAACAGCCATGGTGATGGAGCTTGCCAAACGTCTGTCCCTGGAAAAAGGCAAAACAAAACGAAGCATCATCTTTGTCTCTTTCAGCGGCGAAGAGATAGGTTTGCTGGGTTCAAAATATTTCGTGGACCATCCCCCGGTGGAATTGAAAAAAATCAAAGCCATGTTCAACTTCGACATGGTCGGTCGTTTCGACAAGGAGAAAAATTCGATCTCCATCAGTGGTACCGGCACCTCTGTCGAGGCCGATTCGATTCTGAAACTGCTGGAGGCCAAACTCCCTTTCGCGGTGGTTCATTCGCCGGATGGCTATGGCCCGTCAGATCATGCTTCATTTTATTCCTCCAACATCCCTGTTTTTTTTCTGACCACCGGCGTGCACATGGATTATCATACCCCGTTTGACGACACGGAAAAGCTGGATTTCGATGCCGAAAAGACCATCTGCGACTATGCCGCTGCTATGATACTGGCAGTAGACCACCTGCCGAACCCGCTGACCTTTAAGGAATCGGGTAAAAAAGAGAGTTCGGGCCGTTCTGGCAGGCAACTGAAAGTAAAACTTGGGGTCATGCCTGATTTTGCCGGCTCGGAAAAGAAAGGCTTACGCATCGACGGCGTTACCAAGGATAGTCCCGCCGACAAAGGCGGCATGAAAAAAGGCGACATCATCACAGGTATCAATGGCATGACCGTCGGAAATATTTATGAATACATGTCGCGCCTGCAGAAACTCAAACATGGCATGACGGTAAATGTGGAGGTGATCCGCGAAGGCAAAAACCAGGTCCTGATCATCCAACTCTAAAAATTTAATAATTAACACTTTAAACTTAAAATTTAACACTTCGATGCTCCTCCAGTCTTTTTTCACCGAAGCCTTTTTCCTGAAGTTCATCAAATTTTCGCTGGTTGGTTTTTCCGGGGTGTTTGTCGATTTTGGAACGACCTTCATATGCAAGGAGATTCTGAAAATCCAGAAGTATGTGGCCAATACCTGCGGTTTTGCACTGGCGGCAACAACCAATTATTTCATGAACAGGTTGTGGACTTTTCACAGCACCAATCCAAACGTGGCGCTGGAGTTCAGCAGGTTTTTTATCATAGCCCTGATAGGCCTGTGCATAAACCTGCTGATCATCTGGGCCATGACCGGGAAATTCAAAGTAAATTTTTACGTTTCAAAATTGATTGCCACTCTTCTGGTGACCTTATGGAACTTCCTGATCAACGCTTATTATACCTTTGCATAAAAGATCGGAATCAGGCAGCCATCAATCAATCATCGTCATCGTCTGAGCTTTCGCTCTTATCCGAATCGATTTTCCCTTTTGTTTCACTTTTCGGCGAGGTTTCCCTGGGCTTACCTTCCGGTTTTGCCTGAGGGGGAAGCGACATCATAACCGAAGGATCGGGCGGTTGTGTCGTGGTCATGGAGGATGGAATGATGATGATGAAATCGGCTTTTGCGGCATCTTCCTTTGAAATGGTATCAACATTTTCCTGTTCCAGGCAGGAGATGGTGAGTATTTTAGGTTCAAAGCTGGTTTTACGGATGGCCTGTTGCACATACCAAACGATGCCCTGGTAGTTGTCGCTGTGGTATGAACCGTTGAAATGAAGAATCGTCTTTTCGCCGAAGGCGCTTTTCATGAGGAAGTGCGACATGGTGGCGTCTTTGATCGCTTGTGCTTTGCCCAGGTTTGCCGTAAGATGGGCAGGCATGCCGTCTCCGACATTTTTAACAATGCTTGCATAACATTCCAGGGTGTCGGGGTATTTGATCGGAAGGGGGGCGATCATGCCCCTTTCCATTGCATTGATGCTGTCGAGACCCTCGAAACCATGAAAATTCACAAGTACGGCATAGCGGCGGGGAATGTTGGTGGCGGTGAATTTGAGACCTTTTTCCCTGGCAAAATCGACAATGGGGGCATAGTCTGTCTTATAGTTTGGCCATAACTTGGCCTCGGCTTCAAAATCTTTTTTCCGGATCATTTTAGAGGTGTATTCGTTGAGAAGCAACTGGTTGTCTGCTTCAAACATTTCCGCCCCCAGCACCAGGTTATGCCCTTTTTCTGCATATAAATCCTTAGTCAACTCCAGTTCGAGCCAGTGGCAAATGGGATCACTGTGAATTTCGCCAAAGAAAATGATATCCGACCTGTTCGCAACTTTCAGGAGATCTTTATAATCCACCATGTGCCCTTTGGCATTGAAAATCCTGTAGGCGGGCTTGTCGTTTTTCATTGACAGAAGAGGAATGGACAGGAGGATAAGGAAAATTGAAAAAGAGATCTTCATGATAAAATAGTTAAGGGTTACTAATTTGAAATTTACAAATGACAAGTGACAAGCGACAAGTGGGGTGCTGATTGTCATTTGTCACTTGTCACTTGTCACTTCTACTTCGCCAGCCCTTTTTCCTCGAAGGCAAGCGGCAACAGCATTCCCATTCCGTGAAAAACAAAAACTTTACCGGATTGGCCTCCCAGGATGATGCGGATTTTGTTGCTGAATTTCATTTCATATTCAACAATAGCCTGACGGCACATCCCGCATGGGGGAACTGGCTGGGATACTTCAAAGTCATCGGAACGTGCACTGATTGCCACGGCAGCTACCGGAATATCCGGAAAGTTTGCAGCAGCGGCAAACACCGCAACCCTTTCGGCACACAACCCTGCCGGGAACGACATGTTTTCCTGATTGCTTCCAAGCACCAGCTCTCCGTTTGCAAGTTTTACGGCAGCCCCGACATGGTACCGGGAATAAGGAGCATACGACCCGGAGATGGCTTCCTTGGCTTTGTCAAGCAATTCCCGGTCAGATATCGGCAATTCAAGGGCGGAATCATAAATCTGGTAATCGAAAGAGTGGGTGATTTGTTTCATGTGTCAGGGGTTAGTCAACCGGGTTTTCGTCATCATCTTCGCTTTTGACCGGTATTTCCGGTTTTGGCTGTACAAATTTTCCGGAGAGAATGCCGGTGTACTTTTCAGTGTCATTGATGGTAGCAATCGCATCAACAAGTTCAGGGTCATGTTTCAGCGCGGCTATTATTTTCCCTTTCTGGTAATAGTACCTGGTTACGATTTCCATCCTGAGAAGTTCCCTCACCTGGTCGCTGTATTTTTTCATATCCTCCTGCTTGTCCTTTTCCATGCGGATCTTCAGGTGATCGTATTCCTCTTTGATCGCATCAAAATAATTTTCTTTCAATGCAATGTTTTTCAGGTCTTCCAGGGCCCGTTCGCTTTTGGTTTTGTAAGAGTAGTCTTTTCCCTTGATAAACTCGAGAAACCCATTGTAAATGGAGTCGGTGATCTCAAAAGTATCAGCCGGGGCAATGGAGGGATGTTCACGTACAAATTTTGTCGCATAATCAAACACCAGGTATTTTCCGTACAGGGCCATGGCTAGGTTGCTGAATTTTCTTGGGTTTGTAATCACGTCCGGATTGATTCCGCCTCCATCGTAAACCGTACGGCCGTCCTTTGTCTTGAATGCCCTGATAAGGGAATCGGGAATCTTGCCAAAAGAACCGTCTTTCTTTTTATGTTCGTAATCGATTGCCTGGATGCACCGTCCGCTGGGGATGTAATATTTGGCTACAGTGATCTTCATCTGTGCATTGTATGAAAGCGGCACAACATTCTGGACCAGACCTTTCCCAAAGGTGCGCTGGCCGAGTACGATCCCCCGGTCAAGATCCTGGAGAGACCCCGCCAGGATTTCACTGGCTGATGCGCTCGACCGGTCAACGAGTATGACTACCGGGATATTCAGATCAACAGGCGGGCTCATGGTAAGATGAGAATGATTTTTATCGGCCATTTTCCCTTTTGTGCTCACAATCTCCTGCCCGCGTTCAACGAAAATATTGGCAATATCCACTGCTTCATTCAGTAAACCGCCGCCATTGCCTCTCAGGTCAATGATGATCCCTTTAAGCGAAGTGCCCTCTTTCAATTTAAGGAAAGCCTGCTTCAACTCCTTGGCCGCATTCTGGGTGAACCCTGTAAGTTTGATGTAGCCGATATTTTTCCCTACGATGCCATAGTAAGGAATGTTATCGATTTTGATATTTTCACGGGTAATGATTTTTTCAAAGGGTTTGCCTGCTCCGTCACGCTGTATCAGCACGTTTACTGTAGTTCCCGCCTGTCCTTTCAGGATGGAACTTACATCTTCGTATGATTTTCCTTTGGCCTGTTTGCCATTGATCTCCAGTATTTTATCCCCAGCTTTGAGTCCCGTTTTGTCGGAAGGTGAACCTTCATAGGGCTCAGAAATCACAATATACTCGCCCTGCTGGTGGATCAGGGAGCCGATTCCGCCATATTGTCCGGTTGTAATGAATTTATAGTCCTCAATCTGTGATTCGGGAATGAAGTTGGTATAAGGGTCGAGCGATTCCAGCATGGCTTCTATGCCGGTTTGTGTCAATTCACCCGGGTTGATTTCATCTACATAATCCTGGTTCAACTCCTTGACCAGGTTGGAATAGATATCAAGGTTCTTCATGATCTCGAACCCCTGCTGGTTAGGCGCCTGCGCCCAAACTCCCAACCCGGCGCACCCGAAAATTAAAATCAAAACAATATATCCTGTAATTCGTCTCATCTTTTTTTTATTACAATATTTCACTCATTCGTTATTCCTTCAAGGTACAGGATCAAGCCCGCTTCCTCCCCAGGGGTGACATCTTCCGATGCGTTTCAAGGTCAGCCATCCGCCACGGAATGGTCCGTGTTTAACAATGGCTTCGATACCGTATGCCGAACAACTGGGTGAAAAACGGCACGACGCCATCAGATAGGGAGAGATGGCTCCCTGGTAAAACCGTATCAGTAAAATGAAAAACCTACCCAGTAACTTTTTCATTTTCTTCAATTAAACGCTGTAAAAGTAAAATTATTTTCGCTTCCAGGTGGTCATAATCCACTATTTCTTTGGCAGTGTAGGTGATGCAAAAGATAATTTGCTGTCCGTTTTCTGAAAGTCTGGCACAGAGAAGTTGTTTATTTAACCTGTAAGCCTCTTTCATCCGTCGCCGGATCAGGTTTCGCTGAACGGCTTTACGGAAATTGTATTTTGGCACGCTCATCATAACTTGCACAGGCGATGAAATTCCTGAAGGTTCCCGCATCCAGGTGATGCGAAAGGGTTTCAGGTGAAAGGAACGCCCCTTTGCAAATAACAGGCTGATCAGCCGATGACTGCATAGCCGCTCTTCTTTGGAAAAGGTCTGTTTCATGATTTACCGTGAAATCCCTGAACTGATTCTCAAGAGTACAAAAATGAAGAACCGGTAATCACTTCTTTTTAGCTTCGTTTTGTAAAAACAGGTCAATGGCGGTTGTCATGGAGGCTGCAGCTTCCGTAGGGGCCTCCACGTTGAGGGTGAGTCCGGATTCTTTCACTGCTTTGTGTGTCGAGGTACCAAAGGCGCCGATGGCGGTTTCACCCTGCACATAATCCGGGAAATTTTTCAGCAGTGATTTTATGCCGGAAGGACTGAAGAAAACCAATAAATCGAAGTTCTGAATTTCGATATCCGAAAGATCACTGGCAAGGGTGCGGTAAATAATTGCTTTTTTATAGATTATCTTATTGTCTTCAAGCATTTTTGGGATCTCCTGCTTGTGGATGTCCGAACATGGAAGAAGAAATTTTTCAGTTTTATGTTTTTTAATCAGTTCAATGAGGTTGGGATAACTTTCTTTACTGTGAAAAATTTTTCTCTTTCTGAACTGAACATATTTCTGCAGGTAGTATGCGGTCGATTCAGAGATGCTGAAGTACTTCATGGTTTCAGGGACTTCAATCCGCATCTCCTTGCATATCCTGAAATAATGGTCAACCGCATTGCGGGAAGTAAAGATAACTGCAGTATAATCCAGGATGTTAACCTTATCCTTGCGGAAATCCTTGGCGGGAATTCCGTCAATTTTAAAAAATTTCCTGAAGGTGATGTTGACATTGAATTTTCGCGCTATCTCACCATAGGGTGATTTCTCGAAATCGAGAGGTTGAGGCTGGGAAACAAGAATATTCTTTATTTTCAAGGTCGTACCGTATTAGCGTTCACACTCGCGAAATACTTACGCTCCCGTGGTTTGTGTTTGATTAAGCAAAATTTTTATGAGAACCAGCAGGGGTAAAATTTCGAGGCTGCAAAGATACACAAATAAAAATAAATACGAAAACTTCGTCAATGCCATTCCAATAAAGAAACCCCGGATGAACCTGAATACAAAAAGGAACACAAAAATAAACAGGCAGATATGCAGCAGCAGGAGTGATTTGAGGTAAACGATAAAAATAAGTGCAATAAGAAGCAACGGACCGGTAAGCAAGGCGAAGATAAGCAGGTTGAGAAGATAATTTCCGGTAGTTTCCCTTGTTTTGAATATCACGCCGAGCAACTGCACCAATGCCACTTTGGCAGCAAGAACAACGACATTCAGGAGGGTAATAAGCCCGAATAATGAAATTCCTGAGACCTGGCTGAAGGTGAATCCCAGGATTTGTTCATTGCATTCATAAAGCAACAGGGAAAAAGAGAGCATGTAAACCAGGCCAAGGGCCACCGCAACACGTTCCATGAAGAGGTTTCCATCGCGGGTGAGCTGGTTGATAAAACGTTTGGAAAACGGTGCCCGGAAAATCTGCTGAATCCTGTTGTGGTAGAAGACCTGCACCCATGCGAGGAGGATGAAACAAAGGACAAAAATGGCAAGGATCCAGTCGGGCTGGGACTTGTGAACGTCATTAATTTGAAAATCAGTCGGTTGTAAAAGGTGGGCCTGGAAAATCGTTTTAACGTAGACCGGCTTTGGATATACCGTGCTTTGCAGGGTGAGAGTGGTATCTGTTGATGAATTGATCCTGCTCATTGGGATACGGCGTCAGTCTTGCTGTTCAATGTGAAAAAATCCCATAATTTGTCCTGTGGCGGCGGGGCGGTAATCTTCAGCATCTCTTTTTTTACGGGGTGAATAAACTCGATCGTACGTGCGTGAAGATGAATAAAGCCTCCCTGGTTCGATCGGGGATATCCGTATTTGAGATCACCTTTGACGGGGCAGCCCATTGCGGCAAGCTGGGCCCTGATCTGGTGGTGGCGACCTGTCAGCAGGTTCACCTCCAGCAGGTAATACCCGTCACTTTTACCTATCACCTTGTATATTAATTCCGCCTTCTGCGACCCGGCAACAGGGTCGTCGTGCACGAATGTTTTGTTTTTCTCCGGGTTCCTGGTAAGAAACTGAACCAGGTGGTCTTCATCCCTGGGCGGTTTTGTTTTAACAACCGCCCAGTATGTTTTTTGAATCTTGCCATCGCGAAGCATGATATTCAATCGCGACAGGGCTTTCGATGTCCTGGCAAAAACCAGGGCACCGCTGACCGGCCGGTCAAGACGATGAACCACTCCCAGGAATACTTCACCGGGTTTGCCGTATCTGATTTTAAGCCAGTTTTTCAGGATTTCACTCAAAGGTTCATCCCCGGTTTTATCTCCCTGAACTATATCGGAAGGCCTCTTGTTCAGGATGATCAGGTGGTTGTCTTCGTATAAAATGGCCTGATCAATACTGCTCTTTTTCATTGGGAAAGTCAAGCGTTTTCACATCCTGGATGTAAGTGTTAACCGCACCACGCACCTCCTCACTCAGGTTTGCATACCGCCGGAGAAATCTGGGAGAAAAATCCATGGTGATGCCAAGCATGTCGTGCAACACCAGGACCTGCCCGTCAACTTCACTGCCCGCGCCGATGCCGATAATGGGTATCTTCACTGCCTGTGTCACTTTGGCACCCAGGAGTGCGGGAATTTTTTCGAGGACGATGGCAAAACATCCTGCCTTCTCCAGCAGGTGGGCATCATCCAGCAGTTTGGACGCCTCCTCTTCGCTGGTGGCCCTTACAACATAGGTTCCGAACTTATGTATGGATTGCGGGGTTAGTCCCAGATGTCCCATAACCGGTATGCCGGCCGATAGGATGCGATCCACCGATTCGAGGATCTCTTTTCCGCCTTCCAGTTTTACGGCATCTGCCCCGGCTTCCTTCATGATCCTGATGGAAGAATTCAGCGCTTCCTTTGAATTTCCCTGGTAAGTTCCGAAGGGCAGGTCAACCACAACAAGGGCCCTTTTTACAGCCCTGACCACCGACACCCCGTGATAAATCATTTCATTCAGGGTTATCGGCAGGGTGGATGTATGCCCGGCCATCACATTCGAAGCTGAGTCTCCCACGAGAATCACGTCAATTCCCGTACTGTCAAGAATCTTGGCAAACGAGTAATCATAGGCTGTGAGCATGGCGATTTTTTCACCCTTAAGTTTCATCTCCTGAAGGACATGGGTTGTGACTTTTGTCACATTCCTGAAAGATATGGCTGTTGACATAATATGAATTTGAGAGCAAAATTACGATATTTTTATGTACTTTTGCCAACTACAAAATCCTCAACGCATGCGCAAGTTCCGATTCATGCCTTTCTTGTTACTCCTGCTGCCGGTCCTGTTTTCTTGCAATAAAGAACTAAAGGTCAATGCAAACTGGAAGGATGTGACCGTGGTTTATGGTCTCCTGGATCAGACCGCAGACACGACTTTCATCAAGGTAACCAAAGCATTCCTGGGAGAAGGCAATGCACTGCAATTCGCACAGGTTCCCGATTCCAGTAACTATCCTGACAAACTGGAGGTGAGGCTCGATGAGTATTCAGGTACAGCCTTTGTGAGATCTTACCCCTGTGATACGGTCACCATACATAATAAGCAGAAGGGAGATTCTGTGTTTTATTACCCATACCAGCTGATGTATTTTACCACCGCAAAACTGAATGAGAACAGCATATATAAGTTATATATCAAAAATAAGTTAACCGGGAAAGAGGTCACTTCGCAAACAGGATTGTTGCATAACTTTGAGGTGCTTCGTCCACAGGTCACCGTCAGTTACCCTGCCGGGAAGACTTTTGAAGTTAAATGGAAACCTTCCCAGAATGGCAAGCGTTACCAGTTGATGATCCGGTTCTTTTATGTTGAAACATTGAAGTCAAACCCCGGCATCAGCAAAATGAAATCCATAGACTGGCTGGTTTTCAACAACATCAAACCAATCGACATGGCAAGCACCCTGCCATTTGACCTCTATTTCCCATGCGATGCTTTTTATTCAATTGTCGGGGCAAAGATTCAACCAGATACGCTTGTCGACCGTACCGCAAATCACTGTGAGTATATATTTACGGTCGGAGCCACTGAGCTCGATACCTACATGGAGGTTACGGAGCCCTCCCTCTCGCTTGTCCAGGAAAGACCTTCCTATACCAACATCATCAACGGAATCGGACTTTTTTCCTCCCGGTTCATGAAAGCTGTCGATTCCCTGGGGATCAGCCAGATTACCAAAGACGAACTGAAAAGAAATTCCTATACCAGCGACCTCGGCTTCTGATTTGCCAACCAGCCAATCCGCCCCTCCTCCTGTTTTCCCTGTCTTTTTGTCATCTTTCTGACACGAAATTTGTTTTGGTACAATGATTGACTGACCGGAGTCAAATTCGGACAAATTATTGTTTATTTTTAAAGAGATTCTAACATGGCAAAAATTATTGGTATTGATCTTGGAACCACCAACTCCTGTGTGGCTGTGATGGAAGGCAACGAACCAGTTGTGATTCCCAACAGCGAAGGGAGACGCACTACCCCGTCTGTTGTCGGATTTACCGACAACGGTGAACGCAAGGTTGGAGACCCGGCCAAACGGCAGGCGATCACCAATCCAAGGAACACTGTTTTTTCCATCAAACGTTTTATGGGCGAAACATGGGACCAGGTGCAAAAAGAGATTAAACGGGTACCTTTCATGGTATCGAAAGGGGAGAACAACACGCCACGGGTCGATATCAGTGGTAAATTATATACGCCACAGGAAATCAGCGCAATGGTTCTTCAGAAAATGAAGAAAACCGCTGAAGATTACCTGGGGCAGGAGGTTAAGGAAGCCGTTATCACCGTTCCGGCCTATTTCAGCGATTCCCAGCGTCAGGCTACCAAGGAAGCCGGTGAAATTGCGGGGCTTACGGTAAAACGTATCATCAACGAGCCTACCGCCGCAGCACTTGCTTATGGCCTGGACAAAAAACATAAAGACATTAAAGTTGCAGTATTCGACCTGGGTGGCGGTACATTCGACATCTCAATCCTGGAATTGGGAGAAGGCGTTTTTGAAGTAAAATCGACCAACGGAAACACACACCTTGGCGGAGATGACTTCGACCATGTAATCATCGACTGGCTGGCCGATGAATTCCAAAAGGATGAGGGAGTTGATCTGCGTAAAGATCCCATGGCACAGCAGCGGCTTAAGGAGGCTGCCGAGAAGGCTAAAATTGAACTCTCCAGTTCCATGGAAACCGAAATCAACCTGCCATACATCATGCCGGTAGACGGTGTTCCAAAGCATCTTGTGAAAAAATTAACCCGCGCAAAGTTTGAACAGCTGGTTGACAGCCTGATGCAATCGACCATTCCACCTTGTCAGAAAGCTTTACAGGATGCAGGTTTGAAAGCATCTGAAGTGGATGAGGTGATCCTGGTAGGAGGATCAACCCGGATCCCGGCAGTTCAGAAACTGGTTCGCGAATTGTTTGGCAAGGAACCGTCAAAAGGGGTGAACCCCGATGAAGTGGTTGCCATTGGCGCCGCGATACAGGGCGGCGTGCTCACAGGGGAGGTGAAGGATGTATTGCTGCTTGACGTAACCCCCTTGTCGCTGGGTATCGAAACCCTTGGAAGTGTCATGACCAGACTCATCGAATCAAATACGACCATTCCTACCAGGAAATCGGAAGTGTTTTCTACTGCCGCCGATGGTCAGACTTCGGTGGAAATTCATATCCTGCAGGGTGAACGTCCGATGTCAAACCAGAACAAGAGCCTTGGCCGTTTCCATCTTGACGGCATACCACCCGCACAGCGCGGCATTCCCCAGATTGAAGTAATTTTTGATATTGATGCGAATGGTATCCTGCATGTTACTGCAAAGGATAAAGCTACCGGGAAATCACAACAAATCAGGATTGAAGCATCTTCGGGCCTGTCGGATGAAGATATCCGCCGCATGCGTGAAGAGGCTCAGGTCAATGCCGATGCCGACAAAAAAGTAAAGGAAGAGGTTGATAAACTGAACCAGGCCGACAGTCTGGTATTCCAGACAGAAAAGCAATTGAAAGAGTTTGGAGAAAAACTTCCTGCAGATAAGAAGGCGTCCATTGAGAAAGCTGTTGAAGAGTTGAAGAACGCGCATAAAAACCGTGACTTTGCCGCAATTGATGGCGCAATGGCCAACCTCAATGCAATCTGGCAAACCGCCAGCGAAGAGATGTATAAAAACGCTTCGCAAAGCGAGCCACAGGGAGGTCAGCCTCATAATGACGGACAAAGTGAACCAAACCCGAAAGGTTCAGGAAATGATGAAGTGACCGATGTTGATTTTGAAGAGGTCAAAGATAAATAGAGTTCAATTTGTTAGGGTAATTTTCACAGGGCTGATCCTCCTAGAGGGTCGGCCCTCTTTTTTAATGATTTGTTAATAAATAACCGTATGAAAATCAAAAAAAAAGTAGCAATTTTGTACCTTGATTTCTTTGCGGTTTTTAAAGGCTAAATCTATGAAGTATCGATATTCATTTTTAGGGTGCATCCTCCTGATGATGTCATTGTCTGTTACCGGGGTTTTCGGTCAGACTGTTACTGAGCTGGTCGTCCCGAAGTACTTTGGAGGTAAAACTGCCGCCGCTGCCAACAATGCCAGAACTGCTTTTGCAGTCTGCATTAAAATTGACGGGCTTGCACCCAATACAACTTATGATCTTAAACCAGGCCTGGCTTTGGTTACGGAGGCCGGTACCACATTTGGTGCCGGCAACTACTGGAACGGTACTCTTTTTACGGGTACAACAAGCCTGTTAAATTACTTTTCGACGGATGCAACCGGAAGCACCGGCCCGGTTTGGATTTTTTATCAGCCAACCGGGAATGCCAGCCGTTTTGATGCAGGTCAGCAGCACAATATCAGGATAGGGTGGGTGGTTGCCGGAGGTGTGATGCCGGGATCCCCGATTTTCACCGGAACCAAGATTCTCACTGCCCTGGATGTTGCTGTAACAGAAAGAACAACTGCAACCACGGATGATGGCTGTTTTATCAAGGGCAGTTCTCTTGCAGCCTCAAATGGGAAATACATGCTCATGTTCGACAATGTTGCGGGAACCGGAGACCCGCTGTTTTCCTATATGATCATGCCGATGGGTCCCACCCAGTCAGCCAATCTGGAACTACCGTCTGCGATTAACGATGTATACATGCAAACGGGAACTGCAATTGCCGGAGATTATGTCGGGGTGATCCCAATCGGGGCAAACAATCCCAACGGAGTGCGCCGGGTTGAGTCACGCAACCCCGACAATACCGTTTTTGCCTTCAATACCAGTGCCAATGGAACCTGGCCAAGCGGGGCAAATACCACTACTGCCTTGCGACGTGATGTGGTTACCTTCACCAATACCGATACTCCGCTTACACCGGCCGGTCCGGGTCTTCCAGCCGTTACAACCAATCCGGTCATTTCCAACATCTCTTTTAACACAGCGACAGGTGGAGGCAATGTTACCAGCAATGGAGGCAGCACAATTACTGCCCGCGGGTTGTGCTGGAGTACAGGTTCAGGCCCCACCATCTCCGGGGCCCATACAGTTGAACCGGGCGGTCTGGGTACCTTCATCAGCAACATGACCGGGCTCCTGCCCAGTTCTACCTATTACCTCAGGGCCTATGTGACAAATACAACCGGTACTTCCTATGGGGCCGAGGTGACCTTTAGCACGCTTTGTGAAGTAATTGCACCATTGCCTGATTTTTCAGCCAGTAAAGTGAACCTGACGGTTGGAGAATCCATCAATTTCTATGATTCTACAAAATTCTGCCCCGATTCGTGGAGTTGGTCTTTCAATGGCGGAATCCCAAGTTCCTCAACTTTGAAAAATCCAACCGGCATTACTTATAATTTTGCCGGTGACTATACCGTATGCCTTACTGCCAGCAATCAGTGGGGAGAACAAACAACCTGCAAGCCGACCTACATTCATGTAACCGGGCCGACCAATGCACCTGTCGTGATGACGGAGATCAACTACAGGTCGCCACTGGGAGGCACCGATTCTTTGGAATATATTGAGTTGTACAACAATGGTGCACTGGCTGTAAACCTGACCAGTTTTTATTTCAGCAGGGGAATCGAATTTACCTTTCCTGCAACGACACTTAACCCCCACGCATATGTGATGGTGGGTAAAAGCTCATCCCTCCTGGCCTCCACCTATGGAGTCCCATCCTTCCAATGGAATGCAGGATCAGCTCTGAGCAACGGTGGTGAAGCGGTTGTGCTGAAAGACTTGTATGGCTTTGTGGTAGATTCTGTCTACTACCTGCCTACCCTGCCATGGGATACTTTGGCCAACGGCCGTGGACCATCACTAGAACTTTGTGATCCGAATTCAAATAACCTTTTACCTTCAAACTGGCGCCATGCTGTAGAATACCAGGGAAAAACACCTGCGGGTGATACTCTTTTCGGTTCCCCCCTTGCCGGGTGTTCCGACCTGCCTGTGGCTAATTTCAGGGTAAGCGACTCCACTATCAGCATCGGTCAAAGTGTTATTTTTACGGATGCTTCCACCGGGATCATTAATTCATGGTTATGGGAGTTTGAGAGAGGTGTCCCTGCTACTTACAATGGCCAAACACCTCCGCCGATCCAATACAATGTGTTGGGTGCCTATGATGTAACTCTTACCGTTTCCAACAATGCCGGCCAGAGGAAACGTTACAAACCGGGATTCATCCAGGTTGGCCCCACCGGAATTTCTGAGGTTCCCGTCAGAACGGAATTTTCCATTATCCCTAATCCCACCTTCAATGGTAAATTTTCGATCGTTTTCAGCACTGTTTCCTCACATGAAGTGAGTGTTTTCTCAAGTGTGGGAGCATTGATCAGAAACCAGACAACAGATTCAAAAGAGATTGTTTTCAATCTATCTGAAATTCCCAAAGGTCTTTATTTCATACAGGTTAATAATATTAACACAGGTGCTAAGAACACGCAGAAATTAATCATTCAATAATCACAAATAAATTAAACACTTATGAAAAAACAATTACTTTCATTCTTTATGTTGATCCTTTTTTTCGCTGTTTCATCAACTTTCGGACAGGGGACGGAGAATTTCAACAATTATGCAGGAACTTCAGGCACATACTCCAATGGTACTTTTGTCGGTCAGGATGGTTCTACATGGACTTATTCCCAGTGCAGGAGCGACAAGCCCATCGCGGCACCTTCTCCCTGTCTGGGAAAAGGCAGGAATCCTACTGGTAAAGTTGTTTCCGGAACTCTTTTAAACGGATGCGGAACGATCAGTTTTGATTATAAGCAGGGGTTTTCCTCCGCCGCCAACCTTAATGTACTCGTTAATGACCTGGTGGTGAGCAACGTTACTACCCCTGGTGGCAATGCGGATACTTCCATCGTTCATCACGCCGGCCCCATTGCCGTAAATGCTTCAGGTAGTTTTATACTGATGTTTAAACAGGCGGATAGCTTATTATCAGGACAGGTGACCATTGACAATGTTGTCTGGACGGCCAACGGCGGCGGACCATTGCCGGAGCCTACCAATTACCCGACCAATTTTACCGCGACACCCACACCGTTTACAATCGCCTTAACCTGGAATGATGCCATTGGGGCGCAACTTCCCGGGGCTTATCTTGTGCTTGCAAGCGATCAGAACAATATTGTTGCGCCGGTAGATGGAACACCGGTTACGACCGACCTGAACCTGGCAGACGGACACGGAGCACTGAACGTACTCCAGGGAGCTCAGACTGGTTCTTTTGGCAATTTGCCCTCCAACAAAACATATTATTTTAAAATCTTCCCCTATACAAATTCGGGTGCCCTGATTAATTATAAAACTGATGGTACTGCACCCTCGGCCAGCGCCAAAACGCCCCCTACCGTAATTATCGACAGCATCCATTTTACAAACAAGACATTTTCCAACTGGATTGTGAAAAATGTTGCCGGCGCCCAGGTATGGAGTATCGACTCCATCCATTTATCCGGCAATCCTTTTGCAAGCATGAGCGGCTATGCGGTAACTTCCAATGTTAACGAAGACTGGCTGATCTCTCCTGCCATGAATTTTGACAATTACAACAATGAAGTGCTCACCTTCGTGTCTGCTTATAAATATACGGGTGCACCCCTGCAAGCACTCATTTCCAACGATTATGACGGAGTTACCAACCCTGGAGATTTTTCATGGACGCCATTGAATCCTGCCTGGTCAGCCGGCAATTTTGTCTGGGCCCCTTCAGGACTTGTAAATGTTAGCGGAACAAACGGAAAACATGTTTACATCGGGTTTAAATACACTTCAGATGCCGTAAACTCTTCAACCTGGGAGCTTGATGATATTGTAATCATGGGCGATCTGCTCGAAGGCGTCAGCAACAAGACTGCGAATGAAGAGGTATTTTCAATCAGTCCCAATCCCGCTTCAGGAAAATGTTCCTTAAAGTTCAACAATGACGGGAATAAGGAAATCCGGGTAATTTCTGTGATCGGAAATAACGTGCTGGAAACTACTACCAATCAGGCGACTTATTCACTCAATCTTAATTCACTTTCCGCAGGGATCTATTTTGTGCAGGTTTACACACCCGCGTCAAAAACAACACAGGTCAGGAAATTGATCGTACAATAACAGTTTATCTGTTGAATGGAAGGTTGCCTCAAACGGGGCAACCTTTTTTTTTTTACTTTTGTGACTCAGTAGTATTGTTTGCATGTGGCGATTCACCATCCTTTTATTGATTCTGGCCGGTTTCCCGGGAATATCCCTGATGTCCCAAAAACCTTCCGGGAACAGTGATCCTGACAAACCCCTTCGTGTTGAAATTCCATCCGCCTCGGTAAATGAGACATACAGGATCATCCCTTGCGGGGTAAATGGAATGATCATGTTTTTCCGAAGCCAGGAAGTCACCGGTGACGCAAGGACCAAGTGGTATTTTACCTGCTATGATACAAACCTGCAGCAGGTATGGGTAAGAAGTGTTCCACTTTTTAGCGACCTTGATTACCGGTTTAGCCTGGATGTAGCCGACACGCTGGCCTTGTTGTTTGTCCATTCCGGGAAAGCAAAAAATCCTGAAAACAATTATGAGATACTTAGGATTGCGCTGCATAAGGGTACCCTGGTTCTGAATACCGGGACACTTGACCCAGGTGCTGTGGTGGATGCATTCGGAGTTCAGAAAGGACTGGCATGGCTAGGGGTCAATGTTAAAGGGCAGGCAGGGAAAATTGTAAATGTCGGGTTGAAAAAGGGACTCTCAAAAGCATTCTCGCTAGGAAATGGAAGCCAGATCGCTCTTCTGTGGATGCGCCCCGACACTGCTGCAAATTCAGTATCGGCTGTTGTCAGCCGGCAGGTGACAAAAAAAAATGCGGAATATTACCTGGTCCGATACGATACGAATGGGGTGATCAAACGCGAGGTTCTCATCGGTTTGCAATCAGCTGAACGCACACTGACCCAGGTGAAAGTTGCAGAAGGGATTGACGGAAAGGAAATGCTGCTTGGCAGCTATGCTCAGGGTATAACAAATTCGGCACAGAAGAGTCTCCCGGTCGGCGAGTCAACCGGCCTATTTGCCAGCCCTGTCAGTGGTGGAAACCAGAAACAGATCAGTTTTTACAACTACCTTGAATTGACGAATGCAACTTCAATTGTTGGTGAAAGCGATATCATGAACCTCAAGAAGAAAGCATTGAAGAAAAATAAATCACTCTCCGAATTTTCATTGGATTATCCGGTTTTAGTGCACGATATATTTGTAAAAAACGATCAATGCATTCTTACAGCTGAGTTTTTCTCCCCCCAGTACCATACCGAGAATTTTACTGATTTTGATTTTTACGGCCGACCTTACACCAACAGCTATTCCGTGTTTGACGGGTATCGCTTTTACAATGGTATTGTTGCAGGATTTGATACGGATGGCAAATTGCTATGGGATAATTATATCGAAATCAGGAATTTGGTGTCGTTCGAACTCTCCCCGAAAGTCATGGCATATCCATCAGGAAAAGACCTTGTGTTATGTTATGTAAGCGATGGAAAGATAGGGTCAAAGATTATTCAGGAGGGGAACGTAGTGGAAAAGCTTGATTTTTCGACAATTGATTTACTTAACACGGATGACAAATTGCTCTCGGAATCCAAGGGGGCCATTGTTCAATGGTATGGCAAATATTTCCTGAGTTACGGCTACCAGGATATCAAAAATGTTGCCTTGGAAACAAACAACAAGAGACTTGTTTTTTACTTCAGCAAACTGAGATTTCAAAAATAACAGGATTATTTTTTTACGATAAACAACTGATTATCGCAAAAAAGGATCATCAGGGTTGTATCTTTATGGTACTGTGGTCCGTCAATAGTCAGTGTATACGGTTGGTTCCCTGTTAGGGAAAACGGATAGGTGAAATCCTTTTTAATGGTCTGGGTGTTATGAGTTTCCATGACTTTTACCGAGATGGCCGAATCAAGTTTATTCTCGACATTCAAAACTCCGGTTCCGTTGCAGGGATCTGCAGTAGTTTTTGAGGTACAGGAATACATCATCAGAACTGTGAAGAGGAAAATGATGGAAATGGCAAAGGCTGACTTTTTCATGAGATCTGGATTGTTAGTTGCAAAAATACAAGGTTTCGGTCAATTTTAAGTCATTCAATATCAAATTTTTTCACGATCCCTGACTGCTACACCTTCCAAGAACCATTGCAGGATGTCTTCGGGGATGTAAAATACTGGCTTTTAGCAATGTGCGAATAAGTAGTCCTTGCCAGGTAATAACGGGTGACCAAAAAATTATTGACGGTCATACCCGAAATTTTCTGTCGTGCAACATACACACCTATACATGACAAAATAAATCGTGTTATGGTTGTCTCCGAATGTTGAAAGTTGCAAATATTATCTTAACTTTGTTGATTCAGAGATTCTGTGATAATTATTACTATGGGATTTTTGCCCTGCAGGCAACCTTTTGAGTGAAACTTTTGTCGTATATTTAAGTATAACATAACAGAGCGTAATCATCTACAAATTCTATTTATATGTTCCATCGATTTGTACGCCTTTTTTTTCTCGCGGTGCTCTTCCTTTCATCCGGGATAGGAGTTCTTGCACAATGTCCTGATACCTATCCAAAAATTACGGGTCCCGACGTGGTGGGGGCAAGTACGAATCCGGTACAGTACAGCACCCCAAATGTTTCAGGTCATGGCTATTCCTGGGTGGTCAAACAAATGCCGGGTGGAACAGTAGTGAATACGTCTTCAACCAATTTTTTAAACCAGGTATGGTCAACTCCCGGTGATTATCAGATTGAACTCAGTGAATGGATTTTGGGAAATACCTGTACCCCCGTGCCTGTGACCCCGGCCATGAGTATTTTAGTGAAACCCATGTTAGCTGCCTATTATTATTATGAGCCTGATCCCGCCCACGGATGCTACTTCAATGAAGTGAGTTTTACAGCGACGGGCAATGGGGTTTTTCCACCAGCGGATGCATCTATTTTCTATGACTGGTCCTGGGGTGAATACAATCCCCCAAACGCTGTAACCTGGGTAAATACAAATATTACAACTGTCGGGCTCAATAACAGCATTGTAAAAATCCTCTTCCCGGCCACTTCCGGTAAGACCTATGCCACTAAACTGGTCGTATCACAAACAATCTCGGGGAGGGTATGGACTGACGAAATCATCGATTATGTCTTTGTTGATCCCGATAAATATAAGCCGACTGCGGTCATTTCCCCTGTTACACTCCCCACGCCAAACTGCCTTTACAACCAATATACATTTTCGGCGGCAAACAGCCTGGTCATCCCGCCAGGCAGTCCTGCAACTGGCGTTTATCTTGCCGAATGCGACTGGTATGTCAACGGAGTAAAAGTTCGGCAAAAAAATGCGATTACCATACCTTCTTTCCAGCCATGTCCCGACACCATGATGTATACCTTCCCTGCACCGGGAAATTATCTGGTTGAACTTAAAGTTATCAATAACTGGAATTGTTTCAACATTACCAGTCCGGGAATAACAGTCACGGTAGGTAATACTGTTCCTTATGCAGCTTTTACCGTTCCGCAAACCTGCGTGAACGAACCGGCTCCGTTTACCGACAACTCGATTGCAAACACCGGAACCATTACCGACTGGTGGTGGAGTTGGGGTGATGCTTCGGGAACCGAGCATTTCTGGCTCCCCGGTAATCCTCCGGGCAACCCGGTGACACACGTCTTCAGCGATCTGTCACCCCACTACGTAACGCTTAAAGTTATGAACAGCAATGGTTGTGAGAACACATCCCTTGCCTATACGGTTCTTGCCCAGCCCTCTCCAAAGGCAGATTTTTCCTTCCCGAACGTTATTTGTGCGGGAGATGCCGTGCAGTTTAACTCCGACCTGAGTTCCCCGCTAACTGGCACCCCAATCGTTTCTTATTCATGGAACTTTGGCGATCCTGCGTCACCAAGCAACACATCCACCGATAAGAATCCGACACATCAGTTTTCAGGCGCCGGAAGTTACATTGTAAGCTTAACGGTTACCAATCAAGCCGGTTGTTCAAATACGAAAACTTTAACGAACCCGCTCATCGTAAGTCCGCATCCTGATATTGATTTCACCGAAGTACAGGGAGTCTCCGCATACATCCAGGTTTTCACAGCCCAGATCAACCTGCTCCAGAATGTCGGGAACAACGTGTTCTGGGAATTTGGCGATGGAACCAACGGTTATGGATCACCCATAACCCATGCCTACCCGGGCCCGGGTAGTTATACAGCCCGCTGCACGGCCATCGATATGACAACAGGCTGTTCCTCGTTTGTGGAACATACTGTCACGCTTGGTTCACCCCCTGCCGCCTGTTTTACGGCCAACCCGCCAAGCCAGTGCATGAATGTGCCTGTGTTGTTTGTACCCTGTCCCCCCGGAGGATCGATCTCGACCGAGGACTGGGATTTTGGCGACTTCTCACCCATCCAGCATTTTGCCTTTCCGAACGTACCGGCATCTCCTAACCATTCCTATGCTGCCTCCGGAACCTTCAAGGTTGTCAGGATCGTGAACCAGGGCACTCCGCTCGAAGCATCATTCTCTTTGTGGGTGACTATTTTTGATGCCCCTACGGCTAGTTTCGTTTGGTTCAGCGACCCTGCCCACCTGCACCAGGGACAGGCCTGCGACGGGCAGGATGTTTATTTCGAGGATCAATCCTACACGGTCGCCACTCCCCCGGGAACCATGTACCAGTGGGAATGGGATTTCGATGATCCGCTGTCGGCTCCCAACAACACCTCCACCCTCCAGAACCCTACGCATACCTTTACTACTGCTGCATTAAGCGGCACATCAACTTATAACGTCACCTTAAAAGTGTGGGAAAACCTGGAAAATTGTCCAAGTGCAGCAACCCCCATCCTGGTTACGATCAATACCCCAATCCCTGTCGAATTCACATTTAACAACAATGTCTGCCTTGACCAGACAGTGAACTTTACCACTGATCCCCTTGTTTTGCCACCGGCAAATTATACCTGGCTGTGGAATTTCGGAGATGGAAACACTTCCACCGCATCGGGAAGCATTTCCAACATGTATGCAGCAGTGGGAAATTATATTGTTACACTGACACTTACAGACATAAACGGGTGCAGCAAATCAATGCAGCATACGGTGAGCATCATTCCTAAACCCATTGCCAATTTCATATATACCTCCCCAAGCTGTTTTGGCACGGCCATCCAGTTTACCAGCCAATCGTTTGTTCCACTGCCTTACAATGATGTGATCACAGGATGGGACTGGAATTTTGGTGATGGAGGAACTGCCACAGGAACCCCGACCCCGACACATACTTATGCAGTTTTCAGTGCAACTGGCTATGATGTAACCCTCACGGTAACTACAAACCGCGGATGTTCCCAGTCAAAAACCATCAATGTGCAGCAAATCGCAGCGCCGCTTGCCGATTTCGAGGTTCTTCCCGGCACATTTTCCTGTGTTACTCCCCAGGCAGTGCAATTCAACAGCACCCTGTCGCAGACCAACGGAGGCGGGCCGATCATCACCTGGAACTGGGATTTTGGCGACCTCTCCGGAAGCACCACCCAGAATCCATCCCACGTTTATGCCACAGCTGGATTTAAGCATGTTCTTTTAACGGTCACCAATACAAACGGATGCAGTGACACTGCATCGCACAATATCTTCATCAATGAATTGCCTGTTGCTGGTTTTGGAAATTCAGTTGCCTGTGAGGGAACACCCATGCAGTTCAGCGATTCTTCAACCACGACTGCAGGAACAACCATTGTTTCGTACCTGTGGAATTTCGGGGACGGGGTAACCTCCCCCCTTGGATCACCGGCTCATACCTATTCACCCTCCGGAATATACCAGGTCACCCTGACCATTGTCAACTCAAATGGCTGCAGTCAGACCATTACCAAACCGGTAACCGTGCACCCGAACCCGGTGGTTGAATTTAACTTCTCAACCACAAGCTGCGTGACGAACCCGGTTAGTTTTCACGACCTGTCATTCATCCCTTCAGGATTTACAGAGTCCATCAACTACTGGATATGGGATTTTGATGACACCTCGCCGCCAGATACTATTTTTGCACCGGCCAACCCGGATGTGATCCATACCTTTTTGGGAGTGTCAACAATTCATAATGTAAAGCTGACGGTGACCTCGGATAACGGTTGTACGGCTTTTATTATCAAAACAGTCACCAGCATTCCTTCTCCGCTTGCAAACTTCAGTATATCAACAATAACATGCGTCGGACAACCGGTGCAATTTACCGACCAGTCGCAAACCGGAGGCGGAGGGAACATTACAACCTGGTTATGGGATTTTGGCGACCCGTTGTCAGGCGCACCCAATACTTCCAACCTGCAAAATCCCACGCACAATTTCAGCGGCCTCGGGCCATTTACCGTAACCCTCACGGTAACAAGTGCCAATGGATGTATAAGCACCCATTCCAGTACGCCATTCAGCATGTATCCATTGCCAATAGCCAGCTTCGACACCACTCAGGCCTGTGCCGGACTACCGACAGTCTTTACCAACACTTCGGTCGCGAATTCTGTAGGCGGGGGATTCCAGTCATATTTATGGAACTTCGGAGATGGCGTAACCTCCACACAGGCAAGCCCATCGCATATCTATCCCGGTTATGGGAATTATGTAGTGACACTTACTGTTGTAAATGACAATGGGTGTTCCAACAGCGTAACAAGGACGATTACGGTCAATCCGAAACCCATCCCGGATTTTACATTCTCAGCGGCAACTTGCATTGGCAATCCTGTTCATTTTTACAACCATTCATACCTGCCCACAGGCGCCACCTCCTTTATTCAATTCTGGAAATGGGATTTCGGCGACGGATCGGCCGCCCAGACCATTCAGTTCCCGAATAATCCCGACATAACCTATACTTTCGTTGGAAATGCCTCATCACACCTGGTAACACTGACAGTGACTACTTTTAACGGCTGCATAGATTCGATACAAAAGGTTGTAACCAGCGTTGCTTCGCCCCTGGCAAACTTTTCAGCGCCTACCACCCTGTGCGACCACCAGACCGCCCAGTTTACCGATCTTTCACAACCTACCGGCAGCATTCAGACCTGGAACTGGAATTTTGGCGATGCCGCGTCAGGTTTAGAAAACACATCCAGCCTGCAAAACCCAACGCATCAGTTTACCGCTTCAGGGCCATTCACGGTGACCATGATCGTTACTAACGGAAACGGGTGTTCGCAGACCAAGACATTGTCAATCACTGTCAATGCAAGACCGGCATGTGATTTCACGGCTTCCACGGAATGCCTTGGCAAACTGACTACATTTGCTTTCGATCCGACTCCGGCTCCACCCACGATTACCTCCTATTTTTGGGAATTTGGAGATGGTGTGACGTCAGCCGCAGCCAGCCCGACACATTTGTATGCGAATTCAGGTTTCTACAATGTGAAACTTACAGTTACCAACAATACGTTCTGTGTGAAGGATACGACCAAACAGATCGAAGTACTGGGAAAACCCCTTCCGTTGTTCAGATATGACTCTCCCAATTGTTCAGGCGATTCGGTGCAGTTTCATGATCTTTCGACCACACCGCACGGCACTATTGTGCGGTGGGTATGGGATTTTAACGATGGAACCTTTGCCACGATCCTCTTCCCCGACAACCAGGATATCAAGCATAAATTCCCCAATGGCGGCACGTTCAATGTCAAGTTGACCATCTTCACATCCGACAGCTGTTCCGCTTTCAAAGTTTCACCGGTGCAGATTGGTTTCAGCCCGGTTGCCAACTTTGTTTTTGCACCCGGTGCCTGCGCCCTGACACCTTTCCAGTTTACGGATATGTCTCAGACAAACGGTGGTCCCCAGGTGACAAACTGGCACTGGAATTTCGGAGATCCTGGTTCCGGAGTCAACAATATCTCGACCACTCAGAATCCAACGCATGTTTTTGCAGCCGGGGGAGTTGATACTGTTCGCCTGATTGTAACAAATGCTAACGGGTGTGTTGATTCCATCAAAAAAGTGGTGACTGTGCATGATGCACCAGTGGCAATTTTCTCAGCCGACACTTCATGCATGGGCAGCCCGACACAGTTTACCGACGCATCAACTACAACTCCTGCCGGAACGACTATTCTAGCCTGGGCGTGGGATTTTGGTGATCCGGCCAGTGGGGGCAACAATGTTTCAACGATGCAGAACCCGATTCATACCTTCAACCTACAGGGAACCTATACCGTATTGCTGCATGTAACCAACTCGAACCAGTGTACCAAAGACACCACGATGCAGATCGTGGTGAATCCCAAGCCAACCGCGATGTTCCAGTATGCGGCTTCCTGTGTTAACTCCGCAACCCAGTTTACCGACATGTCGATCGCACCGGGAAGCAGTATCAAAAGCTGGGATTGGGACTTTGGTGACGCGACTCCCCATGCCACGATCCAGAATCCGGCACATACCTACACCATTGCCGGAACCTACATGGTAAAGCTTAAAGTGATCAACCTGGCCAACTGCGAAGATTCAGTAACAATCCCGGTAATATCCCGGCCTGCTCCTGTGGCAGCCTTCATCTCGACTGCCTACTATTGTCCGGCAGGAAAAGTTGATTTCCAGGATCTTTCCACTGCCACAGGTTCGACCATTGCCGATCGCCTGTGGATATTTGAACCGGGTTTCACCTCGAACATCGCAAATCCGTCGCATGTCTTCCCGGTGACTAACATGAAATATCTGGTGACGCTGATTGTAACCGATACATACGGATGCAAGGATACCATTGCCGACAGTGTATTTGTGAAACCGGGTTTCCTCTTTTCCTATACCAATGATACCGTTTGCCAGGGCTACACCACCCATTTTACGCCGGTGAATAAAACACCCGGGGATTCACTCTATTCAGTTACCTGGAATTTCGGGGATCCGGCTTCGGTGCCAAACAACACTTCACAGTTATACAGTCCGACACATACTTTCAGCGGACCGGGTACCTATATCGTTAAGATGAAGGCATACAATACCGATAACTGTGTTGACAGCGTATACCGCGAAGTGACGGTTTACAAGACACCTGAACCGCTGTTTAGTTTTGTATCCAAACTATGCAACGATACGATACATTTTAAAGATTCAACCCTGGTCAAAGGCAGCGGAACGATAGCGAGCTGGAAGTGGAACTTTGGAGACGGAACACCTCCCGTGACCATCACTGCCCCCGGACCGGGCGACATCGCGCATCGTTATGTCAATGCAAACATTTACACGGTTAAACTGATCATGACCAGCACCCATGGTTGCGTTGACAGCGTGACACGAACCGTGCAGCGTTTCCCGTGCATTGCCTCCGGATTTACCAATAAAGACACCTTGTGCGCCAGGAATGAGATCGCCTTTACCGATAATTCACTGCCGGTTACCCTTCTCAACAAATGGCAATGGACCTGGGGAGATGGTTCTCCCGATTTAACCTACACGGTGTATCAGTCGCCGGTCATGCATACTTATGCCGACAGCGGAACCTACCCGGTGAAGCTGAAAATATGGGCTTTGGTCGATGGGACCAGTATCACCGACAGCCTGGTGAGTTTTGTAAAGGTTCACCCGACACCAAACACCTATTTCTCCAACGTTCCGGTTTGTTTGCACCAGATAACTCTCTTCAGGGATACATCCAAAACTTATGGGGTTGGCGTATCGAAATGGAACTGGACCTTTGGCGTGAAGCCGACAGACACTTCAACTTTCAAAAATCCGAAACATACCTATGACACTGCCGGTATCTACAATGTGAAGCTTATTACAACCAACAAATTCGGTTGTAAGGACTCTTTGACCAAGCCGACGCGAATTTACGGTTTGCCTGTAGCACATTACGACAACACCGCTGCCTGTACCGGGGACCCGACCTTCTTTACGGATAAATCGGTCAAATCAGACACGACTCTGGCATTCTGGCGTTGGAACTTTGGAGATCCTACAACAAGCAAGGATAGTTCGAACCTGATGGATCCAAGTTACCGTTATCCCGACACCCTGAATTATTCGGTAAGGATGATTGTAAGAGACCATTTTGGTTGCATCGATACTGTCGATTCTACGGTTAAGGTTCACGTTACGCCTGTAAGCTCTTTCACTGTAATTAACGGATACAACGGCAAACAGGGCCAGGTTAAAATGAACAACTTCTCCACCGGGGCCAGCAGTTACAGCTGGGATTTCGGGAACGGGAAATACTCGAACGAGATGAGCCCGGTTGCGCTCTTTACGGAGGACAATACCTATACCATCAAACTCATTTCGACGAACCAGTACGATTGTGCCGATACCACTTTTTACACGTATGAATTGCTGTTCAAAGGATTGTATGTTCCAAATGCTTTTTCACCATCGGGTACCAATCTTGGGATAAGGTTATTCCAGCCCATTGGTATGAACCTGAAACAATACCATGTTACGGTATTTGATATGTGGGGACACCTGATGTGGGAATCTACCAAACTCGATGACAAGGGCATGCCAACCGAAGGATGGGATGGCACCTTTGAAGGGAACCTGATGCCTCAGGGAAACTATATGTGGAAGATCAGCGCTTTGTTTGTTGACGATTCGCAATGGGAGGGATCTGACGCTGGCGCGGGCAGCTCAACAAAGACAATGGGAACAGTCATATTAATCCGATAACCGCTAACAACTTTCTCAATGAAAAACATTTATATCTTCTCGTTTATTGTGATTCTGAGTTTACTTGGGATTGTTCCGAAAGCGCATAGTCAGGACATGAACTATACCCAGTATTTCAGCACCCCGATCTACTATAATCCTGCCTTCACTGGTATCAACTCCGGAATCAGGGCGCGGTTTCTTTACCGGAACCAGTGGCCCAGCCTGCCAGTTTCGTTTAAATCCTACTATTTTGCTGCCGACTTGGGTGACAGAAATCTCCCGGGTTCCGGCGGGATCGGGATACAGATCAACCAGGATACGCCGGGTGTAGGATTGATCAATAATTTCGGAGCAGCCCTTACAGTTGGTGTCCGGATTCCAATCACCAGTTATATGGTCAGCCAGGTAGGGATCAAGGCCGGCATCATGCAGCGCACTGTAAATTGGAACGACCTCGTGTTTGCCAGCCAGCTGGACCCAAGGTACGGCAATGTATATGCATCAACCTTTATTCCCCCGGACGCCAATAAACGGACAGTACCCGATTTTGGCGTGGGTGGTGTTTTACAATTCCTCAACCCCGGTGGAAATATGAGCGGCAACATTGGTTTGTCGGTAGATCACATCTTTAAACCGGATGTCAGTTTTCTTTCAACAGGTTCATCTCCATACCCGCGCAAGTGGGTTGGACAATTTGATCTGATCATCGCAACCGGCCCGATGGGCTCCTCCATGATGTCGCGCAGCAGCGAGGAACCCTTAAAGGTGAACATCGGAGCAATTTATCAGAACCAGGCAAATCTGAACTCCCTGCAAATCGGGTTGAATTTGCTTAAATACAATATTTACGTAGGAGGCTGGTATAAATCGACGATGACCGGGACTGTTAACAGCGCAATCGCCCTGGTAGCCGGATACAAGTACAATTTTTATGAAGACATGAACCTCAAGTTCATGTACAGTTATGACCTGCAGATTTCCGGAGCCCTTCAGGGCACCGGCGGAGCACATGAAATCAGCCTGATCCTCGAATTTGACAAGCTTTCAATCTTTGGGGGCGGGAGCGGAGGATATATTCCGGGTGGCAGCGGCCGCCGGGGAGGTGGCGGCCCCATGGAATGTCCGACATTCTATTAACAACAAATAAAAAAACCGGTTCGATACAAACCGGTTTTTTTATTTAAGGGCGAAGAGGCATTACAATCGGGGCAGGGCATTTTATTCAACAGCCCTTTAGAGGTTACATATTGGCGATGATCTCCGTGCCGAATTCAGAACATTTGAGTTTTGTCGCCCCCTCCATCAAGCGTTCAAAATCATACGTCACGCGTTTTTTCAGGATAGCTCCTTCAAGGCCTTTCACAATCATGGTTGCAGCCTCAATCCACCCCATGTATTCCAGCATCATTACCCCCGAAAGGATAACAGACCCTGGGTTGACCTGGTCTTTGCCGGCATATTTGGGAGCTGTGCCGTGTGTTGCTTCGAATACGGCATGGCCGGTAACATAGTTGATGTTGGCTCCCGGAGCAATGCCAATTCCTCCCACGATGGCTGCCAGCGCATCCGAGATATAATCGCCGTTGAGGTTCAGTGTTGCAATGACGGAATAGTCGGCAGGACGAGTAAGGATTTGCTGGAGGAAGGCATCTGCAATAACATCCTTGATGATTATTTTACCTTTGGAAAGAGCCTCGCTTTGTGCTGTTTCAGCAGCGATATCCCCATCCCGGGCCTTTATTTTATCAAAAGCCATCCAGGTAAATACCTTATCCCCGAATTCCCTTTCAGCAAGTTCATATCCCCACTGTTTGAATTGTCCTTCGGTGAATTTCATGATATTCCCCTTATGAACCAGAGTAACGGATGGTTTTTTATGGGTGATTGCGTAAAGAATTGCTGCCCTGACCAATCGTTCAGTTCCCTCCTTCGAAACAGGTTTTATCCCGATGGAGGAGGTCTCCGGAAACCGTATTTTAGTAACCCCCATCTCCCCGATCAGGAAATCGAGTACTTTCCTGACCTCAGGGGTTCCCTGCATCCATTCGATCCCGGCGTAAATATCTTCTGTGTTTTCCCGGAAAATGACCATGTCTGTGGTTTCCGGATGCTTGACAGGTGAAGGAACACCCGCAAAGTAGCGCACTGGCCTCAGGCAGGTGTAAAGATCAAGAATCTGGCGCAATGCCACATTGATCGAGCGGATTCCCCCGCCAACAGGAGTTGTGAGTGGTCCTTTGATCGCAACCAGATATTCACGAATAACATCCAATGTTTCTTTTGGCAGCCATTCCCCGGTTTGTTTAAATGCCTTTTCTCCTGCCAGCACCTCACGCCAGACAATTTTTCTCTTTCCGGAATAGGCTTTTTCGACTGCGGCGTCAAGTACCCGGACACTCGCCTTCCAAATGTCGGGACCTATTCCGTCACCTTCAATAAAAGGGATTACGGGATTGTCGGGGACAGTTAGTTTCCCGTTTATTAAGGTTATTTTTTCTCCATTCATAAAGTCAGATTTATATTGTTGTTAGTTCATGAAAAAGCAAAGTTGAAGCAGTGGGCAAACTCTTAATCGTGACACGTAACATGTGACGGATGCAAAATTACAACTATTTTAACTTCTTGATCAATGCTCCCCATTTCTGATCCACCTCGAAGAAATGTTTCAGATAATAGTTCCCAAACAGGAAATGGGCTTTGATGACTTCGATGCCACGTGCAGCCATGCTTGCGAAGAAATTTTCGATCATCCGGGAGGCAATTCCCTTCCCTTGCAGGGATGAAGTGACTACGAGCCCGTCAAGCAGGATGTTGTGATCTTCAATATATCTGAAAGTTATCCCACCAACGATCTTTTCGTTCTGATCGGTCAAAATAAACTGATGGTCGTTATCTGTGATTTCTTTTGGGTAATTCTCCCGGAAAAACAACTGGTATAATTGTCCTATTTCACGGGCCGCAACGGGTTCCCTGAGGATGTACTTCCTGCCAGATTGATCTTCAAATGAAAACCTTACCACAACATGCTCCTGCCGGTTTTCACCCACTTTCAGAAAATCAAATCCCTGTTCTCCCTGCAAACGGGGGAAGACCATCCGGGTGAAGATGGTTTTATCCTCCGGGTCATGCAGATCCGACTGAAGGTCTGAAAGTTCGATCAACTGGATTGCCAGACCTCCGGGTTGTTCAGCCATCCGGGCCAGCAATTTGTCAAATGCAGCCCGGATATCCCCCTTTGCATCAGAAAAATAGGTATGCCGGTAAAGATAGTAACGCACAAGTTCAGCTTCCTGCTGTAATTTGTACAGTTCTAGTAATTCGATACAGGTTTGTTCCCTGGCTGCCGCAGTTGTAAGCGGGTTCATTTTGTACCATTCCTGGTATTGGTCGATCGCACTGAAAAGTGCAACCGGCAAATAATATTGTTTAATGGAAGTACGGAGATAGTGATCAAGATGCGACCGCATTTCCTTTGCATCGAAACATGTCAGCGATTTTGATTTTATGTCAACCTTTAGCTTGCCCAGGAATTTTTCCGCATCTTCCTTCCCAAGCGCTTCAATACACGCATCAAAGATCCAGGTAATTTCAAGTTGATTGCTGCACCATGGATAGATGGATGCAGTTTTGCAATAAAAATCCTGCAACATCGGTTCAATCAGCGAGAGGGTGTTTTTATAGCCAGACCAGCCTGCAAGCGATAAAATCACTGCGCTTTCACGAAAGTCCATTTCGGGAATTGCGACATTGGAGGGGGAGACCGCCCCCGGAACGATCTGGTATCCGCTATGATGCCAGGCTTTAAAAAACACGGCAAACGACTTGATGAAAATCTTTTTCCATGCATGGCCTTTGATAAAACCTGAAGAACGGTGGATCTCCGATAACTCACGGATTTTGTCCCATGCAGTCAATCCTCCGATATATTGTGTTGTGAGTACGCCCAGGTTTGGCCTGCTGCTTCCAAGCATCGGCGCTACCGCAGCTCCATAGGGAAACCCGGCCAGGGAGGCGAGCCAGTAAAAGGTTTCAGGACGTGGCCTGAAATCGGGGTTTTCACTCATCACCATGTGCAGATCGAAGTGTTTTCCATCTTTGGTGTTAATGGATAGCCTGTAATGTTTGAATTCTTTAAAGGCAAGCAGGCGCAGAATCCATATCCCTTTGTCGGAAACATCATCAAGATCAAAATCACGTTCATTAAATGTGAGTATGATGCTCTCTTTGAGAAAAGCAGATGACTTGAAGATTTTCGCTACCCGCTTTTTTTCGGTGTCGGAAATTCCATGTTCAAAAACCAGTTTGGATTTCCATGTGGCAACATTGTTCCGGTTTGATCTTTTCTCAATCTCTTTTTCAAAAACGCCTGCCAGCGAGTAAAAGTACTTTTCGGCCAGTTTTGACAGATAAAGATCCTCTTTATGCAGGATCCATCGTGAAAGTTCAGCCCTCACAGGCACGTAATATTCAAGATGCAGGACGGCAAAATTGTAAAGCATTTCCAGAACATCGCCGAATGCCTGCCTGTGCTTTTTTGAAGCAGGCCAGCTCAGATGAGTCCTGTACCAATAGAGCCGCTGTTTGAGCGCATCAAGCCGGTGTTTCCCAAAGTTGCTGGAGGCGATCTCCCGGATTGATGTTTCATTGAGAAAAGAAAGTCCGGAGCCGATGAAAGAGGGCATGTTTTGAATATCTTCAGGATTTGGCGCTTTCAGCAGGATCAGCCGGTAGGCGAGACAGCGGATCTCTTCATTCGGATGATAGGCCAGGGCCTCCAGCCTGTACCTGATTACAACTGCCAGCCGCGGCTCCGCCTGTATGAGGATTTTTCCAAGCTCATCAGTGGCTTTATAAGCTTCGGTGAAATTCAGAAAATAGGTTCGGAAAATCAGGTAGTTTACCTCGAGAAGTTGCTGATCGCGTATGGATCTTATCACCGGGAAATTCTTTTCATCGAGTCGTTTAAAACCCGGCAGGTATGCGCTTGCCGAAATATCTTTCAGGGGCAGGTCCCATCCCTCCTTTACCGGGCAGAAAGCTATCAAGGCAGGATTCCCGGTCCAGATTTTCGGTTGCCGTGTCAGCAAACCCATATCGAGATTTGTGGAATCAACATGGTATTTTAAATGGCCGATCTGGATCCACTTACCCTGGATCTTCCTGATGAAAAGTTTGCAACCGTTGCGCCGGTTTATCAACCGGTGCCGGTCGTACCAGATATCGGTTTCCAGGATTCCCAGGTCGCGGAAGAACCATTTTGGGATGGAAACTGTAAAATCGCCTGTGTCGATTCGTACGATCGTGCTTTGATAAAGTGATTCAATGATCTCCCTGAAATTTGTCTCGATGGTTTTTCGGTTAAACGAGCCTTTTGGCGTGAGTTCACCTTTTTCTGCGCTGAAATCGCGGTCGAGCAGGGTGAAATTAATCACCCTTTCATATGGGGCTACATCTGTATTGGCGGCCATGACGATCTGGTGGAAATATTCAGCCTTGTTATCACCTTGCAGGGCCTTGAATATGGAGTCGGACTTGTCGGGTGCAATAAGCAGCACATTGTATGGACGGTTGTCACCAACAAGGAAAACATTTTTAATGCCGGGAACTTTGTAGAATTTTTTCTCAATGACCTGGGGGGCGACAGTTTGGCCACGGTTGTTTTTATAGATGTCTTTTACCCGGTCGACAATCTGGTAATACCCATCCCGGCCAATCTTAAAGACATCGCCTGTTGAAAGCCAAAAATCTTTTTCTTCAGAAACCGGGTAGGGGATGATTTCTCCGGGTCCGGCCACTTCGAGGTAACGGCCAATATAATGTCCGCTGAGTTGGAGTTCAGAACCGCCTGCAAGCCTGGTCTGAACGCCCGGCAGCGGAATTCCGACAGTGAAATCCTTGTATTTTCCGGGGGGTGTCATGGTGATTCCGCCTGTGGCTTCGGTCATGCCAAAACCGCTGTTCAGATGGATGCCATAATTGTTAAAGAACCTGAATACCTCCGGATCAAGATAACCGGCGGCCGAGAGGCCCCAGTGCAATCTGAGTCCGACGATATCCCTGACAGCTTTTTCCTTCAGTTCGCGGCTTTCGATATTGCTGATCTTCTCCTGGCATCGCTCAAACAGTTCCTGCCACCTCAAAGGGATACTGATAAAACCGGAAGGATTCATTTTTGGGAATAATGAAAGCAATGTTTCCGATGAGGTGTTGCCGGCAAAAATATAGGTGCCATTCCAGAATATGGCGCCAGTCATTTCCAGGTACCTGCCAAAAGTGTGAAAAAGAGGGAGGTAACAAAGGAATATTTCATCCCCGACCTCAGGGAGGGAGGCTGCCCGGGCAAACCGCTTTGATACAATGTTGTAAACAGAGAATGACACTCCTTTTGGCAGACCTGTACTTCCTGATGTGAACATGGTCGTGGCGACCTGGTTGTTTGAATACTCAGGCAGGCCTCCAAGAATTACATCCGTATCCCAGCGGGATGTTTTTTTACATTCCTCGACCAGGTAGGGAATGTTACGGGTTTTGGGTGTAACAGCCTGTAAAGAAAATATGGTGAACTTTGTCTCCGCTTTTTCCAGGATTTTCTGCAAAACCATCAGCCGCTCTTCAGAATCGGCCAAAGCGATGTTGATTTGCAATTCATTGAAAATGGGAAGCAATACATCGATCTTGAAATGAGGGCTGAGTGGTGTGTCGTAAATGTTGAACATCAGACAGGCCAGGTCGGTGCAGGCCCCTTCCAGGCAGTTTTCGGTATAAAAGGCAACCCTTGGTGCCGCCCCGGCAGTTTTATAAAACACACTTGCTATTTCACGAAGATGGCGGTAAATCTGCTCGTATGTCCAATCTATGGCAACTGCCGACGACATGTCTTTGAACAGGATATGGCCGGGATGTTCAGCAACCCGTTGCTCCATCATGTCGCGAAGACCGTAGTTGGTATGCTGCAGGATGCGGAAGACAACTTCAGACCATCTTTTCCGGCAGCCATCGGTTTTCAGAGCCTTGAGAAAATACGGTTTTTTTGTAACATCCAGGAAGTTGAACCAGCTGGACCGCTGCAATGTTTCAGCCTGGTTCCCTTCGAAGATGAGCTCTGTTGCCTCAAGGATTTTCAGGGCTGCCTGGTGGTCTGTTTGACCTGCTCGGTCATTGGTGGTCCATTTTTCCAGAAGAGATTCTAATTCCAGCATATGCAAATTGGATTGAAGACAAACTATTCTGACTCAAAGATACGATATGTAAAGTGATTCAACACATCAGGTATTCAACAACCGGTCAATGATCAGCGAAAGCATGACGATCATCATAAAGAGATTGGCTGCGAAAAATATCAGGCGGTAACGCATGGTGGTGACAATGAATAGCTGATAAGCCATGAGGAGCAGCAATGCGCCATTTAAGCCGATGATGGCATACCCCAGTGAGGGGAGATGAAGGATGTTAAAATAAACAAGCATGATCGCGGCCCCTGATGAGGCAATCATCCATCCCATTACCACTGTTTTGATCTGGAATTCATTGAAAAAATCGGTCATTACCGGGAATCCTGCCTGGCGGTATTCGTGGCCGTATTTTAGTGTCAGCAGCCAGAAATGCGGCATCTGCCAGATGAAAAGGAAAAATGCCAGGAAGATGGCTTCAGGGGCAAGAAGCGGTCCGCCCCCGGCTGTCCACCCCATGAAAATCGGGATGGCCCCGGTGAGGGCCCCGGGAACGACTGCAAAGGCTGTTTTTCGTTTCAGATAGGTGTAAATTCCGTTATACCAGATAAGATTGGCGAAGCCAAGGATGAAACAAACCGGAGGAGCATAATAGAGCAGGATCAGCATTCCACCAATGATGAAGATCATGGCGATTCTCAATGCTTCTGCAGTGCTGATGCGGCGTGAAGGTAGCGGGCGTTTCCGTGTACGCCCCATCTGTTCGTCATAGGGCCATTCCTGGTATTGGTTGAACGCGGAGGCACCTGAAGCCAGCATGAAAATACCTGCGACAGGAATAAGTGCAGCGAACGAGAGTTTAACCGGACTCAGCACCAGGGCTGTAAAAGCAGTAAATGCAACAGCCAGTGAAACAGGGAACCTTGTTAATGTAAAAATTACTCGGAAAGTGGATGTTTGCAAAGGCTAAGCGGAGTTTACTTGATACTCTTGAAATAGTCGATGATTTTGTTCATTTCATCGTCGGTAACAATGCCTTTGTAAGGCTTCATAATCCCCTTCTGGTAACCCACGACCACATCTTTATCAGGATCATAAACAGATGATTTGATGTACGCCTCGTCTACCGTAACCGACCGCTCTGTGCCGTTTGTCATGACTTTTTCCGTTTTGCCGAAGAGCCCTTTGAACGAGGCGCTGACAATTTTTGATCCGTCAATGGAATGGCAGCCTGTACAGGCGTTTTTCTTCAGGATAACAAGCCCTTCAGGTTCATTCGATTTTTCGGGTAATGCTTTCAGCCAGGCAGCATATTCGGTTTCGGAAACCACCTTTGTTTTGGTTTCCATATAGGAATGACGCAGTCCGCAATACACCGTACACAGAACATCGAATTCCCCTGCCTGCTGGGCAATGAACCACATGTAATTCTTTTTACCCGGAACAGCATCTTCCTTGATACGGAACGCAGGAATATAGAGGCTGTGAATGACATCCTCGGAGCGAAGATTAAGCTTAACCGCCTTATTTATTGGGACCACCAGTACGGGCGATTGCTTGCCCCCTTCATATTCAAAGGTCCAAACCCACATTTTCCCGATGACGGTAATCTGAATGGCATCTTTTGGGACTTTACGCTCCGGACTGAATGCTACATATCCATAATAAAACATGAGCAACACCAGGATCAGAGGAATGGTGATCCATGTTATTTCAAGGATGTTGTTGTCTTTGATCTGTATGGCATGCGGATGCCTTTTGTGGTTGTAACGGTATACAAAATACAACATCACCGATGTAATTCCAACCAGGAAAAACAGACTGATCCCGAAAATGACCTTAAAGGCCAGATCAACACCTTCAACAAAATTTGAAGCACCCATATAATTGAATTACAAATTACAAATTACGATTTACGATTTACGATTTACGATTTTCAAGATAGTTAACTTGTTAACTGTTTAACCGGAAGTCATTGTGTTTGTCCGATGGTTTACCGGTTCACTTTTTCACCCTGGTTATCTGAACAGGTAATCCGAAAGCGTAAACAAAATTACCAGTACGTAGATGGCCAAAACCATGCCTATGAACACCCGGAAAAGGGATGACTCGAATTTAAGGTGCATGAAGTTTGTCAGCACAAGATACGCCTTTACCGAGGCAATCACCAGGGCTACCAAAACCGTGAGCGCCGATAAATCGATCCAGGTCACGGTAATTGTCACGAAGGTTAAGGCCAGCAATGTGATCAGAATCCATAAATGAGTTCTGTAGGAAGTTATATGAACAGTTTCGGGATGCATGTTTTCAAATTTACGATTTACGATTTACGATTTACGATTTTTCAAATTGCTGACGTGTTTTCCCCTTCAGTTGTTTTCTCTTACTATGTAATCAGGTACAACAGCGGAAACAGGAATATCCAGATCAGGTCGACGAGATGCCAGTAAAGGCCTCCATTCTCAAGCAGAACATACCTGTCTGCATTGATTGTTCCCGACTGTACTTTTACCATAGCAATCGTGAGGATGATGCCCCCGACAACAAGATGGAACATGTGCAGCCCGGTCATGAAGAAATAGAGGCTGAAGAACATCACCTGGCCATGGCTCAGGCTGACCATCAGATCGGAACCAGGATAGAGACCGATGTGAATTTTGTGTCCCCATTCAAAATATTTGTTGACCATGAACACCGCCGCACAGAGAAGGGTGATAAATAACAGAATAACGGCAAGTCTGCGATTGCCTTTTTGCACTGCCGTAATCGACATCGCAACAGTCGCGCTGCTCACCAGGAGCACGACCGTGTTGATTGTTCCGATAAAGGCATTCAGGTGGTGGGCTGCCTGGTGGAATTCGTTTGAATAACTGCTGCGCATAATCGCATAAACCAGAAAAAGCCCTCCAAACAGGAGTATCTCCGTAAAAATAAAGACCCACATACCCAATTTAGCACCAATGTCGTCGCGATGTTCCATGTTTCAATTTACGATTTACGATTTACGATTTACGATTTACGATTTACGATTTTGCTCGCCAGTCCTTATGTGGCTGGCTGTTATTTATAGTCATAGGGTCCTTCATTCAACCCCATTTCCGGCATTACCTCGAAATTTTCAAGCGGGGGGGGAGAAGGAATCCTCCATTCAAAGGTTGTTCCTCCCCATGGATTATCGGGTGCTTTGGCGCCTTTTTTACTGAAGAGTGTGATCAGCATGATGATAAACCCGATCGCAAGCAGTATCGCTCCAAAGAAAGAAATTTGCTGACCGAGGGTAAACTGGGGAAGGTAATCAAAATACCTGCGGGGCATACCCATGATTCCAATGATGAACTGAGGGAAATAGAGCAGGTTGAACCCTGTGAAAAGGAAGACAAAAGACCAGTTCGCCATTTTAAAGTTATACATCCTCCCGAACATCTTCGGGTACCAGTAATAGACTGCCGCGAAGAAGGCAAACCCGACCCCTCCAAAAACAATATAGTGGAAATGGGCAACAACATAGGCCGTGTCGTGGACATGAATATTGGTAGCCAGGGCTCCAAGAGACAACCCGGTCATGCCGCCGATCATAAACAGGAAGATAAATCCGAGGGCAAACAGGAAAGGTGGTTTTACCGAAATGGAACCTTTGTACATGGTCGCAACCCAGTTGAAAACCTTGATGGCACTGGGCACTGCAACCAGGAAGGTGAGAAGCGAGAATACCCAGCGTGCAGTCGTGCTCATCCCGGAAGTGTACATGTGATGCGCCCACACAAAATAACCCACCAGTGCAATGGCCATGCTGGAAATGGCGATGGCTTTGTAGCCGAAAATTCTCTTTTGCGCGAATACCGGGATGATTTCGGTGATGACACCCATGGCAGGCAAAATCATGATGTATACGGCAGGATGGGAGTATATCCAGAAAAGATGCTGGTAGAGCACCGGGTCACCTCCCAGGGAAGGATCGAAGAAGCCGATGCGAAACCACCGCTCGGCAATAATCATCAGCAGCGTGATCCCGACAATTGGTGTGGCCAGAACCTGGATCCATGCAGTTGCGTAAAGCGACCAGGGAAAGAGTGGCATTTTGAAAAAAGTCATCCCCGGTGCCCGCATGCGATGCATGGTTACGATGAAGTTCAACCCTGTGAGAATGGAGGAGAATCCAAGCACAAAAGCCCCGAAAACAGCTGCAACAACATTGGTGTGGGTTTGAATGCTGTAAGGGGCATAAAACGTCCATCCGGTATCGGGGGGGCCGTTGCCCATGAATTGCGAAGAGAGGGCAATGATGGCTCCCAGCACATAGAGGTAAAAAGAAAACAGGTTCAGTCTTGGAAATGCAACATCTTTGGCGCCAATCATGATCGGCATTGAAAAATTTCCGAATACGGCAGCCAATCCGGGAATGACAACCGTAAAGATCATGATGATGCCGTGAATGGTGAATAGACCGTTGTAAACCTGCGGACCGTAAAATTGCTGCCCGGGATAGAAGAGCTCGATGCGCATCAAAACACCGAGGAGCCCCCCGACACTGAAAAACACCATCATGGCATACATGTACATCAACCCGATCCGTTTGTGGTCGGTCGATGTAAGCCAGGCCATCAGGCCTTTATATTTGCCGGTATCAACAAGGTAACTAGGCTCAGGTTGATGCCTCTTTTGTTCTGTCATATTATATGTTTTGTTTTTTGGATTTCTTTCCTGATGATCTGACAATTAAAATAATAAACAGTGCGACCGCAAAAAATATGATGATGGTCGCGGTAATCTTCGTTACCTGTAACGTGTATTTCCTTCCCTGGGGGTCGTAACTGAAACAATATTCCAGTACGCGGTTGATGGTAGGTCTCGACTGGCCTTTCTGGGCTTCGATAAGGGCCATTTTTACATCAAAGGGCAGGAAAGATGTTCCATAGAGGTAACGCGTAACCTTGCCTTCGGGACTGAGAACCAGGATGCAGGAGGGATGCATGAAATCATTGCCGGTCCGTGTGAAGTTGTATCCGATGGCATGGGTCAGCATCCGTATGTTTGCACTGTCGCCGGTAAGGTATACCCAATGTTCAGCGTGTGGCTTGCTGTGTGCGCGTAGAAAATTCTTTTTCTTCTCCACGGAGGCCGCAGGGGTGTCGTCATAGTTGAAACTTACCGTAATTACCTGGTAATCTTTGCCAAGTTCCAGCCCGATTTTTTCGATAACATCCGAAACCCCTGAAAGCAACTGGGGGCAAATTCCCGGGCAGTCGTAATACACCAGCGTAAGGATTGTGGGTTTGGTAATTAGTGATTTCAGCTGAACAGGATTGCCCTGTTCATTGTTGAAAGTGATCTTCGCCGGGATAATGGTATCGAGATGTTCAACAATGCCGACCTCCTCTGCCACACCGTCAACCTGTGCTATCACAGCCGGGGATAAAAAAACAGTAAAAACCAACAGAAAAATACCTAAGCCAAAAACTTTGTTTTTCATAATTGTCAAATTGTCAACCGCCACAAACCTCAATCTTCAAATTAATCTGAATTGTCTTCTTTGTAAATTCCTGCAATCATAAGTGAACCTCCCATCAGTGCTGTGTCTTTGAGCAACTCGATCAAGGCCATGTTGGCAGTTGCAGGTTCGAACATGCCGGGGATATGTATCGTACAGATGAAAATAAGCAGCAGAAGGGCCAGAAGGAGGCAGGCAATCTGGATGAATTTTTTCGAAATAATGGCGATGCATGCAGCGACCAGTGCAAGGCCGGTGATGATTACCGTAAAACCGCCACCCGGGATAAATGAACTCACCATCCCAACATAGTAATTGTACATGAAGAAGTGATTCATTCCCATGATGCCGAATGGCAAAGCGAAAAGAATTCTTCCAATTGTTGCCAGATGTTTCATTGATCCTGTTTTTTTTGCCGATTCGTGCATTCCCTTTAGGTTATCCGTTACTTAATCTCTTAATTTTCAATATGGAATAGATGATGTAAAAAATAAATCCCCAGACGATGATAACTGAAAGGGTATAGGTAAGCAGGATCCAGACCGGAGCTTTATCCCTCGTCGACCACATTGCCCGGGTTGCAGTGAGGCTGGGCTTGTCGGTGGGTACCCCGATGGCCAGGGTTGCATTTGCCGGAGTTGTTTTCATGATGCTTTTCGGATCATTGACCATGGCAGAAACTTCAACATATCCATCTTTATTGCCGGGGAAGTCGGCGGGAAATTCAAAAAGAGCCTGGCCTTTGGCATTGGTCGTTTTTACATCGCCTACCTGCATTTTGCCAAAGTAGCGTTTAACATACAGCATTATCTCCACACCGGATGCCAGCCCGGCCTGGCCGTCTTTCAGTTGTTCGCTTGCGGTAACAACGATTTTTTTCATCGGTTCGCTGTATTGCATGGACAGGGTTACGATCCTCCCGGTGAATGCAGCTTTAGCAACAGGGTTGGGCTGGATGTATTTCGGGTTGAAGCTGCGCAGGTAAGCGATCACCGACCAGCGGTCGTCCTCAGGCAGAATGTTGCGAAATTCAGGCATTGGTACTTTCCCGGTGGTGATCCGGTAGAAAATTTCACCGTCGGTCTGTTTCTGAGCTTTCTCCTTTGACAGGTCGCCCGGCGGAGGAGTCAGTTTTGCCCAGTTGTCCTTGCCGGGGAGGCCATGACAAGACTGGCAGTTCTTCATATAAAGTTGTTCACCCTGTTTCTGCATATCGGGGGTGAATTTTAACGGGGCGACCACCGCTTTCTGATCATCAGGAACCACCCAGGTTTGAGCAGCGACCCTCGTCCCGAGAGAAAAAAGAAAGATGATTATCAGTGTTTTGTTGAAACGCATAGTTCCTTGATTATTTCTGGGTTAATCAAATTTAATATGTTCAATGCCCTTTTCCCTTGCAGTCTCGTGCAGTGGTATCACGGGAAAAAACTTCGAAATAAGTGTGATGATGATGAGAACGAGGATGAACGGAGCGATCGTAATGAGGGTTTCGATCAGCGTTGGTGAATAATGAACGAAGTTCTGCGGAACATGCTGTATGGGGAGAAACGGATGTTCCTGGGTCGGGATGACGATGATGTACCGCTTAAACCAGGCAGCGATCAGCACTGCAATGGAGATGAGCATGATTGGCAATGGTTTCCGGAAACGGCGGAAAAGCATGAAGAGTATGGGTAAAACCAGCCCGCCAAGCTGGACAACCCAGAACAGCAATGCATCCTTCCCGGCGAAAAGTTCCTGCAGGTGAACGGCGTCGGCACGTTTCATTTTATATCCTGGAACGAGGAATTCATTGATGTTGAAGTAGAGATAAACCAGGGAAACCGTTGCAAGAACTTTTCCCATGTTGTTGAAATGCATGTCGGTAAGATAATCCTGGAGTTTGTAATTCTTGCGGAAGAAGAACATGGCGATGATGACTGCGGCAGAACCGGCTACAAACGCACCTGAAACGAAATAGGGGCCAAAGACCGTACTGTCCCATCCCGCACGCGAAGTGACGGCAAACAGCCATGAAGTGACCGTATGGATCGAAAGTGCGGCAGGGATCAGGAGTATCAGCAAAATGCGGATGGAACGATTTATGATTTTGTTCTGTTCAGGTCTGTCGGTAAAATTGAGGGATAATGATTTGTAAACGGGTTTAAGCCAGGATGGCAAAGAGGCCACTCTACGGTGTATGACCGCCATGTCGGCAATAAGCGGCAGGAACAACAGCAGCAGGCTCAGGACAAAATAGGTTGTGATAACCGTAACATCCCAGAGGATGGGCGACTGGGGCCGGGCATAAATGAAGACATAGGCAAGTCGTTCCGGTCGGCCCATGTCGGAAATAATGATCAGTCCTGCTACTGCTGCGAAAGCCACTGCGATGGTTTCTGCGATCCGGGTTATTGGCGTGAGCCATTTCATGCCGATCAGCCCCAGCACTGCGCTGATGAGCATCCCGATGAGGCTGGCTGCCACAAAGAAAACAAAGTTGGCAAGGTACAATCCCCAGGTGACATAATCACGGATGCCAGCCACACCCAGTCCTGTGCGAAGCTGCATCGAATAGGCATAAAGGCAAACCGCCAGTGAAACAGTCAAAAAGCCCATCCATACCATGAACCCTTTGTTGATCCTGATATGGTGTGTGAGATCGCTTGTGATTTTATCGAAAGTCAGGTTGTTATCATCCATGGTCATCATACTTTTTCAGGTGTTGCATCTTTGGCCTCTTCAAACGGGAAAAGACGGTTCTTTGGGGGAAGGTAGTAGACCCGGGGTTTGGTACCCAGTTCAGGCATCAGCTGGTAACCTCCATTGTCGCGAAGAAGTTTGCTCAATCTGACGGTTTCCTTGGTAGTGCCGTTTGTAACGGCATCTTCGTTCTCATCGCCGAAATAATAGACGCTGTTCGGACAGGCTTCAACACAGTACGGCAATTTACCTTCACGCAGGCGGTCGGCGCTGAAGAGGCATTTTGAGATTGTCCCAAGCTTTTGGGGAACATTCAGTTCCACATTGTATTCCTCTCCCTGGTGATTGGCGGCATCTTTGGGTTCGATCCAGTTGAAAATACGGGCTGAATAGGGGCAGGCAGCCATGCAAAAACGACAACCGATGCAACGGTCGTTTTCGATCAGCACAATGCCGTCCGGGCGTTTGTACGTGGCGTCGACCGGGCATACCGCCACGCAGGGGGGATTGTCGCAATGCTGACAATTTTTGGGCATGTTATAGGGCGCAGTTCCGGGAGTATCCTGCATCTGCAGGGTATTCATGTGGTACTGCTCAGGGCGAAGCTGATGTGCACCCTGGCAGGCATTGATGCATTTGCGTGCATTGCGGCATTTCGAAAGATCTGTTACCATGACCCAGCGCCGGCCGGGAATACCTTCACGGCCAAGAGTTTCGTGGAGTTCTTTCCCGTTTTTTTCAAGCGCTTTGATTTCAAGAGAGTCCACCTGTACCAGTTTGCCATCCTGGGTGAGCAGGACCTTCTGATCGCCTGAAACCTCTTTTTTTGCTTCAAAAATATGTCCGGAATATAGCGCGGCTGCACCTGCGGCAACGCCAACCCCGGCCAGCCCGAGGTTTTTCAGGAAGTCGCGGCGCGAGGAACCTTTCTGATTCTCAGATTCATTGTTTGAATGTGGAGTGTTGCTGTCGTCCATAGAATAATAACTTGTCGGAATTTATATGTACAAATGTAAATAAATAATTAAACCGGAGAAGATAGTATGTTAATTTCTATACGATCTAAATTATTTGTTCCCGTTACCCATCACTCTCCACGCGTCACCCGTCACGTGTCACGCGTCACAGTAAGAATCTCCTCTTGTCGCACATCTCCCTAAAAAGGAAAGATCATCGAAATCTTATAGGCGAAATTATCCCCGGTGTTGTCGAATGAGTAAGGGCCCCACCGGTAAAATGCACCGATGCCTATTGTGTAAATCCTGAGGTTGATCAGGTTGTTGATGAGCAGGCCGGATTCATAATAGCCAAGGTTCATCACTTTCGGTTTCAAAGAAATGTAAGCATAATTGCCGGGGTGGTCAAGCCAGCCGAACCCAATATTCTGAGAGATGGCAAATTCGGGATGGAACCAGGCCTTTCCCTTGAAAAGAAGGTATCCGAAATCATGATACAGGTAAAGGGAGGTGTATTTGCTGGAAAGGAATTCATTGTTTCGCATGGTACCGAAACTGTAAGGGGCGAACAGCGTGACCAGCCGGTAGCTTGAGGGTGCGTAATAGAGGTTGCTTGCCGGAATCGGCTGGTCGACATATCCCCCGTTGAATTGCACGGTCAGTTTCCCAAGATATTTGATGTTAAATGTTTTGCGTATCTTCAAATCAAAACGGTCATAAGAATATTCTCCTCCGAGGAAGTTTTGGATTCCCCGGGTGTATTCGAACCAAACCACAGGGAATTTTGTACCCAGCGAGATTTTATTGTTGACTGTCTGGATGAACTTCTCTCCATACGCCCATTTGAACCCGGCAGTTATCGTTGTGAAATTGAAGGTTCTCATAAGCAGCGTGTCATTTCCTTCAAACGTCGCAAGGTCGTCGGTGGTTGATTTTTTGAAATTATTGGAGATGCCCACATTGAATAAAACATATTTCAATGCCCTGAACCCTGCGGAAAAGTTATAACTCCGGGTCCGGTCGAATTTCTTCAGCATCAGTAACCGGAAGTTTCCGGAAAGAATTGATTCGTAATCAACCGGGAAACTCACGCCACCCGATTCAACCAAATCGTAAAAGCCGGAGGCTGCCAGGGTGACATCATGACGCCGGTTTACCAGGAAACTTACATCTCCGCCGTACTTTGAAGTGGATGCGCCAAATGCGTATTGATAAAATCCCCCGATTTTGAACCATTCCGACAGGTGGTCGTTGGTATGGAGACCTGCACCAAGCACAAGTCCTTCATAGGTATTGTAATTGAGAAAGCGGTTGATGTCGATGTCGACAGGTCCCCATGGAATGCGGCCGGTCATCAGGGTTTGGAGGGTTTTGGCCATCTGGTCGAAATTGTTGGCAGCACCCACGCTGTCGAGTACTTTATATGTCTGGCGGTCTTTCCGGCTCAGGCTGTCAACACGGTACTGGTTCCAGAATGGTTCACTTCGGGAGGTGGCATCCTTGTCGACCTCCACATCCAGGTGGCTGAATTCGCGCCGTACAAGTTCGGGGTTGAGTACAATGTCGCGGATGTAACTCCGGCCACTTCCAACCGCTTTGTACTTTCCAATACGCATGTTGTTGAAAGCCACATCGGTATTGAGTTGGACGGGAAACCACTGCACCCCGTCTACCAATTCATACAACTGGTGAATCCTGATCATGAACCCTCCGTTGTTCGGGTAGGGTTCGGCGGAGACATTCTGAATGGCCCAGTGATGGCTGTTGATGGAAACGATACCTTTCATGCCATCGAAATTGGTTCCTTTCCTTGGCCTGAACGAGATGATGAAGACCGTGTCTTTTCCAACATAGGTGGTGTCTTCAATTTTAAAGAAATATTTGCTGAAACTCCCGCTCCCGATCGGATTGATATAATCCTTCATCATGATGGAGATGAATGGTTTGTAAAAGGAGAATGACTGGATCTGCGTGGCCAGGAAAACAAGGATCGGATCTTTAAAACCCGACATCTTTGTTGCGATCACTTTGTTGTAATTTTTGTCGGGTGCCATGAATTTCCGTTTCGTCACATTCTCCATCAGGAAAAGATATTGATTTTTGATCAGCTTTTCAATCTGGAGGCTGGTTGAATCCTTCATCGAAGTATCAGTTTTCACCGAGTCGGCTTTCATGGAAAATCCGATCTCCAAGCCTCCCTTTGAATTCTGTGGTGCGGTATTGTCGACAAGGGCTGAAAAATCACCTTTAAGGGTTGTGTCATTATCGGCAGTGAAGACGGTTTTATCATAGGCTGTATATGAAAACGTGTTCACCTTCTCGGGGTCGTTGATGTCGCGGTTTTCGATTGCATTGCGGATGATGCGATGGGCGGGGTTAACACCTGGCAGAATTTCCACTTCCTGCAAATCAATCTCCTTCCGGGTCATCTCGATGAGCAGTTCCCTGGTACGTCCGCCTGGTGTAACTGTAATAGGGTCATACCCTACATAACTGAGCCTGATGGTTCTCACCGGTTGAGATGATGTGAGTTTGAATTTGCCGTCGATGTCGGTGGTTCCTCCCGTATTGCTGCTGTTGACGACGATGTTTACAAAGGCAAGCGATTCCCTGGTAGCGGAGTCAATGACCTTTCCGGTTACGGAATAGGTATCCTGGGAAAAGCAGTATGCGGAAATTAAAATAAAGACCATGAGGACTGGCAGAATGCGGTGGGTCATGAAGAGATGATTTTTTCCAAAGGTAAGAATTTAAAATAATCGTAACTTTCCGAAATTTATAAAACGATCCTGTGGAAAAAACAAATGCATTCCCTTTGATAGCCAAGACCATTTCGGGGCTTGAGGAGGTGCTGGTTAAAGAGCTGGAAACCCTTGGTGCAACCGATGTGATGAAGCTCAACCGGGCCGTCTCTTTTTCGGCCGATACCGAAATGATGTACCGGGTCAACTATGCATGCCGCACTGCCCTGAGAATTCTGAAACCATTGTTTCACTTTGAAATCCTTGAACAGAAGGATCTTTACGAAAATATATATGAATTTCCCTGGGAAGATTACCTGGATGCAGACCATTCCCTTGCCATTGACGCGGTGATTTCATACACGGTTTTTACAAATTCACAATTTGTCGCCCAGAGAACAAAAGATGCCATTGTTGACAGGTTGCGTGATAAACTTGGTACCAGGCCATCGGTGGATCTTGAAAATCCAGACCTCAAGGTAAATGTGCATCTCTTCAAGGATTCCTGTACTGTGGCTCTTGATTCTTCGGGGCAGTCGCTGCACCGGAGGGGTTACCGCAAGAGCACTGGTCCGGCTCCCATCAATGAAGTTTTGGCAGCGGGTTTGATAAAACTTTCGGAGTGGGATACCCTGACCCCTTTGTTCGACCCGATGTGTGGTGCGGGAACCATCCTGATTGAAGCGGCTATGGTTGCCAGGAAGATGCCGGCAGGTTACTTTCGGGAGGAATGGGGGTTTATGAAATGGCGGGATTTTGATGCGGCATTGTGGGAAAAAGTCAAAACAGATGGCAATGCGCTCATCGCCTCAAACGGGGTGAAGATGCATGGTGCCGACAGGTCGGACCGTGCCATCGATTCTGCCCGCGAAAACCTGAAGTTTACCAGCTTATACGATGATATTACATTGGAGGTCAGGACATTTGAGGATTCACAGCCGCCTTTCGAAAATGGATTCATTATTTCAAATCCACCGTATGATGAGCGATTGCAGATAGAGGATTCGCTGGTGTTTTATAAGATGATCGGCGATACCCTGAAAAGGAAATTCGCCGGTTATACTGCCTGGCTTATCTCCTCCGACCTGGAATCAATCAAATTTATCGGGTTGCGCCCGTCGCGCAGGATTCCCGTCTTCAACGGCCCGCTGGAGTGCAGGTTCCTGAAGTTCGACCTGTTTGCGGGAAAAAAAGGATATCCGGCTTCTGCAGATCTGCCCGCGTGATCATCCTGAGGAATTCAATTTTTGTACTTTTGCAGCTTAATGTAAAGTGGCAATATATAAAAGGGGTAAAGGTGGTCATTTTTTCTGCCTGTTGATATAAAAACATAAAAATCATAAAAGCATGTCTCAAATAACCAGAATCGGTATCATGACCTCCGGGGGGGATTCCCCGGGGATGAATGCCGCCATCAGGGCGGTGGTGCGTACTGCAATTTTCAGCGGGCTGGATGTATTCGGCATCTATCGCGGCTACGAGGGGATGATCGACAACCAGATCGAACAGATGTACAGCAACTCTGTTTCGAACATCATCCAGCGTGGCGGGACCATCCTTAAAACCGCGCGCAGCAAGCGGTTTATGGAATACAACGGACGGCTTGAAGCTTACAACAATCTAAAGGAGCATAACATCGATGCCCTTGTGGCGATTGGAGGGAATGGTACTTTTACGGGGGCGTCGGTTTTTGACAGGGAATTTGATTTTCCCATCATCGGCTTGCCTGGTACCATCGACAATGATCTGTATGGAACTGATGCAACCATTGGGTATGATACAGCGGTGAATACGGTTGTAGATGCTGCTGATAAGATCCGCGATACGGCAAATTCCCATGAACGGCTCTTTTTTATCGAGGTGATGGGACGCGATGCCGGGTTTATTGCCCTGCGCAGCGGAATTGCCTGCGGAGCCGAATTTATCCTTGTACCTGAGACCACTACTTACATAGATAACCTGGCTCGCCTGCTGAAACATGACTGGCGCAGAAGCAAAACTTCGGGCATTGTGATTGTGGCTGAGGGTGACGACAGTGGAGGCGCATACGAGGTCGCAAAAAAAGTCAGGGAAAAACTTCCTGAAATGGATGCACGTGTCACCATCCTCGGGCATATCCAGCGCGGAGGCTCCCCAAGCGCATACGACCGAGTGCTTGCAAGCACCCTCGGATACGTGGCAGTGCAAGGCCTTCTGCAGGGACGCCGGGGCGAAATGGCTGGCATCGTAAACAAAGAAGTCGTATTTACACCGTTTGACAAGGCCATCAAACACACAAAGGATATTAACAAGGATTTGCTTGAAATGTCACGAATCCTTGCCCTGTAAAGCATTAAAGCTCCTCCTGATTGGAACGGATCACCCTGTTTGCTGATGTTTTATTGCCACTTCCGGTAGGAGGAACATTCACGTACCGTGTCCCATTCGACCTGAATGAGGAGGTGCAGGCTGGTGTGCGCGTGGTGGTGCAGTTCGGGGCCAGGAAAATTTATACTGCCCTCATCATCCGGGTGCATGAAATTCCTCCTTCAGCACATGTTCCTAAATATATTCTCTCAATTCTGGATCAGAATCCCATTGTGAATCCAGTGCAAAGTGCTTTCTGGGAATGGCTTGCGGGATATTATCTTTGCCATCCCGGCGAAGTGATGAATGCCGCACTTCCCTCGGCTTTCAAACTTGCCAGTGAATCAAAGATTGCCTTAAACCCGCTCCGCCCCGATGATCTTTCCGGGTTGAACGAAAAGGAACTAATTCTGATTGAAGCCCTCCACCATCGCAAAAGCATTGCCATATCAGAGGTTGCAAAAATCCTGGACCAGCAAAAGACCATCCCGGTCATCAAAACGCTTATCGAAAAAGGGATCATTGTGCCCGAAGAAGAACTGAATGATCCATACAGGCCGAAACGTGAAGCCTTTGTGAGGTTATTGCCCGGGTATGCTGAAGAGGGGGATGCTTTGAGGTTGTTGTTCGACCAGCTTGAAAAGCGGGCTAAAAAACAGCTTGAAGTGGTGATGACTTATGTCGCTCTTTCGAGGTACGGGTTTGGGGAGTTGAAAGAGGTCAGGCGCAAGGAGCTCCTGAAACAATCGAAAGGAAGTGCGGCCCAACTTGATATCCTGGTTGAAAAAGGGATATTCGAAACCTATGAAAAACTCGTCAGCCGGTTCGACACGACAGGGCAGGAGTCGGATACAGAACAAATTGAACTTACAGAAAGTCAGGAAGTTGCCCTTGCAAAGGTCAGGGAGTCGTTTGAGACCAAAGATGTCGTGTTGTTGCATGGCGTTACCTCCAGCGGCAAGACCGAGCTCTATATCAAACTTATCAGGGATGTGATCGACCAGGGAAAACAGGTGCTTTTCATGTTACCTGAAATCGCGCTGACGACGCAAATCATCAGCAGGTTGCGGAAATATTTCGGCGACAGGGTGGGAGTGTATCATTCACGGTTCAATGTCCACGAACGGGTTGAAATATGGAATGCAGTTCTTGAAAATAACTCCAACGGGCAAACCACCGGAAGGCAGTACGACATCATCCTGGGTGCCCGTTCTTCCCTGTTCCTGCCATTTTCGAACCTGGGACTTGTGGTTGTTGACGAAGAGCATGATCCTTCCTTCAAGCAAATGGATCCCGCCCCTCGTTACAACGGTCGTGATGCTGCCATTTACCTGTCGCACATCCATGGTTCCAAAACCCTGCTGGGTTCTGCAACGCCTTCGGTTGAAAGTTACTTCAACGCCTTGCAGGGAAAATACGGGCTGGTTGAGCTTTTTGAACGTTTTGGGAACATGGAGATGCCACGGATACAGATTGTCGACGTAAAGGAAGCTTTGCGCCAGGGATTGATGAAAAGCCATTTTTCCGTGGTTTTACTAAAACAGATCGCAATACTGCTTGGCAATGGGGAACAGGCCATCCTGTTTCAGAACCGGCGGGGTTTTTCACTGCGCCTCGAATGTGATGTGTGTCACTGGATGCCAACCTGTAAAAACTGTGACGTCACGCTAGTCTACCATAAGAAAATCAACCAGCTGCGCTGTCATTATTGCGGGTACGTTTCAAGGATTCCGGAGAAGTGTCCGGATTGTCAAAGTGTCAACATTAAAATGAAGGGTTTTGGTACCGAAAAGGTGGAGGAGGAGCTGGGACTGATTTTTCCCAGGGCCCGTATCGCCCGGATGGATCTTGATACCACGCGCACCAAACATTCACTTCAGCAGATCATTGGTGATTTTGAGGCCCGTAAGATCGACATCCTTGTGGGTACCCAGATGGTGACCAAGGGACTCGATTTTGACAACGTGAGCCTGGTCTGCATTCTCAATGCCGACAACATGCTTAGTTATCCCGATTTCCGGGCTTTCGAACGTAGTTTTCAGCTCATGGCACAGGTCAGCGGCCGTTCGGGACGGAAATTCAAGCAGGGCAGCGTAATCATCCAGACATACCATCCGAAACATCCGGTAATCCTTGACGTCGTCAAAAATGACTACCTGGCTATGTTCAAACAACAGCTGGTTGAAAGGCAGAAGTTCAGCTATCCGCCCTATACGAGGCTGGTCCTGCTCAAATTGAAACACAAAGACCCCGATTTGCTGAACAAAGCAGCAGATCACCTGGCAAAATTGTTGCGGAGGGATTTTGGGAAACGGATCCTTGGCCCCGAATTTCCGATGGTTTCGCGGATCATGAACTATTATATCAAGCACATCATGGTCAAGATAGAAAGAGAGGTCTCATCCTCGGCGATGAAGGCAAAACTGGTTGAGGAGATTGGGAGATTTTATCAAAACCCGGCTTTCAGACCGGTAAAAGTGATTATGGATGTCGATCCGCAGTAGTGTCGATCACCAGGAAAAGGTCTTCGTTATCCTTCTTCATCAGGTACCGCTCCCTGGCAAACTTCTCAAGCTGGGTACTGTCGGTCATTAACTGGTTGGTAAGGGTCGAATCCCTCCTGATTTCCTGGAGATAGAACTGTTTTTCGAGGTTAATGCCATCCAGTTTTTCCTGCAAATGGTTGCGCGTCATCAGGTTGTTGCTGTCGAAAAACACCATCCATACCACAAATGCCACCGTTGTAAGGAAGAATTTGTTGGTAAGGATCCGGAAGATCAACCTGAAGACGGACATTTTTGATTTACGATTTACGATTTACGATTTACGATTTCAGACCTGCTCCTTAAGATAGTTGTAGATTTCCACCTGGGACCGGATGAGCGGGCCCCTGGTTTTTTTGTATTTATTTTGTTCGTCAGGTCCGATCACCCTGGCTTTGACATTGTCCGACAATTGTATGTCGAGCATTGTCCGGAGTTGTTCCTGGATTCCCCTGTCGTGGATTGGAGTAGCCACCTCGATGCGGTTGTCGAAGTTACGGACCATCCAGTCTGCGGAGGTAATGTAATACTGGTTGTCGCCCCCGTTGCAGAAAACAATGATGCGGGCATGCTCCAGGAAGCGGTCAACAATGCTGATGGCTTCGATGTTGTCGCTCAAACCGGGAATTCCCGGTACCAAAGTGCAGATACCCCGGATGATGAGCTTGATCTTTACGCCGGCCTGGCTGGCTTTGTAAAGCTTCTTCACCATGGTTCCGTCGACGAGGCTGTTCAGTTTGATGATAACCCATGCCTCCCTTCCCGCCGCAGCATGATGCATCTCGTTGATCAGCATCTTGATGTAAAAATTCCGCATGTTCACTGGAGCAACGACCAGCTCTTTGAACTTGTAGGGACGGTAACTCTCTTCGATCAGGTGAAAGGCATTCACCACATCGTTGCAGATCGTTTGATCGGCTGTCAGCAGGCTGACGTCGGAATAAATTTTCGCGGTGGTCTCATTGAAATTTCCGGTGCCGATAAATGCAAAGAAGAAGTTGTTGTTGTTCTCCTTTCTGCGGATTACGATCAGTTTGCTGTGAACCTTGAACCCGGGGATGCTGTGAATGACCTTCACCCCCTCTTCACGCAGCCGTTCGGTCCAGAAAATGTTCGCCTCTTCATCAAACCGCGCCTGCAGTTCCATGAATACCGTCACATACTTGCCATTTCTTGCGGCGTTGATGAGTGCATTGATGACGCCCGAATTTTTGGCAGCCCGGTAAATGGTCATTTTGATGGAGCGTACCTTCGGGTCGATGGAAGCTTCGCGCAGGAGGTCGATGATGTACTGGAACGACTGGTACGGATAGTGAAGCATGATGTCTTTCTGCCTGATGGAGGTGAGAATGCTCCGGTTCAATGGCAGATCTTTATGCATGAGGGGAATCAGCGGCTCGTACTCAAGTTCCCTGTGCCCGAGATTGGGAAATCCCATGAAATCTTTGAAGTTGTGATACCGCCCGCCACCCCTGATGGGATCGTCCTTGGTGATTTCAAGCCGCCTGGTAATGGTTTTCAATAAATCAGGCGGGATCGATTTGTCATAAACAAACCTCACCGGGATGCCTCGTTTCCGCTGTTTCAGGCTTTCCGTCATCACCTCCAGGAAACTCTTGGAAACATCGGTGTCTATGTCAATTTCGGCATCACGGGTGATTTTTACCGTATAGGCTGAAAAGGTGTCATAACCGAAGATGGAGAAAATTTCTGAAAGACAGTACCTGATGATGTCGTCGAGAAGGATGATGTAACGTTTCTCCCCTTCGGTGGGCAGTATCAGGAATCTCGAGATGGTTTTTGTGGGCAGTTCTATCAGCGCATAATCATCCTTGAGCGCTTTGTCGTTTCGGCCAATAATAACTGCGAGGTAGATTGATTTATCACGAAGGGAGGATATGTCCTGCAAACTGCTGACCATGATGGGGAACAACCCGCCGCGAACCTGCTCCCTGAAATATTTGCGAACAAATATCCCCTGCGATTCAGAAAGCTGTGTCTCGTTCACTATGAAGATGTTATGAACGGTCAGTTCACTCAGTATCTTTTCGTAAACCTGCATGAACTCGCGCTCCTGCGTCTGGACCAGCGCACCGATTTCCTTAAGCGCTTTCTTGGGATTTACGGGGGCATCGTAATGAATGCGCTCCACCTTGAGCATGCGGTTCAGTGTTGCTACCCGTACCCGGAAAAATTCGTCGCGGTTGTTGGAGAAAATTCCAAGGAATTTCAATCGTTCCAGGAGGGGATTGCGTTCGTCTGCCGCCTCCTGCAATACCCGGCCGTTAAAGTAGAGCCAGTTCAGGTCGCGGTTCAGGATAGGTACTTTCTGTCTGGCCGCCATTTATTTCAACAATTTCGGATAGAGAATGAACTCCTGCACAGCCTCTTTTGAGGGGATCTCCTCCCACTTATCCGTGTTGAATGACAGGCATACCACGCATGAAGTGGGCATGCTTTCGATTCCGGGATGTAAAAACAGGTTTGCCAGGTTTGTGATCGTCGGATTATGGCCGAAGATCATCAGTGAGTTGAGGTCGTTGGGTGTGCCGTAGATGATGTCAAGGATCCGGTCGTAGTAACCGTCGTATATTTTCCGGTCGGTCTTTATCTTATTTAAAGGGTAGTTCAAACCCGCCGCCACGATCTTTGCAGTTTCATAAGCCCGGATTGCCGGGCTCGAAATCATCAGGTCGACGGAGATTCCTTTTTTCAGCAGGGAATCCACGATCAGCCTGGTCTTGTTGATCCCTTTGGGAATCAACGGACGGTCGGAGTCCGGCACACCCGGTTCTTCCCAGGAGGATTTGGCATGGCGCATCAGAAACAGGGTCTTCATAGCTTACATTGCTTTCATTATTTTTAGTAAGCAAACAGCGGGAATTCAGCCATCATTTCGTTGACTTTTTTGCCCACTGTCAGGATTTTAGATTCGTTTTCTATGTCGCTGATCACGTCATCGATCAGGTTTACGATGCTGGCCATATGTTTTTCTTTCAATCCGCGGGTGGTAATGGCCGGTGTCCCCACACGGAGCCCCGATGTTTGGAAGGGGGAGCGGCTGTCGAACGGAACCATGTTCTTATTCACGGTAATGTCGGCCTTTACAAGAATATTTTCAACCTGTTTTCCTGTGATGTTTGGGAATTTGCTCCGCAGGTCGATGAGCATGAGGTGGTTGTCTGTTCCGCCTGAAATCACATGATATCCTTTGTCCATGAAGGCTTTTGCCATGGCGTTGGCATTTTTCTTCACCTGGAGGACATAGTCCATGTATTCGTCAGAAAGAGCTTCAAAGAAGGATACCGCCTTGGCGGCAATCACATGTTCCAGGGGCCCGCCCTGGATTCCAGGGAAAACAGCCGAATCAAGCAATTGCGACATCATCCTGATCTCACCCTTTGGGGTGGTGAGTTTCCACGGGTTTTCGAAATCCTTGCCCATGAGGATCATGCCACCGCGCGGACCACGCAGCGTTTTATGGGTTGTTGTGGTTACAATATGGCAATGCGGCATGGGGTCGTTGAGAAGTCCGCGTGCAATCAGCCCGGCGGGGTGGGCGATGTCGGCGAGAAGCAAAGCGCCGATTTTGTCGGCAATGCTGCGCATCCGTTTGTAATCCCAGTCGCGGGAGTATGCAGAAGCACCGGCAATAATCAGTTTGGGTTTCATGGAGAGCGCCTTCTCTTCCATTTTATCATAATCGATCATCCCGGTCTCCTGCTCAACCTGGTAAGCGATGGCTTTATAGAGGATGCCCGATGAATTCACCGGCGAACCGTGCGAAAGGTGACCGCCATGAGAAAGATCAAGACCCATGAAGGTATCGCCGGGTTTCAGGCAGGCCATCAGCACAGCCATGTTGGCCTGGGCGCCCGAATGGGGCTGTACGTTCACCCAATCGGCATTGAACAACTCTTTTGCCCGGTCAATTGCTAATTGCTCGGAGATGTCAACATTCTGGCAACCGCCGTAATATCTCTTGCCGGGATATCCCTCGGCATATTTGTTCGTCAGACATGATCCCATGGCTTTTAACACCTGGTCGCTGACAAAATTTTCTGATGCGATCAGCTCCAGTCCGCTGGTTTGCCGATGCAATTCATCCTTAATGACCTTGAAAATCGCACTATCTTTTTTCATAACAGGTTGAAATTTTAGAGAATAAATATCGTTGAAATTAATGAAGGTCGTTTGGAGGAACAAAAGTAAAATTATTTCAGATAAAATCTTGATATTTGCTTAGAAAAGTGAAAACGCAAATTGTTAAATGCAAAATTCAAAGCCAAAGTCCACACGGGTTACCAATGTTCTGATTTTTCTCTTCCTGTTGATGCAGACACCTGTTTTTTCCCAGTTATCTGCCGGGTTGGATGATACCATCAATCCCGGGGTTCCGGTGAACCTCTCTGCAAAATTCGGATTGCTTGCCAATGGGGTGTCCATCCTGGATAATGGCGTTGAAGGACCATTTGATATCGGGTTCCCCTTTACCTTTTACGGTAAAAAATTCACCGGGTTTTCCATCGGAGAGAATGGCTGGATCAGTTTTACCCACAACCCGTACTGGGGAACGACCCGCAACATCCGTCTTCCGAGTATGGACAATAAAAGCCCGAAGAATTGTATTCTCGGGGCCATGGAGGATTATAACCCGATTCCTGCCGGGAGTCCCTATATTTATTATCAGACGATCGGGCAGTCTCCGCACAGGAAACTTGTGGTCATGTGGTGCCAGTGTCCGATGTATAGTTGCCTGGCCCTTTCCGTTACATTTCAAATCGTCCTGATTGAAGGTGATACCATTGAAACCCATATTTTCAACAAACCGGTATGTGCCGACTGGGATAACAAGTGTACCATCGGGATCCAGGATGAGAGCGGTAGCAGGTGCGACACGCTTCCAAATAGAAACAGGAACTCCACTTCGTTCAGTGTCAGCAAGGAAGGCTGGCGGTACGTTCCGACATCATCCGATACCTATGCTGTTACCCAGATTCCGTATCACATGGAACCGATTACCCCGGGGGATAAAATATCTTTCAGGTGGTACCAGGGATCAGATTTTTTGTCTGATCAACAAACCCTTTTGGTTGCTCCTTCTCAGACAACAACCTATCGTGCCTTTTGCACTTTGTGCAGCGGAGAAGAGTTCTCGGATGAAATGACAGTGTTCGTTGTTCCATATATTCCCAGTGCCTTTACGCCTAACGGAGACGGGCTTAACGACATTTTCCGGATCCTTGGGCTGCCGGCTGAGAACATCACGGAATTCAACTTACAGATATTTAACCGGTGGGGGCAGATGGTGTTTTCCTCAAAAGATATCCTTGAAGGATGGGATGGAAAACTGAACGGAGAGGTTTGCCCTGAGGGTGAATATGTTTGGGTGATATTCTATGAGGACAATAAAAAGACAAAAACCAGCAACAAGGGGCTGATCACACTGCTTCGCTGAGATTCAAGTTCAAACCGGTATGAAAACTAAGTGGCTTCCGTTTTTCATCGCATGTATTTTCACCTCCTTTTGTTGTGCACAGAGTGCTGATTTTACTGTCCCGGATACGGCTTGCCAGGGGAAGCCCGTGAATATTACCAATGTTCAGCCTCCCTCAGCAATTTCTTACAAATGGAGTTTTTGCAGCGGAAATGCAGCTACTGAACCTGATGGTGACAATATCGGCAACCCCAACCAGCTCCTGAATGGTCCCAGTTATATCACCCTTGTCCAGGATGGCCCGGATTATTATACTTTTACGACCAGTGCCACAAATTCCAAAATTGTACGCTGTTTTTTCGGGAGTTCCCTTACCCAGTTCCCTTTGACGATCACCGATCTGGGAAACTTCGGGTATGCATCGGGCCAGATGAGAGGCATCCAGGTCAAAAAAGACAATGGCGTGTGGTATGGGTTTGTCGCCAATGGAAATACCCTGTTGAGATTGGTTTTCGGCGCCTCACTCTCCCTTACTCCGTCGGCACAGGTTGTATCTTTAAATAGTCTTTATGCCACAGGCTTGGCAATAACAAAGGAGGGGACAGACTGGATTGGCTTTTTTACGGAAGAAGGAGGAAACAAACTTGTCCGCCTTGATTTCGGACCAAGCCTGGGCAATAACCCTCTGGTTACGGATCTTGGAAACATTGGCCAGCTTGTAGGCCCCACCTGTATTGTCCTTGAAAAGGAAAACATCAACTGGTATGCCTTCATCTGCAACATCGCCAACAACACCCTGACACGCATTGAATTCGGAACCTCCCTGGTGAACCCGCTTCCGGGTGGGACAAACTTTGCCAATGTCAGCGGGTTATACCTGAATGCCGGCATAACGCTGATCAATGACTGCGGAGGAGTAACCGGTTTTGTAACAAACATGAGAATCCAGTCCAATTTTTGTATCGTCCACCTGGTTTTTAAAGCCGGCCTGGGGGGACCAATAACGGGGTATCATATCCCAAACAAGGGGGTTTTGAATCAACCCTACGGGATTTCAGAAGTTGTAAGACAGGGAGACACCCTGTATGCTTTTGTGGCAAACTTTGGCAGTTCTTCCATTACACGAATGTATTTCCCATCATGCACAGCGGCATCCCGGCCTTTTGATACCGGTCCCAATCCTCTTCCGATCGCCTATGCTGATACCGGGAGCTACAACATCCAGTTGACCGTCGATGACGCGTCGTCGGTTCAATCGTCAAAGTGCAGGAAAATAGTGATCATTCCCAAACCGGTCATATCCCTTGGAAAAGACCGGGTTTTCTGCCAGGGACAAAATGCCCTGCTGGATGCGGGTGCCGGCTATAGCCTTTACAGCTGGTCCACCGGTGCCGCAACCCGGACCATCACCGTCGATACTACCGGGACCTATTGGGCCAGGGTGACCAATTCAGGGAATTGCGATGCCGCGGATACCGTCAAAGTGACCGTTAAGAAATCTGCAGAGGCACTCGTTGATACAACGGTTTGCCAGGGCTTGTCCTACCTGGCCCAGCAAGCCCTGCAGACCCAAAACGGGATATACCGCGATACCCTGAAGATGGTGAGTGGCTGCGACAGCATTGTGACCACCAACCTTAAGTTTGAAGAGTGCCCTTTGCTGATCTGGTTTCCGAATGCCTTTACGCCAAACGGAGATGGGGTGAATGATTTCTTCAAACCACAGGGGGAGCATATTACCAAATACTTACTGCAAATCTATGATCGGTGGGGAACCAAGGTCTTTGAATCGGTCAATATCAACCAGGGTTGGGATGGGACTATGAATGGAAGGGTTGCCGGCACTGATGTCTATACTTACGATGCTACCTTTGAGACCTTGCAATACCCCGGAGTCTCCCATCGTGAAACGGGAACTTTCACCCTGGCAAGATGATTTTCTTTGGTTTGCTGAACCTTATTTTTTATATTTACGGTTCACTTAATCTCTTCAGATTTTCAGAATCCTACTCCCATGAAACGCCGCTTGTTGTTTATTTGTATTTGTTGTTTTACGATCCCACTGGAAAGCACTTTTACCCAAAACAGTTTGATCCTCCCGGATGCATCGTCGCACCTCCCGTTTTTATCGCCACGACCTTCGCAATCCTCCACACAGATACCTGATCCCACCTCCCCCCGCGACATGCAGCCCGACCGCATGTCGTGGTGGCGCAATGCGCGTTTCGGCATGTTCATCCACTGGGGCCTTTATGCCGTTCCTGCCGGAGAATGGAATGGCAAAACCGGGTATGGCGAATGGATCAGGAATTCAGCCGAAATCCCCCTTGAAGTTTACGATCAGTTTCGTTCCAGGTTCAATCCGGTGCAGTTTGATGCCGACGGCTGGGTGAAGATGGCACGTGATGCCGGGATGAAGTACATCGTGATCACCTCCAAGCACCACGACGGTTTCTGCATGTTCGATACGAAACAAACGGATTTCAATATCATGACCACGCCTTTTAAACGTGACCCCATGAAGGAACTTGCCGCTGCATGTAAAAAATATGGATTGAAGTTTTGCTTCTATCATTCCATCATGGACTGGCACCATCCCGACTACCTGCCTCGCCGAGAATGGGAAAAAGACCGTGGCGCGGAAGGGGCTGACTTTGACCGGTATGTTGCCTATATGAAGGCACAGTTGAAGGAGTTGCTGACAAATTATGGAGATATCGGTGTTTTATGGTTTGACGGAGAGTGGGAAAATACCTGGAATGATAAATATGGGAAAGAGATTTACCAGTATGTCAGGAGTCTTCAGCCGGATATTCTCATCAACAACCGGGTTGGGGCAGGCAGGCTCGACATGGAAGGGCTCACCAAAGAAGGCGCATTCGGCGGTGATTTCGGAACCCCTGAACAACAGATCCCTGCAACCGGACTTCCCGGGGTTGATTGGGAAACCTGCATGACCATGAATGAACACTGGGGTTACAACAGGGCAGATAAGAATTTCAAAACGGCCGGAGAGATGATCCGGATGCTCACCGACATTGCCTCAAAAGGGGGTAATTACCTGTTAAATGTCGGGCCTGATGCCAATGGCCTGTTTCCACCTGAGAGTGTCGCCCGCCTCGCGGCAATCGGGCAGTGGATGCAGGTTAACGGTGTAGCCATTTACGGAACGAAGGCAAGTCCGTTCAGAGATTTGTCATGGGGTCGTTGTACACAGAAAATGACCGCTGCAGGATCGGTCCTGTACCTGCATATATTCGATTGGCCAAACAATGGGCAACTGGAACTTCCGGGGGTGCTGAACCCACCCGAAGAGGCATTCTTACTGGCCGATCCCGGGAAGACGAAACTGAAAATCCTTCGGAAAGGCGATGCACTGGTAATTTATCTTCCATTAAAGGCCCCTGATTCAGTCAACAGCGTGGTTGCCTTGTATCTGCATGGTAAACCTGACCTTACCGACCCGCCTGAATTTAAAACTGACTTCAATACTTTTGTCGATTCCCTGCAGGTCGTCCTGGCAAGTGAGCGCGATAATGTTGAAATCCGTTATGAAACCGGTAAGTCTGAACCGGTAAACAGCTCCCGGTTATATCTGAATCCGGTCACAATCAAAGCAACAACTACCCTGAATGCCAGGTGTTTTCGCGGGGGAATACCTGTAAGCGGGACCATTACCAGGGAATTTGTAAAAGTAACCCCATTCCAGGCGCTCAGCCCGCACCAGGGAACGGCATTCAATACAGGAGTCCGTTTTGAATATTATGAAGGCACCTGGGACAGCCTGCCCGATTTTCGCACCTTAAAGCCCGTGAAGGAGGGTGTCGTCGCCGACTTCCTCCTTACTCCCCGTGGCCAGGATGATCTTTTCAGTTTTAAGTATGAAGGATATGTGCTGATCCCCCAATCAAGCGTTTATGTTTTTTATACCGGGTCTGACGATGGCAGCCGCCTGTGGATTGATGATCATCAGGTGGTGAATAACGACGGTCTTCACGGGCTGGCCGAAAAATCAGGATCCATGGCCCTTGCCAAAGGCTACCACAAGATCAGGGTTGCATTTTTTGAACGGACCGGCAACGAAAACCTTGTCGTTTACGTCAGAAGCCAGTACCTGCCAAAACAAAAATTACCCAGAGAGTGGCTGTACCATTGAGAATTACGATTTACGATTTACGATTTACGATTTACGATTTACGATTTACGATTTACGATTTACGATTTGATAAACCTACTTAAAACTTAACACTTAACACTTTCCATGACTCCCCTCCCAGCCATCCTCCTTGTTGCTGACTCCGGGAAAAACCTGGTTTACCTGGGCAATGTCATCGGTAACCTGAAGAATGTAACGGTGATACAGGCGTCCTCCGGGAAAGAAGCCCTGGTAAAATCACGCGGGATTGAACTTGCACTCGCAGTGATCGATGTTGATGCGTCGGGTATGGAAGGGTATGAACTGGCAAAAAAAATAAACAGGGCAGATTCTTCGCGGCAGGTGCCAGTTGTTTTTCTTGTCGGGGAACCCCTGGAACGAACGTTCCTGCGGGAATGTGGTTCCATGATGTTCGATTGTCTCATTAAACCGGTCGATGAGGTGGTTCTTGCAATCAAAATCAACCTGTATGTGAATCTTTTCATCGAAAAACAAGTACTTCAGCGGAAGGCAGCAAGGCTTGGGAGGAGAACAGCTGCATTGAAACGAGAGCGGGGAGATGGTTTGCCAGGCGACATTACCCAACGCACTGCGCTGGAGGAATCACTCAGAACACACCAGATTGAACTGGTAATGCAGAACGAGGAGCTGATGGCTGCAAGGACTAAAGCGCTTAATGCTGCCGAAAAATACACCGAACTCTACGACTTTGCACCTTCAGGCTATTTTACACTTTCTGCTGAAAAGGCAATCCAGGAACTTAATCACAGCGGTGCAAGGATTCTTGGGCTGGAGCGCTCGTATTTGATTGGCAGCCATTTCGATTTCTTTGTTTCAAAAGAGACACAACCAGTCTTCACCATTTTTTTTCAGAATGTTTTTACCAGGAACGAAAAGCAGGTATGTGAAGTCATGCTTCAAACGGTCGGTCACAAGGTAAAATATGTGCACCTGGAAGGAGTGGTTTCGGGAAATGGCAGGCAGTGCCTGATCAATGTAGTGGATATCACAGATCGCAAATTAGCCGAGGAGGCTATCAGTGTGAGCGAAGAGAAATATAAGACAATGTTGAATGCCTCTCCTGACGGGATCGTATTGATCGACCCGAAAAAAAACATTGTCGAGGTTTCCGAAGTCGGAGTCGAATTGTTTGGTCTCGATAACAGGGATGACCTGGTCGGAAAGAATTTCCTGAGGTTTGTGTCGCCGGACGAAAAAAACAGGATCAGGATCTTGATCAGGAAAACGCTGCATGACAAGCTTGTGCAAAATGTTGAGATAAAAATCAAAAAGAAAAATAACCTCTTGTTTTTAAGTGAGATCAGTTCCATATTGATACACAGCCCAAACGGGGAGCCAAAATTCTTTATGATCATTGTGCGCGATATATCGCAACGGAAGAAGATGGAGGCGCAACAAATCCATGCCGACCGCATGGCCAACCTTGGAGAAATGGCCTCAGGCATTGCTCATGAAATCAACCAGCCATTAAACATCATTTCCATGGTGACGGATAAGATATTATTCGAGGCTGCCCGGGCTGATGCTATAAGCATGGAGTTTCTCGAAAAGAAAACAGAGAAAATTTTCGAGAACATTTCCAGGATGAGAAACATCATTGATCACATCAGGGCTTTTTCAAGAAGCCATGATGACTACCTCTCAACAGCCTTCAGCATCAATTCAAGCATTGCCAATGCCATCTCAATGGTATCTGAACAATTCAAGCATCTTGGCATTGTTTTGGATTTTCAACCCGGTGAAAATCTTCCTCAGATTTTCGGCAATACCTATAAATTTGAGCAGGTTATCCTTAATTTATTGAGCAATGCCAGGGATGCGGTAATCGAAAAGAAAAGCAAACATCCGGCACCTTATGCCATGGAAGTGGCAATCACCTCTTTTATTGAGAATCAGTGCATCCTGGTGGAAGTTTCTGATAATGGCACCGGGATCAACCATGCCGATTTCAATATAATCATGCTCCCTTTTTATACAACCAAGGCGGAGGGGAAAGGAACCGGGCTTGGACTCTCCATTTGTTACCAGATCATCAAAGAAATGGGAGGAAACATTGAAATAATGAGCGATGGAATGAACGGAACTAAAATTAAACTAGTTTTGAATGTCCAAAACAAAAAGTAATCAATGGCCGGACAGGATAAAATAAAAATCCTCATCCTGGATGATGAGAAACAATTCACCGAAGAGTTGATCGGCTTTTTCCAGGGTTCAGAGTATGATGCATATGAGGCAAACTCAGAAACTGAAGGAAAGCTGATTTTACAGAATCATGAAATTGATCTCATGATTCTCGATGTAAGGTTGCCGGGTGTGAACGGCCTTGACATTTTGAAAGAGGTGAAAGCCCATTACCCTGTTATGGAGGTCATAATCATTTCTGCGCATGGAGATATGGATACGGTGATCAAGGCCATGCGTCTCGGTGCATTCGATTACCTGAGGAAGCCATTCAGGTACGTCGACATCCAGATTGCGATCGAACGTACCCAGAAATACCTCCAGATGCAGCGGAGGCTGAAACGGATTGAAGAGAGGAATTCCCTGATTTCAAAATCCCTCGAAGAAAAAATAGATCGTCAGTTTATCGGGATCAGTGCGCAAATCAAGGAAGTGTTTGAACTTGCCATGACAGCTGCAGATTACCCCGATTCCAATGTGCTGATTACCGGAGAAAGCGGTACAGGTAAAGAGAATATCGCAAGAATCATCCATTATGCCAGCAAACGGAAGGACAATGCGTTTTTTACTGTCAACAGCAGTGCCATTACAGAATCATTGCTGGAAAGCGAATTTTTCGGCCACAAAAAAGGTTCTTTTACCGGAGCCGTTAATGATAAACTGGGTTTTTTTGAAGTTTGCAACGGAGGTACCCTTTTTCTTGATGAAATTGCAGACATGCCACTCACCCTCCAGTCGAAAATTCTGCGTGCGGCAGAAGAAAAGGTGATCACCCGGGTGGGAGATACAAGACAGATCAGGACTGATTTCAGGATTATTTCAGCTTCAAATCATAATATCAGAAAGCAGGTGGAAAAGAAAAAATTCAGGCTTGACCTGCTTCACCGCCTGAATACGTTGCACATACACATCCCCCCGCTCAGGGAAAGGCCCGAAGACATCAAGCCGCTGCTGACCTATTTCATAGACTTTTATGCAACGAAATTCAACAAACCAAAACTCCATGTTTCAAGGGAAGTCATTGATGGACTCCAGAATTATGATTTCCCGGGAAATGTGCGGGAACTCAGGAATATGACCGAAAGGGCGATCATTCTTTGCAAAGGCAACCTGCTGGGAATAAATAACTTCCCTGTACAACAACAAACAATTTCCTTGACTGAATCAGAGATGGAGTCAGTCGATCTGAAAATGAATGAAATCTACCTGATACGAAAAGCCCTTGACCGGTCAGGGAATAATCAGCAGGCAGCGGCTGATGCACTTGGAATCCATCGCGATGCACTCAGCCGGAAAATGAAAAAGTACGGCATCAGAATTGACAGGAGTGAATTATAATACTTTTTTCCCCGACCCGATCTTAAAACATCCAGGATGAGAAATGGCTTACGGCACAATTTATACCTGTACCTCTTATTGGTAATCCCATTTACAGGTTGCGATGTTGCAAGACAGGCGCAACAGGTGTCGAACCTTGCAAGCTGCGAATTTCGCATCGTGTCGGTCGGGCATATCAATCTGGCCGGCGTCGCATTTGACCGGATCACTTCAATCAGCGATCTGGGAATGGGAGATGTGGCTCTTATCCTGGCCGGGTTCACCAGCCCCACTTTCCCGCTTTCACTTCAACTGAACCTGGAAGGCCGCAATCCGAATGCAAGGGAAGCAGGCCTCAACCGTCTTGAATGGATACTTTTTATTGATGATATTCAGATGACTTCAGGCATCCTGGATCAACCTTTGATCATACCGCCCCTGGGTACCGCAAATATCCCTGTAGAGGTCGGGCTTGACTTGAAACAGGTGCTTTCGGGAAAATCTGCCACTGCCATGCTCAATTTCTGCATGAACCTGGCAGGAGTGGGTAACACTCCGACCCGTTTTAAAATTAAGCTGAAACCCACCGTGATCATTGCCGGTACCGCCATCACCTACCCGGGATTCATTACCGTCAAAACCGACTACACCTCAAAATAACCAACCTGTCAGCTGTCACGTTTCATAAATATTATTATTCACCTGTGATCGTGGCTTCAATAATATAATCCAGTTCAGGGAACTTTTTTTTCCAATATGCGTTCCCATATAACATCACTGAATCCTGGTGGTTTGCAGGCTCAAATCCATATCCTGCAAAAAGGGATTCAATCACTCCGAATCCGGATATAATTTTTGCTACCGGGGTAAATCCGCGAAGCCCGTTATAATCAATGGTGTCGAGTTTGTAATTGTCCTTCAGGTTGATAAATAATTGGGTTGTCCTGCTGGCCATTCCATCGCGCGCATATGAGATGGTTCCTTTCAGATTTCCTGTTTTCACAGGTTCATCGGCAACCGGACGCTTGTCCCAGAAAAAATTGACCTCTTTATCATTCCCGATTCCAAATTGAACCACGTAGCCTGTTTGAACCCTGAACAATGCATTCTGGTTGTAATAACCGGTCATAAGCAATTGATACAGCCTGTCGGCACCTGAAGGGGACCATTCACGGTTGACTTCAAGGGTGAAGTCTCCCCTAGTTGTTTTAAAGAGTGCATGAAAAGCAGGCGGCGCATGTGCCATCAGGGTTGACTGGTCGGGAATAACCTGGGCCCTGGCCGATAAAAACAACAGGAAAATTGCAAACAGAGGTAACGTATTTTTCATACTATCACGATAATGAAACCCCCTTTCCCTCCATAAGTGCACGAAGAGGAAAGGGGGTGTGTGCCGGGGAAGTAAAATTACTGTTTTCCCGAAAAAGTGATCAGTGGATTACAACTACTTTTTTTACAACGGAGGTTTCCCTGGTTGTAATCCTTAGAAAATATAAGCCCGAGGGAATGTCAGAAAGATCCATATGGACCGGGCTTATGCAATTGGTCATGGCAACCTTTTTGATGCAGCCGCCCTGGTCGTTCAGCAAATCAATGGTGATGCCTGACGCGGGATATTCACTGCCAAATATGATATTCAGGTGATCGGAAGCAGGATTCGGGTAGATATTGAACATGAATCCGGAAGACTTTGCCTGATCGCCGATGCCATAAAACTGGCTGCCGTTGGGTAACTTGTTGGTGGCAAAAGACTTATTGATCTGGTCGGTTAACAGTCGCAGTTTAGCAACTGAACTCAGCGGAGTGCGGCCGGCATAATCCCTTGCCCAGGAGAAAGCAATATCAACCTCCTGCGCATCGCCGGGTTTGAAGGTGATCGGTCCGGTAATGCCCAGGCCCCTACGGTCGCTTGGATTATTTTTGGCAGTTTCTTCAGTCCAGTTCACAGGTCCGTTCGGGGGGGCGCATCCCACACCCCAGTTCAGTGTATCAGATTCGCCGGGAAACATAAAACGGCAGGCCGGTCCGTAACCTCCGGCAATTGGAGAACCATTCCCCCCGTACCACATCGGCGAGCCATCTCTCCATTTTCCGCATAACAATTTATAATAATCTATCGCATATGCCGGATCTGTCATGTAATACGGAACTCCCGAATTGGTATTATTAAAATAGACGAAACCCTGCATTCCAAAACGTTCATTGTCAACAATTGAATCGCCGAAATTTAAACCGTTCACACTAAAGTCACACAACTGTGCCCCCGTATTGCTGTATTTTGGATTGTCAATGCCATCCGGATCCATATAGGGACCGGCAAGAATTGTAACCGATTGTGTGGGTGGATTTGCACCGTAAGCATTTGGCTGGCCGGTACCGTCAACAGGAGTTCCGTTGTAACCGAAATACATGCTTCGCTCCACATCACAACCGATATAGTCGTCGTTGGGATATCCCAGGTCTATGTCTGTGAAAACTCCGAGCAAAGTACTGTCATAAGTATTTTGAGAACGGTTGTAAAGTTTGTAATTTAAAAATACCGTGTTCTTCATCGCCGAATCCTCCGGCATATCAAATGCATAGGCCATCCCATGAATTTCGACCCTGAGTTTCGCTCCCGTTGATTCCAGGTGCGGGCCCCGGTCGTCATTGAAAATAAAGAACAACGCCTGGTCTCCCCTTATTTCGGGATAATCCCCATCCAGCGGTTCATAAATGCCATTGCCATTCCTGTCAGAAAAGGGCGCCAGTTTCGGAGCCTGGCCCAGGGAGGTATTCCCGTTTCCGGGCCAGGTCAGTATATCATGAATCGGAGTGTATCCAGGCTCCCAGTAATGCAACCGGTGGTAATCAATATCGGTTTTTTTCAAATTCCAGATATAATTCCATACGGTATCCTGGTAGACCGAATATTTTGTGGAATCCATTACAGGGCCTGAATAGAAGTCGGGATGTGTTCCAGCCTGTCCCCCGACCGGGCCCTGACGGTAACGCTCCCCGGCAAAATGGAGATGCCCGTTGCCGTCTTTTCCTCCGATCCAGAAGGTATTGGAAAAAATGGAGGTTTTCCCGCTGCCTTTAGGCACAACATACTGGGAAGAATCATAAAAAAAATGTGAGCCGGATGAATTAAACCTTGCGCTGACATTATTGATGTCGAGAAAACTAAAACTTTTATCATGAATTCTGTAGAGAATTTTTGCAGAACTGGTGTCCATCGACATGGTGTAAAACTTATAGCTCCCCATCAAATCTCCGCTATATCCTCCCCAGTAGCTAATCTTAAAAGTAAATACCCATTTCCAGGTTGAATCGTGTGTTTTCTGACAAACTACATGATTTCCCCCGTTGACGGAAATTATCCTGATGGTATCATTCGCAGGAATGGAATCATTTGCCAGGATATCGAAAACGACGGGGATTCCCGGATAGAGGTCGATTGTATCGTTCATGGCTTTCAGGCTGCGTACCTGGGAAAATGCCGGGATACAGATGACCGTCAGCATGAGAATCCCTAAAACCTTTTTAAAATTCAATAAAAGACATTTCATAAGATGACCTCCCTGAATTAAATGATAAAATGGTTATTTGTAAATTACACGCTAAAGATACTAAAATTATCAGGGAAGTCAACAAAAATCAAAAAAAATTCAGATCAGCCATCACCAGCGGGCAACCTGTAAATGAGGCTTTCAGGGCAACCGGGAGTTTTCTTCCACCGGCCGGGACCAATCCGGATGTAACCCGGTTGCAACCCGGGAGCACTTGCCGTCAATATGCCGGGAATAAGGGGGGATAAAGCCGGGAATAAGCCGGAGACCCCGTTCAATTGTTGATCCATCCATTAAAGATTGTTAACCAATGCATAAACAGGAGAAACTTCGCTGGTTTATTCGACAGCGGAATCATGGCACCTGTTTTTCCCTGCTGGTATAAAAATGCATAATCAAAAAAATATGTGTAATTTTTCACAATCAGACCAGGCAGGTTTTTATATTTGAGAATAAGTACTAATTTTATCCGCTCAAATACAAGAGGTTAGATAGAAACATTCTAAATTACGATCTGATATGAAATTACCCAAATCAACATCAAACTGGATCAGCATAACCGGCTTTATATTCGCTGTGAACAGCTTCATCCTGATTGTCGTATTGTTTATCCAGGCCTTGCTGTCAGAACACCAGAATCCTTACAACGGGATATTTACCTATATCATCCTTCCAACCATTCTGGTGATCGGGTTGCTGATGATCCCGATCGGGATGCTGGTCAACCGGAAAAAAACCCATGATCCTGAAAACCGCTGGCCGGTATTGGACATGAATGTACCAAGGCAGCGACAGAAACTTTTGTTGGTATCTGTTTTCACCTTCTTGTTTTTGATTGTTTCCGCCATGGGCAGTTACGAGGCGTTCAACTACACCGAATCGGTCGATTTCTGCGGCAAGCTCTGCCACCAGGTGATGGAGCCTGAGTATGTTACCTACCTTCATTCCCCGCATGCACGGGTTGCCTGCGTGGAGTGCCATGTTGGTGAAGGCGCCACCTGGTATGTGAAATCAAAATTGTCGGGTTTGTACCAGGTCTATTCGGTGGTCTTTCACAAGTACCCCCAGCCCATCGGAACGCCTATCAGCAGCCTGCGCCCTGCGCGCGAAACCTGCGAGCGCTGCCACTGGCCCCAGAAATTTTATGCGCGGAAACTTCGCACCCAAAGGGTTTACATCACAGATTCACTCAACACCGAATTTAATTATTCCATGCTGATGAAGATCGGTCCGAATTACAGCGCCATGGGGCTGATAGAGGGCATTCACTGGCATATCAATAAGGATATGCGCATCGAGTATGTAGCATCGGCCAAAGACCGGGAATCGATCCCCTGGGTGAAATTCACCAACCTTAAAACCGGGGATGTCCAGATTTTCCAGGACACAGATAATATGCTGGATAAAAAGGCGCTCGACAGCCTGCCACACCGCATCATGGATTGCATGGACTGCCACAACCGACCATCCCATTCATACAAATCGCCAATGGTGTATGTCGACAATGCCATGATTACGGGTGACATCCCGAAAGAACTTCCTTTCATCAAGAAGGTGGCAATGAATGTCCTTAAGGGGACTTTTACCAACAAGGATTCTGCATTTACCTATATCCGCGACAGCATAACCAATTTTTATAAAACAGGTTACCCGTCCATTTACCAGACTAAAAAACCTTTGATTGAAAAAGCCATCGCCGGTATTCAGCAGGAGTTTTCACTGAATGTTTTCCCTTACATGCGGGCGTCGTCGAACAAGTACCTGAACCACATCGGGCACCTTGAGTCGGATGGCTGTTTCCGCTGTCATTCCAGCCGGCATAAAAGCGAGAAGGGGAAAATAATAGCCCGGGACTGCAACATGTGTCATACCATCATCGCACAGGGGCCGACGGGCAACATCAAGTATTCATCCATTGACAACCTTATGGAATTCCAGCATCCCATCGACATCAAAGATAAATGGAAGACCTTTTTCTGCACGGAATGTCACCGCGAACTCTACCCCTGAGAAGCTGATCCGTTTTTCTTTGTCGGCGGCGATCATCAACCGTCAGGTATTTAGTGCTTTGTATTTCAGTTTTTACTCTGTCCGGTTTGCTTTATGCAATTGCACAATGGGAGAATTGCATGCAACACAGTTGTTATGATTTTGCAAATCTGTTCCGATTCGATTTACTCTGATTTTGAATAATAATATTTTGTACATTTGCACACTTAATTTTGACGCATATGTTCCTAAATTCAGATAAATTCCGGGGTGAAGGGTTGACATATGATGATGTATTGCTTGTTCCGGCATATTCCGAAGTTCTTCCGAGGGAGACCGATGTTTCTACCTTTTTTTCACGAAATATAAAGCTTAACATTCCCATTGTTTCGGCGGCGATGGACACCGTGACCGAATCGCGAATGGCCATTGCCATGGCGCAGGAAGGCGGGATAGGGGTGCTGCACAAGAACATGTCCATCGAAAACCAGGCAATGCAGGTCAGGAAAGTCAAGCGTGCCGAAAACGGCATGATCCTGCAGCCGGTCACTCTCATGGAACATTCGCTGGTCGGGGATGCCCTTGCCATCATGAAGGAGTTCAGCATTGGCGGAATCCCGGTTATTAATGCAAACAATGAACTTGTAGGTATTGTGACCAACCGTGACCTGCGGTTCGAGCGGGACCACATGCGCCCGGTTACGGAGGTTATGACCAAAACGGTGATCACCATCAGCGAGTTTACCGATTTTGAGCAGGCTGAGGCCATTCTTCAGAAACATAAAATTGAGAAACTGCCGGTTGTTGACAGGAATAACAAGCTGATCGGCCTGATTACCTATAAAGACATTTTAAAAGTGAAAGCCCGCCCCAACGCCTGCAAGGACAGCCTTGGGCGCCTGCGGGTTGCAGCAGGGGTGGGTGTGACCCCGGATACCCTTGATCGCGTAGCCGCCCTGGTTCGTGAAAATGTGGATGCCATTGTGATTGATACTGCCCATGGGCATTCCAGGGGGGTGATGGAAATGGCCAAAAAAGTGAAAAGTGCATTTCCTTCCGTGGACCTCATTATCGGGAATATTGGTACCGGTGAAGCCGCCACAGACCTTGCAAGGCTCGGTGTTGACGGTGTGAAAATCGGGATTGGCCCGGGGTCCATCTGTACCACAAGGATCATCGCAGGAATCGGTGTACCGCAATTGTCTGCCATTTATGATGTTACGGCCGCCCTGAAAGGGAGTGGCATTCCGGCCATCGCCGACGGCGGTATCCGCTATACGGGCGACATTGTCAAGGCGCTTGCTGCCGGTGCCCATACCATCATGGCTGGTTCGCTCTTTGCCGGTGTTGATGAATCTCCGGGCGAAACCATCATTTTTGAAGGACGTAAATTTAAAACCTACCGTGGAATGGGCTCCATCGAAGCCATGCAACATGGCTCCAAGGACCGCTATTTCCAGGATGTGGAAGAGGATATTAAAAAACTTGTGCCGGAAGGAATTGTCGGAAGGGTACCCTATAAAGGTTCCTTGTCGGAGGTGATCTACCAGATGGTTGGCGGATTGAAAGCTGGCATGGGCTACACGGGTTCACAAACCATTGAAACCCTGCAGAAGGCAAAGTTCATCAAGATCAGTGCTGCCGGCGTAGCCGAAAGTCACCCGCATGATGTGACCATCATCAGCGAGGCGCCGAATTACAGCCGTTAAATCAATAAAATTAATAATTTTCAGATAAAAATTAAATAGCAATCCAATCGTTAATCTAATTGTCAAACTAATATCTTACACAATGAACAGCTTGAAAGGAAAATTTTTATTGCCGGTTTTCGTACTTTTTACGGTTCTCTCATCAACAGCGCAGGTCAACAATGATGAAGTGCTGATGACCATCGCAGGGAAGCGGATTTATGTCAGTGAATTTTTAAACATCTACCAGAAAAACAATGTCAAAGGCGAAACCATTGACAAGAAATCGCTGGATGAGTACCTTGACCTGTTCATTAATTTCAAACTCAAGGTTAAGCAGGCCGAGGAACTTGGTCTTGATACCATTGCTTCATTTAGAAATGAATTGAACGGGTATCGAGAACAGCTTGCCAAACCTTATTTTACCGATGACGTGACCTTGAACCGTTTGATCCAGGAGGCTTATGAGCGGGAAAAAACCGACCTGCGTGCAAGCCATATTTTCTTTCGGCTGGCACCGGATGCAACCCCGGCAGACACAATTGCGGCTTACAACAAAGCCATGGCAGCCAGGGACAAACTAATGAAGGGTGCCTCCTTTGAGGGAGTTGCGGTTGAGTTCTCTGAAGACCCGTCAGCCAAAGACCGTGAAGCAACCCAGCAGCACCCTTTTCTGAAAGGGAATAAAGGAGATCTTGGCTTTTTTGCGGTGTTCGATATGGTTTATGCCTTTGAAAACGGCGCATGGAAAACCGAAGTCGGCAAGGTCTCCATGCCGGTACGCACCGAATATGGCTATCATCTCATCAAAGTTACAGCCCGCCGTCCTGCTCTTGGCAAGGTTACCGTGGCGCATATCTTCCTGGCCATCCCTAAAAATGCAACTGCAGAAGATTCTGCCAGGGTGCAGAAAAGAATTGATTCGGTTTATGCAAAGCTGAAGGGGGGCACTTCATTTGAAGTACTTGTTAAAGCCTGTTCCGACGACAAGGGATCTGCCGCCAAAGATGGCGTTCTTCCCGCGTTCGGGGTAAACCGAATGGTTCCGGAGTTTGTGGAGGCCATTTATTCTCTCGACAATGTTGGTGATTATACCAAACCCATCCTTACCACTTATGGTTGGCACATCGTGAAACTGATCGAACGTAAAACCCAGAAGCCGCTTGAAGACGAGAAGGTTGAGCTGAAACAAAGGATCATGAAAGATAACCGCGGCGACCAAACCCGTACTGTTGTGATCGCCAGGATCAGAAAGGAATACGGGGTCACTGAAAACCCTGAAGCCGTGCAGGCTTTTTACAAGGTGGTTACCGACAGCATCTTCCTGGCTAAATGGAAAGCTTCGCTGGCAGGTAATCTCACCGGGATGATCTTTAAAATTGGCAACATGACCTTCCGTCAGAAAGATTTTGCAGATTATCTGGCTTCCACCCAGCGTAAACAGGAAAAACAGAGCATCAGCGCCTATGTGGACAAAATGTATCGTGAATTCCTCGATGAAAGTTTGATGAAATATGAAAATTCTCAACTGGAACAGAAATATCCTGAATTTAAGGCACTGATGGGTGAATACAGGGATGGCATTCTCCTTTTTGATCTCACCGATCAGAAAGTCTGGTCAAAAGCGGTAAAAGATACCTTGGGGCTGGAAGGATTCTATCAGAAAAACAAGAACAACTATAAATGGGAAACGCGTCTTGATGCCAGCATTTATACGGTGAAAAATGTCAAAATGGTCCAGAAAGTTAAAAATTTCGTCAAATCAGGATTATCCGACGCCGACCTGCTGAAGGAGGTGAATACCGATTCGTTGCAGGTGCTGGCAATTGAAAGCGGTAAATTCTCCCGTAAGGACAATAAACTAATCGATTCGATTCCCTGGGTTCCCGGATTCTCCAATGACATCGTAAACAAAGGCACGACGGTTTTTGTATATGTTCGTAAACTGTTGAAACCGGAAACCAAAGAACTCAATGAAGCCAGGGGGCTCATCACCGCCGATTATCAGAATTACCTTGAAAAGGAGTGGATTGCATCCCTGAGAATCAAGTATCCGGTTGAGGTTAAAAAGGATGTGCTTGCAAAAATTAAATAGAAACCATTGAACCGGACACTCATCCTGCTGCTGATCTTCGCCACTTCCTGCTCCGGCTTTTTCAAAAAAAAAAACGAGAGGGTGCTGGCCAGGGTCTATGATGATTATCTTTATGAATCTGAGTTGAAGGGGGTAGTAGCACCCGGAACATTGGTCAAAGACAGCCTGATCATTACACGGAGTTTCATCGACAGCTGGGTGAGGCAGCGACTTATTATCCAGCAGGCTGAAAAGAACCTGACCAGTTCGCAGATGGACTTTACCAGGCAACTGGAAAACTATAAGAATTCGCTGACGATCTATGCCTATGAAAATGAACTTGTGCGGCAAAAACTGGACACCCTTGTAACAGATGAGGAAACGCAAAATTATTATGATGCCAACCAGCAAAACTTCCTGTTAAAAGACAATATCGTCCAGGTGCAGTATGTGAAACTGCCTTTGAAATCGGCGGCTTCAAAACAGATTAAAAAATTGCTGAACTCCGATGACGCGGATGATAAAAACAAACTGGCCGAATTGTGCGAAAAAAACGCTTCGGATTATTTTCTTGACAGTGAAAACTGGCTGCTGTTCAATGATGTGTTAAAGCAGATTCCCATCAAAACGTACAACCAGGAAGACTTTTTGAAAAACCACAGGGATCTTGAATATCAGGATTCGATGTATGTGTACCTGGTTCGTTTCAAGGATTTTAAAATCAAGGAGGGTGTTTCCCCGCTGAATTTCGAAAAACAGCGGATCCGTGACATCATCCTCAACAAACGCAAGATTGAACTTATTAAACGGATGCAGGACGACCTGTTTTCCAAAGCACAAAAGAAAAATGTTTTTGAGATATATTAAGGGGATACAATACCCAAAACAATACCTATGAAAATCCTTCGAGTGGTTCTGTTTTTATTTTTGCTGGCGTTTTGCACACCCGGGTTCCTCCATGCACAGGTTCAGCAGGACACGATCATCGACGGGGTGATCGGCATCGTTGGGGGCAATGTGATCCTTAAATCGGATGTCGAGAACCAGTACTTTCAGATCCGAAGCCAGGGCAACATTCAGGGCACGGCCACGAAACTGAAATGCCAGATTTTCGAGAATTTGCTTTTTCAGAAGCTATTGCTGCATCAGGCACAGGTAGACAGCATTGCAGTCACCGACGCCCAGGTTGAAGTGGAGATGGATCACCGGATGCGTTATTTCATTTCACAGGCGGGAAGCCCCGACCGGTTGGAGGAACATTTTGGCAAATCGTTGCTGGAGATAAAAAACGAACTGCGAGATGTGATCAAGGAACAGATGCTGACCGACCAGGAGCAACAGAAAATCACCAAGGATGCTACGATCACGCCTTCAGAGGTAAAAACCTTTTTCAAAAAAATACCGAAAGACAGCATTCCGCTCATCAGTTCTGAGTTTGAGATCGGTGTGATCGTCAAGCAACCCTTAATCGGGGATGCCGAGAAGCAGATCGCAAAGGATAAACTTAAAAATTTCAAGGAACGGGTTGCAAAGGGTGATGATTTCAGCACTCTTGCCGTGCTTTACTCTGAAGATCCCGGTTCGTCAAAACAGGGGGGTGAACTCGGGATGTTCAAGCGGGGTGAGATGCGTCCCGAATTCGAAGCGGCTGCCTTCAGGCTGAAACCCGGTGAAGTGTCTGATGTGGTTGAAACCGATGACGGGTACCACCTGATTCAAATGATCGAACGCAGGGGCGACTACATCAATGTACGGCACATACTGCTGCAGCCCAAAGTCTCACCGGTAAACCTCAACAAGGCCAGGGTGACCCTCGACAGTGTCGCTTCCCTGATCATCAATAAAAAGATAACCTATGATGCCGCAGTGGTGAGGTATTCTGATGACCCCGGCAGGAACAGCGGCGGACTGATGATTAACCCGGTTAGCGGAAACAGCAGGTTTGAAGCCTCCCAGATTGATGCCAAGATCTTTTTCGTGGTCGACAAGCTTAAAACGGGAGATGTTTCGGCCCCGGTGCTCACCAATGAACGGGGAAAACAGGACTACCGGATATATTTTCTTAAAACCCGGACAAACCCGCACAAAGCAAATCTCGATGAGGACTATGCCCGCCTCCAGCAACTGGCTCTGGAAAAGAAAAAGCAGGAGATCATTGACGCGTGGATCGTTGTCAAACTGAATTCGACCTTCATTGCCATTATGGACGATTTTCACAGTTGCCCGTTCCAGCGCAAATGGATTAAAAACTAAAACGAAATACCATGCAATTTACTTCAGATGTTGAAGCAGTAGACGCTCTTGTAAAAAAATACAACCTTTTAAAAGCTGAAATAGCCAAGGTGATCGTTGGCCAGGATGAGGTGGTGAAAAATCTACTCATTTCTATTTTCTGCAAGGGACACTGCCTGCTCGTCGGTGTGCCCGGATTGGCCAAGACACTTATGGTTAATACCTTGTCAAAAGCCCTGGGCCTCAGTTACAGCAGGATCCAGTTCACTCCCGACCTGATGCCCTCAGATATCATCGGTACGGAGATACTGGATGAGAGCCGTCATTTCCGCTTTATCAAGGGACCTGTTTTTGCCAACATTATCCTGGCGGATGAGATCAACCGTACCCCGCCAAAAACCCAGTCGGCATTGCTTGAAGCCATGCAGGAGAAAGCCGTGACCGTTGCGGGAACGAGCTATCACCTTACCGAACCTTTTTTCGTGCTTGCCACCCAGAATCCCATTGAGCAGGAAGGCACCTATCCTCTGCCGGAAGCACAACTCGACAGGTTTATGTTCAATATCTGGCTCGATTATCCATCTTTTGAAGAGGAAATCAGGATTGTGAAGGCTACTACAAGTGAGAAAACAGTCACACCGTCGGTGGTATTGTCTGCAGAGGAGATCCTCTTCTTCCAGAATCTTATCCGTAAAATTCCCGTTCCCGATAATGTTTTTCATTTTGCAGTCAACCTGGTCTCTTCGACCCGCCCCAAAACCGAGAAAGCGAATCCATGGGCCAATGAATACCTTACCTGGGGTGCCGGGCCCAGGGCATCGCAATACCTGATTCTCGGGGCAAAATGCCATGCCGTGCTGAATGGAAAATATTCACCCGACATAGAAGACGTAAGAGCGGTGTCCACCTCCGTCCTGAGACACCGGATCGTTAGAAACTATAAAGCGGAAGCAGAGGGAATCAGCGTTGAAGGTATTATCAACCACTTTTTAAAAACCATGGTCATATGAAATGGAGAAATAAAATTGTTTTAATCGTTCTGCTTGCCGGGTTTGCCGGACTCTTGTTATTCACCGCGTGCAACCAGTCGGGGAAAAGCACAGCGGGAGCAAATGGCGATACTTTAAAAGGTAAAATCACCCTTTCAGGTGCTTTTGCCCTCTATCCGCTTGCTGTTAAATGGGCGGAGGAGTTCCAGAAACTGCATCCCCGTGTGACCGTGAACGTTTCAGCAGGCGGTGCCGGCAAAGGAATGACAGACGCTCTATCGAAAATGGTTGACCTTGGAATGTATTCAAAATCTGTAAGCCCTGAAGAACAAGCCAAGGGGGCCTGGTGGATCGCCGTGGCAAAGGATGCCGTTCTGCCTACCATCAATGCGAATAACCCGGTGCTTGCCGACCTGAAGAAAAAGGGGTTGACCAGGCAGAAATTCTACGATATTTTTATCAGCGGAACGATCAAAACCTGGGGTGAGGCTGTGGGAAACAATTCAAAAGTTGAACTGAATGCGTTTACGCGGTCGGATGCCTGCGGAGCCGCCGATATGTGGGCAAAATACCTGAACAATAAAAAGCAGGAAGATTTGCTGGGATTAGGCGTCAATGGCGACCCCGGTGTGGCAGATGCCGTGCGCAGGACCCCTGCCGGGATAGGGTTTAACAATCTTGGTTTTGTTTATGAAATGTCGACCAGGAAGATATATGCAGGACTGGAGATCATCCCGATCGACCTCAATGGTAACGGAATGATTGACCCGGATGAGAATTTCTACGGAAGCATGGACCAGGTTATGAAGGCCATCAACGATGGCAAATACCCTTCGCCGCCAGCACGCGACCTTTATTTTGTATCGGGAGGCAAACCCGGGAACAAACTGGTTCAGACTTTTCTGAAATGGATTTTGTCCGATGGCCAGAAGTATGTTACCGAAGCAGGATATGTTACAATTAAACCGGAACAGATCTCCACTGAACTGCAAAAGTTGAACTGAAATGTATCTTCTCAACCGGGCACAGCGTCATACCGTCAATTCCACATGGATGATCATCAGCTTGTTGCTGGTTGCTTTTTTACCATTCCTGCTTTTTATAGGCCTTTACCTGAAATCAGTCCTGCTGCTGCATGATTATTCGCTTGGAGATCTGATCTTTTCCAAAACCTGGAAGCCTTCATCGGGTAAATTTGGTTTTTATCCCTTCATCGTCGGTTCAATTTGGGTAACCGTGGTAGCCATGCTGATTACAGCCCCGGTATGCCTGCTTACTGCAATATACGTCACCCAGTACACCAAAAAGTATTTCCTGCGCATCATGCATCCGGCGATCGATATCCTTGCAGGAATTCCTTCGGTCGTTTACGGCTTGTGGGGGATATTGGTCATTGTTCCGTTTATTTCCCGGTACCTGGGGCCATGGCTTGGAATCAGGACGATGGGATACAGCATCCTGGCTGCTGCCTTTGTGCTGTCGATCATGATCATCCCATTCGTGCTGAATATCCTGATTGAGATTTTCAGGTCGATCCCCACCGAACTGAAAGAAGCGGCCCTGTCACTTGGCGCTACCCAATGGCAAACCATAAAACATGTACTGGTTAAAAAAGCCCTGCCTGGCATTATTGCTGCTTTCGGTTTTGGGCTGGCCAGGGCGTTTGGAGAGACCATGGCGGTGCTGATGGTGGTGGGGAATGTGGTGCGACTGCCGAAAAGCGTATTTGATCCCGGGTATACTTTGCCAGCGCTGATTGCCAACAACTATGGGGAGATGCTCTCCATTCCAAAATACGATTCTGCATTGATGTTTGCAGCTTTGCTTTTGCTGGCCGTCTCACTTTTTTTCAACCTGGTCATGCATTTTTTCATTGTCAGATACAATAAATTTTAATCATTGACACGGGCGCAAAAAATAGAAGAGAGGTTTTTCAAGCTGCTGATGATCCTGGCAACCTATTTTATTCTTGCCATCCTTGCCGTTATCATATACAGCATCTTTGAAAAGGGGATTAAGTCCATTTCCTGGGAAATGCTGACACAGGTTCCGCAGGGAGGTTATTATTATGGCAAAGGAGGAGGGATACTGAATGCGATTCTTGGATCCCTGGCCCTGGCTTTTGGCGCCACCGCGCTGGCATTCATCATTGGACTTCCGGTTGCCCTTTATCTCAATGTGTTCCTGATCCGGCATAAAAAAGTCATCAGCATCATCCGGTTCCTGCTCGACCTGGTTTGGGGCATTCCCTCTATCGTTTACGGAGCTTTCGGTTTTTCGCTGATGATTTTCTTTGGATTGCAGACATCTCTCTTAGCCGGGATCCTTACGGTTACCCTCTTTATCCTGCCCATCATGATCCGCTCGATGGATGAGATCTTATGTACCGTTCCGATCGGGTTGCAGGAAGCTGCCTATTCATTGGGTTCGAACAAGTCGGAAATAGCCTTTAAAATTTTCACACGCCAGTCCGTCTCCGGGATAATTACGGCAGTTTTACTCTCTTTCGGACGGGGAATCGGTGATGCCGCAGCCGTTTTATTTACTGCCGGCTATACCGACCACCTGCCCAATGGCCTTCTTGAGCCCGTAGCCACACTGCCTTTATCAATATTCTTTCAGTTATCTTCACCCGTACCCGAGGTTCAAAACCGGGCTTATGCTTCGGCCCTGGTGTTAACCCTGATCATATTAATCGTAAGTTTGTTTTCCCGTGGACTTGGTAAACGGTATCACAAAACAAAAATCAATTTTTAGCAGGAAGATGGGATGGATCAAACAACCAAAATAGAGATCAGAGATTTGAACGTATTTGCCGGGAAAACCCAGATCCTTAAGAATATCAACATTGATATTCCTAAAAATAAAATAACGGTCATCCTGGGCCCGTCAGGATGCGGGAAAACCACGTTGCTGAAGTGTTTGAACAGGCTTACCGACCTCTATCCTGAATTAAAGGTAAGCGGGCAGATCATGATTGAAGACAACAATATCCTGGAGGCCAGGGAGGATATTTATAAGCTGCGGCAGCAGATGGGGCTTTTATCGCAACGGCCCTACCCCCTGCCAATGACTATTTACAATAATATTGCCTTTGCATTGAAACTCAGGGGTATAAGGAACCGCAGGGAGACACATAAACTGGTTATGCATTACCTTCAGCAGGCCAACCTGTGGGATGAGATCCGGACCCGGTTGCGTGAGCCGGCCTCACGCCTCTCGATTGGACAGCAGCAGCGCCTCTGCCTTGCGAGGGGTTTGGCGGTTAATCCAGAAATTATCCTTGCTGATGAACCAACCTCTGCGCTGGATCCGATCTCCAGTCAATTCATTGAAGAGACCTTCGGGAGGTTGAAAAATGATTACACCATTGTTTTGGTTACGCATATTTTGCGGCAGGCGAAACGCATTGCCGACAACGTGGTTTTCATGTATCTGGGCGAGGTTATTGAGCAGGGCAGTGTGGAAGAAGTTTTTGGCAATCCTAAAATGGAAAAGACAAAGCTTTACCTCGGTGGAACATTTAATTAATTGTTTTTACAGTAAAATTTTCTTTATTTTTATCGCCGGAAATGTTTTCTAATTTGCCTGATGGATAAACCTGACAAAAATATTGAACTGACCTTTCTCCAAAAGATCGTGCTGCTTGCCCTGGACGATAAGGGATGGTTTGGGTCGGCAGAACATAAGATCAAATTCGGACTTGTAGGGGCCATTCTTTTTGAGCTTTTCAAAAAGGAGAGGATCAGGTTTACCATGGATGAAGTTGTTGTGATCAATGCAAAATCAACTGATGATGTAATCCTCGACAGGGTGCTGAATCTGATAAAATCAGCTAAAAAGCCCCGTAGCCTTCGCTCATGGATACAGCGCATTGTTTATAAAAAGTTGCTGCTCCGCAAAACCGTTTTGAAACAACTGATCAACAACAAGGTAATTGGCAGGGAAGAATACAGCCTGATGGTTGTCTTCTATCAAACGAAATACCCGCTGACCGATGTTGAGTTAAAACGCAAATTGCAGGAGCAGATCAGCGAAAGTGTGGTTTCCGGGAATGGCCTTTCTGATTATGAACTCATGATGCTCGTGGTGATGAACAATTGTAAAATGGTCAGGAAGAATTTTGGGGGATACATTCAATATATTAAACTTCGGGGCAGGATCAACGAAATTACGCAGTTCAAATCGCCTGCAAATGAAACGGAAGAGATGATCAGGTTGCTGCAGACAGCCATTTCCAGGGCCATCATGGCCTCCAACGTTTCGATTCACGTATAGTATTTCCCCTGCCAGGTATCCTGCTTCTCAAATTCTTTCTCAATCAATCGCAAAACCGCATCATAGCGGATCAATCCCCATTGGGATGATTCCATAAACCGGGGCGGAATTTCCCCCGAAAACCGTTCAATGACAATGGCGGGGTTGAGCAATTCGGCAAACCTGACGATGAACCGAACATACTCTTCCAGGCTGAACTGATGAAAATCAGAAGGGTCAGTGTTGAATTCCTCGTATATTTTTGTTCCCTTAACAACCTGGAGCTGGTGGAACTTGACCGAATCAAGCGAGAGGTCCGAAATCGTCCCGGCACTTGCCAGCATCATTTCCTCCGACTCTCCCGGCAGGCCGAAAATGAAATGCGCCCCGGTTCTGATCCCCCGTTCATGGGTTTGATGGATGATTTTTTCACTGAGGGCGAAGTCATGCTGCCTGTTTATCCTCTCCAGGGTTTTGTCGCAACACGATTCAACGCCGTATTCAACCTGGATGTAATGTTTCCGGGATAGTTCCATGAGGTAATCAAGTTTGGCTTCATCCATGCAGTCGGGCCGGGTACCGATTACGAGCCCGACAACCCCGGGATAACCGAGCGCATTTTCATACAGGGTTTTCAATTTTGGCAAAGGTGCATAGGTATTGCTGTAGGGCTGAAAATAAACAAGGTACTTCACAGCCTTTCGATAACGGACCTGGTGGAACATGATTCCTTTGGCAATCTGGTCGTGCAGCGGTTCTACCGGGTTGCAGTAGGAGGGATTGAATGCATCGTTGTTGCAATAGCTGCAACCACCAATACCTTTGGTGCCATCGCGGTTGGGACAGGTAAAGCCGGCATCGACCACCACTTTCTGCATTCGCCCGCCAAAGGTTTTCCGGATGTTTTCGGTATACGAGTTAAAACGGCGGGAGTGTCCCCACGAAAACAGTTCTTTATTCAAAATTCGTTGTTCAATATTCGATATTCCCATACAGACCCCGTCCTCCGCGACCCTCTTCACTGAAAAGGGAAGGGGAAGTAAACCCATCGCTTCATGAGGAGAGATTTCGGGAGGGAAACTAACTCGTAGTAGCCCGTTCCAGCCGTTTCAGGATGGAGAAGATGAAAATGGCCGACAATACTGTCAGACACACCAGCAACATGAAAAATTGCCAGAGTTGCCATTTGTCCCAGAAAGGTCCGATAAAGCCGGCCATCATGTTTCCGATGGCAGTTGCTCCAAACCACCCTCCCTGTGCGAGCCCTTTGTATTGCGGAGGAGTAACTTTGGAAACGAAGGAGATCCCGATCGGGCTCAGGAACAATTCGGCAATGGTGAGGGTGAAGTAGGTGCCAATCAGCCAGTATGGCGAACGGAGCGTGTCGGAAACGCCTCCCTTGACTGCCAGTTCAGCCGGGCTCATCAGTCCCTGGGAAGCGAGGACCATGATCAGGAATCCAATGGCAGTGATGAGCATTCCGATCCCGATTTTTTTCGGGGAGGATGGTTCCTTGCCGTTTTTGCTGAGGTAGGCGAAAAACCCGATCACGATGGGAGTGATGAATACGATGAAGATCGGGTTGAATTGCTGGAAAATTTCGGGAGAAATCGGATTTCCTTCAGGCTGCAACTGGCGGATAGTGAAAAAGGCTACTAACAGGGATCCCAGCGCTACGACTCCCCCGATCATTTTTGTCCTGGTTGAATAGGCTTTCCCAAACAGAAGCACAAAACCCAAAATGGCAATTAACAGAGGCAGGAAGGTAGCCAGGTTGAAGATGATCGCCGATCCCCGGGAAACAGATGAAACCGTGTAATCTCTTGCAAAAATGGTAAGTGTAAAGCCATTCTGGTGAAAGGCCATCCAGAAAAACATGACGACAAAGAAAACAAGTCCAAGGGCAACAAGCCGGTCTTTGGTCTGGCTTGCAGTAAGTTCAACAAGGTTCGGATCCTTCGCTGCTTTTTGCTGCTTATGGGTAACGTCTGCAGCTTTGTAGTACTTCCGGAACCCGATAAAGATCGCAAGGGAAGCAGCCATGCTCACGGCTGCTACTGCAAAACCGGCATTATAAGCCTGGCTGATGCTTGCGATGTACTGATGGCAGAAGTCGGTAAGGTCGGTAATTCTGCCGCCTGCCTGTGTATGTGCAAACTGTTCAAGCTGGGCCTTGTTCTCCAGTGTTCCGTTCAGGAATTTGTGGGCCAGACTGGGAATGGCCGAATCATAGGTGAATCCGTTGCGGGCAAGGATCCAGTTGCGCATCCCTCCGGCCGCACTAGGGGCAAAAAATGCCCCGATGTTGATGCCCATGTAAAAGAGGTTGAAGGCAGAATCCCTGAGTTTGCTGTATTTTGCATCATCATACATGTTCCCTACCAGGGCCTGTAAATTGCCCTTGAACAATCCTGTTCCCAGGGAAATTACAGCTAAAGCGAGGTAAATAAAATACTCCCCCGTGCCAGGCATGGCCAGAAGGGCATACCCGGTAATCATGACGATTATTCCAAGGAGTATCGTCCTGCCGTATCCCAAAACATTGTCGGCAATAATTCCGCCCAGGAGAGGCAGAAAATAGATGCCAAACAGGAATATTCCGTAAACATGGCCTGCCTGAGTAGTCGACCAGCCGAACTTTGACTGAATATACAACAGGAAAATTGCCAGCATGGTATAGTAGCCGAACCGTTCGCCCATGTTGGCGAAGAATGCCACATAAAGCCCTTTGGGATGTCCTTTAAACATATTGCGTAAATTATTGGTGAGTAATCATTGGATAATGGATGTGCCTTGCAAAAATAAACAAATTTGCCTACCGTTCAAGTCATCCTGATCAAATACAGATTTTTATATGTTATTTTGTAATGGTGTAATATTTTAACCGGTTCGTCGTCTATTTGCCGATATGGATCCCGAGGAATTTCAGATAAAAGTTTATCCGTTGAAAAACAAGCTTTTTCGTTTTGCCAGGCGTATGCTTGACCACACGGAAGAGGCGGAAGATCTTGTTCAGGAGGCATTCATCAAACTCTGGAACCGCCGCGATAAACTTGATGCATACAGGAGTGTGGAAGCACTTGCCATGATCACGGTAAAAAATTTGTGCCTCGACAAAATTAAAGCCAGGCGTTACCCGGTTGAAAATATGGAGAATCATCGCCAGTTTCTTGAAAACATGCCGGAAGATGCCAAAGTTGACCACTCCGACCTGATCCATGGAATCTACCAGGCGATGAAACTTTTACCGGAACAACAACAGATTATCGTCCATCTCAGGGATATCGAAGGTTACGAATTTGATGAGATTGCCGAAATTGTTGATATGAATGAAAATGCAATCCGCGTGGCGTTGTCCCGGGCCAGGAAGCGGATCCGGGAATTGCTGACCAAAACAAACATATATGAATACCAGCGTAATTGAAAGGCTGCTCGACAGGTTCTATGAAGGAAAGACCACCCTCAGGGAAGAAAAAATCCTGCGGGATTTTTTCCGGGAAGGTGATGTGCCCGCTTACCTGAAGCCACATCAGGCCCTGTTCGCTTACTATCATTCGGAACAGAACAGGGAACTCCGGAACCCTGATTTTGAGCAAGACCTGATGGCGGAGATCAGTCATGAATCTGCTGAAATGCCGGTTATTGCAAACCATCCAACCCGGAGGAGGCTGCTTTTTTTTACCGGGATAGCTGCCGGGATCGTAATCCTCACCGGTCTCTTTTTTACCTTTCAACAGGATGTATTTAAAAAATCATGGAATCAAAACCGCAACCCGGGTGCTGAGATAGCATATCATGATGCCAGCAGGGCACTCATGATGGTCTCTGCAAACCTGAATACCGGACTGAAACAGGTTGAGCGGTTCCGAATAGTTGATAAAGCCATGAAAAACATGCAGATCTTCAATAAATTCTACCAATATCAAACCATAATTATTAACCCGGACGAAATTTTAAATCAGTCCATAAAATCAAAATAGCCATGAGAAAAATGATGTTAACCGTTGCTTGCATGGCATTCCTGGTAGTACCGCTCCTTGTGAATGCCCAGAGTCCGATCGATAAGGTTTTTGAAAAATATGCCAGCCAGGAGGGTTTTACCAGCGTGAATATTTCGAAGGAGATGTTCCAGATGTTCATGCAGATGGGAAAGGGTGATGCAAAAGACACCAGCATGGTGGAAATGAAAAAAATGATGGAACAACTCACCGGCCTGAAAGTTCTGACATTTGCATTTGATTCCACAAAAATCACCAAAGCAGTTTCCGTGTACAATGAATTTGCCGGCGTTTTTCCTGCGGGTACCTATAAGGAGTTGATGACCGTTAATGAAGGCAGGCAGAATATAAAGTTCATGACCAAACAGGATGGTTCAGGGAAGATCAGTGAAATGGTGATGCTGATGAAGGATAAGACTGAGGTTGCCGTGCTTAGCCTTACCGGGAATATTGACCTTTCGACGATTTCAAAACTTTCCAAAGGAATGAACATCCATGGTATGGAAGGTTTCCAGAAAATGGGCAACCAGCATCACAAATAAAGCAGGTTTAAAGCCTGACCATGAGCTGACCGGTAAGTTCACAACGGATATTGCCTTTGGTGAGGTCGGGACCGGTACCCACTTCATTGCGGTCAGTATAATATGTGAGGCCACCACGAAGCCATAAATCAACGTGTCGGGAGAACCCGAACTTAACTACAAGGCAGGTACGCATCCCCTGGCCTTCGTAAGCCGGGACGTTATAGCCGTATAGGACTTCAGGTTCGTACACATAAATTCGTGACGCGTAAGCCGGTACGTCAAACAAGGCAAAACGAAGGGTGATCGCCTCCGGCCATTTGAACGCTTTGACCTGGACTTCCTGGAATGCAACGTAACCAACCGGTCTTATAACCGTTGATTCTCCCGCCTCTTTCACGTCGATTTGTGTTTTAAGCAGTAACCCGTTGACGGGAAGCCAGTCCAATCCAAAGCGATAACTTCTTGCAAGGTATTCACACGAATGATGGATGACCTGGTGAGGTTCTGCTGCCGCATTGCTGCGGGAATTTTTCTGGTAAAACCGCAGGAGCATTTTTACATTGCCTGATGCCTGCCAGCCCATCATCACTCCGAATTCACGGCCAAGGGTCGGGGAATCAACACGGTATTTCAGCCAGGGAAATGTGAAAAGATCAATGTACCCGGAAAAGTTCACCTTTGGATGGATGGAGGCATTGATGGCTGTATAAATACCCTGTTCATTGGCGTTCAGGCTGTTTTGTCCGAAAGCATTGGAGAAGAGGTTCTGACAGGAAACCTGGTAGTTCCTGCAGATTACAACCAGGTACACCCTGGGATCGGGTGAGAGGCTGATGCCGGAGAGCCAGGCCAACCCATGATTAAGACTCCTGCTCATTTCACCATAAAGATAAATGCCATGGAACCTGATTTGGAAATCAATGCCGGTGTTCAGGTTTTGGTTTCCGCGGAATCCAAACAGATTGTATGGATAAAATTTTGGTAGCACCGCTGCAGAATATTTACAGAATAATCCGGTCACCCCGATTTTACATCCAAATTGCTGGTTTGGAACCAGACTGAAATTGATATTCCCGCCGCAGACCAGTTCAGTCAAAGCATTTCGTTTTGATAATTCCAGCGGGGTACGGTGGTAACCGGTTTCGGTAAAGGAACTGATCTCATCAGTCTTTGAGGAATTACTGTCAGGCCTGATTACCGTTGCATCCCTGGGATGAAACGAGACAAACCCGCTGATCACGACAGGTTTTATTTTTATCGTTGCAGCCAGTCCGCGCAAATAGGACTCTTCGTTCATTCCCAGACCCGGCATGATGCCTTTTGCCGTTGCCAGGCCGGTTGAAAACCCGGGTATGGAACCCAGCGAAAGCCCTGACCCGATTGTTAATCCCTGTCCGTAAGAAACCCTGAAATTTCCCAGGGTCAGGTTCTTCAGGATTCCAAGGTTTGCCAGGCACAAATAACCCGCGTAAAAATCCATCCCTTTTGACTGGGCACCACGAAAAAATTGTTCCCCGGGATCTTTTTCACCTGCAATTCCAATCTGAATCCTGTCAAACCAGGTATAGTTGTACCTGAAGTAGTATCTTTGGGGGTTTCCGGGGTAACATGCATCAGGGTCGGCTTTCCTTACACTGTCGGAGCCAAGGTAGGCCGCTGATTCTGGAAATGTCTGCTGATAGCGCAACAGCAGGTTGTGATGGCCAAACCTGACAAGGTTTGCCGGGGTTGGGGCAGGAACATGTGACACCGGTGAAACTGAGATGAACGGCCTGATATTTTGGATCAGGACGGAATCAAATCCTTTGATGGATTGAAGTTCGTAGAGGGAAAACACCTGCCCGTAGGTTGTCAGGTAATTGAGCAGGTCTGCCCGTTGTTGCGGGGTGAGAAAAGGAATAGCATCCAGTTCATCCTCCCGCGCACTGTTCAGATTCACCGGCTTAACAGATAGGTCAACAAGTTCATCAGCCAGGTCGGAGTAATCCTGGTCCATTTCCAGGGCTTCAGCTGTTTTTTCGATCTCATCCTCCAAAGGAGATATTTGCCCGGTGATCCTGCCGGGGTCTTTTTGCAGTTCCCATTGAGCCATCCCGTTGTCAGGGGCGAATGCCAACATGATAACTCCAATACACATCAGGAGTATTCCCAATTTCGCATTTTGACTTTGCATTTTGCTTTTTATTATTTGAATAACTAATTAAAAGAATAGGTGAGCGATCCCGACGGACTGAACCCGAGTGCCTGGTGGTAGCCGGAAGCCATGTCGAATTTCAATTTTCCAAACTCCAGCCCGACCCCAAAAGTAAAAGTGACCGGGCAGGTCGATATCCCGATGCGGGCACAGGCAGGAGCGGCAAAGCGATACTCGGCGCCCGTGCGGAATGCCAGCGGGTTTTGCAGATCCTTTTCAGTCTCGACAGAGACAAGAAATTCATCGGAAAACTGGTACGCTAACCCTATACAGATTAATGAAGGCAATTGTTCAGGAGGATGCAGGATTATTTTAACCGGAACAGGGTTCAGGAGTTGGACCCCGATGCTGAGATGTTTATCACCATTGTACAACAACCCGATTTCGCAGGAGGCGAGGGTTTTATTGCCATAGTCCTCTGCGACATGGATGTGCAGGTAATCCAACTGAACGCCGACAGAAAAATGTTTTCCTAATTTCCGGGCGTAGCTTAATCCTGCTTTCATTTCGCTGTAATGGCTATTGCCGAACCGGTTTGCCATGAGGCTGAAAGTGCCCGGCTTCATGGGCAAAGCAAACCCAAGTTGTTCATACATGAGTTCTCCCAGCAGGAAGCGATTTTCGAAACTGAGGCCGGCGCTGGTTTGTTTTATCCAAGCGGCACCAGCCTGGTTGTTGCAAATCGACCAGAAGTCGCGCATGGTCACAGAAGTCCCGCCCATGGCCAGCGCACGCCCGCCCGCAGGGGTTCGCTCCCCTGCAGCGATTCCTTCGTGGGGGGCAAACAGGGCAAGGAGACAAATAAATATCATCTTTTTCATCTTCCCGTTTATCTGCTTAATCGGAAAAAATGAAAAAGGTGATACACGAAATTCATATTTATTTTACACGGGTATTTTGTAAGTTTGTGGAGCGAATCAAAAAGAGTTAGTCTGGACTCGTTGCCGCAGCTCTTTGCGAAAAACTCAAACCCAAAAATGACCCGATGAAAAAAGTGGTACTGGATTTTTTAGCCTTGCTGGAGGAAAACAACAACCGCGAATGGTTCCAGCAAAACAAGAAGCAATACGACGAAGCCAAAGCAGAAGTAGAGTCGTTTGTGAATTCAATCATCGGCGGCCTGGCGAAATTTGATGAGTCGGTGAAGTATGTGGAGGCAAAGGATTGTATGTTCCGGATTTTCCGCGATGTGAGGTTTGCCAAGGATAAATCGCCCTATAAAATCAATATGGGAGCGTGGATTACGCATGCCGGCAGGAAAAGTCCCGGTCCGGGCTATTACATCCACCTGCAGCCGGGCGGATCATTTCTTGCAGCCGGGGTCTACATGCCCGAACCCGATCAACTGAAAAAAATAAGGAATGAGATCTATTACAACATTGCAGAGTTCAAGTCCATCCTGAATGCAAAGGATATCAGGAAAAACACCGACGGATTAACAGGCAATGACAAGGGAAAGATTGCACCACGTGATTTTCCAAAGGATTTTGAAGATATAGAATTGCTGAAATACAAGCATTATACCCTTTCGCATCCCTTGCGGGACGAAATGATCGCATCTGAGCATTTTCATGAAGTGGTGCTTGTTGCCTTTAAGACAATGTATCCCTTCAACATGTTCCTCAAAAGGGCGCTTGAAGGGTGAGGTGGTCAGGCCAGGTGCCCGATGATGGTTTGTTTCCCGGTTACCTTTTGGCCCAGTTTAATGTCGAGTTTTGTTCCGACCGGTAATAAGAGGTCAACTCTTGAACCGAATTTGATGAATCCCAGTTCATCTCCCTGGATCACCGGTTCCCCGACTTTCGGGTAACATTTAATGCGGCGTGCCATCGCCCCTGCAATCTGCCTGACTAAAATTTTCTTGCCGTCGGCATCCTGGATTACCGTGGTGGCCCGCTCATTTTCAAGGGAAGCTTTCGGATTGAATGCAACCATATGTTTTCCAGGGTGATAATAGTAATAAACGATTTCGCCTCCTACCGGGAACCAGTTGACATGGACATTTGTTGCCGACATGAAGATGGAAACCTGGATCCTCTCATCCTTGAAATATTCAGGCTCGATGGTCCGCTCGATCACGACGATTTTTCCATCGGCAGGGCAGAGGACAATTTTACCGCCAGCCCTGGTTTCGCGTTTTGGTGAACGGAAAAAACGGACGATCATGATGAAAAACCAGAGGCCCAGCACATACATGGTGTAATGAAACCAGGTCTGGTCAACCAGGATATCGTTCAATGCAAGCAGAAATGCGGCTACAAATAAAAATGCAATGGTGATGCTCTTATATCCTTCTTTATGAATGGTCATGGGTTTCAGATAGGGTGATGAAAAAAGAAGTATAAAAATACAAAAGGTGCTGAAATCAGCATGGTGTCAAAACGATCGAGGATACCGCCGTGTCCGGGAAGGATGGTCCCTGAATCTTTAATGTTCAGGTTCCGTTTGAGCAATGATTCCGCCAGGTCGCCATGAGTTCCGAAGAAAATGACCAGGCATGCCAGCACCAGCCAGTCAGACAGAGGCATGCCGGAAACAAGGAGATGCAGCCCGAAAGCAATCACCAGGGTAATGACTGCTCCGGCAATGGTTCCTTCCCACGTTTTTTTAGGGGATATCCGTTCGAAAAATTTATGTTTTCCGAACTGTCTTCCATAAAGGTATGCCGCGGTGTCGTAGATCCAGGTGAATGCAAAGTAACCGACCAGGATGACCGGCATGCCCCAAAAGTGTAGGGTGTCGGGGCGGTTGAAGTAAAGCAACAGCGAAAATGGCAACGCGATATAGAGAAATCCCAGGGTCGTAGTGGCGGTGTTCATCAGCGGGTTCGGCTTATCCCGGTAGATTTCGATGATAAAGGATAAAAAGAAGAGCGGAACCGGCAGGAGAAAGGGAATAAATGCAAGCCATACCTGGTAAGAAAGGCTTGGAGGCCATGACACCAGGGAGATCAAAGCCGTTGCAAGAAAAAGCAATGCGCCGGCAAGGGTTCCGTAATATTTTTGAGGATGGCAGCTTTCACTGGATATCAGTCCGTAAAATTCCCAGAGTCCGAGGATGGTGATGGCAAGGAAGATCAGTGCAAAAACCCATCCGCTGAACCAGAGCGCTGCAAGCAGGATGAACACCATCGACAATCCGGTAATGGTCCGGGTCCAGAAATTACTCAATTTTTGCACGGTCAGTTTGAAGTTGTTGTGTCATCTATTAAAAAAACATAAAGTTCTTTTGGCCCGTGAGCACCCATCACCAGGGTCTTTTCGATATCTGCAGTACGGCTTGGACCCGATATCAGAGAGATCATGGATGGATAGTTGTCACGGTATTTTTTCCTGATACCGGCCAGAGCCTGTTTCAAATCCGGGACCAACTGGGAAGTATAACCCAGCACAAGGTGAATTTCGGGATAAACCGTGATTTTCCGGCCCGGGCTTAGCCTTGTTGAAACCATCACGGTTCCGAGACGGGCAATGAGATATTCGCAGCGGGTAATGCCAATTTTTGCTTCCAGCAGGGCGTCTGAATGGGCTTCAAAAGGAATCCCTCCTGTTTTGAGGATCCTGTGCAGCATCGCATCCTGGCAGAAAAGTACCCCCCAGTCTTTCTCGAGGATGAAAGATTTCAAACTCCCGATAAATTCATCTTCACTGTCGCAATAAACAAATTTTCCGGCAATTCTCACCAGCTCTTCTGCAAAGGTTACATCAAGCGGTTCGGTCAGCTCTTTATAAACAGATGAATCCTGGTCGATGATGGGATAAGGCGCTTCGGTCTTTTCGATGAGCGCATCCCTTACTTTTTTCAGGATTTTTTCCCTGGAGGTGCTTTCTTCCATTCTGTGATCCGGATGAGATTATGACAACAATATCGGCAGCGGTTCTTTTTCTTCTTCTTTATCCCACGGACGTTTCCCGAAAATCTCCTCCAGGTCTTCCCTGAAAATGACCTCCCGATCAAGCAGCAATGTAGCCAGTTGTTCAAGTTTGTCGCGGTTTTCGGCGAGAATGGTTTTCGCCCGTTCATAAGCGGCTTCGACGATTTTTCGTACTTCCTGGTCGATGGTTTCGGCAGTTTTTTCGCTGTAGGGTTTTTGGAACGAGTATTCGTTCTGGCCGCTTGAATCGTAAAAACTGATGTTCCCGATCTCTTTGTTCAGACCGAAATAGACCACCATGGCATATGCCTGTTTTGAAACTTTTTCGAGATCATTGAGCGCACCGGTGGAGACTTTACCGAAAATGAGTTCTTCCGAAGCGCGCCCACCCATGGCGGAGGTGATTTCATCGAACATCTGCTCATAGGTAGTAATCTGCCGTTCTTCGGGGAGGTACCATGCGGCTCCAAGTGCTTTGCCGCGCGGCACGATGGTGACTTTCACAAGCGGATGAGCGTATTCGAGCAACCAGCTGGTGGTGGCATGGCCCGATTCATGGTAGGCAATCACCTTCTTTTCATGAACCGAGATGATCTTATTGCGTTTTTCCAAACCGCCGATGATGCGGTCGATGGCATCCAGGAAATCCTGTTTTTCAATGGTCAGTTTGTTTTTCCGGGCGGCGATCAGGGCTGATTCGTTGCAGACATTGGCAATGTCGGCTCCCGAGAATCCGGGGGTCTGTTTGGCAAGGAACCCGACATCCAGTCCCGGATCAAGTTTCAAAGGTTTTAAATGTACCTGGAAGATTGCCTTGCGCTCCTCAAGGTCGGGCAGTTCAACATTGATCTGGCGGTCGAACCGTCCTGCGCGCATCAGCGCACGGTCCAGGATATCGGCCCGGTTTGTTGCCGCAAGGATGATAACCCCGGCATTCGTGCCGAATCCGTCCATTTCGGTGAGAAGCTGGTTCAGGGTGTTTTCCCGTTCATCGTTGGCGCCTGTGATGGCATTACGCCCGCGGGCACGCCCTATGGCATCAATTTCATCGATGAAAATAATGCAGGGCGCCTTTTCTTTTGCCTGGCGGAACAGGTCGCGTACACGGGAGGCCCCTACTCCGACAAACATCTCGACAAAGTCGGATCCGGAAATGGAAAAGAACGGCACTTTGGCTTCTCCTGCCACAGCTTTGGCAAGCAATGTTTTTCCCGTTCCCGGGGGACCAACCAGCAAGGCGCCTTTGGGGATCTTGCCTCCCAGGTTGGTGTATTTTGAAGGGTTTTTAAGGAAATCAACGATCTCCATGATCTCAACCTTAGCCTCTTCCAGTCCCGCCACATCGTTGAAGGTGATGCTGACACTGGTGTCTTTGTCGAAAAGTTGTGCCTTTGACTTTCCAATGTTGAATATCTGGCCGCCTCCGCCTCCGCCCTTGCTCATGAAACGCATGATCAAAAACCAGGCGCCGATCAGGATGGCAGGTAGGAGTAGATATCCAAGAAGGTCGCCAAAGATGTCTTTACGTGTATCGGTAGATGGAGGATAAGGAAATTGTTTTTGAAATTCGACAATCCGGGTGGCGGGAACACTGTCCTGCCTCATCCGCGAAACCACGCTGTCGCGGGTATCCTTAAGCAACCCGTGAAAAATTTCCTCAGAGCCTACCTGGTATGTGTAAACCGGGCCTGCAGTGGAACTTCCAAAACTGTGCTTTGTAAATTTCTTGTAGACTGTATCCGATTTAAGCTTCTCTTTTTTAATGTAGATTTCGGCTTTTTCCTTGTTTACAATCACGATTTTCTCTACATCCTGTTTTGTCAGGACATCGACCAGCCTGGTCCAGGTTATCTCTTCAACGGGATTCGAGTAATTGAAATACTGGATGGCAATAAAACCGATTGCCAGGATCGCATAGATCCAGTAAAAATTGAATTTTGGCCGTTTGCCTTTGGGAGGGATGAAACTGCTTCCTTTTTCTGCCATTCTGTCTGATTCCAAATAATGAGTGACTCTGTTTATTCCTGCGTGTCAACCTTGATAATGCGCGCATCGGCCCATAACTGCTCTATGTTGTAGAACCGGCGCCGTTCTTCCTGAAAAATATGGATGATCACGTCGAAATAGTCGATCAAAATCCATTCCGCATTTTCAAACCCCTCTTTATGGCAAGGATTCAAACCGGTTATTTTCTTTACCTCTTCAATTACATGATCCGCAATAGCTTCAACCTGGGTCCGGGAATCACCATGGCAGATGACAAAATCATCACAAACAGTGCCTTTCAGCCCGGCAAAATCGATGATAACGGGATTCCTGCATTTTTTGTCATTCATCGCGGCAACCGCTGTTTCAATCAGTATTTCCCTCGGTTCCTGTTTCTTCTTTCGTGGCATGAAGAAAGGTTGGTTTTAACATGCAAAAGTAATCAAATATCTTAACCCGTCTAGAAGTTGGGCTTAAGCGCGTATGTCTTGTAAAACTCGGTGATACACCGCACCGCTTCTTCCGCAGTATCAACCACCTGGAAAATTTCAAGGTCCTCGGGAGTAATGTTCTTTTCCAGGAGAACTGTCGACTTGATCCAGTCGATCAGCCCCTGCCAGTAGAGTTTGCCAACCAATACAATGGGAAAATTAACCAGTTTATGGGTCTGGATAAGTGTAATTGCCTCGGTAAGTTCGTCAAGGGTTCCAAAACTTTCAGGCCTGAACCAGTTCGGTACCATTTCCTGACATAAATTGATGCCACCAAAAACGGTGTATTACGTAGACGTAAAAAAGGACGTCTATGCGAACCCTGGTATGCCGACATTGTGGCAAAGAAGTTCCATCGAACAAAAAGCTCAAGCATCTTATACAGCAATATTGTGGCGAAAAGGCCTGCCAGTCAGAGCGCAAGCTTATTTTTGAACGGCACAAATACAAGACCAATGAATTCTTCCGGTCTGATAAACTCCATCGTGCCCGGGACCAGAAGAAAAAGCAGGCGGATCAGGGCGATCCCCTGGCCTGTTCCCGGTACCAACGGGATTACCGGGCATCTCATCCCGATTATGTATTGGAAAACCGGCAGAAGCAGCGGTTGAGGAATGCCCGGACAGTTGGGAAAACGGAATCTGAAACGAAGATTGTAAATCCGGACGCGTACATGTCACAACAACCTGAAAATGATACTGTTTACGCGATGATCGCGGTGGATTACAAAAAGATTGTAAATCCGGACGCGTTCATATCACAACTTGCAGGCATGGAATCTATTACAAAGGTTCAAACGATGTTTGTACGAAGATTGTAAATCCGGACGCGATAGGCCAGCTTAGGACGATGGAATATCTTTGGCCAAAAATCGCCCCCATGGATCCCATTATGGTCAAACCCCAGGATATCAGGGAATGGTCGAACGAGTTTCGGCTGATCCAGCCCGAAGCGGTGAGAAGCATGACACAGTCGATGCAATCAACAGGACAACTTCAGCCGCTTATATTACTGAAAAACGACGATGGATATCACATCATCGATGGGATCAAGCGTTACCGGGCGGCGCTGGAACTTGGCCTGGAAGAGTTACAATCATTGGTTTTCGAGGTGGATCTGGTCATGGCCAAGGCGATGATCCTTCATTACAACCGGCATAGCAGCAGTTTAAGCATGTATGAACAGGGGTTGATCGTATGCAGTTTGATTCATGATCATGGGATGAGCCAGAGGGAAGTGGCCAGGGTCCTGCGTCAAAGCCATAGCTGGGTATGCCGCCGCTTAAGCCTGATCGAGAAGTTGCTGCCCGAGGTTCAGGATGCCTTGCGCATGGGCAGTATCACGGTGAGTCATGGCAGGGAACTGGTGAAATTGCCACGTGGCAATCAGGGTCAGGCCCTGGAGGTAGTGACGCGGGAGCGACTGACCAGCCGAGAGTGTGCCATCGTGGTGGAAAAGCTGTTAAAAGCCAAAAGCGCCCAGGAAGCCGGATATATTTACAGCCACAGTCGTGAGTTGATCCGGGGGGCCTTGCAGGGCGACAAGTTGCATGACAGCAGGTTGTCCGATCACGGTAACCGGTTGTTAAAGGCCAGGGAATTGCTTCGCTTACAGGTAAACATACTTGGCGGGGTGTTGCAAAGTGAACACAC
>Ga0118677_10000286_pt1 | contig 110856 bp, 99 predicted proteins | sample AliMusrvi5mmetaG_FD_86154 | JGI IMG/M metagenome (GOLD analysis project Ga0118677, IMG submission 86154)
GATATGGTGGTGCCCTGGGGTTGATGGGCTGGGGGGCTGATGGCGATAAGCCTGCCCCCGTGAAGCATGACGATATCCTTTGAGATGGCAAGACCCAGTCCTGATCCGGATGCCTGATTGCTGGCCCGGAAATAGCGCTCGGTGATGTGGGGCAGGGCTTCAGGGGGAATTCCGGGACCATTATCCGTCACTGTGATCCGGACGAAATGGCTGAGCTCAATATCCGGGGTGATCTCCACGCTAATGAGGCCTCCGCGTGGCGTGAATTTGACGGCATTCCCGAGGATATTTTGAATGACGCGCTGAATCATGCCGGCATCACAACGGATGAAGAGGCAGGACGGATCGAAGGCGGTTTTAATGGTAATCCGGGAGGCTTCTGTTTGGGGATGAAAGGTCTCAATGCAGCGGGTAACGAGGTGTTTGAGAGGGACGGTGATGGGGGATAGCGTCAGGCTTTGATTGTCGATTTTTCCCAGATCGAGAATGTCGTTGATTGTGGCGACGAGGCGCTGGCATTCGGTGTCGAACAGTTTCAAGTATCGTACAGCATGTTCCGGTAGCGGGCCGGCGATTCCCTGGAGTAGGTTGTGGACGCCGTACATCATTGAGGTGATGGGGGTTTTGAGCTCATGCGAGACATTGGTGACAAATTCTGATTTTGCCTGGCCGTGCCGTTCCAGATGGATGACCGCCGTACGCAGATCGTTTTCCATCTGTTTGCGTTCAGTATAGTCATGAAAGATCGCCAAGATAATTTTAGCGCCGCTCAGGAGGATGGGGCGTGCGCTGACGAGGATATTGCGAAGTTCCCCTGTCTTGGTCCGGTGCAATGTTTCAAAGGTTTCTGCCCCATGAGCCAGAAGATGGCTGATATGGGCGGCTAGTTGGGCCCTGTTTTCCTGGGCATCGATATCATACAGTGTCAAATGGCGGTATTCCTCGGGCGAATAGCCGAGTTGGTGGCAGGCCTGGCTGTTGAATTGTAAAAAAACAGTAGAGCTCGGGTCGATCAGGACGATGGCATCCATGGCCTGTTCAAAAATGATCCGGTAGCGTTCCTCGGCTTCGCGGAGCTTCTGGTCAATAATCTCCCGCTCCTCGATCTCCTGCTGCAGGGCGGAATGGTCGAAAAACTGCTCGGGTAGGAATTCCACCTCGCTTTTAGAACTATCTTGAGAGGGCCGCATGTTGTGGTCCGCCTTCTGAATTCAGGTTCTATATCAATGTCCGGCTTGCCTGAATATTCAATTAGTCTTACAGTGCCCTGAAATCAAGAATAAATGATTTGCGTTTTTGTTTTGACGTAAATGTGAGGGGCTCTATACTGCCGGATATTGTGACTTAATGCGGATCGCTGGACGACGAAGGAGTAGCCCGATGAAATGCAAATGCGCGCTTGAAAAAATGGCGGTTGGTGTGGCGGTCATTTTGGCGTTGGGAACGACTCACGTGTCGGCGCAGGGACGAGTTCGCGAGGGCGGAGGAGAAGGCCGATCGGTATTAAAAGTGCGGGAATTGACCGGTTATGGCCCCCGTGCTCTAATCAAAAGCTCTGATGCCGGCGCCTCTACGCGTGCGGGTTCCCGGGAATGGGCCGAGCTTTCTGTGCTGTATGATACGGATCCTGAGTGGTTGGACGAGGTCACCTTCCAGTTTTATGTCCTGCTGCGCGGAAAGATGACTGCTGAATTTACGTTGCTCAAGGGCATGGTGACGTATATTGATGTCGCCCGTGGGACCAAGCACATGGCGGTCGCGTATGTCCGGCCGGCAGTGTTGGCCCGATATGGTGAAATCGTGGGGGTGGCGGTGGAGGCGAAGGTCAAAGGCGAAGTTGTAAGTGTTTTGTCAGAAGGCCGGTTGGGCCCGAACAAACCCCTCCCTCTGGAATGGTGGAAAAATCCGAATTTGTCACCCCGGGATGGGGGGATTCTGGATAAATCGAAGACGCCCTTTGCCTTGGTTAAGTTTGATGAATATGAGGCTCTTAAGTAAGCAGGTAGTGATATATGTTCGGATCAGACCGTATACTGGCGTTGGATATTGGAAACAGTAAGATTGTACTTGCTGAATTCAAGATTACGGGAGCGCAAAACCTCGAATTAATTAATTATGCCGTATCGCCTTTGGGGATTGATCCTGAGAGTACGACGGACGTGTCGGCTTATATTGTGTCCGGAATCCGGGATGCCATGCGGGCGAGTAATATCCGTCCTGGTCCGGTGAGTGTCTCTGTGTCCGGTCAGATGGTCTTCCCGCGTTATGTGAAATTGCCCCCGGTAACGCCTGACAAAATTTCACAGATTGTGAAATATGAAGCCCAGCAGAATGTTCCTTTCCCGATTGATGAAGTTGTCTGGGATTATCAGCTGGTGGGGCAGGATACCGGCGAATTAAGTGTTTTGCTGGTGGCGGTGAAAGGTGATTTTGTAAAGAATATCACCGATTGTGTGGAAGCGGCCGGACTTGAGCCGATGTTGGTGGATGTGTCGCCCTTGGCCCTTTATAATACGGTACGCTATAACTATTCCGATTTGCCCGGTTGCACCATGATCCTCGACATCGGAGCGCGCTCCACCAATGTGGTCTTTGTCGAGGGAAACAAAATCTTCAGCCGCAGCATTCCGGTGGCGGGCATGGCCATTACCCGTGACGTCATGAAGGAGTTTGAACTGTCCTTTGAGGAAGCAGAGCAGTTGAAAGTGGCACATGCCTTTGTCGGCTTTGGTGGGGTGTATGAGGGACATGAAGTGGGCGTGGCCGATCGCACTTCGAAAATTGCCCGGAATATCATGACGCGGTTGCATGCCGAAGTCATCCGGACCATTAATTTCTATCGTAGCCAGCAGGGGGGCGCCCAGCCTGAAATGGTGTTGCTGACCGGTGGTTGTTCGGTAATTCCCCAGGCCAATGTGTTCCTCAAGGAAAAGCTTAAAATCGAGGTGGATTTCCTGAACCCGTTCCGCAATGTGGCGGTCAGCACAAGTATCTCCTCTGACAAGGTGGCGGAAAATATTCATTTGCTTGGGGAAGTCGTGGGGTTGGCGCTTCGCCGTACCCTGTCCTGTCCCGTGGAAATCAACCTGCTCCCGCATGAGTTGGCGGCCCGGCGCATCTTGCAACGGCGGATTCCGTTTTTTGGATTGGCGGCGGCGGGGTTGGTGTTGATTATCTTGGTGTTTGGCTTGTATCTGCATCAAATGAAATCCATGACGGAAGATCGGTTGACCAAGGTTCAGTCCCGTATTGATGAACTATCCACTCCGAATGCCACCTTGGCTCAATTGGCGAAACAGAAGGCGCAACTGTATGCCCGGGCCAAGGATTTAGGGCTTTTACAGCAAAATAGGATCCAATGGCTTACGATTCTGGATGATCTGCATCAACGGTTGGTCCCCGGTATGTGGTTAACTTCGATCCGGGTCTTGGCACCAAAGGATGAAAAATCCCCTGCGAAGCTTGAGGTCAAGGGGATGGCATTTACCGATGAGGTGAATAATCAGGCGATTACCGAATACGTGGCAAAACTAAAAGGAGTCGGTTATTTTACGGATGACCTTCAGATCAAGCGTATCAAGCCGGTCGAGAGTACGGATTATGCGACGGAATTCACCGTGGAAATCGGGCTGAACAATGAGCCGGCTCCCGTGGTTAAACCGGTCCAGCCGGTGTTAGAGGAAAAAAAAGGCGTTAACGAGAATAAAGACGGCAAAATCAGCGGCAAGGGGAACCCGTAACCTATGCAGTCCCGGCGAAAATTAATAATTATTTTTGTGGCATGTATTCTGGCTCTGCTGTTGGTGGGCGCGGCCACGCTTATGGTGAGGGGTTTTATTCAGTTGCAGGAGGTCGATACCAGTCTGCAAAATGCCAGCGAAACCTTGACCTCACTTTATGTGCAGAATCCCTTCCCCTCCAGTGGAAACCTGAAATTGGAGCGTGAAAATCTCAAAAATATTGGCGAAGAGCTGCAGAGCTTGCAGTTGGCCATGGCTGAAGGACAAGTGGAACCGGTTGCGCAAAGTCCTGCCAAATGTATTACTCAATTTTGGGAAACCCGGAATTCGCTTCTGACCCGGGCCGGGAATGCCACAAAAGTAGACAAGGCGTTTGATTTCGGATTCGGGCGGCATATGAAGGGGGATTTGCCTTCCATTCAGGACGTGCCCCGGATCATCCAGCAGCTCAAGATTGTGGAGACGCTGTGCGGTATTTTGTATGCCTCCAAGATCAGTACGCTGACGGGGTTCGTCCGGCAGGAATTCGAATCGGATGCGGCGCTGGGTGTGGCATCGGGCAAGCCTCCCAGTGCTACTGGCCCGGTGAAAACAGGCGCCGATATCATGGTTAAAAACACCGTGGACCCGGCTGCGGGCTTGATCCCGGCCGGGCAACTTTATGGCCGGTGGCGCTTTGTGCTTCAGTTTACCGCCCATGAAAGCGCCCTTATGAAAGTGCTGAACGGGTTTTCGAGCAGTCCGGTGTTTATTGTCGTAACCCGTATGGAAATCAAGGGGGACGAAAAGGTGTTTGACCGGAAAGAGGCGGAAGCTGTTGCGGCCAAATCGGCGGAGATTACGGATGGTGCAAGCATCAAGGAGGTGGTGAAGCCTCGGGATGCCAGAGTGGTTTGCGGACGGGATGCCCTGTTAAACGTGAAGCTTGAATTGGAAGTGTATCAGTTTGCGAAGCCTCAAATCAATGAGCCAGCCAGGAAGCTGGAAGGTGCAAAATGACGGTTCCTGATGTTAAATCCTTCTTTCAAAAGAATTACGACCGGCTCATGGCCGCTGTTGTGCTTGTCGCGTTGCTGGCGTCGCTGGTCTTTCTTGCGGTTCAGGCGAAGATTCAAAAGGCCAGTCAGCAGGAGTTTGATCTGAAGTTGGCAGGACTCGCTCCAAAGTTTGCCAAGGCCGGGCCCGCTGATAAAACCATTTTCCAGAATACGATGGCGGCCATCGGTAATCCCTTTCAGGTCGATGACTGGAAACAAGAGGCGCTCCTGACTCCCGAACTGAGAGTCCGTTGTGTGGCTTGTGAACGACCGATTCTTTATGCCGCGACAAACTGCTCCTTCAAGGTGTGTGGCGTGGATCAACCTCAGGATAAAACCACTGTCGTAGATTCCAATGGCAATGGGATTCCTGATGAGTGGGAGAAGAAATATAATATCTTCGCCATGAATCCCGACGAGATTGATGTGGATCATGATAATGACGGATTTACTTCCCGGGAGGAATATTATTGGCATACGGATCCAAGAGACCCCGCGAGTCATCCGCCTTATCTGGCGAAAGTCAGGGTTGCCGGAATCAAGCCGATTCCCTTCCAGATGATTTTCAAAGGGGTTAACCGGGCCGGCGGAAAATTGATCTTTCAAATCAATCTAAGTGCGAACGGGCGATCTTTCTATAGCAGTCTGGGTGAAGTCGTGGAAGGCTTCAAGCTGGTCTCCTATGATGAGAAAGCGGCGGAAGGCCCCACGCTGACCCTCGAACGGAACGGGAAGCAGATACCCTTGATCAAGGGACATCAAGTACCCCGCGATGATTACGATATAAAACTGGTTTCGCTGATCGATGGAACATTTCTGACTGTGCGACCCGATTTGGATTTCGAGTTCAAGGGGGCTAAATACAGGGTTAAAAAGGTTGACATGCAAGGGATTCGTGTACTAATAAACGACCCTTTGCGGAATGTGGACGTTTGGATTGAACGGCAGGCGCCAGGTGTAGACCATCCCTCGTCAAAACCAGATCAATAACCGCAATGCGGAGGGGTTAAGAATGCAAGGAGAACGATTTATGAGGTTTCAGCACATGCTCCGTCTTTGTTCAATCGTGCTGCTTGGATCTTTCGCAGCGAATTCCAATGCGGCTGACGCGATTGTTGATGATCTTAAGCCTGAAGTGATTGCCGTGGCGGGAACCAACGTGCCGGATGCGGCGAAGCCGGCTCAGCCAGTGAAAGAAGTGGGGCCTGTCATTGAGGAACTTGCTCCCGTTCAGGCACCCAAAACGGAGCCGCCGGCTGGAAAAACTCCTGCCGAAGTTCCTGCGGCAATAGAACCCGCCAAGCCCGTTGCAGATGCCTCCGTGGTTGTCCCGGTGACGGCTCCTGTAACCGAGCCTGCCAAAGAGGTGGCCCCTGTCAAGGAAGCGGCGGCCGAAGTTAAGCCCGTGACTGCTCAGGCTCCTGTAATAGAAGAACTTATGCCGGTAGTGGCTCCTGTTGTTGAGAACCCAGCTGCAGCAGTTGAAAAACCTGTGCCTGTTGTCGCCCCGGTGGCAATTGAAAAGTCTGCTCCCTCCGCGGTTGTGGCGCCCGTTGTTGCGGCTCCGGATGCCGCCACCAAGCAGGCTCTGGAAGCGGCCATGAAAGATTCCGGCACGACTTCTGAAGATCGGATCAAAGTGTCGACCGTGGTTTCCCAACAAGAGGAAGTCCGGCGCAAATCCCGTGAAATCGATGGGCGTAAAGCAATGGATCTGGGCGATCAGGCATGGAAGTCCGGCGATTATTCCTCCGCTGCGGAGTCCTATAAAATGGCCCTTGGCAAACTTCCTGTTGTGGAGCGTTGCATGGCGCTTCGGGTCCGGGCGAATCAACGTCTCCCGGAATGTGATTACGAGATTGTCCGGGGATTGGTTAAGGCCGGTAAGGATAAGGACGCCATCGCCAGAGGTGAGGAATTCCTGAGAATCCGTCCGGGTAATATGCCGCTGAAGAAGCTGGTTGCCAAGATCAGCGAAAAGCCTCCGGAAAAACCGGTTGTTGATAGTCCGGATGGTGCAAAGGTATCGCAGATTGATCCCGAGGTGGAGAAGCAAATGCGTCTGGGGCGGGAGGCTATGGCGGGCCGGGACTATGCTGAAGCCCGACGCAGGTTTGAGTCGGTGCTGGGTGTTGAACCTGACAATCGGGAAGCCATGCGGTACCTGAAGGTGTTGGGTGACCGCGAATATGGCAATAAGTCGGCGGAACGCGATGCCACGGTTCGTAAAATGACCGCAGATGTGCGGGACACGTGGAATTCAAAATACAAGGTTATCAAGGGGCGGCCTCAGACGGCGTCAACGACGAATACCACGGCAATTTCGGCCATCGAAGATAAGATGAAAAAAATCATCATTGATGAAATCGAATTTCGTCAGGCCAACATGCATGACGTGGTCGACTTCCTTAATAAGCGCAGTCGTGACTGCGATAAATCCGCCGAGGATGAGTCAAAAAAGGGGGTCAACATTATCTTGAATCTCAATCCAGGAGGTCAGTCTGTGGCTGCTGCGCCTGCTGCTAAAACGGGGGCGGATGATCCGTTTGGCACTCCTGCGGCAGGCGCAGGGGGTGGGGCGGCTGCAGGGGTTCCCGAAGTGACCTTCTCTGCCCGTTATATCACTCTTTACAACGCACTGAAAATTATTACCAGTGTGTCGGGTTTGAAGTGGCGTGTGGATGGGGATGTTGTGATGATTATCCCCTTCGATTGGGATCCCGCCACCATCGAAATTCGCATGTATCCGGTTGAGCCCACCTTCATTGAACGTGTGAAGATGACCAGTCTCTCCATGCCTTCAGCAACGACGCGGGGGGGGCGAGAAGTGACGGAAATAGACAAAACAGGTACTTCTGATGCGGTGGGTGACTTAAAGGCTAGCTTTGAGCAAATGGGCGTGAAATTCCCGAAAGGGTCCTCCATTAATTATAATCAGGGTCTTGGGAAAGTTATCGTTGGTAACACGGCTGACAATCTGGCCACCTTCGAGAAACTGCTCGCCGAATTGAATGTCGTGCCCTTGCAGGTTGAGATTGAGGCCAAGTTTGTCGAAGTTAATGAAACGGATCTTTACGAGGCAGGTTTGGAGTGGTTGTTGACAGATAACTGGGAGCTGTTGACGAAAAAGAACAGTAATCCCTATGCGCCGATGACGTCGAACCCGCGAATTCAACTGAATGCCAATAGCGCCGATGGTGGATTTACGAAGGGGCTAAATTTTCTCGGAAATGACGGCACGAAAATATCACCCATGTCCGGGGGGAAGGGGACGCTGGGTGGTATTGCTTCTATTGCAGGCGTTCTGACTAATCCTGATCTTACGGCGATTCTTCACGCTCTGGAACAAAATGGAAATGCCGACCTCCTGTCTGCCCCGAAAGTAACAGCGCGGTCGGGTGAGGCGGCGCTAATCAAGGTCGTTACTGAGTTCATTTATCCCACCACGTTTCAGGTGCAGGGGGGGCAAATTGGCGCCAATTCAGGGGGGACTGGAAACAATACCGCTAACATTATTCAGGAAACCACAGTGGTACCCCAGGATTTTGCTACGCGTGAAGTGGGAGTGATTCTGGAAGTGACTCCGGAAGTCAGTCAGGATGGAAATATGATCAGCCTGACCATGAAGCCGAAAGTGGTCACCGATCCAATCTGGTATCAATATGGTTCAACTGTGCGGCGTGCGGACGGTTCGGAACAGATTTTGAATATGCCGCAGCCGTTTTTCCAGGTGCGGGCGATTGAAACCAAGATTTCGATCTATGACGGGGCTACAGTGGCGATGGGTGGCTTGATCACTGAATCCGTAGACAAGGTGAATGATAAGATTCCTGTGTTGGGTGATATTCCCTTCATCGGGGCGTTATTCCGGTCTAAGTCTGAAAAAAGCGTCAAACGGAATCTCCTGATCTTCGTAACCGCCAAACTGGTGGATCCTGCCGGACATCTGATCCGCAATCAGACGGCCGATACAGGGGCGGCCTCGCCCAGCGCTCTGGCGCCTGCGGCGGGACGCTAAGGGACTTATGATCAACAGGCGGCTGTTGTTGGTTGATGGTACACAGCTGTTCTACCGGTCCTTTTTTGGGATTAAAGACCTGACCACCCGTGAGGGAATTCCCTCCAATGCCGTGTTCGGCTTTGTGAGGGGAATCCATCAGTTGGTTGAGATGCGGGTCCCCACGCATCTTGCCGTGGTATGGGATGGGGGCATTCCCGCCGCCCGGCGGAACCTTCTCCCTGAGTATAAAGCCCAGCGCCCCCCGATGCCGGATGCCTTGCGGGCGCAATATCCCTTTATTGTCGAATTTCTTGAAAGTGCCGGGATCGCTCTTATTCGCATCGAGCAAGAAGAGGCTGATGATATTCTGGCCTCGCTGGCACGCTGGGCTGAACCTGAAGCAGATCAAGTTATTGTGGCGACCTGCGATAAAGATCTCTATCAGATGGTGTCTGAGAAGACGGTGCTCATCGGGTGGGGAAAAGAGGATAAGCCTTCCGGTCGGCATGAGGTTTTTGAGAAAACCGGGGTTTCGCCCGAACAAATCGTGGATTGGCTGGCTTTGACCGGGGATACGGTGGATAACATTGGTGGTGTGGAGGGCGTGGGACCCAAAACCGCCGCGAAATTGCTGGCCCAATTTGGAACTGTGAGCGGAATTTTCAATGCGATCAGTTCGGTAAAGCCTGACCGGATTCGGGAGCATTTGCTTGCTGGTCAGCAGAAGGTGGAGCGAAATCTGGCATTGGTGAAATTAGACTGTACCATGCCGTGCTCTCCAGGATGGGATCATTTGATGACACGTCCTGAGAATCCCGCCAGAATGCGCCCCTTTTATGCCCGCATGGAATTTCATTCCTTGCTCAAGGGCTGCGATCAGGGCGAATTATTTTAATTCTGAAAACGTTGACTCTGATTCTGCTTCCGATATTCTTTCCAACCATGAAAGTCCTTGTTGTTGGTGGTGGCGGGCGTGAGCACACGCTGATTTGGAAACTTGCGAATGACAGTCGTCATCCGGAGCTTTTTTGTGCTCCCGGAAATGCGGGCACGGCGGAATTGGCGACAAACATTCCCATCGAGGCGGATCAGATTCCCGCTTTGGTGGCATGGTCGGTTGAGCACCGGCCCGATCTTGTGGTTGTGGGGCCTGAGGCCCCTTTGTGCGCGGGGCTTACCGATGCCCTTGAGGCGCGCGGAATCCGGGTTTTTGGTCCTTCCAGGGCGGCCGCACAGTTGGAAGGCAGCAAGGTGTTTGCCAAGGATGTCATGGTGGCTGCCGGCGTTCCGGCGGCTCAATCCAGTACCTTCACGGATGCGCAGGAGGCCATCGATTTCATCAACGACGTCGGGGTTCCCATTGTCATCAAGGCGGACGGTTTGGCGGCGGGGAAAGGGGTCACCGTTTGTCTCACCCGTGCGGAGGCAGAACGGGCGGTTAGGGAGGCCCTCGTGGAAGGGGTTTTCGGGGCGGCCGGGCGGCGTATTCTAGTGGAGGAATTTCTCGAGGGTGAGGAGGTCTCCGTCCTTGCGCTTAGTGATGGCAAGCGTGTGGTGCTGCTGGCTTCGGCGCAGGATCACAAGCGGGTGTTTGATGGGGATCAGGGCCCGAACACCGGGGGAATGGGGACGTATTCCCCAGCGCCGGTTCTAAAGCCGGAGCAGATGCCTGAAATTGAACGCGAGGTCTTTGGCCGAACCCTGGCTGAATTGCAGAGTCGCGGCATTACCTACAAAGGGGTGTTGTTCGCCGGGTTGATGATGACTAAGAATGGCCCCAGGGTGCTGGAGTTTAATTGCCGATTCGGTGATCCCGAAACCCAGGTGATTTTGCCGCGCATCAAAGGGGACTTGATCCCGGCCTTTGAAGCCTGCATTGATGGAACCCTGTCGCCCGATATGATTCAATACAAGCCTGAGGCGTGTGTCTGTGTGGTGATGGCGGCCGGCGGATACCCGGGCCCCTATCAGAAGGGCAAAAAAATTAGCGGACTCAAGGCGGTGGCCGGGATGGCGGAGACAGTGGTTTTCCATGCGGGAACGCGTGCTCAAGGTGGCGACGTGTTAACCGCGGGTGGGCGTGTGTTAGGGGTTACTGCCATGGGCGAGAGTTTGAAGACAGCCGTTGACCGGGCCTACGAAGCGGTGGCTAAAATCAGTTTTGAGGGCGCTTTGTTCAGGCGTGATATTGCCGCCAAAGCTTTTAAAAAGAAATAAGGAGACACAATGAAAAAGAGTCAATCCAAGACCTGTAAATCGGAAGTGGCTATTGTGATGGGTAGCGATTCGGACTGGCCCTTGTTACAGGAGACGGTGAATACCCTGACGGGGTTCGGCGTGGAATGTGAAGTGCGTGTCATGTCCGCCCATCGTACGCCGGATCTTGCGGCGGCCTATGCCCGTCATGCGGCCGACAATGGAATTAAGGTAATCATTGCCGCTGCCGGAGGCGCTGCGCATCTGGCGGGGGTGATTTGTGCCCATACCACGCTGCCTGTGATCGGGATTCCGGTTACCAGTGGTTTTTTGAACGGGCTGGATTCGTTGCTCTCGACGGTTCAAATGCCGGCGGGCGTCCCGGTGGCCACCGTTGCCACGGGAAAGGCTGGCGCCGTGAATGCCGCCATCCTGGCCGTGCAGATTCTGGCTCTTGGCCGCCCCGACCTGGCTCGGAAATTAGGGGCGCACAAGAAGGGGCTGGTGGACAAAGTAAATGCGGGAAATGACCGCATCCAAAGTGAGTTGGGAAACCTGAGGAAGCGTTGAGACTAACCAGATTAGCGGGGGATCCATGAAGGCCCGTTGGCAGAGCATTTGCTGTATATGGCGGCTCGGGCTTGTTGCAAGTGGTTTACCCTTGCGCATTGAGGCGGGCGAAAGTCTTGATGATTTCCTTTCCTGTCTGGAAACGAATGGGATAGTAATTGACCGTTCAGCTGTCCTGTCAGGCGGGCTTAAGGGGATGCTTCAGTCGATTGACCCGGCGGCGATCCTTGACGAAGTGAACTCCGCAGTGCGGGAGGTGAACAAAGAGGATAGGGGCCCGGCGATACAGGCGGTTGAATTATGGCCCGAGAATCTCGCCTATCTCAAGGTGTCAGGTTTGGAACCCGGCAGTGGTGTGGAAATCTTCGCGCATATTCAATCATTGGGGGCAAGCAGAGGATTGCTTTTTGATTTGAGAGGGGCGCGGGGGGAAGATCTGGAATCCGTAGGCATTCTGGCGGGTTTGGTTTATGGTCCTCAGGAGCCGTTATTCATCATCACGGATAACAAGGGCACGGCCCTGTTGACCAATATTGTGACAGGCATTTATGCGAAAAGGCCGGTGATGATGATGCTGATTGATAAAGGGACGGGGGGCGCATCCGAGGCCCTGGCCTCTCTTTTCAAGGGGTGTCCAGGCGTGATGTTGATCGGTAGCGTCAGCAGAGGGGATCCTTATCTCCATCAATGGCTTTCCCTGCCCGGGGGACGAACCGCCAGGCTTACCATGCGAAAATGGAAACCAGTCTCAGGAGGAACTTACGAGAAAGTCGGGATCAGGCCGGATATTTTGGTGGGGGCCATGAAGGGGGCTGGTAATGACGGTTTGGGACGCACAAATAAGACCGACCGGGTCTTGAGCCTTAAATCAGATGTAGACCGGGATCTGATGTTGCGGGTTGCAGGGGATGTCGTGTTGCAACGGGCAACGGATATTTTGTTGGGCATTCAGGCGTTGGGGGAATATGGGCGTGAGTAACCCCCGGATGATCAGGATCAGGCCTGACAGGATAGACCAGAAGGCCATCAGCGCGGCTGCAGAAGCCCTGCAGGCCGGTGCCCTGATCGTTCTGCCTACCGAGACGGTTTACGGGGTGGCGGCCCATCCGGGCGTGACTGGAGCTGAGGAACGGATTTATGAGGCCAAGGGGCGGGAGCGGGGCAAACCTCTTCCCTTGATGGCCGCCTCGTTGGCGGCGGTTGAACAGGCGGGGGCCCTGTTATCGCCGGCGGCCAGGAGATTGGCCTGCCGTTACTGGCCCGGTCCACTCACGCTGGTGGTGCAATGTGGTGTGCGGACAGAGGGATTCCGGGTTCCCGATCATCCAGTGGCGCTGGCGGTCCTGAAGGCGGCGGGTGGCTTGTTGCGAGTGACCAGCGCAAATCGAAGCGGTGAGCCCGCAGCGCTCACGGCAGAGTCCGCCATGAGCGCGCTGGTATCGCATGTGGACATGGTTTTAGATGCCGGACCGGCTACGCTGGGATTGGAAAGTACAGTGGTAGATGCAACGGGTGAGGTTCTGCGTATTCTCCGGCAGGGAGCCTTGCCGGCGGCAGCGGTTTTGTCGCGCCCGAAGGTGTGGCTCGTTTGCACCGGGAATACCTGTCGCAGTCCGATGGCTGAACATTTGTTGCGCCGGTGGCTGGGTCCGGAGACATTGTGGGAGGTGGCTTCCGCCGGGGTGGCAGCCGTGGAAGGCCAGCGCGCGAGTGATCCTGCGGTGCAGGTCATGAAAGAAAAGAAAATCGATTTAACCGCTCATAAAAGCCGCAGGTTGACCCGAGAGCACATTGACGATGCGGACCTCATTGTGGTAATGACGGAAGCTCATAAAAGAACGGTTTTGCATCGTTTTCCGGGGTTGAGTGACCGGGTGGTCCTGTTGAATGCATTCAGCTCTGCTCACCCCGGGGAGGATGTTCCGGATCCATTTGGAATGTCGTTGGACGTCTATCGTTCAATCCGGGATGAAATTGATGCGGCGATGCCGGATTTGGCGCTGCATGTGCATAGGTTGTATCGAAAGGGATGATGACCGGGAAAGGGTTATGATGAAAATTGCGATAGGTGCGGATCACGGTGGTTTTGAACTCAAGGAAACGCTCAAGGCGGCGCTGAAACAGCATGGGATCACCATTGAGGATGTAGGCTGTTACAGTCAGGAAGCCGTGGATTATCCGGATTATGCCCGGGCGGTGGCCGTGATGGTTTCCGAAGGGCTTGTAGACCAGGGGATTTTGATCTGTAGAACGGGCATTGGGATGAGCATGGCCGCCAATAAGTTCCCGCTCGTGCGGGCGGCCTTATGTCTCAATCCTGCCATGGCGAATGCCGCTCGCTCGCATAACGATGCCAATGTGTTGGTATTCGGCAGTGATACGGTGTCGCCCTCGGTAGTGCTGTCCACATTGGAGGCCTGGCTTAAAGCGGGTTTTGCCGGTGAAGATCGTCATCAACGGCGTGTGGATAAAATTGGATCTGCGAGCGGGGCGGCCGTTGAGGCGGCCTCTGTGGCGGAGGTGGATAGCGACATTTATTTTGCCATTCGGAACGAGGAAGAGCGAGAGCTGAAAACCCTGGATCTGATTGCTTCCGAAAACTATACCAGCCGGGCTGTTCGTGAGGCACAGGGTTCGGTCATGACCAACAAGTATGCCGAGGGCTATCCCGGCAAGCGCTACTACAACGGGTGTGAGTTTGTGGATGTGGCCGAGCGGCTGGCGATGGAGCGGGCCCAGGCCCTGTTTGGCGCGGATCATGTCAATGTGCAGCCGCACTGCGGGAGTTCGGCGAACATGGCGGTTTATTTCTCCGTTTTGCAGCCGGGGGACACGGTGCTGGCCATGAGTCTGGCCCACGGGGGGCACTTGACGCATGGACATAAGATCAACTTTTCAGGACGGTTCTTTAATTTCGTCCCGTATGGAGTCAATCAAAAGACCGAAATGATAGATTATGATGAGGTCGCCGAGCTTGCCCTAAAGCATAAGCCGAAATTGTTGGTTGCGGGCGCCAGTGCCTACTCGCGGGTGCTGGATTTTAAGCGGCTTCGTGAAATTGCGGAGAGAGTGGGAGCCATGTTGATGGTGGATATGGCTCATATCGCGGGATTGATTGCGGCCGGCGTTCACCCGAATCCGGTTCCCTTTGCGGACTTTGTCACCACCACCACGCATAAAACCCTACGGGGCCCCCGCAGCGGCATGGTGCTGTGTCGGGCGAAGTATGCCGCCGAACTGGATAAACAGGTTTTCCCCGGACTTCAGGGCGGACCTTTGATGCATACGATTGCGGCCAAGGCGGTCTGTTTCAAGGAAGCCATGTCGCCGGAGTTCAAGCAGTATCAGAAACAGGTGGTCAAAAATGCCGGGATCCTTTCGTCATATCTTGCGCGGCATTCCCTGCGCATCGTGTCAGGCGGGACAGATAACCACCTGATGCTGGTCGACCTGACCGCCACCGGCATAACCGGGAAGGATGCCTCGAGCGCTCTGGAAAAGGCTGGTATGATCGTGAATAAAAACGCCATTCCGTTTGATGTCCGACCGCCGGCAGTGACCTCCGGGATCCGCATAGGAACACCTGCCATCACTACCCGGGGGATGAAAGAGGCCGAGATGGAACGTTTAGGGGCTTGGATTGTTGAGGCTATTACTCATGCGGCTGATGACAATGTTCTGGCGCGAATCAAAGCCGAAGTGGTGGCTACGGCGGTAAAATTCCCTGTGCCTTAAAGGCACCGGGGAGGTAAGGCGGGGTATGATTCTGCACGACTTGAATGCCGGTGAAATGTCTGCGGTTGAGGCCATCGGTGTTTCGAAGAGGTTTACCCAGGGGGATCCCGTGCTGCGTGAAGGCGAAGCCGGAACCTCCTTCTTCCTGATTCTGGAAGGTCGGGTGGAAGTCCGGAAAGGTATTGGATTGGATAAGCACAAAAAGCTGGTTGAACTTGGCACCCTGGATGTTTTTGGCGAAGTGTGCTTCCTTGGTGTCGAATCCCGTTCGGCAAGTGTGGTGGCCTTGGAACCGACCCATGTTCTTGAGTTTTCGCGGGAAGCGTTTGAGAAATTGATAGTGTCGAAGCCGGCCATTGGCTTGAAACTTTATCGCGGCCTTGCCTGTGAGCTGGCCCGACGTCTTGCGTTTGTGGATGGGGAACTCAGGGATGCGCTGATCTGGGCCTTGGGAGATATGAAGGCCTCACTGGATCCCACGCTGATTCATACCCCCCGGAAATTATCGCTCGTTCCGGTCAAAAGCGCGGAGCCTACGGCGACCATTGTGGTCGTGTGATCGGAGTTACTTGATCAGTCGGCGTCTCATCACCAGGAGCGCCACCGGGAACAGCAGCGCGATGGTGACGAGCAAGTACCCACCGGAAATCAAAATCTGACCCCATGTAATGGTGCCCAGACATAGGTTCCGTGCCAGGGTCACCAGATGGGACAGAGGCAGGATCCAGGCGATACCCCGGGCCCAGTCGGGCAGGTTTTCCAACGGGAAGAAAGTGCCGCTGAAAAGATACATCGGCGTGATGAAGAGGAAAATGGGCAGATTGAACATTTCGATGCTCTGCACGATTCCGGTGAAGATCATTCCGATGCAGCCAAACAGCAGCCCGCCGAGGAAGGCCAGGGGAATGATCCCCAGTCCCGTGGGATAATGGACAAGGCCAAAACCGCTCAGGACAGCGGTCATGATGCTGGCCGTCATGAGTGATTTGGTGGCACCCCAGACGATTTCCCCGGCAATAATTTCATCCACGGAAAGCGGGGTGGCCATGATGGCATCATAGGTTTTCTGATAGTACATCCGCACAAACGATGAAAAGGAGTTTTCCATGAAAGCGGTGTACATGATGTTGGTGGCGATAATGGCGGGGGCCATGAACACCACATAGGTCAGGGACTGTCCTTCGTATTGGATCTCCGGAATGAGCAGGCGAAACCCAAAACCCAGTGAGACAATATAAAGGACGGGTTCAAGCAAGGGGGTGAGAAAACCGATCAACCAGGACCTCCGGGTGACCAGCCAGTCGCGGCGCCAGACGCGCAGGAGCCGCCAGGAAAGGGGTGACGCGGGTTGACTCATTCGCGCAGCTCCCGTCCGGTCAGCTTGAGAAAGACATCTTCCAGGGTTCCCATACGCAGGATGCAATTATCGTGGCAGTAGGATCGGGTGATTTCATCAAAGATCGCCTCGTTGTCTTTGCAGTAAATCAACATGCGGTGGCCCAAATCCTCGTGATCAAGTTCATGGGCGACCACGTAATCCCGTAAGGTTGAGCAGACGGGATTATTTTCAATGACCTTATTCCCCACATATTTTGAAATCAAATCACGGGGGCGGCCTTCGACCAGAATTTTGCCATGATCCACAATAATAAGACGGTCACAAAGGAGTGAGGCTTCCTCCATGTAATGGGTGGTGAGGAGGATGGTGACTCCCTGTTTTTTGAGCTGGGCCAGACGATCCCAAAGTTGATGACGGGTCTGGGGGTCCAGGCCTGTGGTTGGCTCATCCAGGATGAGAAGGTCGGGTTCATTGATCAACCCCCGGGCAAGCGCCAGACGGCGCATCATGCCGCCCGAGAGGGCTTTCACATTCATTTTTTCACGGTTTTCGAGGCCGAAGAATTCCAGTAGCCGGCTTGTTCTCTCCCGGGCCACGGTCTTTGAAATGCCGAAAAAACCGGCAAATATCTCCAGATTATCGCGGACGGAAATTTCCTCATCCAGGCTGTTATCTTGATGGCACACGCCAATACGAGTCCGTATGGAGCGCCAATGGCTGGTGATATCCTCACCGAAGACTTTGAGTGAGCCGCCACTGCGGGGGGAAAACCCGTAGATCATCCGTATGGTCGAGGTTTTTCCTGCACCATTGGGGCCCAATAGGCCGAACAGTTCTCCCTGTTGGACGGAAAACGAAATGCCATCAACAGCCGTGAAATCGCCGAAACATTTTCGGAGCTGGTCAGCCTCTATGACGGTGTTAGCCATGACGGGGAATGGTAGCAATGTCTTGGATGAGTACCAACCATCTTTTGCAGTATAATCGGCAATCCGTGCAATAAAGCGCTTTGCCGGAGGCCGTCCACAGGATATCTTGGCGGATATGGAACGACGGAGCGGATTATGGATTGCCTCTACCCCTCAGAGAATTTGGGCACAGCAAGGGCGGCCGGTTACGAGTCGGAAATCGGATGTGAACCTCCGCTTTGACGGTGGGATGTTTCAGCTTTGGGAGGGATTTGGGAGTGGAGTATCGGAGAAGGGGTGGGCGGCGTTATCTTTGGTAAAGGCGTCTGACCGGTTGCGGGTTCTCCATGCGTTATTCAATCACGAGGAGGGCTGCCGGTTCCATTACGCCCGCATTCCCGTCGGTGCCTCCGGTATGGCTCAGACCGGTTTCTCGCACCATTGCTCTCCCCATGATCTGGCGATGAAATCCTTCGATATAGCAAGGGACCATGAAACTTTGATTCCGTTCCTGCGCATTCCTCTGGAGCGGATTCGAAAATTCAAGACCGTGGCGTGCCCCTGGAGTCCACCGGAGTGGATGAAAGAAAACGCAGGGGATGGCTGTGGGCGGATCAAATGGGACCCGGTCATTTTGGAAGCCTATGCCCTCTATCTGGCCCGGTTCGTCCAGAGCTATCGGCAGGCGGGGATCGTCATTGATCATTTGCTCATCCAGAATGAGCCGGCGGATCCTTGTAGCCGGCCGGGCTGTTATTGGACGGGTGCCCAACTCCGCGACTTTATCAGAACCTATTGTGGCCCGATGATGGCCAGACGGAAACTTTCCGTAAAGTTGTGGTTGGGGGCGCTGGATTCGCCCGACTATGCCGAGTATGCCTTGACGGCATTGAGTGATCCGATGGTCATGCAGTTCATTGCCGGGGTGGCGTGCCAGCACAGGGGATGTGAGACGCTGTTAAGGATTCGAAGGGCTTTCCCCGACATCCGCATGATGCAGTCCGATAGCGGGGCGGGGGATGGTTGCAATACCTGGGGGCAGGGGCACTCCACTTTTTCGGGAATCCAGCAGGCGATCACGGCCGGTGTGGAGTTGTGCCTGTATGATAATATGGTTTCCCTTGCGGGGGGGCAGACCCTGAATGGACGGCGAATCAATTCACTGGTCACGGTGAACGACGCGGAGCAGACTTGTGTGCTCACGCCGGACTACTATGTGTTAAAACATTTTTCGTATTTCGTGGATCGGTATGCCATCCGGCTTGGCTTGACGGGGGAATGGGCGGATCGGGCCGTGGTTTTTTATAATGAGGATGACGAGAGCCGGGTGCTGGTGATCCATAATCCAGAGTTGGAATACCGGCGTGCGGTTTTGGAAGATGGGGACCGGCGTCTGGTGATGATGCTGCAACCGCAATCGTTCAACACCGTGGTATTGTGAAAAACAAAACCCCCAACCGGTAAAAGGAGGGGGTTTTGACGAAACGGCCAGGCCGCAAGCGTTTAACGCTTAGAGAACTGGAAGCGTTTTCGGGCGCCAGGTTGACCGTATTTTTTGCGTTCCTTCATACGGGAATCGCGGGTCATGCAGCCGTTGGCCTTCAGGGCTGCCCGCAGCGACGTGTCGGACAATTGCAATGCACGGGAGATGGCCTGGCGAAGCGCGCCCGCCTGACCCACGGTGCCGCCGCCAATCAGGCGGGCCGTCAAATCAAACTTGGTGAGTGTATCGGTGAGCTTCATGGGCTGCTCGATGAATTTGATTACGGCTTCGTTGCCGAAATAGGTCGTCGGGTCTTTCTTGTTAACGATCCATTTGCCGGTTCCGGGGGTGAGACACACCCGGGCGACCGATGTTTTCCTGCTGCCTGATGCGCGATATTCTGCAACTTTTTCTGCCACGTGGATACCCTCGTTACTTGATGTCGATTACTTTAGGGTTCTGAGCGGCATGAGAATGCTCAGCGCCCGCGAAAACCTTCAAACGTTTAATAATCTTCCGGCTCATATGATTCCCCGGAAGCATTCCCTCAACCGCCTTCGTGATCATGCGATCCGGATGGCGTTCGCGCATGGCGGCCACTGTGGTGGTTTTATAGCCACCCCGGAAACCGGTGTAGCGCTCATAGATTTTCTTGTCGTCCTTGGTCCCGGTGAGTTTCACTTCCTTGGCATTGATAACAATGACAAAGTCTCCGGTATCAATGTGGTTCGTAAAAGTCGCCCTGGTACGTCCACGAAGCAAATTCGCCACTTTGACGGCCATCCGTCCAAGGGGTTTTCCTGCTGCGTCAACAATATACCAATTACGCTTGATTTCGCTCTCTTTGGGTAGAGATGTCTTCATTCTTTGTCCAACCTTTCAGGCCATAAAAAGCGGGCTTGTTTACTTTATTTGAGGGGGATGTGTCAAACACTATTTCTGGCGGATCCGGGCGGATCCTCATCTCAATTTCTCATTATAATCCTTTTTACTCTCCCGGTTTGGCTTTTTTATCATCATGAGATAAGGTGAATGTCGGGTTTGCAGAGAAAGAGGAGGGTGCGGTGGATTCAATTTTGACGGTCGCAATAAGGGATTTGAAATCGTTCGCCGGTCAGACGGTGCAACTGCAGGGGTGGCTTCACGGGAAGCGGGCGGGCGGGAAAGTGGTTTTTTTGTTGGTTCGCGATGGGACCGGGCTTTGCCAGTGTGTGGTGGAGGGTGCTGTCGAGGAGGCTTTCGCCAGGGCCAATGAGCTGACGCAGGAGTCTTCGCTCAAGGTCACCGGACGGGTTCGGCTGGATGAGCGGGCCCCGGGCGGGGCAGAACTGGCGGTCTCGCTGTTGGAACTCCTGCAGATTTCCAAGGAGTACCCTATCAGCCGCAAGGCCCATGGCATTGATTTCTTAATGGATCACCGGCATCTCTGGCTCCGGTCTCCCCGGCCTTCTGCGATTTTGCGAGTGCGTCACACGGTGATCCGGGCCATCCGTGACTATTTTGACTCCAACGGATTTACGCTGGTGGACATGCCGATCCTGGTGCCGGGGGCTGGCGAAGACCGGCAATCCCTTTTCCCTGTGGATTACTTCGGCGAGAAACTGTTCCTGAGTCAGACGGGGCAACTCTATCTTGAAAGCGCCTGTATGTCGCTGGGGAAAGTCTATTGCTTTGGTCCCACCTTTCGGGCTGAAAAATCGAAGACACGGCGGCACTTGACAGAGTTCTGGATGGTAGAGCCGGAGATGGCTTTCGCCGAGGTGGAAGAGGTGATGGCGGTGGCGGAGGATATGATCTGTGCTATCGTGACGGCGGTGTTGGCCAAAAACCGGGCCGATCTGGAAGTGTTGGGTCGGGATGTCACCGTTTTGGAGAAAATCGTGAAACCGTTTCCCCGGATCACCTATACGGAGGCGGGGGAATTGTTGCGGGGCGGCGTACTGCGCCAGAAGTTAGAACAGGAACTAGAGCTGGATAGGACGCGTTTGCAGGTCCTGATGCAGGATTTGGTGGCGGCTGAGGCGGCGTTGGTGAAGTTAAAAAAAGGCTGGCAACTTGAACAACAGGAAACCCGCATCCGGGAACTCCGAGATGATATTCATGAATTGGAACAGGAGATCATGGTGCGACCGGAGCATATCCGGCTGGCCCAATCATTTACCTGGGGCGAGGATCTGGGCGGAAGTGACGAGACGATTGTGTCGCGTCAGTTTGAGCGCCCCGTGTTTGTCACCGGGTATCCGCGGATGGCCAAGGCGTTCTACATGAAGGTCTCCCCTGAGGATCCCCGCACAGTGCGGAATTTTGATCTGCTGGCCCCGCAGGGATATGGCGAGATTATTGGCGGCAGCCAGCGCGAGGAGGATCCCGGGGTGATTGAAGAGAGCATGAAAGCCAAGGGCTTGCGGCCGGAGGATTATTCCTGGTACCTGGATCTCCGCCGCTATGGCAGTGTGCCGCATGGCGGATTTGGTCTCGGGGTGGAACGGACGCTGACCTGGCTTTGCGGTCTCAAGCATGTGCGTGAGACCATCCCGTTTCCTCGTACCATGGGCCGTGTTTATCCATAAGATATGTTCATATTTTCAAAAATCCGGGCGTTCCCCCTGTCGCTTCTTGCGCATCTAGTCGTGTTGTCGCTACTTCTGATAATAATCAAATATTGGCCTGCGGCCCGAGTAAATCCGATTTCGATGGGGGTGGCCTTGGATGTCGTCCAACCGAAACCAACCCCGGTTGTTTCTGATGAGCCCCGGATTTTGGATCGGGTACTGGCAGTGATCCCGGCGGAATCCCCGGCATTACCGGTTCCCGTGGTGCCTGAAGTTCGCGCAATGATGACCCCGGAGCCGACGATTCAGACCCCTCCAGGCAGGGCGGGCGTTTTGTCCGAAGTCGTCTTGACGAAAGCAGATCCCCTTGCGGTCGTCTTGGACGAAGAGGGGCGTGCGATAAATATCGCGCCCCCCATCGAAAAAGTTGCTATGCAAGGGCCCGTAAAGAATGGCCAGCCCATTGCGCTTTCAGAGATAAAGCCTCAATATCCCTACGGCGCCAGGGTGCGAGGTGAGGCGGGCCGGGTGACGGTTCAGGTGCGTGTGAGTGATCAGGGTGTGGTCGAGTCGGCGGAGGTGCTCGCCGGTAGCGGGCATCCGGCGTTGGATGACTCTGCGATTGCCGCGACGAAGACAGCCCGCTTCAAGCCGGCGGAACAGGATGGCAAGCCCGTTCCCTCCAAAATGAATCTCCAATTTGAATTCCGGCTGGAAGACCGTTAGAGAGTGGACATGAATCAGAAAATCAGAACAGCAAATTTGACAAAACTTGTGATCGGGGATCGTCGGTGGGATGAAACGAAAATCATCCGGCCGCCCCGCCGTGCGTCGGTTGCCCGTGAAATCGATATGCATGGGCTGCGAGTCGAAGAGATGCTGGTGAAACTCGATCTGTTTTTGAATGAAGCGCTCCTGGGTGGGGCGGATGAAATCCGGGTGATTCATGGGCATGGTTCGGGCGCCCTGAAAAACGCCCTTCACAAACGCCTGAAGGAAATCGGATTCCGTCATTTTCGTTTGGGTGAACCCGGGCAGACGCCCGGGGGCGATGGAGTCACAATTATTGCATTGAGGACCTGATCTTTGGTCTATGGGGTTTTCCTGGATTTTGCTTACCGTTGCCAAGTGGATGCGGAATCGGTACAGTGGATGAACTTTTTCCGGATTGGGAGGATATGAATATGGCTTCAAAATGGAATTGGGCGGAACAACGGGCTCGCAAGGCGTTTGTGGCGCTTCAAGATGGATCGATTTTGCGGGGGTATTCTGTAGGGGCCCCGGTGGATGCGTATGGTGAGGTGGTATTCAATACCGGGATGGCGGGGTATCAGGAAATTCTTAGCGATCCCTCCTACAGCGGTCAGTTTGTGACCATGACGTATCCCGAGATCGGCAGTACCGGCATGAATCAGGCCGATATGGAAAGTCGCCAACTGTTTGCCAGTGGGTTCATTATTCATGACATGAACATCCCGAGTAACTGGCGGGCGGAGGGATCGGTCTCAGAGTATCTTGTGAAGTGGTCTATCCCTGCGATTGCCGGTATTGATACCCGTGCGCTGACGTCCCGTCTTCGGGTGGAGGGAACGCAGCGCGGCTTTATGAGCGTATCGGGGAAGGTCAATGAATCTGAGGCGGTGCGCAACGCCAAGGCCTGGAGCGGGTTGGACGGACAGGACTATGCGGCCAAGGTTTCCTGTAAAAAGACCTATAAATGGGATGCGGATGAGTCGCTGACACGGAGTTGGGGAATTGCGAGCGAACTGCCGAAAGCCGACCTGAAGATTGTGGCCTACGATTTTGGAATCAAATGGAATATTCTGCGGAGTCTGCGGCGGAATGGGATGGATGTGACGGTGGTGCCGGCCCAGACGCCGGCGTCCGAGGTTGTGAAGATGAAACCCGACGGAGTCTTTCTTTCTAACGGCCCGGCGGACCCTGCGGCCGTCACCTATGCCATCGAAGCGGCGCGAGAGCTTCTGGGGAAAATCCCCTTAATGGGTATTTGTCTGGGTCATCAAATTTTAGGATTGGCGTGTGGGGGAAAGACCTATCGTCTAAAATTTGGGCATCACGGGTGCAATCATCCCGTGAAAAATCTGCGGACAGGCGCGGTGGAGATTACTTCTCAAAACCATAATTTTGCAGTGGATCCGGCTTCGTTGGATATGTCCCAGCTGGAGGTTACGCATCTCAATCTCAACGATCAGACGGTGGAGGGGTTATCGCACAAGAAGGAGCCGATGTTCTGTGTGCAGTATCATCCGGAATCCTCGCCGGGTCCCCATGATCCTTATTATTTATTTACCCAGTTCCGTGAACTCATTCGAAAGGCTTGAACGTTATGCAGGGTCACAATTGGATTGCCATTCTTGATTTCGGATCCCAGTACAGCCAGTTGATTGCGCGACGGGTTCGTGAACAGCGGGTCTATTCCGAGCTGTTGAAGTTCAATATCACCGCGGCGGAACTGGCGGCCCGCAAGCCGGCGGGAATCATTTTATCGGGTGGCCCGGCCAGCGTTCTGGACAAAGGGTCGCCTCTATGTGATCCGGCCATCTATAACCTTGGCGTGCCGGTGCTGGGGATTTGTTATGGCCAGCAGATGACCGCCAAACTGATGGATGGGGTTGTAAAGCCCGGCCATGCGCGTGAATACGGCAGCGCCAGAATATCGGTGGTGGATTCCACTTCCTTGTTCCGTGATCTGCCCCCGACGCTGGATGTGTGGATGAGTCATGGGGATCAGGTTGAGAAAATGCCGGCGGGGTTTTCCGTGTTGGCCAAAACGGATACCTGTCCGGTGGCGGCCATGGGAAATGTGGCGCGGCGGATCTATGGGCTCCAGTTTCATCCCGAGGTGGTGCATACGCCGCAAGGGGCGACGATTCTCAGCCGGTTCCTTTTTGACATCTGCAAATGCCGCCCTGACTGGGAAATGGCTCAGTTCATCAAGGAGAGTGTGGTGGCGATTCGCGAGAAGGTGGGAAAGGGCCATGTACTGTGCGGGTTGAGTGGCGGAGTGGATTCCTCTGTCGTTGCCGCGTTGTTGCATCGGGCCATTGGCGAACAGCTTCACTGTGTGTTTGTTGATAACGGATTGGTGCGGGCGGGGGAAGCCAAACAAGTGGAGGAGCTTTTTGGCAGGGCCTTTGGCATTGATCTGCATGTGGCGCATGCCCAGAAATTGTTCCTGAATGGACTGAAAGGCGTCACGGATCCCGAACAGAAACGGAAGATTATCGGAAAGACCTTTATTGATGTGTTTTCGGCGGAAGCCCGGAAATTCGGTGAAGCTGAATTCCTGGCGCAAGGGACATTGTATCCGGATGTCATTGAGAGTGCTTCTCCATTGGGCGGGCCTTCGGTGACGATTAAGAGCCATCATAATGTGGGGGGGCTCCCGGACGATTTGAAGTTCAAGCTGATTGAGCCGGTTCGGGAACTGTTTAAAGATGAGGTGCGACTGTTGGGGCGTGAGTTGGGGCTACCGGGGTATGTGGTGGATCGCCAACCGTTCCCGGGGCCGGGATTGGCGGTCCGGATTCTGGGAGAGGTGACCGAGGAGCGCGTAATATTGCTCCAGAAGGCGGATCTCCGCGTGCAGGAAGAAATGCAAAAAGATCCGATGTATGCCAAAATCTGGCAGTCCTTTGCCGTCTTGTTGCCCATTCAGACCGTCGGCGTCATGGGGGATAGCCGGACCTATGAAAATGTGGCGGCCTTGCGTATTGTGGAGAGTCAGGATGGGATGACGGCTGATTGGTCGCGGGTCTCTTATGATACCCTGGCTCGCATATCCACCCGGATCATCAATGAGGTTTCGGGGATCAATCGTGTGGTCTACGATATCAGTTCAAAACCGCCTGCGACGATTGAATGGGAGTGAGCAGAGGGACTATGAAGCAGATCGTCAGTCTAATCTTGTTGTTGTGCCTGGGGATTGAGGCTCGGGCCGATACGATGACTTTGAATAGCGGGCAGGTGGTAAAAGGCCGGTTTATTGGATTTGCCGAGCGAAAATTCGACTTCAAAACGGAGGAAGGGGGGACGGTATCGGAGTATCCTGTGAATGTGAAATCCATTGTCCCTGCGGCGCCGCTGATTGTCTCGGTGGAGTTGACTCGGACGAATTACGTGAATGTGGAATTCCGCTCTTTCGATGAGTTTACCCTTCATTTTGCGAAAGACGCGGTCGTTTTGGATGAGCGGGTTATCCTTCTGAAGACGCTTACGGTCAACCGTGCCCATGGGCGTGGCAAGCCCGGATCTGCAGATAAAAATCCACCCGAACGGGAGAAGATGGAAGAGGATCCCGCGCCCCCCCCTCCGCGGGAATGGCAGCGGTCCGGAAAGTGGCGCGAGATGGATCCGAAAAGCAATACGATTATCAGTAAGGGTGAAGATGTGGATATCAAGGACTACTTGAAGAAAGGATCCGTCAATATTGTTCATTTTCATTATCCGAAGGCCTTGGCAAGCGTCCGGGAGGGGAATTACATCGAGGCGTTGGCGGCGAAGAGTTCGAACCGGCTTTTGATCCTCAAAGTGGTCGTGCCGGATTTTCAGCAGCCGATTTGCGAATCGTTGGGGATCAAATCCCTGCCCCAATTCTGGTTTTATGACGCCCAGGGCCGGCTGGTAAAAAAACTTGTTGACCGTTTTACTGAGGGGGATATTGATGATGCCTTAAAGTTGGCCCGGCGTGGTGCGAACTGACGCCGGCGTGGCGATGGGGGTGATTATTTAGGAAAGAAGTTGTCAGGGGCCGATCAGGCGTGAGAGAATGATTGTGTAAGAGGGTTTGGGGGGCGATCGGGAAATGTTGGAATGTGAGGGACACCATGGCGCGTCAAAGTGTAGATTGGGAAAATATGTTTCGCGCACTTGAGGCCTATTGCAAGGCGCATGGAGACTGTCAAGTTCCAGCAAATTGGGCAAAGAATGTGCAACTGGGAAGATGGGTTGCGATGCAGCGCTATCGCCACAAAATTGGAGAACTCCCCAAGTCCTATGCTTTGCGGTTGACTCAAATAGGTTTTGTCTGGTCCCCCGCCGATAAAGTCTGGAACGACATGTATCAGCGGTTGGTGAAGTACAAAAAGAAGCATGGGCATTGCGATGTTCCCTCGTCGTGTCCGGCGGAGCCGGATCTGGCCAACTGGGTGGCCAATCAGCGGCATCGCAAGAAAATGGGGTCTTTGGCGGTGGAGCGGGTCAAGCGGTTGGATGAAATCGGTTTTGTCTGGTCGGTTTACGGGAAGCAGCAGAGCGAGAAGGTGGCGGAAGTAAAACGTAAGATGGTTCCTGCTAAAGAGGAATCCGCCGCGCCCGTGCAGGAAGAACGTCTTTACCAGATTAGCGGGGCGTATATCCAGTATAACGGGAGCGGGGTACTGCCTCCCAAGCTCGCGAAATATATTCAACTCCATAATGGGGAGTTTCCCTCGTGTATTATTCTGCCCTGTACCCCATTGACTTTCCGGCTTGGGGGAAGTGATTCCGCAGGCATTCCTGCGCTTAAGGTCAAGTGGTCGGGCAAAGGAGCACTTCCGGAGGATGTTCTCGATTACTTGAACGAGAATGGGGCGTTGCCACCGCACGGGCCTTGAATGCCGATGTTGGTTTTGTGAAGCAGGGGATGCGGTGAAAGATCCAAAATAGGAGGTAAATGATGAGTACTCCAGCACTGTATTTCTTTCGTATACTGAGTGTGATGATCATAATGCCGTTGGCTTTTATTGTGATTTACCCTGTGGTATACATGGTTCTACCCGAGATGACGGCTCGATTGGCCGATCCTCCTCGGGATTTGGCTGTTTTTCTGATCTTTGATGCGGTCAGTGTCCCGCTGTTTGGAATATGGATATATTACCGGATGCGTCACAATGTATCTGAAAAGGGGATCAAAGAAAATCGTGACACACGGGACGTTCTTTAATGCCATTTCATGAGTACCGTTTCACATAGTTCCAGGATTTCTGAAATTTTGCTCCGTCGGGGGAGTATGTCGGCCGATGCGTTGAAGCAGGCTCAGGATCAAGCCCAATCTTTGTCCGTTCGGCTTGAGAAATATCTACTGGATAACTCGTTGATTTCTTCGACGGAGGCAACCCTTTGTCTGGCTGAGTATCTTCGAATGGCGCCGATTACACTGGCGCGCTTTACGCCTAATCAAGACCTTCTTGCGACCATACCAGCCGATATCCTGCGAAAACATCAGGCGCTCCCGATGATGAAAGTCGGGGGCCTGCTCATGGTGGCGCTGGGGGACCCCTTTGATGTGATGGCGGTGGATGAACTCCACGTCATCTCAGGGCTTCAGATCATGCCCCTGGTGGCGGGGGAAAAAGATATCCAGGATGCGATTGCCCGGGCACTGACGCCGGCTGAGTCCAGTAATCTGGATCTGGAAGACATCATGCGGGATTCTGACGCCGAGATTGAAGTTGGCAAGGATGATAAGCAGGAACTCAGCCTTGAGGAAATAATGGAAAGCGCCGAAGGGGCGCCTGTGATTCGCATGGTGAACATGATTTTGGTTGAAGCCCTGAGGACGAAAGCGAGCGATATCCATATCGAACCGCAGGAAAAGACGTTGCGGCTGAGATATCGAATTGATGGCTCCTTGACCGAACGCCCGAGCCCCCCGAAGAGTTATCAACCGGCGATCATTTCCCGAATCAAGATTATGTCGGATATGGATATTGCGGAACGGCGTATCCCCCAGGATGGTCGTTTCCGGATCAAGGCGTTGGGGAAGGAAGTCGATATCCGAGTGAGTGCCCTTCCCGCCATTCATGGCGAAAAGATCGTGATGCGCGTACTCGACAAGAGTGCCCTTTTTCCCAGTCTAAGCGGTTTGGGCCTTGACGAACATGCTGCCGCCGCATTTGCCTATGCGATCACCCAGCCTCACGGGATTATTCTTGTGACGGGGCCCACCGGAAGCGGGAAGACGACCACCCTGTATTCCTGTCTGCAGGAATTAAACAAAGTGGACGTGAATATCGTCACTTGTGAAGATCCTGTGGAGTATCAGTTAGCCGGTGTTAATCAGGTGCAGATCAATGCGGTTGGATTGAATTTTGCCGCCGCGCTGAAGTCCATCCTCCGACAAGATCCCGATATTGTGCTGGTCGGGGAAATACGTGATGGAGAAACTGCTGAAATTGCAGTCAAGGCGGCACTTACCGGCCATTTGGTGCTCAGTACGTTGCATACCAATGATGCCGCAGGCGCCATTACCCGCTTGATTGACATGGGGATTCCTCCCTTTTTGATGGCCTCGTCCATGATCTTGTCGCAAGCCCAGCGGTTGTATCGAAAACTCTGCACCGCCTGCCGCACGCAAGTGGCGCTTCCCCTGGATGTCCTGAAGGCGAACCGGATTGATCCAGAGTTTTTCAAGGATGTCAAAAGCCCCGGGGGGGAGGGCTATATTCCAATCTACAAGGCGGTGGGATGCCCGAAATGCAACGGGACGGGGTACAAGGGCCGGGGTGCCATCATGGAGGTGCTGCCGGTTACCGAGCGCATCAAGGAATTAATAATGAAGGGGGCGACCAGTGGGGAGATTCGTGATGCGGCGCAGGCGGAGGGAATGATGACGTTGAAGTATGTTGGACTGAAAAAGGTCAAGGAAGGGGTGACCTCACTTGAGGACGCCATGGAGCTTACAGGCGGTGAATAAGGTCCGGAAGGAGATGATGGGATGAGTCCTCTGTTGCGCTCAGGTGGTGGGGTTGCGAAACCCGCACCGACGGGCTCTGGGCCAAACAAGACAGTGCCCCAGAAACCATCCCCGGCCGATAGTGGCAGCAAGAAACCTGTGGCGGCCCAGATTACCCGTACTGCCCGAAAAGGGGTGGGGAAAGTCCGGGGCGCCAACAAAATCATCCAGAAGGATATCGCGCCTTTTTCCCGGCAAATGGCGGCCATGTTGTCGGCAGGGATGCCGATTGTGGCCGCACTTGAAACTCTGGAAGAGCAGGCGAACAACCCAAATTTCAAAATCGTCATCGGATCGCTAAAAAGGAGTATTGAGGGCGGGGCGTCCTTCTCCGAAAGTCTGGTCCAAATTCCCGATGTCTTTGACGTGCTCTATGTGAATATGGTCAGGGCTGGAGAGCAGAGCGGGCAGTTTGCGGAAACGATGCGGCGCATTGGGGACTTGCTCGAGGCCTCGGCGCGGTTAAGGCGCAAGGTGAAGTCCGCGATGACCTATCCGGTGGTTGTGCTTTCCCTCTCTTTGGTTATTGCCACGGGTATGATTATTTTCATCGTGCCGGTTTTCGCCGGTATGTTCAACGATTTCGGCGGGAAATTGCCGGGGCCCACCCAGTTTCTTGTTGATTTAAGCGCGGGTGCTAAAAAATATGCCATTGTAATCATTCCGGGAATCATTCTGGCCGTCTGGAGCTTTAAGAAATGGAAAAAAACAGCGGTCGGGGCTTGGACGCTGGACCGATTTGCTCTCAAGGCGCCTGTCTTTGGTGTGCTCATCCAAAAGGTCGCGGTGGCCCGGTTTTCGCGAACGTTGAGTCAGTTGGTGCAAAGCGGAGTTCCTATATTGAACGCGCTGGAAATCGTTGCCAAGGCGGCCGGTAATCTGGTGATCGAGGATGCCATCATGTCGGCCCGAAAGTCAGTTGAACACGGGGATACGCTTTCGTCCGGTTTGGAGGGGAAAGACTGCATTCCGAAGGTCGTGGTCCGCATGCTTTCCGCCGGTGAAAAGACCGGTAAAGTTGACGAAATGCTGGAGAGTGTGGCAGATACCTTTGATGATGAGGTGGAAGCCATGTTAGCTTCCCTAACCTCTCTTTTAGAGCCTTTGCTGATGGTTTTCCTCGGGGTGATTATCGGCGGTATTGTGGTGTGTATGTTCCTTCCGATCTTCAAGATGACCGAGGTGATCAAGTAGTGCGGGGGTGATAGTGTGCCTGGAAGAAGGTGTGTGACTATGAACATAGAGACGGATTCAAGTGACGATTACAATCTGGCGGGCGTCCGCGTGCTCGTGGTGGATGATGATGAAGCCATCCGCCTCCTTTCTCACCGGGTGCTTGTGTCCCGCAATGCCGCCGTCGAGGTGGCGGAAAACGGACGCTCGGCGCTTCAGATCTTGCTGCGCCAGGATTTTGACCTGGTACTGGTCGATCTCCGGATGCAGGAGATGGATGGAATTACTTTCATTGAGGAGGCCCGTAATATCTGGCCCTGGCTCGGATTTGTAATCATGACCGGGTATATGGATGATCTGTCCAGTGGCCTTTCTGCAAAACTGGGAGTGACGCGCATTCTTGCCAAGCCGGTTCGGCCAGGGCAGCTTTGCCAGGTATTGTGGGAAGAGTATAACGAGCGCAAGCTGGGCATGGGGAGAGCCGGGCCGGGAATGGAGCAGCATCAGCGGCAATTGCGGATGTTGGGACACCTGGGCGAAACAGCGCTGGCCTCGGGCACGTTCGTGGAGGCATTGCAGGACTTGAGCGAAGGGCTTGGCGAATTACTGAGTTGTGATGTCGCCGGACTATTAGGGTTTTCTGAAGGTCAGAATGTAGTGGTCTTGAATGCCCAGAATGCCGTGGCGGAATCGTTCCTGACCCGCTGTCACCAGGAAATGGTGGCGCGATATGAGGCGTTGAGCGGGCGAAAAACCGGCCATGTTGAATGGCGTGTGCAAATAGAAGGAGTTCCCAGCTCCCCTGATGGAGCGACAACACCGGGAAAGCTCCTGACAATCCCTCTATTGGTGAACAATGAGGTGCAAGGCATCTTGATGTTAGGTGCGGCCGAAGTCGAAAAGATGGCGGCAATAGATATTTCCTTTGTTTATCACATCGCGAATGTCCTTTCTTCCATTCTGGCCGCGGTCACCCGTATCCGTCAGTTGGCGGCGCATGATTCGTTGACGGGGCTGTTCAATCGTGAATATTTCGAAGAGCAGGCGGAGCGGGCCTGGCAGTTGGCCCGGCGGTATGGGTATCACATGGCGGTGGCCATTATGGATGTGGATTACTTCAAGGCCATCAATGATACCCATGGTCATCTGGTCGGCGATCAAGTGCTGCGGGAATTTGCAGATATCATCAAGAAGGCGGCCCGAAGTTCGGACGTTGCGGCGCGCTATGGGGGGGATGAATTCGTGGTGATGCTGCCGCAAGCCGATTTGGCGGCGGGAATGGCGCTGGTGAATCGTATCCGCAACTCGGTGGAGAGCCACGTGTTTTGCGCCAAAACTCTGCGGATAAAAGCCACTACCTCGATCGGATTGGCCACCAGCATGGGGGTCGAGCCTACCGCCATGGTCTCCAGCATTTTGAGTCTAGCGGATGCGGGCTTGTATATTGCGAAACGGGAAGGCCGCAACCGGGTCCGGTTGTGGACAGGCCATCAGGAGGATGAAAAGAAAGCGAATTTGTTGGCCGATACTTCTGTTCGCCTGTCTGAAATGTCTACTCCCAGGACACATCCCTGCGTTTTGATTGTGGACGATGATCCGCTGATCCTGGCGACTTTGAAATCAATTTTGTGCGGGGGTGGCTTTTATGTTGAAACCGCTCTTTCGCCTCGTGATGCACTGAGTAAAACGAAGGAAAATACCGGGGTGTACGATGTTGCGGTGATTGACTTGAATATGCCCGAGGTTAGTGGGTTGGAACTCCTGCGGGAACTTCGTCATGCGGATAGTTTTATCATGCCTGTGGTTATGACCGGCTTTGCAACCAAGGAAAACGCCGTGCAATCCCTGCGGGAAGGGGCTTTCGAATTTATTGAAAAGCCGGTTATGCCGGAGCAACTCCTGGCCGTCATTGAAAAAGCGTTGGAACATCGCCGGTTGAAATTAGAAAATGAACGCTACCGACTCCACCTTGAAGAGATGGTCCGGCAGAAAAGTGCGGATCTGATCAAAACCATGGAAGAGCTAAAACAAGCCCATGACTTTACTTTGCAGGCCATGGCCCGCATGTTGGATGAACGTGAGCATACCACCGGCTTGCACAGTACCCGGGTCCGTGCGCTCAGTCTGGTGATGGGCAAGGCCATGGGCCTGCCGCGCAAAGAGCTGGATGTGTTGGCCCAGGGCGCCTTGCTGCATGATATCGGTAAGGTGGCCATTCCAGACCGTATTCTGCTGAAGCCGGGGCCCTTGAATGATGAAGAGCTTAAAATTATGAAAACGCACGCGGAAATCGGCTATAATATTCTGCGGTCAAGTAGCCACATGCAGGACATTGCGGACTTGGTCTATTCTCATCAGGAGCGGTATGACGGAACCGGCTATCCCCGGGGATTGAAGGGGGATGAGATTTGTCTGGGCGCTCGAATTTTTGCAATTATTGATGCCTATGACGCGATGCGCTCGAATCGCCCGTATCGAAAATCCATGCCTGCGGAGGTGGCTCGAGATGAGATTGTGCGCTGCAATGGCACTCATTTTGACCCGGCGGTGGTGGACGCCTTTTTGCGACATCAGAATGCGCTTGAAACGATTGGGCAGTGGGATTCACCGCAAGTTTGAGGTCGGGCGGCAGGGGATGGCGGTTGGTCTTTGCCATATTGAATATTAAGTTCCCGGATTTTGTATCCCAAAATTCGGCGGGTTGTGCCAAGTAATTTCGCGGCCTTGGTTTGTACTCCTTTGGTCTGTTGCAGCGCATGGATGATCATTTCCCGCTCACAGGCCGCGACGGTGTCTTGAAGGGGCGCGACGAGGCTTTTCACGGGTTGGGGAGCCGCAGGTTTCCTGTAAATCGATTCAGGGAGATGTTCTGGCCGGATTTGGCTTTCCATGCCGTTCAGAACAAGGGTGCGTTCAACGATGTTCCGCAATTCCCGGATATTGCCTGGCCAGGCATATCGGCTCATCAGATCCAAAGCCTCGGGTGAAAATTCCTTAACATTGAAACTCATGCTCTGTTTGAACGTCCGGAGAAAATGCCGGGTCAGGAGGGAGATGTCTCCTACCCGTTCCCGCAAGGGGGGGAGGGTGATCGGCACCACGTTCAATCGATAAAAAAGATCCTCCCGGAATCGGTGTTGGCGAACTTCTTCCTCCAGAAACCGCGAGGTGGCGGTGATGATACGGGCATGGGTCCGTATAACCTGGGTGCCGCCCAATCGCATGTATTCCCGTTCCTGAAGCACCCGGAGCAATTTGACCTGAATCATCAGCGACATTTCGCCTACCTCATCAAAGAAGAGTGTTCCTGAACCTGCCAGATCAAAACGGCCGAGTTTGCGGGAATCCGCACCGGTGAAAGCCCCTTTTTCATGGCCAAACAATTCGCTTTCCATCAAGGTCTCCGGCAGGGCTGAACAATGGATGGGAATGAATGGCTCCTCTGAGCGTGGGCTAAGTTTGTGAAGGCGGCGGGCGATCAATTCTTTGCCGGTGCCGCTTTCTCCCTGAATCAGGATCGTGGCATCGCTTAGGGCTGCTTGTTCAACGTCCTTTAACGTTTTCAGTAAGGCGGGGGATTGTCCGACGAGTCCCCCCTCGGGAAAGCCCTGTCCGACTTCATTTTGCAAAATTTCGACCTGACGACGCAAGTTCGAGGTCTCAAGCACGCGGGCAACAATACGTCGGATTTCAGCGACATCGAAGGGTTTCATTACAAAATCACAGGCACCGGCTTTGATGGCATCCACCACCGGGCGCACGGATGGTGAGGCACTGACCATGATGCAGGGGAGTTCCGGGTAAAGATCGTTCAGCTCTTTCAGGAGCGTCACGCCGTCTTTTTCAGGCATCATGACGTCCAGGAGAACAATGTCGACAGGGGTCTCGCTGAGTTGGCGCAACGCTTGGGCGGCATTTTCCACAAGACGGGTCTGGTATGAAGTTGAAAAGATCTGGCGCAAGGATTCCCGGCTACCCCGGTCGTCGTCAACAATGAGCATGGATTTCATGGTGTAGCCTCTTTTACTGGGGGGGCGATAGGTAACCGAATGGTGACGAGAACCCCAAAGGAATTGGAGTGGACGGTAAGGATCCCGCGATGATCAAGAATGGTGCGTCGGGCGATAGGCAACCCAAGTCCCAATCCGCGGGCCTTGGTTGTAGCGAAAGGGGAGAAAACTTTATCAGACAAGTGGGGGGGGATTCCTCGTCCGTTATCCTTTATCGTGATGATGACTTCTGACTTGGAAGCGGAATCCAGGGACAGGGTGATGGCAATCTCTCCCTGTTGGGCTGCCACCAAGGCCTCGACTGAATTTTGTAAAATCTGGGAGAAGGCTTCTCTAAGGGCGCGTTCATCACCCAACACCATGGGGAGATTTTCCGTGAGGGACCATGAAACCCGAATATTTTGGGCGGGGGTTGGACAAACTTTGGTCAAACCAGATTCCAGGCAATGCTGCAGGTTGAGAGGGGTGAATCGAAGTGGCGGTGGATTCGCAAAGGAGTGAATTTGATCGACAATCCCATTTAAGCGTTCGATCTCGGAGGATACAAGATCCCGGAACTCATGCTGGAAATCCTTGTCCTCATATCGTTCCGGCAGCAATTGCGCAAAGGTTTTGATGGCGACAAGGGGATTGCGAACCTCGTGCGACAGACTGGCCGCAAGTTCAGTCCAAAAGGTGGCGCGTTCCAGACGGTCCTGCTGATCCTTGATTGCATTTTGGTCTGTTGTGTCCTGAACTACGGCCACTGCACCAAGGCAATGAGTTTGGTTGGTCAGGCGTTGTGTGCAGGTGACCAGATTGCGGGAGTTGTCCCCCTGTACCCATTCACCAGTCTGGGGGGTTCCATCCGTCCCGAGTGTTTTGCGCAGCAGATCGGCCAAGCGGCTGTCCAATCCTTCGATCGGGCGTCCGATGGCTGTTTTAGCACTGACACCAAACAGGGATTGGGCGGACTCGTTGTACCATCTTACGATTCCTGAGTCGTCGACGGCAATGATTCCGCTGGGCATGGAATGGAGCAGCGTTTCAGCCAGAGCCTTTTGGATGGTGGCTTCTTCGTAGAGCAGCGCATTCTCCAGCGTGGTGGAGACACATTCGGTCAGGCTGACCAGGTGATCCATGTGATGCTTCTCAAAAGGATGCCCTGAGGAAAGAGCCCCGACAAATATCCAGCCCAGAAGCCTTTGGTGAGACTGTAGTGGGATCATTACCTCGGCGCCAATTTGATCCATGGTGTCTTGCAACATCCGACGGGCCGAGACCTCCTTGATCAGGTCGAGGTGGGCTCGGGAGACCGCATGGGTATGGACAGTCATCCAGTTGACGTAAGGATGGGTTTCTCCGAATTCAAGCGACCCTGAGCCTTCGAAGCAGCGCAGGCTGGCGCGGAGCCGGTAGGAGGCAATATCCCGGGTTCTGCAGAATATTCCAATGCGGGAAACCCGGAGGGCATCAGCGACTTCATCGACAAGCCGCTGTAAAAGGCTTTCCACGTTGGTGAAATGGCGCATGGCGGCGGAAAAATCCCGGATGTCCAGAGTGGTGTCAGGCTCTGTCTGGGGGCGGTTCTGGAAGGTTTCGGTCAGAACATTGAGGCGCAAGGTCTCCTGGCGAAGCAGCCGGTTTTCAGAGGACAGTTCCAAATGCCGGAAAGCGCGCTGGATCAGACAGGTTAATCGTTGCCGATCCATGACCGGGTCCGCTTCGGCTGCGTAGATAGCCCCCTGAAGGGCTTGTAACATGGGGTCGGAACCCGGTATTCCGAAGGCGATGACAAGCGTGTTTGGATAATGCCGGTTGACCAGGGCCAGCAAGTCAACGGCGTCATGGGTAAGTAAATCAAGCAGCAGGATGCGGTCCTGTTGTCGCTCAAGCTCTTTTTGGACAAGGACGGGAGACTCAAGATGGCGAACGAGCGCGCGAGATCCCAGGAACGCCCCCATTCGGGCAGCCCATTCCGAATTGGCGCTGTATAGCAGGCAGGTAGCGGTGGCGGAGGAGTTCATACTGATTTTTCCTCCGTGAGCAGGGGGATGGCGATGGTGAAACAGGTCCCTTGTCCCCATGCGCTTTTCACGTCGATCAGCCCCCCGTGCTCGTAGATAATGCCGTGGGCCACCGACAAGCCTAATCCCGTGCCCTGGTCTTTGGTTGTAAAAAATGGATCAAAGATGTGGGCGATATCCTCCGGGGGAATCCCAGTGCCGGTATCCTGAATACTGAGCAGGATCATCGGTCGATCTGGATGGCCATTCCACCAGGCATTGTGAGGGTGTTCCAGCGCAGGCAGGGTCGTGGTGACGGTAAGCGTTCCTTTTTCCTTCATGGACTCTATGGCATTAAGGAAGAAGTTGATCAAGGCCTGACTGAGTTGGTCGCCATCCGCATTGATGCGATCCCGGGCCACCGCAAAGGAGGTGGAGAGGAGAATGTTTTTGGATCGCATCTGCTGGTGTAATAATTTGAGAGCGCTTTGTAACAGTTCGTGAAGCGAAATGGGTGCAAGGATTGGCTTGGACGGGCGGGAGAACCGGAGAAGCTGATTGACGATCGAGTCGATGCGCTTGACCTCGCCTCCGACTAGTGAGGAGAAGGTCTCGCGGAAATCGGCGTCGTCATAGCGTTCGGGTAACAGTTGTGTGAAGGTTTTGATCGAGACAAGCGGGTTCTTGATTTCATGCGCCATGCCGGCGGCGAGGGTGCCCAGACTGGCAAGACGATCCGTACGCCGGACCTGCAGTTCGAGTTGCTTTATGGTGGTGAGGTCGTTGATGACCAGGAATGCCCCCAGTCTTTTTCCGGCGTGGCCATAGATCACTGAACTGCTGATCCGGAGCGGAATACCGTCACTACCAACTGGGTTTGGGAGAGCATAATCCTGGTTCACGATTTCGATTCCCTCCTCGAGCGTGCTATTCAAGATTTGATTTAGGGGAGGCGGCAACACCGAAAAGGACTGCCCCAGTACGGCCTGGGAGGCAAGATGGGTAATCCGCTGGGCTTCGCGATTGAATACGGTCAACAATCTGTCGGAACTCACGGCGATCACCCCGCTGAAAAGACTGTCCACAAGAATCTCGTTGTAAATTTTGCTATCCTGTAACTGAGTATAGAGCCGGACTGAACTGATGGCTGTCGCAAGCTGGTTGCAGAGAAGTTGGAGAATTTGTTGCTCAGGAGCTCCGTAAATACTCCCGGTTAAACGCGGGTTTAAGAGAATGATGCCCTCAACTCCTTCCTGTGCAAAAAGACCGACGGCGGCGGCAAACCCTTTTTGATCAATGGTTTGACACGCTGTGGCCATGGTTTTCTCAAGACGCAAGCGACGGAGAATATCCGGCACAATAGGTTCTCCGGATGCCGCCAGGGCAAGGGGAAGGGGATTGTTTATTGAAATGATGAGGCCGCTGTCGGTTGGTTCCGGATAGCGTTGTACATAACGGTCAGCCTGTTTGATCAGGATGACCATGGCATCGGTTCCAAAGGTTCTTTTAACGAGTTCGGAAAAATCCAGAAGCAGGCGATCCTGAGACCGGATGGATCGGAAGAGGGAATCTGCGGATTGTGCAATCTGATTCACATCCGGAATCGCATAATTAATGAACAGGTGGTCGGTCAGGCGTTTCATCAGTCCCTGGGTGGGGGTCAGGGAAAACGCCACGGCCAGCGAAGCCACAAAATGAGAGGGAAAAGCGGACGGCAGGCCGAGGGCGGAAAGCGCTTCCCTGATCAGAAACCATATGCCTGCATAAAGGAACGAAAGCCCAATGATCAAGAGTCCATAAGCGGTCAGTCGCCGCAATAATGATGCCACATCCATGATGCGTCGCGTGGCTATGCCATAACCGATGGAGGCGTAGAGACAGATCACGGACAAGGGCGTCAACATGGCGAATCGTGACGTTCCCGTGATCAAAGGGAGAATCAGCGTGATAATAATTCCTACTGAAAGACCTGAGGCGCAACCTAAAATGACTAATTGGAGTTCGGTTTTTCGCGCGCCCGTTGCGCCCTTCACGTCTTTGTAATAGCGAGAAAGCAGAAGGCCAAGGCCGATCAGATGATATGTGACGTAGAGTAAAAAGAAAGGGGTGTAAACCGGTTCCATGACGGCTTGTCCCGCAGGACGGATGGCGTCGCTGACGAAGATCGGGGTCAATGCGAGGGTCGAGATAATGAGGCACACCATTATCCAGTAAGGGGAACTGAAGAAAATGGCGTGCCATGAAAGCTGTGGACGAGAAATAGAGACTCTTAACCAGTCAAATGACAGGGGGATAAAGGCTGCGATCATCATGCATTGGCGAACATAATGAGCGACGGTGGTGTTGATGGAAGAGGCGAATCCGATGGCTTGACAGGTCATCCAACACGTTAACAGCACCGCCAGGAGAAAGAAAAACTGGTTGGTATGGCGTTTGGGATTGGTCAAGAATACGACCGTCCCAAGAATAAATCCCACCCCGATCGCCGTGCCATGGAGAAGAAAGGGATAGGTCATGATGAGCCAATCCTTTCCACGACAAGGCAACTATTGCCCCCGCCCAGTCCATGCGAGTTGATTAAAATGCAACGGGGAGAATAATGTCTGGCGGTTGATGGCACATAATCAAGATCACAATCGGGGTCCGGTTTATCGAGATTTGCAGTGGGCGGGATCCGGTTATGGCGGAGCATTAATGCGCAGGCGATAACCTGCAGGGGGCCGGCTGCCGCCAATGGGTTTCCAATGACTCCCTTGATGGAGGTGACGGGGATCTGGTATGCCCGTGGACCAAAAACCTGTTTGATTACATGGGTTTCGATCCGGTCAAGGAAACGATCACTGGAACCGTGGGCGCAGATATAATCAACATCTTCAGCCCGATGTCGGGCATTGGCCAGAGCGGTCATCATGGTTGCGGCCAGGCCGGATTCGGGCTGTTCCGGGTGAAGATCGTGGAGAGAGGCGCTCCCTGTGATTTCAAGATACGGGACTGCCCCACGGGCGCGGGCATGATCCAGGGATTCGAGGACTAGTATACCAGACCCTTCAGAGACAACGCCCGTGCTTCGATCCGCAGAGAATGGGCAGCTTGCTTTCGCCGGATCACTGTGGTGGGAGATCAGCCCTCCTTGGGCGAGACAGGCAAGTGTCAAGGCGTTTATCGGGGCGTCGGTTCCTCCGCAGAGCGCAACTTCAGCTCTTCCTTGACGGATGATGTCGGTTGCGGTGGCAATGGCATCCATGCCGGCCGCACAAGCAGAAGAAACGGTGGAAGAACTGGTGAGTAGGGGAATATGTCGTGCGATGGTGCTGGCGGCCTGATGAGGTTGGCAGCCATGGACAATGTGTGAGGGAACCCGTGTAGGGCCCCTGGCCGCCATTCGAGCCATGCCTTGTTCAATGACCTCAATAGCGCTCGAACTGACTCCGAGAATAAGAGGAACGCCCAGTGATGTAACCAGGGTTTGTTTTGACAAGCAGGCATCCTCGAGCGCTTGGAAGACGGCGGCTAATGCCAATTGCGATTGACGTGCCAGTCGTTTGTGTGAAATGCCTTTTCCAATATGTATGTTGGGATCAAAATCCCGAACCTCGCCGGCAATTCGGCAGGCGTGTTGACTGGCGTCAAAAAGACTAATGAATCCAATGCCGCTACGCCCCTCCAAAAGGCTCGTCCAAAATGCATCTACCCCGATACCATTCGGAGCCACGATACCCAGTCCCGTCACAACCACCCTATTATTTCGGGTTAGCATGAGATCAACACCCCCGTCTCCCCTGCATTGACCAACTCACCATCAGTCTTAAATAGAGCAAACTTAATAGAAAATGCAATTAAATTGTTCAAAATTGTGCACAGCCATCGCGGCCTGATGTTCAAAATTGTGCATGGCGTCTAGGTGTTAGGGGTCATTTCAAATGGTTACACCATATGTTGATGATAATGGGTTGGCATAGCCTCTGCTCAAGGAAACCACCGTCATGTACATAATGAAACAGGGAAAACAGAGGGGAATCATGAATCAAAATAAAAAATGGGGATGGGGGTTGGGTTTGTTGATGATGATTGCGGGATCACTGGCAATGGCAAACGGATTTCGAAACCCGCCAGCTGGAGCAGAGGTTCTGGGGCGGGTAGGGGGCAAAATTGCCCAGGTGGATGACGCGTCTGCCGTGGAGCATAATCCAGCCAACCTGACAGAGATAAGAGACGCACAAGTGATGGGTGCGGCGACCCTCATTGATACCTCAACTAAGTTCCATTCGCCCATGGGCGCGGCGTCAACAAAGGACGACTGGAAGTTTCTGCCAAACCTTTTTGTGGCGCTGCCGTCATCAAATCATAACTTTACGGCTGGATTAGGGATTACAACTCCTTTTGGTCAGTCCACCGTATGGGATAAAACCGGGGCATTCCGCTACACGGCGCCATATTCTGCAGAATTGACGTTGATTAATGTTAACCCTTCGATTGCGACCAAACTGGGAGACAAGGTCTCTGTTGCGGCAGGTCTGGACGTCTATATGTCACGGCTGGATATCAAACAGGTCCTGCCCTGGTCATTGCTCACAAAAGGAGCGATACCGGATGGGACGGCCCACCTTCAGGGTGATGGTGCGGGTGTAGGCGGTAATGCGGCCGTGACGTATCACCCTACCAAGTCACAATCGCTGGCCTTGACATATCGGTCACCTGTCAAAGTAAACTATAATGGTGACGGTGAGTTCAGTGGGGCGCAGGCGATGGGCATGAGTCCTTCTAGTGATTTTGATTCCGCCATTGAATTTCCGGCCATTATTGGTTTTGGCTATGGGATCGAGTTAACGGATACGGTGCGATTGGAAGCGGACGTAGAATGGGTTGAATTCTCGCGTTATGACTCGTTGAGTCTTGATGCGGGCAACAGTAATCCGCTGTTGAATGGAACGACCGCCCCGAATCCCCGCGCCCCGCTGGTGGTCCGCCAGAACTGGAAGGATGCCTGGACATTAGGCTTGGGAGCAGACTGGAAAGCGACCGAGTCCCTGACTTTGCGGGCGGGATATATCTTCCTCCAGAGTCCGGTTCCTGAAGAGGCTCTTGCCCCCACGCTCCCCGATGCCGACCAGCATGTATTCACCGTAGGGGCGGGAATACATCGTGGCCGGAACCGTCTTGACGTGGCATATGGCTATAGCTTGATTGGTGATCGTCAAGTGGCGCAGAATCAGAATCCCGCCTATAACGGAACGTATGAAACAACTTCCCAAATCATGAGTGTGTCCTATGGTCGCTCCTTCTGAAAATATTAGCGGGGAGAGCATCACCACTTTCCCGACGGTCCTGGTGATTGATGATGAACGTGGGCCCCGGGAGAGTTTGCGGATCCTCTTGAAGCCTGACTATCAGGTGCTTTGCGCGGATTCAGTGGATGCGGGAGTGGCCCTTCTTCGGGAACATCATCCGGACACTGTGGTTATGGACATCCGTATGCCTGGCAAAAGTGGCATTGAGGGCTTGCGGATGATCCGCGAACTGGACGGGGTCGTTTCAGTTATCATGTTCACTGGTTACGGGGCTTTGGAGACCGCGCAGGAAGCAATGCGCCTCGGAGCCAACGATTATGTGAAGAAGCCATTTGATGCCTTTGAGTTGAGGAAGGTCATCCATCGTCACGTTCAGCGGACCCAGCGGGAACGTGGCCGCAGGGAAGCGGAAGGCGATCTGCTTCGGATGAACCACGCGCTCAAGGAGGAGTTGGACCGCCGGGCGCATCTTGCCTCAATGGGCCAGAAATCAGCTGAACTGGTGCACGACCTCAGGAGCCCGTTATCTGTGATCCTCGGCTATGTGAATTTACTTTCAATGCAGATTCATGATCAGGGGGGCACCGCAGGATTGGATCGGGAGGAGACGACCAGTTATCTCTCCACGATTGAGAAGAGTGTGTTGCATTGTCGCGATCTTTCTGAGATGTGGCTGGACATCAGCAGGGGAAGACTGCACCGTTCGGCCGCTGATGTCGGGCTACTCCTTCAGTCTGGCGTCCACGATTGTGTTACAAAGGCAGAGCAAGCGCAGGCTGTGCTAGTGGCGGATCCCTGTGAGCCGGGATTGGTGATAGAGATGGATTCCGTACAGGTCGCCCGGGCGGTCCAAAATCTGGTCGTCAATGCCTTGGATGCCGTGGCGCCCGGCACGGGGCGAGTCCGTGTGTGGTGTGCCCTGAAAGGTGAGAATGTTGAAATCGGGGTTGAGGATAACGGCTGCGGGATGAGTGAGGAACAAATCCAGCGGACTTCCGAGCCATTTTTCACGACTAAAAAAGGGGGCACGGGGCTGGGGCTCTCGATTGCCCGGCAGGTGGCGGAGGCCCATGGCGGCGGGTTACATATCCAGAGCAAGCCCGGTGAAGGAACCCGCATTACTTTGGCGATCCCGTGCCGGCCCGGTTGATGGTTTGGACCAGATTCCGGATTACCGTAGTGTCACCGGCATAGAAGGCCGCAAGGCTGCGATCCCGAAAGGTGACGGGATCAAGCCCCGCAAGCTTACTCATCAGGTAATTCTCGTCAGAGATGGAAGTGGGAATGACTAGCGGGGCCAGTTGTTTTGCGAACGCCGCAGTTCTTGCCAGCATCTTCCGGTAAGACCTTCCGTCAAGCGTAATGGGCAGGGTATCCCAAAACTGGGGGGGTAACTGGAGCTTCACTTTCCAAGTCATGCCTGTGTTGAGGTATTGTTCCACATCAGGAATACCAAATCCGTAGGAGCCCGGATTCTCGAACCAGCGGGTCCGGGGGATGACGATCGGGGGTTGCAAGGTAATGGAACCGAGATGGAGTTCCTTGACGAGGCGGATCGTTTCGGCGGCAGTTTCCGGCGTGTCGCCCGGTGCCGGAAATATCAGACTCCCTACTGTGAAGAGTCCCGCCTGATTGGCCTTTCGGATTGCTTCGGTAATCTCCGTGGTGGTGATCCGTTTCTCAAGGCGGTCCAGAATCTGCTGGCACCCGGATTCAATGCCGAAGAACAGCGCAACACAGCCTGATTGGTGGATTAATTCGAAATCAGCCTCTTTGCTGTGGTGGATATGGGCGAATGAAGAGTATTGCAGGTAAAGTGATTCCTTGATGACCTCTTCTGCAAAGCGGTTCAGCAGTGAGTAAGGAGTACAGGAACCGGCAAACCGGAAGGTGTGGATTCCCCACATATTTTCAAGATGCCGCACTTCCTGAATCAGGCGGCGGATGCTTTTCATTCTGACAGAATTGTGGCTTTTTACGGGATGGATACAGAAGGCGCAATGATTCCGGCAGCCGCGGCTTTCGTCGATCACGATGATTTTGATCTTTTCATCACCCGCCATGGCCGGGTAGACGGCAGGGTCGTAGGCCGGCATGGGGAGTTTGTCGAGATCCTCCACCATTTTCTCATCAGTCAGGCGGAGGTCCGAGCCATCAGGGTAAATAAGGTTGGGGATTGATGGGTATGACTGGGCGGATGAACCGCTTGCGACGAGGTGGCGAAGGGTGTCTTCCCCCTCTCCATAGATCAAGGCGTCGAAGAAGGGATAGTGGCGGAGGATTCGCTCCAGGAAAAGATCCACATGTGGCCCTCCTCCGAAAATTTTGATATCCGGGTATTCTTTCCGAATCCGCTCGGCCAGTGAAGCTGAACAGGAAAGCCCGTCGCCATTCCAGAGTTTGAAGCCAATGGCCTGGATGTTGTTCCGTTTGATCTTGTCAATCAGCTCGGAGCCGATTTCATTCACTAATCTGGCTTGCAGTCTTTGACGTTCCCGTTCTGCCCCGGGGAGACGCACCAAAGTCGCAAGTTTGCGGATCGTGAGAAGAGGCCCCTGATTCGGGGCCTTAAGTGTGTTCCATGCCCGAGTCAATTGATGTTCAAGGACAGGAGAGGTCATTCGGGCTACGGTGCTGACGGTGCCATAATCGAGGATTTCGACTTCCCCGCCACTTTCAAGAATGATGCCCGCCAAATTTGCCAGACCGTTGTCCGGCATAAGGCTGTTTGGCGCAAACGGATAACCCGCGTAATTAACCAGAAGCCATCGGCTGAGTTGATGGGTGGGCATGATGAGTCCTCATTTCCAGTCATAAGGACAAAAGAGATCTCGTTCAAACAATTTGCGGATCAGGTCCACATCCAGTGCGTGTCCCGCTTTGTAAGAATAGACATTTCCGACGAAGCGTCCGGCGTCAATGAGGGCCAGCGCAGCGACCAGATCAAGAATCGTCCGGTGCCAGACGGGTTCGAGGAACTTCCCGTTGTGCAACATTGTGGGGGTGTTGTAGTAGCTTTTGCGCCCAGCCACCAGAATGTTTTTGTTGGTGTAACCCAGATTTCGAACATCTGCGAAAAGCTTTCCGATGGTTTTGGTGAACAACATCTGGGAGAAGGAGCAGTTGGTTCGAGCCAGTGAGCCGTATCGCCCGGTTTCGGGAGTTAACCGGATTCTTATCCGTTGTTGCCCGATGGCTGTTTTGAAGTTTACGGCAACATCCAGGTTGAGCTGTGGAATGGGATCAGTGCAGGGAGTGAAAACCAGAAAACTTCCGTTTGGCGCCAAGATCGAAACAGGTTCTTTGACGGTAACATAGTGGGTGGGCTGAGTCGTGCGGGTAATCACAGCTTTTTCAATAGCCTCGACAAGATCCATGCTGCCCCGGTCAAATAAGGGCGGATCACCTGAGTCCATGCGGATCATCAGGTTGTCCACATTCAAAGCCAGGCGGAGGGCTACAATGTGTTCCACCATGCGCATGTAATTGTGGGGGGAGCCACTGCAAAGCACGATGTTGCGCTGGGTCGTCCACACGTTACTGGCCGAGACGCGGATAGGCATATCATTGGGTCGATCAGTCCGGTCGAACCACCACCCTTCGGTGTGCGTGGGCTCCAGGTGAAGGGTCCGTTGGGCGCGCCCGAAAAAGGTGCCGGGTCCGGTAACGGAAACAGGGTTGGCAATGGTGGTTTGGAAGCGATCCGCTTCCTTGATCTCCGGCATCCATTCCTGATCCACCGCCTGGCTTTGAAACGCCTCAAACTGGCGATTCATGACCGAAGGATCTCCCTGTATCAATTGTCCGTAAGGTGTCGATGCCATTGCTGATTCTCCCGTGAAAATCTCCATACAAGACAAACATTGCCCGAAAGTCAAGAAGGGGTAAAATAAACATCCACATGAAACGACGGATCCAGTTTGTTCTTCCCCCGGGTCAGGGCGGTGTACCGCTTCTTGATTATCTTGTAGCTCGCTTTACCTATCATTCCCGGGCTGAATGGCTATCGCATATTCTGGAGGCGCGAGTGCAGGTCAACGACTCGCCTGCTTCGCCGGATTACCAACTGATGGAAAAGGACCGCGTGGAGTATATTACTCGTGACAGGCCGGAACCCCCGGTCTGTTTCGATGTCGAAATGGTCTTCGAAGATTACGATGTCATGGTGATCAATAAACCGCCGAATCTGCCTTGTCATCCCGCTGGCCGCTATTTCAACCATACCCTCTGGGCCTGGCTGAAATCGCAACATTGTATGGAGTCGCCCGCATTGGTGAACCGGTTGGATCGCGAAACCTCCGGCTTGTTGGTGGTGGCGAAAAATGCCAGGGCGGAATCGAAATGTCGGGCGCAGTTTTTAAAGCGGTCAGTGGTGAAGCGTTATGTGGCGCTGGTGGAAGGGAACTTCCCGGATGAAGTTGTCGCGAAGGGCTGGATGATGCCCGACCCCGGTTCCGGAGTTCATAAGCGACGACGATTCGAGCCGGATGATGCGGTGCGAGAATCGTTGATGCCGGACCCTGTGCCCGGCAAGGAATGGGCGGAAACTGATTTCCGGCGACTTCGAACCGTCAATGGCCTCAGTGTCGTGGAGGCGGTCCTTCATACCGGTCGGCTCCATCAGATCCGGGCCACTTTGCATTCGCTAGGTTTCCCTGTGGTGGGTGACAAGATATATGGCCCTGACCCCATGATCTTTGTGCGTTTCTGTACAGATGCCATCACCGCAGAAGACTGGCGCCGCCTGAGGATGCCGCGTCAGGCCCTGCACTCTATGGAGTTGGAATTTATCCATCCCACTACGAACCAGCCTTTGCGGTTTGAGGCGCCTTTGCCTGCGGATATGGCGGCGCTGATGAAATAGTCCAATGTCCAAAGTTGAAAGTCCAAAGTTAGTCCAAATGACTTTGCACTTTCAACTTTGGATTTTGGACTATTTCCATAATGCACTCTGTATTGGCGAGATCACGCAGCACCATCATGGCGCCGGCTTTTTTCAGGTTATCAACGGTGAAATGTCCTGTGGCAACGGCGATGGAAACGGCATCAATGGCATGGGCGGCGGCAATGTCGTTCGGTGTGTCCCCAATTAGAAACCGGGCTTTAATCGTTTGGCCGGGTTTAAGCCGCGCCTCTACCCGTTTCAGGGCTAATCGTGCGATGTCATTTCGGTCGGCATGTTCGTTGCCAAAGGCACCCAGCACAAAATGGTTATGGAGATTGAACTGCCTGAGTTTAATCCAGGCGCAGGCTTCCACATTACCCGTGACAAGACCGAGAATGACATCGGGGGTGGCGGAGAGTTTCTCAAGAAGTGGGCGGACACCGGGGAAGAGTGTGAATTCGGCGTGGTGGACAGCGGATTCAAGTTCAATGGGAAGTTGAGCATGAAACCGATCACAATCATTGGCGGTCATTGTGCGCTGATGACGTTCCATAACTTGCCGCAGGATATCCAGATCCGTGCTACCGGCAAAACTGATGCCGGCCAGATCGTCCTCAATCGCGAAAGTGGTTTTCAGAGCACGAATAAAAGATTTTACGCCTACGCCCCGCAGATCGAGAAGCGTGCCATCAATATCAAAGAGAATGACGGTGAGAGCAGGAGGCGGTGGGCAGGAGGCAGTGGGCAGAGTGGGATGACTTTTCATCATTCGGATTTCTCTAATATCTGTGCAATGGCTCCGTGCAGTTCGGCCATGGAGGCGAATGTCAAATCGGCATATTCGGATGTGGCGGAGGAATTGACGAGAATGGTGTGGCAGCCTGCGGCGCGACCGGCTTCGGCGTCTTTGGGTGAGTCGCCGATCATCCAGGATTTGGACAGATCAATGGCATGCTTTTTTGAGGCGGCAAAAATCATGCCGGGTTTTGGTTTGCGGCATTCGCAGTGAGCATCAAGATCATGAGTGCAGACGAAGATGTCGAGCAACTCAAGTTGGTACTGTTCCTTGAGGGTGGCGCGAAGTCGCCGGTGGATGTCCTCCAGAGTCTCAATCGTCATAACGCCGGTGCCTGCGCCTCGTTGGTTAGTGATGATGACGGAGACATAGCCGAGTTTCGTGACTATGCGCAGGATATCGACGAATTCAGGCAGGATGCGGAAATCCTCCCAGTGCTCGACATAGCCAGGGCCCGGCGACTGATTCACAATTCCATCACGGTCAAAAAAGATGCATTTTTTCATGGTGCCTTAGGATTCACTTCAAAGGATGCTTCGGCAAATATCTGGGAGCGTACCGAACCGATCTTATAAGCGACAATCCGTAATTTATGGGAGCCAGAAATCAGCGCGGCGGGTTCGAGCGTTATGGATGGGGATTTGCCGGGAGGTCGCAGGATCCGGCCATCGAGAAGAAACATAAACTTATTGAAAACATCACCATCGCGGGCAGTGATTTCTCCAGTGACATCGGTGCGTTCACCCAGCAAGCTGTTCTTAAATCCTTGAATGGTCATGGTTGAGCGTGAAGCCCAAGGGTTGGCCAGGGGTTCACCGATAAGCAAGGTTTGCAAGGGGCAGCGGATAGACTGGATCAGGCTTTCTAGAACGGTACAGCCTGCCATCTGGAATGAAAAAACGCGGGCATGCGGGAATTTCGTCCATATCGAAAGGGGTTCCGTGATAGTTCCGGCTGATGCGGTGGCGCCCGCCCTGATCCATTCGGTGATTTTGGTTTGTGCATTATTGTCAAAGACGGCGCCGAAACTGGTGAGGTGTTCCGCGATGGCGCCGGGCAGGAATATGAATTGACCATGGGTGATTTCAGGGATGTCCGCCGCCCCCGCCATGACTCCAATAAGTGGCACCGGCTTACCCTTATCTGAGGGGGGAGTAGCAGTGATGAGGGTGGTCACATCAAGCGCTTTCAATTCGCGGCTGGCGGGTTCAAATTCCCATGCGCGGCAGAGAGAGCGTACATCATTGTTGGTTAAAATCAGGACGGTTCCTTCCGGTCTTGTCTGGTCAGATTTTACCCCGGTTTTGATGCAGGCCATGATCTCTTCGCGGGTATTACCATTTTGCCCCATATAGCCGAGCATCATGCTGGGTATTGGCATATCTTTCCCGAGCCAGGATTGCTGCACATCCAGGGACTGGGCAGGGAAACCGGCAATGCGTGGAGTTTCCGGGCCGGCAAATATCAGGGAAGCATAGGTGCCTCGCTGAACCAATTCCTGCTCAGGCATTTTGCCTTTCAGAAACGTGAGCCCTTGAATGGATAGGGTGGGGTTGGCGGTAATGCGGATGGGGAAGTCAACGGAATAGACCCAGGCGAGAATATGATCATCCAGTCCGCGATCACGTATGGCTTGACGTGCAGGGTTCCAAATCTTTGTAGTGAAGTCGGTGGGCGCCATCTCCAATCCCGGATTGGCCGGGAGATCAAGTGCCACGAGGTTTACCTCGGGAATATGACGCAGGGCAGCATATTCGCGGGCAATCTCCATGGATCGTGGAGAGTTCCTGTTTGCCATCAGCAAAACCTCGTGAGGACCCAGGGCGAAAGTGTTAGTAGACAGAAGACAGAAGATGGAAGACAGAAGACAGAAGACGGGATTCAGCGTTTTAGGTGTCTGAATTCCGGTCTCAATATTCTGGGTTCTGGATTCTGACTTCTGGATTCTAACTCCTCAACTTACTTGGGTAACGCAATGGGGCAGGGCTTGATATTCCAGACTTCTCTGGAGTATTCAAGGATCGTGCGGTCGGAACTGAATTTACCCATATTGGCGATATTCATCAGCACCATCCGGGTCCATTTATCTTCGTCCAGATAAGTCTCGTCCACCAGTTGCTGTGCCTGGATATAGGACTGGAAGTCCGCCAGATGCATATAGTGGTCGCCGTGTTCGAGGAGTGCTTCCCTGATCGAGTGGTATAAGCCCGGTTGCTCCAGGTTGATGAAGTCTCCTGACAGACAGTCAATGATCGTCTTGATGGACTCATCGCTGTTGTAGTAGTCCCAGGGGTTATATCCTGCGGCGCGCAGGGCTTCGACTTCCTGAACAGTTTTGCCGAATAGGAAGAAGTTGTCAGCGCCGACCTCCTCGCGGATCTCGATATTGGCACCGTCCAGAGTGCCGATGGTCAAGGCCCCGTTCAGTGCGAATTTCATATTGCCTGTGCCGCTGGCCTCGGTACCGGCGGTGCTGATCTGTTCGCTCAGGTCGCTGGCGGGAATGATGCGTTCGGCCAGGGAGACGCGGTAATCGCTCAGGAATACTACTTTCATGCGGCCCCGTACGTCGGGATCCGTATTGACCACGGCGGAAAGGTCGTTGATGAGTTTGATGATCAATTTGGCCATCGCATAGCCCGGCGCCGCTTTACCCCCGAATATGAAGGTGCGTGGCAGCACAAACTTGTCGGGATCTTTTTTGATCTGCGTGTAACGGTGCAGGATGTGCAGGCAGTTGAGCAGTTGCCGTTTGTATTCATGCATGCGTTTGACTTGAACATCAAAGAGGGAATTAGGATCCACCTCCACCCCGTGTGCAACACGGATGTAGTCCGCCAGTCGCACCTTGTTGTCGCGTTTGATCCGGCGCAATTCCGCCTTGAACTCCGCGTCCTTGGTGTAACGTTCAAGTTTTTTGAGCTGGTAAAGATCTTTGATCCAGCCATCCCCGATCTTTTTGGTGATCAGTGCGGCCAGGGCGGGATTGCTCTTGAGCAACCAGCGGCGTTGGGTAATGCCGTTTGTCATGTTAGTGAACTTCTGGGGCCACAGCTCAAAGAAATCCTTGAACAGGGTTTCCTTCAGCAGTTCCGAGTGAAGGGCGGCGACGCCGTTCACCTTATGACTGCCTACGACGGCAAGGTTGGCCATACGAACCTGTTTTTCATGACCTTCTTCAATGAGCGACATCCGGCCCAGGCGTTCATGGTCGTTCGGGAACTTATTCATGACCTGTCGCAGGAAGCGGCGGTTGATTTCGTAGATGATGGTCAAGTGCCGCGGGAGCAGATCTTCGAACATGCGGGTAGGCCATTTCTCCAGCGCCTCGGGCATGATGGTGTGGTTGGTATAACCGAACACACGGGTCGTCAGATCCCACGCCAGATCCCAGTCCAGGCCGTTGACATCAATGAGGAGGCGCATCATTTCGGCGATACCCATGGCTGGGTGGGTGTCGTTAAGCTGGATGGCCACCTTGTCGGGTAGCACGCGCCAGTCGGTGTTATTGACCCGGAATCGGCGCAGGATATCCTGGAGTGAGCAAGAAACGAAGAAGTACTGCTGTTTGAATCGCAATTCGCGGCCCTGCTCGATCCGGTCGTTGGGGTAGAGGATTTTCGTGATGTTTTCGCGAAGGATCTTCTGTTCGTAGGCCCGGATATAATCACCGTTGTTAAAGAACGAGAGATCAAATTCTTCCGAGGCCCGGGCGGTCCATAGGCGGAGGTTGTTCACCGTGTTGTTGCCGTAGCCCGCAACAGGGAAATCATAGGGTAAGCCAATGATGGTGTCGTGATTCACCCAGCGGCAGACCTGGCGGCCCTGATCGTCGCGATCATCTTTTACTTCACCCCCGAAGTGGACCGGGTATTGGTATTCGGGGCGTTCAATATCCCAGGGGGTCCCATCGCGGAGCCAGTTATCCGGCTCTTCAACTTGGTTTCCGTTGCGTAACGCCTGTCGGAAGATGCCGTAGTCGTACCGGATGCCATAACCATAGCCAGGGAGTTCCAAGGTGGCCAGGGAGTCGATGAAGCAGGCGGCCAGACGTCCGAGACCGCCGTTGCCGAGGGCGGCATCACGCTCCAGGTCACGCAGATAATTCCAGTCGAGCCCCAGTTCGGCCATGGCTTTCTTGACCATTTCGTCGAGTCCGAGGTTGATCACATTGTTGCCCATGGCGCGCCCGATCAGGTATTCCAGGGATAGATAGTAGACGCGTTTGACATTGCGTGCGACGTAGGTCTGGTTGGTTTGCATCCAGCGCCCGATCAGGCGATCACGGACAGCCATGGCGAGGGCAATATAACGATCACGATCCGTTGCCGAATACTGATCGCGAGCCAGGGTGTAGCGCAAATGGTTCTCAAAACTCAGTTTGATCGCCTCGACCGTGTCGAGCGTCCGGTATTGACGCAAATCATCAGATTGAACCGCTCCCGTGTTTGGGCCGGTGGATTTTCGTGTCTTTTTTACAGTGGTTTCAATTTTAGCCATAATCATCCCCAATTCTTTAGTTCAGCAATCGTCTTAACGCAGGGATTGTAGCGGAAAGGAAGCAAGATGGCAAATAGCCCTTTATCGCGGACTTCCCGCAAACGCAACAAGGCGCGCAAGGGATTCGGCCATGGTGCTCAAGGCTGCGGCATCGGGAAGCATAATCGTCATTCGCAGTTGGCCTTGGTCGTCTTTGTCCAGGCACTCTGCAAGCTGGGCCTTCAGGCGTTCGGTTGTCATTCGCAGAGCGTCAGAGTCCGGGGTTTGTGGGACCAGTTGAGAGAGGAACCCGAAAGCCGAAGACAGTAATTGGCCGCCTGCGGTTGACATACGGTCGCGGCGCGCCATTTTTTCCTTCGCTTCCGCCTCCACCCGGTCTTTCTCACTCACATCGAGGCCGGCTTCCGGCTTTGCGCCGATGAGCACCTCCAGTCGGCGTTTCAGTTCTTCCATGCCGCTGTTCATGGTCACCGCATCAACCTCCGAAGCTGAATCCAACGCCGCCAGCGCCATTTCGTGTTTGGCGGCGAGTGTGCCCAGGAGCTTCTCCTCAATCGTTCCATCGGTGACGAGAATGAACACTTGGACAGGGCGCTTTTGGCCCATGCGGTGGGCGCGCCCAATGCGCTGTTCGAGCATGGCTGGGTTCCACGGGAGGTCAACATTGATGATCGTGTTGGCCGCCTGCAAGTTCAAGCCGGTCGCTCCGGCGTTGGTCGTGAGGAAGAACCTGCAATGGGGATCACGCTGGAATTTATTAACTAAATCCTGCCGCTTCTTTTGTGGAACCGAACCATCCAAACGCACGTAGTCGAGTTTGCATTCATTGAGGAACGGTTCGACCAGATTGAGCATGGTCGTCCACTCGGAGAACAGGATGACTTTCCGGTCCTTCTCTTCCGCCACAGCGCGGACGAGCTCGCCGATTTTCTCCAACTTGCTCGAATAGGACGGCTGCGATTTGGTGACCAGGTACGTGCTATTCGCCGTCATGCGGCACATGAGCAGGGCTTTCTGGAGCCGCAGCAGATCCATTTCGGAGATGAATTTCTTGCGGACGATGGAACTTACCACACGCATGTGCTCATCGTGCAATTGGGCTTGTTCGTCAGTCGGGGTAATCCTGACAATTTCCGTTGTTCGCGGGGGCAACTGCCCCATAACGCTTTGCCGCGTCCTGCGCAACAGCATGGGCGCCAGTCTGCGGCGCAGGTCGTCGAGATTCTTGTAGCCGAGAATCTTTCCATGTTCGTCCACCACGCGGTGGCGGTGGAAGAAGTGAAAGGCCGGCCCCAGTTTTCGGTCATCGATGAATTCGGCGACGGAGAAAAGCTCGTCGAGCCGGTTTTCGAGCGGCGTTCCTGACAGCACCAACGCGAAAGGCGAGCGCAAGGCCTTCATGACCTGCGAGGTTTTCGCTTCCCAATTCTTGATACGCTGACCTTCGTCGAGGATGATCAAATCCCATTTCACCCGTTCGATCGACAGAATGTCCCGCAGAACCTGTTCGTAGTTGCAGACGGTGAAGAACGTATCGTTGTTATATTGCTGCGCCCGTTCCGCCGCGCCGCCGATGACGATGGCGCAGGAGCTCTCGCAGAACTTGCGGATTTCCGAACACCACTGCGATTTGACGGAGGCGGGGCAGACGACCAGGACTTTCTTGATGCCCGCCTCGCGCTTGAGCAGTTCCGCCATGCCGATGCCCTGGATGGTTTTGCCCAGTCCCATTTCGTCGGCAAGAATCGCGCGGCCTGCGCCGACGGCAAAGGCGATGCCGTCCAATTGGTAGGGCAGCAGTTCTACTTTCAGAAGGCTTTTACGGAGCGGATGAGCCGCCGGATCTTTGCGGATGGCTTCAACCTGAGATCGGATGCGGTCGAGGAAGAGTCGTTGATTGATGTATTCCTCCGCGTCCGGATAGATATTCACGGAATAGCCTGCCGCTTCAATTTGCCGAACCCGCCGCAGGAGTTCATGCATATCGTCCAAGTGCCGGTCTTTGAGTGGGGCGACAACCTTGGCGATGGCATCCGGTATCTTTTTGGGTAGCAGAAGGCGCAACTCAATTTCCTTTCCGTAGAGAAGATGGACGGAAATGCCGTTGCATTGATAGGGCGTGTCACGTTGAGCCACCGTGAACTTGCGTTTGGCCTTGGCCAGCGCGAACATGATGTGTTTGCAGGTGCCAAGGGTGTTCTTCTTGAAATCCGGGCAGGTACAATATGATTCCCCGCGTTCCCAGCCGCGTAGCGCCACGCGATACGTCTTGCCGGATTCGGCGCTGGTGATCAGCGAGTCCGACCACAAGATATTCGGGGTCAGCGCTTTGAGGGTCATCTTCTCTTCGCTGGCCCGTTGCTGGCGTTCGGTCAGCATGCGTTCGATGAGTTGGTCTTCGGTCAGAAGTTCGAGCGGAACGCTGTCGTCAGGGGGAGGAACAGCCAAGCCGAGAAGGGTTTTATCTTCGAGGATCATGGAGAACACGGCGCCGGTGTGTTCGCAGGTTGTGGAGCAGGCCGAGCATTTCCACTTCAGTCGTTTTCGCGCCCCCTTCGACAGACGCATTCCAACTGTAGCCCCTTCCAATTTAACGACAAGTCGGCGATCATCGAGGCTCACATTGGCGGGATCGATCTCAAATTTACCACCCTGATTAATGAGGGTGCTTCCGTTTTCGCCAAGCAATTTTGCCGCCTGGACAAAGTTTAACCGCGAAAGACGATCCTTTAGAGTCAGCGCATCGGCACTCTTTGTTGCCATAACAGGTCTCCTTTTTTCAGAATAAGCGTGGGGATGCTGAACTTTGCGGGCGAGGGAATCAATATTGAAATTCAAATATTATTTCTTTCGCCAGCCCGCAAGGGTTCCTTGGATCTTGCACGTGAACGCCTTGGTCCCTTCCTCCAGCACTTGCCCGGTCAGCCGGGCCAGGACGGGTGGATCGTTCCAGTATCGCCTGCGATGAACTCCTGGACGATCATGGGATAACGGTTCATCATTGTGATCTGGCGCGCCGCTTCAATCCGGAGCGCGTGATTCTTTTTGGTTCTTATGCGCGGCGGAAACCGGGGCCGGACAGCGATGTAGATCTTTTGGTTGTCATGGACTGCGGCGGGGACACGGCCGAAAAGGCGCTCGAACTTCGCCTGGCCGTTCCCCGGGAATTCCCGTTGGACTTGATTGTGCGAACGCCCCAGCAATTACAGCAGCGCTTGAAGATGGGGGACACGTTTGTCACCACGATTCTTAAGGAAGGCCGTGTGTTGTATGAGCGCTGAAATGGAGGAGTGGTGCGCGAAGGCGGACGATGATTACCGGGTGGCTCTTCGTGAGATGCGTGCCCGGCGGCAACCATCATATGATGCTGCATGTTTTCATGCACAGCAGTGTGTTGAGAAATATCTGAAGGCCGCGCTTGTTCAGCGTGGCGTCACACCCCGAAAAATTCATGATTTGGCGTCCTTGATGCGTGAATGCCTCAAGTGGCATCCCTTGTGGTCGGTGAACTGGGGCTGAGCAACTGGCAGCCACCCGAACCGCTAATGTACACCCGCCGCGCCAAAGATTCCTTCTCGGCAGACCGATTGGACGCGGAGTATTTTTCTCCCCGAGTACAAACGCTCTTGAGTATGCTGAGTCGGCAGAAGCTTACAGTTGGCGACGTGGCGCCATTGCGCAGGCAACATTTCGTCCCCAAGAATCACGCTGATTTCAGTTACATTGAAATCAGTGATCTTGGCGCGAACGGAGAAGCGGGATCATCGCCCGTGGAAGCCGCCGAAGCCCCCGACCGCGCCACTTGGTATGTCCGTAAGGGTGATGTCATCACTTCCACCGTTCGTCCCGTCCGCCGTTTGAGTGCCATTATCAAGCCGGATCAGGACGGTTTTGTCTGCTCGTCCGGCTTTGCTGTTTTGCGCCCGACCGACGTGTCGCCCGAAGTGCTACTGACTTATCTGCGCCTGCCTGCCATCGCACAACTCATGGATCTGCACACCACGGCCTCCTTGTACCCGGCCATTTCCGTTCCAGACATTTTGAATATCCCTTTTGTGAAACCATCTGCGGGAACTGCAAAAGCTATTATCAAGGCCGTCCAAGATTCCCACGCCGCCCGGCAGGAGTCCGAATCCCTCCTTGCCCGTGCCAAGCGTGCCGTTGAAGTGGCCATCGAACAGGACGAGGCGGCGGGACTGCGGTTCTTGCAGGACTCTGCAGCCCCCATCAAAGCCACAGTATACCGATGCAACAAGAAGTGATTAAGAAGTCGAACGGGGACAAGTAACTAGTCCGTTGCGTGGCATACGAGCTGGAAGATTTCAGATTTCCTCGCATCACCCCGATGTTTTTCCGTTCCGATGTCCAGCGGAATTCGGCGGGGACAGTCCCCGTGCCGGTCAGGAACTTTGACTGCCAATAACTTGCAAATAGTTTTCCTGACTTTGTTTCTTGCTGGGGGTCCAGCTAGAATTTCTTAATCAATGCGAACGCCAGTGGTCAGAACAAATTGTGCAAAACTGGCGGGGATGGGGTGATCAAGGGATTCGCGGCGGAAAAAGTGAACTTCCAAGTCGTCGCCAGCTGCTTTTTGTGCGCTTGCTGACAGCCGGGCGCGATCACGGATATCGAGTTTCTCAATGCCTTCCATGAAAACCGCAACATCGATATCGCTCCATTTGTTGGCGGTGCCATCAACTTGGGATCCAAAAACATATACCGCACTGATCTTTTGCCGACGGGACAGGGTATCTACCGCTTTTTGTACTTGAGCTTTGATTAAAGGATTGAGCGCAACCATGACATGAACTCCTCTGTGCGGCGAAGGATATCCTCCGCGATTTCCTTTTTCGGCTCAGTAGAAATCTCATCAATTTCATCAGGATACCGTGACTGTATGTAATAGGATGAAAGTTCACGCAATAGATCTTCCTGGTCTTCCGCCAATTCCAAACTGGTTTCCTGGGCGATGCGAACCAATTGATGTGAGCGAGGCGGAGCTTCTGTTTCGCGCTTTGTGTAAACGGCTTTCAAGGCCTTTTCAACAGCCTGCTGGCAACAGAAAAGTACATAATAATAGCGGTACGCCTTCAGCATGTCTTTAGCTGTCGCTAAATCGTATTCTGCGTGTTGCATCCATTGGCTGTGTGCATCAGTCATGCCTTTAAATTAACTCAACAATAGGGAAAGTAAAAGAAGCTTTTTCCCGTGGCCCGTTGTTTTTAATGCTGGAGGGACGACCTCTGTGTCGTCAGGACCCCAAGGGCTTCTGCCACGAAATCGGGCAGGTGGGCGACTGGGATAGCTGGGGTGGATTCATGGTGTGTTGCAAGCCGTAGAGCGTCCGGCTTCAGGGATCGGCCGGTGAAGGGGAGGACGGCATCTTCGACTCTATCACCGACACGCTGTTTCAATCCCTGGAAACCCAGCCAGGCGGTCGGGTGGCCGGAACAAGAATTCGGGCAACCGGAAATCAGGATGTCATTGGTGATTTGACGAAGCATTTTCAACTTCTCCGGTGTATCTGCCGGGAGCAGAGGATCCAGACGATCTGCGATGGCATCAGCCAACACGGGGGCCGACAGGACCCCGATCTTACACACCGAGGAGCCAACACAGGTGGTGATGTGCCCCCGGAATGAGCGAAGGGTCAGATCCAGTTCCCGGAAATCCGTGAAAAGCCGGTTGTATAAGGCGGGCAATGATGTGGCAGATACGGGCCCCAGCAGTACATCCTGACTTCGCATCAGCCGCAGGAATCCTCCTCCGAAATCGTCTGCCAGTGCGGCTATCTGCCTGCACTGGTCAGGGGTGAGATTCCCGTAAGGGACATAAAGACGAGCCATAACCTGATCCACCCCAAGTTGGGTCGGTTCCACGGCGTGACATTTCCAGGTCTCATAGCCTGCTAGTGGTGTCTGTCCTGCATGTAATGCCGTGCGCTGACGGGCCGGTATGCCATAATCGGTTGCGGGATGGAGAACAGGCGGTTCCCAGAGGGTTTTCTCAAAATATATATTAAACAAGCGGGCAAAATTTTCGGATCCCTGCCTTTTCAGAACATACCGGAGCCGGGCCTGATGCCGGTTGACCCGGTCACCCTGATCGCTGAAGAGATGGAGCATGGCCAGGGTGCAGCGAAGGAACTGGGCGTGTGGCAGGAAGTCAAATAACTTGATTCCCACGCCGCTTTCGCGGCCCATTCCGCCGCCGCCATAGACTGTAAACCCGCGCTCGCCATCACGAGTTACGGCGAGGAATCCGAGATCCTGGGCGGCGGCCAGAAAGGCCTCGGAAGGTTTGGAGAAAACACCGACTTTGAACTTTCGTGGGAGCAGGAACGCTTCCGGTCGGTTGGCCAGGGCGTGATGAATGGCGATCGCGTAAGGCAGGACATCGAAGGCTTCATCCACCGCCAAGCCGCTGTCCGGTGAAATCAGGATGTTCCGGTAGGTGTTTCCACCTCCCCCTTTGAACGGTAGGCCGATAGCTTGACACTCGATCATGGTGCTGATGATTTTCTCCACGGCCACATCATGGAGTTGAATTGCCTGTCGGCTGGAGAGATGACATGACGGAATACTGTTGTGCTCCATCACGTCGGCCAGACTGCGTAGGGTGGATGACTCGAGATGACCGCCTGTAATCCGCACCCGAAGCATGAACTGGGCGTTGCGCTGTTCATAGATGCCGGAGGGTGCCAGAACCGGCTTCAACTGATTGCTGTTCAATGAACCGGCAAGATACCCGGTAATGGCTGATTCGAGATCGGCATAAGGGGCCGAAGGTTTGTTTTGCATTGATGTGTTCCTTATATAGAATAGTCCGGCATGATGTTCTTTTCTGATAGAAGTTTCAAAATGATTTGGAGTTTGGCCTCAGGGATTATCCCGGCTTCGACGTGAATCAGGAGCTGTTTTAGTTTTCTGGCAAGTTCCTGCGCGGCAACGGAGCTGTCTCCGGTGAATCCAACGGCCGTCCCCGCGTGGCTTTCGCTTTCAGCGTCTTCAAGTAATTCATCTGAAATCATTCCTGCGCCAACCGTGGTATTGGTGATCGGGTGGATCAGGATAAAACTGCCTGTGGTGTGGTTCTTTGAATAGGGATCGAAATGCAGGGGATGCGTGGTCGCAATTTCCACTCGGCCAATCTCATTAAGCCACAACCCCGATGAGGCCCGCTTTTCCATGGTATTGACGTCCGTAGAGTACAGAATGGCGTTGATCCTTGCTTTGACATTGTGTCCGGCATGGCGAAGCAGATAAGTCAGGCCTTCCTTCAAGGGCTCCTCTGTCATCCATACTACCACAGCCTCAATCTGCCGGCTGGATTTTGGCTGATTGTGGTGATGAACAATCATATCGCCGCTACTGATGTCAATTTCCTCATTCAGTTCGAGCGTCACAGCCTGTGGCGGAAAGGCCTGGTCAAGATTACCGTCGGCGGTGACGATGGCCTTCACTGTGGTCTCCTTCCGGGAGGGGAGCACCCGGATCCGGTCGCCTACCTTCACAATCCCCGAGGCCACGCTGCCGGCGAAGCCTCGGAAATTCAGGTTGGGCCTGATCACGTATTGCACGGGAAAGCGAAAGTCCGCTAGATTGTTGTCACGGGCGATATCCACTGTTTCCAAAACCTCCAGAAGTGGGGCACCTTTGAACCAGGGCATGTGAGACGATCTGTCCACCACATTGTCGCCCTTCAGGGCGGAAAGGGGGATATAGACTACCTCGGGGATATGTAGCTGCTCTGCAAAGGAGGAAAACTCACCCTTGATCCGGGTAAAGACGGCTTCGTCATAACCGGCCAGATCCATCTTATTGATGGCCACGACCAGATGCCGGATGCCGAGCAGGGAAATGATGAAGGCGTGACGCTTGGTTTGCGTTACCACACCGTACCTGGCATCAATGAGAATAATGGCAAGGCCGGCAGTGGATGCGCCAGTAGCCATGTTCCGGGTGTATTGCTCGTGGCCCGGGGTGTCGGCAATGATGAATTTCCGGTTAGGTGTGGCAAAGTAACGGTAGGCCACGTCAATGGTGATGCCCTGTTCCCGCTCGGCCTTGAGGCCGTCAAGCAGAAGCGCATAATCGATTTCCCCTGGCCCGGTGGTCCCGTTTTTCTCGCTATCTTTGCGCAGGGCGCTGAGTTGGTCGTCGAAGATCAACTTGCTGTCACAGAGCAACCGGCCGATCAGGGTGGATTTGCCGTCATCCACCGAGCCGCAGGTAATAAAGCGCAGTAGATCCTTTTTTTCGTGCTGGTTCAGGAATGCATCAATATCCATTAGAAGTAACCCTCCCGCTTTTTCTGCTCCATGGACGAATCGCCGTCATGGTCTATCACTCGTGTAGATCGTTCACTTACCCGGGTTTGCAACATCTCGGCGACAATCTCCTCGATGGTTGTTGCCGTGGACTCGATGGCGCCGGTGAGTGGATAGCAACCGAGTGTTCGGAACCTGACGATCTTTTCTATGGGCTTTTCACCCGTTTTCAGCCGCATCCGTGAATCGTCCATTAGAATCAGGGAGCCGTCACGCTCCACCACCGGGCGGGGCTTGGCAAAATAGAGGGGAACAATCGGAATTTTTTCCAGGCGGATGTATTGCCAGATATCGGTCTCCGTCCAGTTGGAGAGTGGGAATACCCGCACGCTCTCGCCGGGATTGATCCGGCCATTGTACAAGGACCACAATTCCGGACGTTGGTTTTTAGGATCCCACTGGTGATGCCGGTCACGGAAGGAATAGATGCGTTCCTTGGCTCGTGATTTTTCCTCATCACGGCGGGCACCGCCGAAAGCCATATCAAACTTGTAATGCTCCAGGGCCTGCAACAGCGCCTGGGTTTTCATGATATCGGTGTATTTCCGGCTGCCAAAATCGAAGGGGTTGACGCCTGTCGCCATGCCTTCTTTGTTGGAATGGATGATGAGATCGAGGCCCTGTTCCCTGCAGAAACGGTCGCGGAACTCGATCATCTCCTTGAATTTCCAGGTTGAGTCAATGTGCAGGAGCTTGAACGGCAACCGGCCGGGATAAAACGCCTTTTGTGCTAGCCGCACCAGCACTGATGAATCCTTGCCGATGGAGTAGAGTAAGACCGGCCGCTCAGATTGACTGACCGCATCCCGGAATATATGGATGCTTTCAGCCTCCAATTGTTTCAATTGACTTAAGTTGTATGCATTCATTTCTGTCGTCCTTCCTAAACCCGGCAGAGCCGGAACCAAGTCGTAATCTTAATCATAATCCTTTTTCTTCAGCTTGATGCCAAGCAGACCAGAGGGAGATTACGATTATGATTACGATTACGAATATATTCTGACCAAAATTCAACTCCTCCTACCCTTTGCTCCGCACAGGTTTTCCGTCGACCCAATGTAACCCGCACTCTTTCTGCTCCGGTTGTTCCCACCACCACCGGCCTGCCCGGACATCTTCCGTTCTGGTAATAGCCCTGGTGCAGCAGGCGCAGCCGATACTCGGGAACCCCTGATCATGCAGGCGGTTGTAAGGGACGTTATGGTGAGCAAGGTAGTCCCAGACTTGCTGCTCACTCCAGTCGGCCAGCGGATTGATTTTCAAGATTTGATTGGCCTCATCCCAGTCCACTGGGGTCACGTCGGAACGGGTCACCGACTGGTCGCGACGTAGTCCGCAGATCCACCCGTCAAAGCCCGCCAGTGCCCGGCGCAGGGGCTCGATCTTGCGTATCCGGCAGCACAATTTGCGATTCTCAACGCTGTCACGGAACAGGTTGATTCCATGTTCTGCCACCATGGATTCGACAGCGACCCGGTCCGGAAACTGGATGCGGAACCGGATGCCATATCGCGCTTCGGTTCTTTGGATCAGGGTATATGTCTCGTTAAAAAGCCGGCCCGTATCCAGGGTAATTACGGGTAGGTCGAGACGCAAGCGGACAAGCATGTCGGTGAGCACCTGGTCTTCCGCCCCGAGCGCCGAGGCAAAGACAAGTTTTCCGGGAAAAAGGGCAGCAGCCCACTTCACCCGGTCTTCAGCATTGAGCACGACGGTTTCCTGGCGCCAAGTAGTTACGTTTTGTTTGTTCATAATTTGTCTGGCATTAAATTACGTAGTTTCCGTTCCATTTTTCTTCGCCGGCATAAACATGGGGCTGATGGGGAACCAGGATGACGTCTTCGTGGGGTTTCACCGGAGTCTCCCGGTACCGTTCGTGCGATAATTGGACCTGGATCAACCGGTTCTGGTGGTCGATCAGTTCTACCTTGACCACTGATCCGGCGGTTAAAACGCGATAGACTTTAGCCTGAACGCCGTTATCATTAACCTCGCTTGTACGGCGGATGAGAAGATCGTGCGGCCTGACCAGCATCCGGGCTTCAGATTCTTTGGGTCCATCCGGGGCCTCGGTGAAAACCGCATGACCGCTCTCGATACGGCCATGAAAGACATTCACATCGCCCAGGAATTGCATCACAAACTTGTTGGCAGGCCGGTGAAAGACATCCTCCGGCGTTCCCACTTGTTCAATGACGCCCCGGTTCATCACCACGATCCGGTCGGCGACTTCCAATGCCTCCTCCTGGTCATGGGTCACAAAGATGCTGGTGACGTGGATGGTATCGTGCAACTGCCGGAGCCAGCGGCGCAGTTCCGAGCGCACTTGGGCATCCAGCGCGCCAAAAGGTTCGTCCAATAGCAGCACCTTCGGTTCGATGGCTAGGGCGCGGGCCAGGGCAATACGCTGACGCTGGCCACCCGACAACTGGGAGGGATATCGGTTGGCCAGTGATGCCATCTGGACCAGACTAAGCAGTCGATTCACCTTTTCCTGGATCGTCTTGTTGTCCGGCCTTTGTGTCCGTGGCTTCACGCGGAGCCCGAAGGCGATGTTTTCAAACACGGTCATATGCCGGAAGAGTGCGTAATGTTGGAAGACGAAACCCACCTGCCGCTGGTTAACAGGATCATCTGCCACGGATTCACCGTCGAACAGAAGTCCGGCTCCGTCCGTGCGGTCGGCTTGTTCCAGACCGGCAACAATTTTCAGCAGTGTGGTTTTGCCCGAACCCGATGGACCCAGCAAGGCTGTGAGTTCTCCCGACTGAAACTTGAGATAGATGTTGCTCAGTGCCTTGAAGGCGCCAAATGATTTATTGATGTTTTTGAGGATAATGCTCATGTCTGTTCGCTTCTCCATTCCACCAGGCTTTTGAGAGCCAGCGTCACCAGCGCCAGTGCCGCCAGCAGCGAGGCGCAGGCAAAGGCGGCCGCAAAATTGTATTCGTTATAGAGAACCTCGATGTGCAAGGGCAGCGTATTGGTTTCACCGCGGATGTGCCCTGACACTACTGAAACGGCGCCGAATTCACCCATGGAGCGGGCATTGCAAAGAGTCACACCGTACAAAAGTCCCCATTTGATGTTGGGGAGGGTTACGCGTCGGAAGATCTGCCAGCCATTGGCGCCCAAGCTCAAGGCCGCCTGTTCCTCCTCAGAGCCTTGCTCGGTCATCAGGGGGATGAGTTCCCGCGCCACAAAGGGAAAGGTGACGAACAAGGTGGACAGGACGATTCCTGGAACAGCGAAGATGATTTGAAGGTTATGGTCGGCAAGCCATGGCCCCATCCAGCCATGCAGGCCAAAGAGAAGGACAAAGATCAGGCCGGAGACCACGGGTGAGACGGCGAAGGGGAGATCAATCAGGGTGAGGAGAACGGTTCTTCCCCGGAAGCGGAATTTGGCGATCGCCCACGAGGCGGCCACACCAAACACCATATTGAGAGGAACCGCAATGGCCGCGACCAGCAATGTCAGCCTGATGGCCGCCAGAGCATCGGGTTCGCGGATGCTGGCCAGCCAAACGCTCATCCCCGCCCGGAAGGCTTCGGTGAGGATGACACCCAGCGGGGCAATGATGAACAAACCCAGGAAGGTCAGTGAAAGCGTGGCAATCAGGGCATTCACCCAGAGTGGCGGATTCAGGGCCGGGTGCGATGGCATGGTTGAGTTGGAGTTACTGTGATTCATATCAGGTCGCCAGAGGTTTGCTGTTCCAGTTCTGAAGGGCATTGATGACGAGGATGAGGATGAGGGAAATCAGAAGCATCCCGATGGCGATCACGGTTGCCCCTATGTAGTCATATTGTTCCAGCTTGGTCAAAATCAGGAGCGAGGCGATTTCCGTTTTCATTGGCATGTTGCCCGCAATGAAAACAACCGACCCGTATTCGCCGACGGCGCGGGCAAACGAAAGGGTGAAGCCGGTGATCATGGAGGGCACCAGCAGGGGAAATATCACACGCCTGAATGTCTGCCAGCGGGACGCCCCCAGGGTAAGCGAAGCTTCCTCGAGTTCGCTGCCTAATTCCGTGAGGGCGGGTTGGACGGTGCGGATGACAAACGGGAGGCCGATAAAGATCATGGCCACGGTAATCCCGAGCGGGGTGAAGGCGACCTTGATCCCCAGTTTCAGCAGAAAGGCGCCCAGCATGCCGTTCGGCGCATAGAGGGCCGTGAGGGCGATGCCGCTCACTGCAGTGGGCATGGCAAAGGGCAAGTCGACAAGGGCATCGATGAATCGCTTGCCGGGAAATCGCACCCGGATCAGGAACCAGGCGACCACCGTGCCCATCACCACGTTTACGAGCGCGGCGAGAAGGGCGGTACCGAAGGTTAGCCGGAAAGAGGCCAGAACGCGGGGATGAAGGAGCGTCTGGATGAAACCCATCCATCCCACTTCTGAACTTTTCAACGTCAACGCCGCAAGGGGCAGGAGCACAATTAACCCCAGATAGAGCAGAGTATAGCCCAGCGACAAGTTGAAGCCGGGCAGGACACTGAATTCTTTAATGCGGAATGACATAAATGGTTAATGAGTGTAAATCTGATCGAATACTCCGCCGTCTGCAAAATGGGTTTTCTGGGCTTTCTGCCAGCCCCCGAAAACTTCGTCAATAGTGACCAAATTGATTTTCGGGAATTGCCCCGCATACTTGGCGGCAACCGCCGCATTCTGCGGACGATAGAAGTTCTTGGCGGCAATTTCCTGGCCGACATCGGTGTAGAGGTAACGCAAGTAGGCCGCGGCAACCTTTTCAGTTCCATGTCGTGCCACATTTTTGTCAACCACTGCCACCGGCGGTTCTGCTAGAATACTGAGCGATGGCGCGACGATCTCAAACTGGTCGCCACCGACCTCCTTCACTGCCAGCAATGCCTCATTTTCCCATGCAATCAGAACATCACCGATGCCGCGCTGTACGAAGGTGGTTGTTGAGCCACGCGCCCCGGAATCCAAAACGGGGACGTTCTTAAAGAGGCGGGCGACAAAGTCGCGCGCTTTCTGTTCGTCGTTGCCATTCTGTTTCAGGGAATAGGACCAGGCCGCCAGATAATTCCATCTGGCCCCGCCCGAAGTTTTCGGGTTCGGGGTAATCACCGAAATGCCGGGTTTGGCCAGATCGTCCCAATCCTTCACGCCTTTGGGATTCCCCTTACGCACGAGGAATACAATGGTGGAAGTATACGGGGCACTGTTATCAGGAAGACGTTTTTGCCACTCTTTCGGCAGCAACTCCGCCTTTTCAGCGATGGCGTCAATATCATAGGCCAACGCCAGTGTCACCACGTCGGCACTGAGTCCGTCAATGACGGACCGGGCCTGTTTTCCGGAGCCTCCGTGTGATTGTTTGATCGCCACGATTTCCCCGGTTTGGGCTTTCCAATAGTCCGCGAAAGAGGTGTTGAATGCCTGATACAACTCCCGCGTGGGATCGTAAGAAACGTTCAACAACTCGATGTCCTTGGCCCCGGCCGCAAATGCCAGTGACAAAAGGAGTGGCAGCACAAATAGGAATTTCATGTTCATGTTATGTTCCTTCTTTTTCAGTGTATTTGTCCTATCTATTCCATTCACATTATTTTGATGCATGTTCATTCATTGTCCCTTGGTCTCTGTCAATTAAAACGCCCATCAACCGGTATGCGGCAATGGGCTGACATGAGTTTTTATAAATCTGTTACTGTGTTATCTGTTCATCATATCTACCTGCCAACGATCACAACCAAAGGACGACAGTACCGCCACATGTTGGACCATGTGGCGTAAACACCTAGCTCTTTATGTTTATTTACTACTATATTCATAGACAAAGAAGAGAATATCGTAAATAAATCTGATGGCGACAAATTTTTGATCTTTTTATTCAGTAATTATTGCTATAAGGCCACCATGACCGAACCGGCACGCAGTGATCAGAAACAAAACTTCTTGCCTGCCATTGTTTCTGAAACATATTATCTACCGCCTTACAGAAATTATTCGCACATATTAAATAAAGGAGATGGGTCATGTTAAAAGGCATTTCACCGTTATTGAGCCCTGAATTATTATCTATTCTTTGCCGAATGGGGCATGGGGATGAAATTGTGTTGGCAGATGCCCATTTCCCGGGCGAAACATTCGGGAAGCGGGTGATTCGGGCGGATGGCCTTTCCGTACCGGCTTTGATCGATGCCATTTTGCCGGTGTTTGAACTGGATGGCTATGTAGATGCCCCCCTGGTCATGATGGCCGCCGTGTCGGGTGACAAACTCAATCCCAAAGTTGAAAAAGCCTATCGTGCGGCCGTGGACCGGCATGCTCCGAAAACCCCGGCTATCGCCCGGATTGACCGGTTTGATTTCTATGATCGCGCCAAGCTCGCTTTTGCTGTGGTGATGACTGGCGAAACGGCGAAGTATGGAAATATCATTCTCAAAAAAGGCGTAACGCCGGTTGGATGAGCCCATGACCAAACGAAATGGAATTACCGCGGCGGGCAATTGGATTGTAGACCGTGTGAAGACGGTAGATGGCCTGCCCGCCCGTGGCATGTTAGTCAATATCAAGGATCAGTCCTTCAGTCCCGGCGGTGCGCCCGTCAATGTTCTCCATGACTTGGCGCGCCTCAAGGTATCATTTCCGCTGGCGGGGCTGGGGATGGTTGGCAATGACGCCGATGGCCAATATTTACAGCATATTTTCGCGGATTTGGGCGTCGATATCCGCGGACTTCAGGTGACGGATCTGGCGCCGACCTCCTTCACGGATGTGATGAATGACGAAACCTCGGGTGACCGGGTGTTTTTCCACAATCGTGGCGCGAACGCTCTGTTCAGTCCCCGGCATATAGATATCAGTCACCTGAGCTGCCGGATTTTTCATCTGGGCTATCTTTTGCTGCTGGATGCCATGGATCAAACAGACCCTGTCCATGGAACCGTCGCGGCGAGTTTGCTCAAGCAGGTTCAAGCGGCGGGGATCCTGACGAGCTTGGATGTGGTGAGTGAAGAGAGCGACCGGTTTGCGAGGCTCGTGCCCCCGGCGCTGAAGTATGTGGATTACCTGATCCTGAATGAAATCGAGACCGCCCGGGCCGTGGGGCTCAAGGTACGGGATGACCAGCGGAATCTTGATGGCGCCGCATTGATTGAGGCTGTGGATCGGCTGTATCAATTTGGCGACATGCAGTTGGTCGCTGTGCATATGCCGGAGGGGGTCTATATGCGCGACCGGGCCGGGCATCGATATTCACGAGGTTCGCTGGTGCTGCCCGAGGGCTATATTGCCGGGGCCGTTGGTGCGGGCGATGCATTTTGTGCGGGGATGCTCTATGGTCTTCATGAGGGTTGGAATGTTCTGGATGCCGCCGGTTTGGCGAGCTGTTGTGCAGCGGCCAGCTTGTCCTGCCCCGGTGCTTCGGAAGGGGTTCAACCACTTGAGGAAACCCTGAAACTGGCCGCCCAGTTCGGTGAGCGAAAACCACCCGTCACGATTTAAGGACTATTCATGAAACGAGAACGGACATTTGTCGGATTCGGGTTTGGTGCCATTCAAGCGGGGCTGTTTGTCTATGAAGCCTGGCGGTCAAAGAATTTCGGCAGGTTGGTTGTGGCCGAAGTGGTTCCCACCATGGTGGAGGCCGTGCGGCGGAACCATGGACGTTATTCGCTCAATGTGGCGACCCCGTCGGGGATCGAGACGCATGAGATCGGACCGGTGGAAATTTTCAATCCTCTGGTTGAACAGGATCGCCAAGCCCTGGTCGAGGCGGTTGCCCATGCCGACGAAATCGCCACCGCTTTGCCAAGTGTGACGTTTTACGGAACCGGCAAGCGTGGCGATATTCTGGACATCTTGTCTGCCGGTTTGCTCGAAAAGACATCGGATGAGCGATTGCCTGAAGCGGTGGTTTACACAGCAGAGAACCATAATCATGCCGCCGAAATTCTGACTGCCGCCTTGGCCTCTCGCTTGGACGGTGGATTGGCCTCAGCCCGAACCCAGGTTCTCAACACAGTGATCGGGAAGATGAGCGGAGTAATGACGGATGCCTCGCAAATAATGGCGCAGGGGCTTGTTTCCGTCGTCTCGGGCATGGCCCGAGCCTTTCTGGTTGAGGAGTTCAACCGGATCCTGATTACCCGGATTGAATTGTCTGGTTTCCGGCGCGGCATCGAAGTGTTCGAGGAAAAGGCCGATTTGCTGCCCTTCGAAGAAGCGAAGTTGTACGGGCACAATGCCGCGCATGCACTGATCGGATACCTGCTCCGCGAGAGCGGCGGGGTGTTCATGTCGGAAGCCACCAAGAATCCACAGTTGATGCAATTGGCGCGAGATGCCTTTATGCTCGAATCCGGAGAAGCCCTTTGCCGCAAGTACCAAGGGTTGGACCCGCTGTTCACGCCGGATGGGTTTAAGGCCTATGTGGACGATTTGCTGGTTCGGATGACTAATCCATTTCTCCAGGATGCCGTGGTGCGGGTCACCAGAGATACCCGGCGCAAACTGGGCTGGGATGACCGGCTTGTTGGCACCATTCGGTTAGTTCTGGGGCAAGGAATACACCCTGAACGGTATGCGCGGGGCGCCCAGGCTGCCGTCCGCCAACTCGCTATGGAGGAGGGGGCGAATCCTGAAGTGGTCCTCCGTGACTTATGGTCGGGAAAAGGACCCATGGAAGAACAATTCGCAATCCAGGCATTGCTCAGAGGGACAGTTCTATAGCAAAGGGGCAAATGAAAATGGCCAAGCGCGTGGTGAAGTTCCTTTGTAACATAAGCGTGTAGGGGAGCGGTCTATGGATTACGGAGCAACCCTGTTCAGTGGTTACTCTGCCGAAGAGACTGCAAAGATGCCAGGGTGTCATCCATGCCGGTGTTACCGGTTATGCCCAGACGTTGGAGCTCTTCCATTGCCTCGCTCAGCGGGAGTTCCATGCGATGCGCCACGGCGCGTATCGTCAACCGTCCCGCCCGGTACTGTTGCGCCAGGAAAAGGTCGTATCCCATGCGTAAAAGTTTCCGCATGGCGGTGGCCTCCTCAATATGTTCGGCGGTGCCGAGTTCCCGCACGGCATCCAACATGTGGTCTGATAAGCGCAAAGTTTTGGTCGTCATGATCTGAGTCCTCCCGAAAGCATCAATTGTGCCGAGGCGTATTGTTCCGGACTGATATGTGGTCGCAAGGCTGCCAGCGCCTGCTGCGCCTGGTCAATCGACAGTTTTCCATCCAGACGAAGTCGTACAATGATGACGGCGGGAACCGCATAGGGAACGTCCAGCCCGCGCAGTTGTCGAATGAATCTGGCATCGTCGGTTGCCACGGCATCAAATCCGCCGCCTTGATAAAGACGCAACGCCGCGTCTTCGCCCTTGGTCGTGCGAATGTTCGTCTCAATTACGGTGATATGTCCGTCCATAATGTTCTGCTTAATGCGCACGGCATCCGGCAGGTGAGAGGCCTGATCCACTGTTTCGCGCCGGACGAGTGGCGGGATGGAGACATGCCATGCCTCGCACACCTGTTCCTTCAAACCGGCCTTGGTCAGTTTAATCAGGCAATCCGCATCCATAATGACTTTCATGTGCTATAATGTAATATTCCGAATACATGCTGTCAAGTCGTGAGCAACTAGCGACAAACAACCTGTCCCCAGCGTCCTTTGTTATTGTCAAGATTTGACATATTTCTTATTTATGACATACTACTTTTATGCAAACGACAATGAGAATCGATGACGCGATCTTCCGTGAGGCAAAGGCCGAAGCCGCGCGCGAGGGGATGACGTTGACCCGTTTCCTGGAGGAAGCCTTGACGTTCCGGGTACGGTGTGGACGGCAGGAGAAAACGCCTGCCACCCGCGATCTTCCTGTTTACGACAGCGGGAAGAGACTGCCTAAGTCGTTCAATTTGTCCTCAGCGATCAGGGCGAGCGCCATCCAGGACGATCAGAAGGCGCTGGAAAATCTCTTGCGTCCGGCGATGAAAGCCAAACGATCATGATGATGCCGGATGCCAATGTGTTGATTTATGCATTCCGCAAGGAACTGCCTCAACATGAAGTTGCCTCTGATTGGTTGCGGAAAGTGCTGGCCGGGGGCGAAATGATCGGGCTTGTTGTGCCGGTTGAGTTGGCTTTTCTCCGGTTGATGACCAAGCCGCTTGGCGGGTTGCCTCCCGCTCCTTGGGAACTGGCTTGGGCGTTTATGGAAGTTCTTGGAGCGGCGCCCCATGTGAGCCGGATCCATGCCGGACCGCGTCACCCCGCGCTATTCTCACGTCTTTGTTCAGACACCTCGGCGGGCGATGCTTTAACGGACTGCTATATTGCGGCTCTTGCCCTTGAAAACAAGGCCACCCTGATCAGCGCTGACAAAGGGTTCGGCCGTTTTCAGGAACTCAAATGGGTCAATCCCTTTGCCTGAGGTTGGCAATAGACATTCCCCATTCTCCCAGCTGCAGGGTAGGGGCCTGAGATCTGGTGGTGCGGGTCATGGAGGCACTCATCACCTTGAGATTACCCGTATCCGGCGCTGCTGCCCTAGTACAAACCTGACTTTGATCACGTCGCGGTTGACGATGTCAGCGCACTTACGGGGACCATTCTGCCACGGGGTGAGGGAGCACCTTGGGGGATTTTCCGTCGAGCAGATCGGAAATTTCCTTTTCCACGCCGGAAACGCCCTTTTTGGTCGAATGAATTTCCATGGTCAGATCTGCGATGTGCCGTTTCCCGGGGGCTAACTGAATGACCCGGCCCTGCTTGCGCTCGAACATTTTCGGGTTGGGAAAGTTAGTTCCAGGTTCTAGTCCGGTGACGTAGCCATCCTCCATCCCTCCGGTGTTTTTCCATTGGGTGAAACAGGGGAGTTGTTTGACGTTGAACCGCAGTGCAACGCCCTTGTCGCCCGCCTGATTCCGTAACATGACGACGGTATTTCCCTTCCGGTCGGCGCATAGCTGGTGCCAGTAGCATTGCTCAACATAACCCGGGGTGGGCGCCTGATAGATATCAAATCCCTTGATTCCATCTGCTGCTCGCAAATCGCGTGGCGCCACCTTGTGGCTTGGTGCTAACAGCCGGCTGCCTTTTCCAAGGAAAGGTTCGCCGTAATTACAGTGGTAAAGCAATTCCAACTCCCGCGGCACCGTATTCATGTTCACCACCTCATCATGGATGGTGACCGCATTGCTTCCCACCAAGGTCGAAATGCGGGTTTCCAGTCGCAGGCTCGGGAAAAACAACATGCCAGCATCGACGGTACCGGCAACCACCAACTCTGTGGCCTCGTCCGATTCAATGACGGAAACCTCGACGTGATGGGCGGGCGTATTGGCGATTTTACCATGTAAGGTGAGCATAACTTCGGAGGGATTGCCATTGTTATCCTGAACAATATCCTTTCCGGGGCCTCCATTGGAGTCCAGGCCACATCGCACGATACATTCGTCAAACCCCTGTAACCAGCCCAATCCCCCATAATCCAAGGCATTGATAAACATGGGGTTGACGGGGCCCGCCACGGGTGAACGCCAGCCGATGGTACAGTCTGCGTAGCGGCCTTTCCAGAGTCCCATGCCGCGAGTGGGGACAATGGTGAAGGAAAGCGCGCCGTTGCTGACTTCAATGAGATCCACGCCCTCGGTGAACCCGCCATGAAGTGTCCGTTTAACGATGGACCAGTTGTCTTTGGTGATGCTGAAGGCATCAGTCCAGATGCCGGTATTAACATCCGTGAGAACTTGATTCATTTCCTTGCTCCTAAGCGGTCTTAAGGAGCTTTGTAACCCCGTTCGACCTTGGCGGCCACGTCGCGGTAGCCAATTTCCATTTGATAGATCTGTTTGAAGCAATCCATGGCTTCTGCAGGACGATCGGTCAGTTCATAGATCGAACCCAGTTCATAAACGACGGCTTTTTTGGTGTCGTCCATGACGGGAAGTTCGGCCACCGCCTGCTGCAGTTGGTCAATGGCCATGTCGTATTGTTGTTTTTCCCTGAAGCAGCGGCCAATATAGAATAGCGACTGAATGCGGCGCTGGGCATTCCGCTGGGCTGCCTGGAATTGCTGGATGGCGTCGTTGATCCGGTTTTGTTGAAACAACACGACCCCGTATTCGAATTTCAGTTGCAGGTCATTCGGGTAACGCGACACCCGATCCTGAAGGTCGGTGGTTACAAACAACTCGCGGTCATTCTGTTTCGCTTCCACGGCAGCGGTCATGCCCTCCGCGGTGAGTTTCTTGATTTCCTCATCCATGATCTGAATTTTGATGGCGCTGATCGCCTGATCGATTTGAGGGTCGCGCCCGCCGGATACCTGTTGGGCATCCTGAAGGGTCATGATGGCCTCGGAATACATCTTGCTGTCCCGGTACAGATTGGCCAGGGCGCGACGATAATTCATGTTCCCGGGCTCCCGTTTGATCCGGGTAATATTTTCTTCAATCATGACAGAGATGTCGTTCTTGTCCAATACGACTTTGGACTCACGAGCCAGGATATCGGATTCTTTTCGATCCTTGAGGAGGTCAGTGAACTTCGTGCCTTTTGTGCCGACCTTTTCCCAGCCGCCCTTGGACATGCTGTTGATGGCTAGGGCGTCTTTCCGGAGTTTTTGGGCAATACTATCCTGCGGTTTCAGCAAGCAGAGCGTTTCAAAACATTCGAGTGCCGGGCCGGGTTGATCAGTTTCCATATAAAGTCGACCCAGTCGTTCCAGTAATGCCGTATCGGTCGGGTAGTGCTCTTTGGCGATCGCCAGAGTTTGGATGGCGATTTCAGGTTCGCCGGCAGCGGCGGCGGCCTTTTCGAGAAGATTGATATAATGCAGGTTCAAGGGGTCTTTCAGAAGCAACTTTTCGGCCGCCTGCAGGGCCTCCATGGGCTTGGATTTAAGCTGGGCCTGCGCCTTGATCAGATGGGAAAGTCCGGTAACGGTCGAGAGGAGATGGGTCAGTTGTCCCCCCCCTTGACTTTTAAAGCGCTTGATCTCCGCAGCCCGCAGGAATTTTCTGGCCTTATGGAGGCGGGGTTCGAGCGCCAGACAGGCGGTGAACATATCGATGGCATAATCCAGATTCCCGCGTTCCATGGCTACAAAACCACGATTGAACAAATCCTTGATCTTCTGTGGAACCTGTTCAAGAGTAACTTCAGCCATTGCTCATACCCCTTTGATAATTGCCCTGCGAGTCGTATGTCGCTTGACATACTCTCATTCCGTATATCAAAGTGCATAGTTCACGGCTACAAAAAATCACTAAACAGACAGGAACAGGCACAGTGGCAAGGATCGTGTTGAGAGCGGGGGGGGTAAGGGCAGGATGGTTTTCCGCTTTATTGTTTCTGATGTTTTTGTCGGTTCCGGCGGAAGCCGTTGTGTTCCGGGGGTTGGGTTTGAATGAAGTCATGGCTTCTTATGGTTTTGGGGCGCCCTCTGAATATGGCCACAGTGCCGTGTATCGCAGCCGGACGGCCACGGTGATATTTGAGGCCGGAAGCCGGCGGGTCGTGGTAAACGGACTTTCGATATACTTGAATAGGAGCGTTATGAAAGCGGCGGGGAACTGGGTCATCACCCCGGTGGACGCTGTGGATACGATCGGCGCCATTCTGCTGCCTTCGCGCGCCTTAGGCAAAGCTGCGGCGGCTTTGGTGGTTCTTGACCCCGGGCATGGCGGGGCTGACCCCGGCACGGGCCAGGGCTCATTGCAGGAAAAGGGATTCACGTTGGATATTGTCAAACGGATCCGGGCCCGGCTGCATGAAAACCATGTGAATGTGATGCTGACGCGGGACCGTGACGCCACCATGAGTCTTGAGGAACGATGCTGGCGGGCGGATCGCTATGGGGCAGATGTTTTTGTCAGCATCCATTTGAATGCATCCCGTAACCAGGCCATATCCGGGATTGAAACCTATATTGTTCCCGCATCAGGATATCCAACGACCGTAGAGCAGGAACAGAATATCATTGTTGTGAAACGGAAAGACTGTCCCGGTAACCGGTTTGACGGAGCGAATGTGGTGCTGGGGCAATATCTGCACAAAGGGGTGTTGGCGCACACCGGCGCCGCCGACCGGGGGATTCGCCGGGCACGGTTTTATGTCATTCGCAATGCCAATAGCCCGGCTGCCCTGGTGGAGTGCGGGTTCCTGTCCAACCGCGGGGAGGCCAGGAAGATTCTGGATGCGGATTATCGGGATCAGATTGCCGAGGGCATTGCGCGGGGCATTCTCACCTATCTGAGCCGGGTGCGCCTGCAACATTTGCCGCCGGTTAATAGAATGTAGTTGAGGGTGGCGAGTTGAAAGAGGCCGATTGCGGGATTTTGTTTTTCGACTCGTAACTCATGACTCTCGACTGCTCTTGACACCGTCATTAGGGGGCACTAAGGTTTCCGGTGTTTTGAATTTGCCTGCAATTTCGCAATCTTTTTCGAGGAGAGTCTGTTGTGATTAATGCAAGAGTTATTGGCGCCAGCGGGTATGGCGGCGTGGGGATCATCGAGCTTTTGCTGGGACATCCGGAGGTCAAAATCGCCGGACTGGTGAGCCTGACGGATGTCGGTATGCCCATCAGTCAGATCTATCCGCATCTGGCGGGGGCCTGTGATATGGTCGTGGTCGCGCCCACGGATGCGTCTGTCAAGCAGCCGGTGGATGTGGTGTTTATGGCCACGCCGGACGGGGTCGGGATGAAGGCGGCCACCGAAATCCTTGCGAGTGGCGCCAAATTGGTTGATTATAGCGGTGATTTCCGATTTAACACGCCGGAGAGTTATGCGGCGTATGCGACCCGTATCGGTCGCGACACCCAGCATGCCGCACCCGAGATTCTCCCGGAGACTGTATATGGAGTGCCCGAATTGCATCGCGCTCGGATTAATTCCAAGCGACGGGTTGTGGGGAATCCCGGTTGTTTTGCGGTCAGTTGTATCCTCGGTCTTGCCCCAGCAATGAAGCAGGGCTTGATTGATCCTTACAGTGCAATTTGTGATTGCAAGACCGGGGTTTCCGGGGCCGGCAAGAAATTGAATGCTTCTTTTCACTATCCGGCACGCTATGAGAATGTGAACGCTTATAAACTTTCCGGGCATCAGCATGTGTGTGAAATCGAGCGGGAATTAAGCCTGCTGGCGGGAACGGAGATCCGGGTGACGTTTACCGCCCAGGTGGTTCCGCTGTGCCGAGGGATCCTGTCCTGCCTCTATGGGCAATTGAAGGCCGAAACCAAGGTGGAGGATGTGATCGCCTTGTATCGGGAATTCTTCAAGGATAGTCCTTTTGTCCGGGTTTTTGATCGGAATGCATCGATTGGGACCATTCATGTGAGGGGCACGAACTATTGCAACCTGATTGTGGATGTGGATGCCCGGACCCGGAAATTGCGGGTCATCGCCCATATTGATAACCTGGTCAAGGGGCAGGCCGGTTCCGCGCTTCAGAATATGAACCTGCTATTTGATCTGCCTGAAACGACCGGGTTGACGAGGGTGGGCGCATATCCCTGAAAAATCTTATAATGATAAGTTGGACATAAGAATCTAAAAGCAAAGGAGCGATGATCATGGAAGAAGTCAGGACAATTATTGCGGATGATGTTGAAATTAATGGATCCATCAAGTGTTCCGGCGGCATTAAGATGGCCGGAAAAATCAATGGCGATGTTACCACGGCGGGGGATGTGTCTGTGGAAAAGGGTGCCGCGATCAAGGGCAATGTTCTTGCCGCCTCGGTCGTGGTGCATGGAATGATCAAAGGCAATATCACGGCAAAGGAGCGCATTGAGTTGAAGGGATCCGCCCGGGTTTCCGGTGACATCAAGGCTCGGCGCCTGGTGGTGGAAGAGGGCGTCAGCCTGGTGGGTAAATCCGAAATTACCCCGGTAGAGTCGGCGTCAGGAGAGGCGACCTTGGACATGGAGGTGCCGGTCTCCAGTCCTGTTGATGCCGCCAAGACGGACGATGATAGCTTCAAGGCCAGTCCAGCGGCCCGTCCGGCGATGGATCCGCGTGCGCGGCCCGGTCAGCTTTTTGCCCGCAAGTAATATTTTGAATGGCAATAGACAGGAGGGTTGAGGGATGGCGGTAAAACACGGTTTAGGGCGGGGGTTGAGTGCGTTGATTAAGGATACTCCCGCTGTGGCGGCTCCGGCGCCCGCTGCTCCCTCCGGCGCACCCCTGTTGATTGAGGTCATCACGATCCGGCCCAACCCGTTTCAGCCGCGGCGAACCTTTGTGCGGGAGGCTATGGATGAACTGGTGGCCTCGGTGCGTGAGCATGGGGTGTTGGAACCCCTGCTGGTTCGCAAGGCGGAAGATGGCTATGAGCTGATTGCCGGTGAGCGGCGCTGGCGGGCCGCGCAGGAGGCCGGGTTGAAGCAAGTTCCCGTGGTGGTACGGGAGGCTACAGATCTTCAGGCGCTGGAAGTCGGACTGATAGAGAATCTTCAACGTGCAGATCTGAATGTCATTGAAGAGGCCGAAGGGTATCAAGCGCTTGCGCAAACGTTCAAACTGACCCAGGATGAAATTGCGCAAAAAGTCAGCAAAGCCCGGGCTTCTGTGGCCAATGCCCTTCGCTTGTTGTCATTGCCAAAGGAAGTAAAGAAGTTTTTGGCCGAGGGGCTGGTTTCCGCCGGACACGCCAAGGTTCTGCTCTCGTTGGCAACCGAGCCTGAGCAATGCCGGATGGCGGAGCGGATTATCAAAGAGGGGATCTCGGTCAGGGAATTGGAAAAGATCGTTGAGCATTCCCGCAAAACGCCCCGGAAAAAAGCAACTGAGAAAGAGGATATTCCGGCCAGCCATCTGGTTTATCTCACGGATAAACTCCATCAGCATTTCGGAACGAGTGTTCAGGTCCATCCCTGCCGGACAACCGCCAATGGCCGGAAGATCAAGGGGTACATCCAGCTCGATATTTATACAAACGACGATCTGGATCGTATCCTGGAACTCTGCGGGCTTGCTGAACGCTGAAGCCTCAAAAATAATCATGGATAGACAAGATTTACAGGATAACAAAAGGGATTCCTTTCCCAAATTCATCCTGAATATCATGTTTATCCATGTTAAAATTCTCTTTCCTTCCTTTCTGCTGCTCGTTGGATGCGGGCAACAAACCTCCTTGCCGCAGGTGATCTGGTCAGGCTACCGCGCCTCGGATTTCAAGGGGGTGGCAGCGTTTAGTGAAGTCGAACGTTTTTTGCATGCGGGGTCCGGGATCGCAGGTTCACCGGAGGCGTTGAAGAGCGCCAACTATATTCTCAGCCGCTTGCAAGAAAAAGGCGTTTCCACCTCTCTGGATACCTTTGAGGATTCCACGCCGGACGGGATCAAAACGTTTCGCAATGTCATGGGAGTGATTCCCGGTAAGCAGGATCGCCTCATCATTCTGGGCGCCCACTATGATCTGAAGTCTGGCATTGAGTCCTTTGTAGGCGCCAATGATTCAGGGTCCGGGGTGGGCTTGTTGCTGGCGCTGGCCTCTCTGCTCAAGGCCGCCCCTGCCGGAGGACCTGAAGTGTGGCTCGTTTTTCTGGACGGTGAGGAATGTCGTGTAAGTTACGGGGCCAACGATGGGTTGCACGGGAGTCGGCATCTGGCGGGGAAACTGGTGGCCGAGGGCAAAGCCACCAAGGTGCAGGCGTTTATCCTTGCGGATATGATCGGGGACAAAAACCTGTCGGTTACGATTCCCCGTAATAGTGACCCCGGCTTAATGCTTGCGGTGTTTAAGGCCGCAACGGAGGCGGGGACGCGGGCCGCTTTTTCACTGTGTGATTATTCAATACTCGATGACCATCAGCCCTTTCTGGACAAGGGTATCCCGGCGATTGACCTGATCGATTTTCAATACGGGTCGGCCCCGCGGCTCAACGACTATTGGCACACGGCGGCCGACACATTGGATAAGCTCAGTCCCGAAAGCCTTGAAATTGTGGGTCAGGTTGTGTTGCGGGTGATAAGTGGGCTTTCCTCCGACCCGATGGATCAGTCTCAGCCCTTCGACAGGATTCAGGGGAGCCGCGGAGCGCCTCTCCCGCATTGAAGAGGAAGGCCACTGATATGATTTTCCGCTGGTATTTTTTTCAACGCATCTATTGACGCCTTTATGGAGATGGTATAGGCTTTTGACATTGAGGGTACAGGTATTTTTCGAGGAAGTGGTAAATCATCAAAAAGGAGTTCTGTATGAGTAAGCTGTTTCGAAAAGTTAAAGGGTTTACGTTGATTGAGTTGTTGGTGGTTATCGCCATTATCGGAATTTTGGCAGGGCTGCTAACGCCGGCTCTGGCGGGTGCCCGTGAAAAAGGTCGTCGCGCCGTCTGTGCGAACAACGAGAAGCAACTCGTATTGTTCCTCAAAATGTACGCAAGTGACAACTCCGAACAATACCCTTCTACGACTCTGACAAATTTGTTCGGAACTTATATCAAGTCTGGTGATTTGGGGGTATTTGCATGTCCGTCGTCGGCGGCTGTAAAAACATCAACCTTTACTGGATTTGGAAATGTTAACAGTGCCTATGCTTATGCTGTGGGGCAGAGTGAGTCGTCTGCCGCCGGCCTGCCCATTGTGTGGGACAAAGAATATAGTGATCTCACTAAAGCTCAAATTACGCCTACTGTTACTGATTGGGGTGGAAATCATAAAGGTGAAGGCGGTAATGTGGGATTCATCGGCGGTCAAGTCCAGTGGATTACTTCTCAGGGTGCCAATACTAACTCAACAGCTATCCTTTATTTGGTTGCACAGGTGACCAATGCTACCTTCTGGAGCGGAGCAAGTTTGTATTGATCGACTCATCTGAGTGAATCTTTTTTTGACGTGCTCAGACCGGGGACATGAAAATGTCCCCGGTTTTTTTGTGCGTCCGGAAAGGCGCATCTGCTTGAGAGCGAAAGTCCTTGCCCGGCAGAGTGAAGTTTTCGCCAGGTGGCAGGTTTTGGCTCGACAGAAAGGAAGCGCATATTAGCGCGCTTAAGCCGGCCATCCTTAATTCATTAATAACGGATCAACAACCAACTTGTTTATGCAAAGCGAGGGGTGTATATGTCCTAACTCACCATGATTGCCAAAGTTGTAGTTGATGTAGCCGTTGATAAAGAATTTGACTACCTGATCCCCGATTCTTTGACTGCTCAGGTCAAGCTCGGATCCCGGGTCAATCTCTCCTTTGGCCCCCGGAAGACCCAAGGCTATGTGGTGGGGTTCAGTCAGTCCTCCGGGCATCCCAAGCTTAAGGCTATTGAGTCGGTAGTGGGCGAGAAACCCTATATCGCCGATAGTCTTCTCAAGTTGGCCCGCTGGATGGCGGACTATTATTGCGCCCCCGTTGAGTTGGCTGTTCAGGCGGTGTTGCCGGGGGCGGTCAGGAATCAGAGTGCGGCATTTAAGGAACAGTTATTTGTCGAGCCAGTTGGCGGTGAGCAGTTAGCAGGGGGCAGTAATAGAAGATCTCCCAAACAGGTTGCCGTTCTTGAGCTTCTTCAGTCCCGTGGAGGGATGTTTCTTCACGAACTCATCAAGTTATCGGGAGCCGATGCGGCTGTAGTCCGGGCTCTTGAGAAAAAAGGGCTGGTTCGTATCGCTAAGCAGGCATCCATGAGAGACCCGTTTGCCAGTCACACGATTCTCAGGACCGAACCCCTGCCTTTGATGGAAGGACAGTCGGCGGCCTTGGACGTGGTCAAGCAGGCGATCGATAAGCACGGCAACCCTCTCCCGCAAAGGGAGAGGGCGACTAATTCCTCTGTTATCCTCCTGCACGGGGTCACGGGGAGTGGCAAGACGGAAGTGTATCTTCAGGCCATTGATTACGCGCTAAAGCAAAGCAAAGGTGCCATTGTTCTCGTTCCTGAAATCTCGCTTACTCCCCAGACGATTGACCGGTTCCGCAGTCGATTTGGGGATACCATTGCTGTTCTGCATAGCCATCTCTCGGAGGGTGAGCGTCATGATGAATGGCATCGGATCCATGACGGGATGGCACGGATTGTAGTGGGGGCGCGATCCGCTGTTTTCGCGCCGGTTGCTAATCTTGGGCTTATTGTGGTGGATGAGGAACATGAGCATACCTATAAACAGGAAGAAATGCCCCGCTATCACGCCCGCGATGTGGCGGTGATGCGCGGGCATTTTGAAAAATGTGCTGTGCTCCTTGGATCAGCCACTCCCGCGCTTGAGTCTTTTGCCAATGCTAAAAACGGGAAATATCAACTTGTTGAAATGATGAACCGGGTTGATCACCGTGCGATGCCGCACATGCGCATTGTCGATATGAGGCAGGAAGCAGAGCGCACAGGGCGACTGTCCATATTTTCGCGTGACCTTGTAGAGGCGGTGCAGAAACGCTTGTCCAAGGCGGAGCAGGTGATTTTATTCCTTAATCGCCGTGGTTACGCTTCATCATTAGTCTGCCCCAAATGTGGACTTGTGGCCAAGTGTAATGATTGCAGTATCGCCATGACCTATCACCGGCATGATGAGACGCTCAAATGCCATGTTTGCGGGGCCATTCAGGAGGTTCCCGATCGGTGTCCCGGATGTCAGGATCCTGCTTTTAAGTTTGCCGGCATAGGAACCCAGCGCGTGGAGATTACGGTTGGAAAGCTGTTTCCCGGCGCCAGAGTGGCCCGTATGGATGCGGACGCCACGCGCGGAAAGGATTCACATCGGCGGATCCTGAACGAGTTCAAAACAGGCAAAATTGACATTCTGGTTGGGACGCAAATGATTGCCAAAGGGTTGGATTTCCCGAATGTGACGCTGATCGGGGTGCTCAATGCCGATATGAGTCTACACATGCCTGATTTCCGGGCCAGTGAACGGACCTTCCAATTATTGACTCAAGTCGCAGGACGGGCGGGACGCGGTGAGATCCCCGGGGAAGTGATAGTGCAGACTTCGACCCCCTTTCATCAAGCCATCCAGGCTGCGCGACGGTTGGATTATGACGGGTTCTGTGACCAGGAAAATGAGTTCAGGCGTGAACTGGGTTATCCTCCCTTCGGACATTTGGTTTGTGTGGGGATAAAGGGAATGGATCAGACGAAGGTGATCAAGGCCGCGGAGCAATTTGCCGCCCAGCTTCAGCCGTTGCTTTCTTCACAGGTGATTGTCAGTGGTCCGGCACCTGCTCCGTTGGAGAAAGCCAAAGGCCAGTTCCGGCATCAGATCATGCTCAGGGCTCCGGCGACCAAGGCCATTACGGAATCCCTCAAGGTGGTCGCCCGCGAATTCAAGTGGCCAACAGGTGTCTCTGTGGTTATTGATGTCGATGCGGTGTCGTTGATGTGAGGACAATTTGTTAGGCGTGATCTGTTATTGGGTATTGGATTTTGATGATTGAGTCGCTATTTTAGACGTCCAGAGGAAATTGCTATGCAGAATCAGAATAACAAGTTTTATGTGACGACGCCGATTTACTATGTGAACGACCGACCCCATATCGGGCATGCCTACACCACGATTTTGGCTGATGTTTTGGCGCGGTACCATCGGTTATTGAATGTTCCCACCTTCTTTCTGACCGGCACTGATGAGCATGGGCAAAAAGTTCAGCAGGCGGCGGAGAAGGGAGGGGTGACCCCTCAGCAACATGCCGATACCACGGTCATCCGTTTTCAGGAATTATGGAAAAAACTTGAGATCACGAACGATGATTTTATTCGAACCACCGAGCCCCGTCATAAGGTTGTTGTTCAGGAATTATTTCAGCACCTTTATGAAAAAGATGAGATTTACCGTGCTGAATATGACGGCTGGTATTGCGTTCCCTGTGAGCGGTTTTTCATGGAGAAGGACTTGGACAACGAAGCCTGTCCCGATTGCAAACGCCCTGTGGAACGGATTCGGGAGTCCAATTATTTCCTGCGAATGAGCAAATATCAGGAGTGGCTCATTCAATATATTCAGGCTCATCCTAAATTTATTCAGCCGGATTTCAGACGGAATGAAACCCTTGGGTTTTTGCGCAAAAAGCTGAACGATCTGTGTGTGTCACGTCCGAAGAGTCGCCTGAGTTGGGGTATTGAACTGCCTTTTGATAAGGATTTTGTTGCCTATGTCTGGTGTGACGCTCTGACCAATTATATCAGCGCAGTGGGCTATCTGAGTGATGAGGCGAAGTTTAAGAAGTGGTGGCCAGCCTCCTATCATTTGATTGGTAAGGATATTCTGACGACCCACACTGTCTATTGGCCCATTATGCTCAAGGCAATGGGTGTCGAAATGCCTGAGGCGATTTTTGCCCATGGGTGGTGGTTGATGGGCGATAGCAAAATGAGCAAAACGACTGGGAATGTCGTCGATCCCATGGCGTTTGTTGATAAATACGGAGTCGATGCATTCCGTTATTTCCTGATGGCGGAAATGATTCTGGGACAGGATGCCAGCTTCACTGAGGAGGCCTTTATCCGCCGCTACAATGCTGATCTGGCCAATGATCTTGGGAATATGCTGAGCCGGCTCATTAAGATGATCAGTACGTATACCGGCGGTATATTGCCGGAACCCGGTGAGAGCGGGGAGGAAGAACTGGCGCTTCGCGCGGCGGCGGTGGAGGCGGCGGGTACCATGGAGACGACGATCGGCAATATGCGGCTGGACATGGGGTTGACGGCAGTGGCCAATGTGGTGCGTGCCGCCAATCGCTATCTGGAGAAAAAACAGCCTTGGACGCTGGCAAAACAGGATGACAAACGCCCCCTTCACACGGTGTTGTATACCGCCGCTGAAACCCTTCGCATTGTAAGTGGCCTGCTGTATCCGGTGATGCCTGGGAAAATGGCGGAATTGCGTGTGATCCTCGGAATTCAGGAAGTGGTGCCCGATATCCGGTCCCTTAAAGTTTGGGGGTTGCTGAAGCCCGGCACCCAGCTGGGAGAGATGCAATCTCTCTTTCCCCGGATTATGCCTGCATCGATCGCGACTGACACCGCCGGTACGGCGGCTACTACAGCAACCAAGCCGGAAGTAAACGGCGTCTCCTCGGCACCTGCTAAAGTTGCTCCGGAGGGGGTGGCCTTGGTGGAGTATGCTGATTTTCAGAAGATTCAGTTGCGAACTGCCAAGATCCTTGAGGCTGAAAAAGTGGTTGGGGCGGATAAACTGCTTAAACTCCAAATCGATGTCGGCGGGGAAAAACGACAACTGGTGGCCGGCATTGCCCTTCATTATGAGCCCGGTGTACTGATCGGGAAAACGGTGGTGGTGGTTGCGAACCTGAAGCCCGCCACGATTCGCGGGGTGGAGTCAAATGGAATGCTGTTGGCGGCGAGTGTGGGGAAGGAATTAAGGCTGATTACGGTGGATGGGGAGTTCCCCTCCGGGGCTGTAGTAAAATGACAGAGGAGCGAGCGAATGACAGACAATGAAGTATTGAGCGTTTTTCTTGAAACCAAGGCCTTGTTGAAAGGGCATTTTGAACTCCGGTCCGGTCTCCACAGTGACCAGTTTTTCCAATGCGCCAAAGTGCTGCAGCAACCCCGCATCGCCGCGCGTTTATGTGAGGCGCTGGTAATGAAACTTCGGAAAGAAATTCCGGGGATTCATGTGGACGGTGTGATTGCGCCGGCCATGGGCGGATTATTTGTCGGGCACGAGGTGGCTAAAACGCTGGGCGTGGTTTCCATTTTTGCTGAAAAACAGGAAGGGGCCTTAGTGTTGCGGCGAGGATTTGAGATTCCCAAGAACGCCTGTTTTGTGGTGGCAGAAGATGTCATTACCCGGGGGGGGCGTGTACAGGAGACGATTGACATTGTTGAAGGGCGCGGGGGCAAAGTGGTCGCGGTGGCTGTGTTGGTGGACAGGAGTGGAGGAAAGGCGAGATTTGTACCGCCGACCGTGAGTCTCCTTCAGATGGAGCCCGTTACCTTTGATCCCGCAAAATGTCCGCTTTGTTCGCAAAAAATCGTACTTGAGCATCCAGGGTCCTGAATCACATCGCTGGCGGAAGAAATAAAAAAGGGCAGGACGATTAAGTCCTGCCCTTTTGAGTAGGTGGGAGTCGTTAGTTTGACAGCCGTCCACCAACCCCCTTGACGTTCTTGGATATCGCCTTGGCGGCTTCTTTCGGACGCAATGCGCGAACGGCGGCGCCTGCCTGCCACATTTCCGATTGATGGATTTCCGCCAATTTTTTGGCCAGGAATTTCTGGTAATCCTTGCCGCCGCAGTCCTTCAGGACTTCACGGGTTTCCTGTCCAACCTTAACGGACTGGTACAGCTTCTTGAAGACCGGCAGATTCGCCTTATGGAAAATAGGCCGCCATTTCAATGCGCCATGCTGGGCGGTAACCGAGCAGTTCTGATACATCCAGTCCATTCCATTTTCATCCACCAGTCGGATGAGGCTCTGGGTCAGTTCCTCGACCGTTTCATTGAACGATTCGCTCGGGGAATGTCCATTGGCGCGCAGGACGTCATACTGCGCCTGCATCATTCCTGCCAGAGCACCCATCAGCACGCCGCGTTCGCCGGTGAGGTCGCTGCATACTTCCTTCCTGAAGGTAGTGGGGAACAGGTAACCGGATCCAATACCGATACCCAGGGCGAGACACCGTTCTTTGGCTCTGCCAGTGGCATCCTGCTCAACAGCAAAGCTGGAGTTGATGCCGGCGCCGGAAAGAAAGTTGCGGCGCACGTTTAGGCCGGACCCTTTGGGGGCAACCATGATGACATCCACGTCTTTGGGCGGGATGACACCGGTTTGATCTTTGTAAACAATCGAAAATCCATGTGAGAAATAGAGGGCGTCGCCGGGTTTCAGATTGGCCTTGATGGTGGGCCACACCTGCCGTTGGGCGGCGTCGGACACCAAGAGCTGGACGATGGTGGCGCGCTTGACTGCGGTGGCGATGTCAAACAACGTTTTCCCGGGTACCCAGCCATCCTTGCAGGCTCGATCCCAGTCGCGCTTGAATTCCGGTGCCTGACCAATGATGACCTTGAACCCATTGTCCTTAAGGTTCAACGCCTGGGCGGGACCCTGGACGCCATAGCCGATAATTGCGATCGTCTCATTCTTAAGGACTTTTCGAGCTTTTGCGGTCGGGAATTCCTTACGGGTGACGACGGTTTCCTTCTCTCCTCCAAAGTTAATCAATGCCATATCTATTTCTCCTTTTTGAAAGTGCGCAGTGTAGAAGAACGGCGCCGTGCGTCAATACTGAAAAAAGGCTATACGAAAAGTGTGGAAAATAGGCGTTGACGGTAAGGTAGTGTGTGCTCCACACTTTGCCGCAAAAAAAAGAGGTGGTTATGCGAGTACTGGTGACGGGTGGGGCTGGCTTTATTGGGAGCCATGTTGCGGAATATTATGCCCGCCGAGGTGACGAGGTTGTGATTTATGACAACCTTTCCAGGGCGCGGTTGCTTCATTGTGATGACCGTAATGCCCGGCATAATTGGGAATATCTCGGGAATTTCAAGAATATCAGCCGGGTGTGTGACGATGTCTGCAACTCCGAGGCGTTGGCGCCACATTGCCAAAACGCGGAAGTGATTTTTCATATCGCCGGGCAGACAGCCGTAACCACATCGGTTCGGGACCCCCGACCTGATTTTGAGACGAATGTGATGGGTACGTTCAATCTGCTTGAAGCGGTGCAACGGAGCGGAGAGCGGAAGACGGTGATTTATTGCTCGACGAACAAGGTCTATGGCGACAACGTCAATGACATCGAATTGGCCGAGCAGTCAAAACGATATTCGATCACCGGGAAGTATCAACAGGGAATCCCGGAAACGTTCTCCGTAGACCATTGTAAGCATACCCCGTATGGATGCTCAAAGTTGACGGCGGATCTCTACATGCAGGAATGGGCGCGGTTGTATGGCCATCGAGTGGGGGTGTTCCGCATGTCGTGCATTTATGGAACCCGTCAATTTGGGTTTGAGGATCAAGGGTGGGTGGCGTGGTTTATTATAGCGGCTCTCAAGGGGCACCCGATCACTATTTATGGTGACGGAAAGCAGGTGCGGGATGTTCTGGAGGTGACCGATCTTGTCCAGGCTTATGATCGGTTTGTGATTTCGGATGTTCCTTATGGCGTGTTCAATACGGGCGGGGGTGTGGACAATACGCTTTCCCTGCTTGAGCTGATCGAGATGATTGAACAGAAAATCGGCAAAAAGATTCCCCTGAAGTTCATGGACTGGCGGCCAAGTGATCAGAAGGCCTATGTGTCGGACATCCGGAAAGCCGTTTCGGTACTGGGCTGGAAACCTAAAGTAAATCCGGCCGCCGGTGTTGAAAAGTTGAGCGCGTGGGTAAAGCAGAACGAGGGGCTCTGGTGAAGCGCGGTCTGCTCAGGGATAGTCCCGGTCGTGAGAGAAGGATCATGTGAAGATACTGATTGTTGAGTATCGAGATATTACCCACCCCGAGGCGGGGGGCGCCGAGGTCATCCTTCTGGAGATATTCAAGCGGATTGTCGCATTGGGGCACAAGGTTGATTATTTGTGCAACGGTCACGGGCACGCTTTGCGGGATGAATATATTGAAGGGATTCGCATTCTCCGGCGGGGGCGCCAACCGTACTTCAACTTTCTTGTGCCGTGGGTCTACCGGTCGGAACTGAAGAAAAATGGCTACGATGTTATCATTGAAGGCATCGATAAGCTGCCGTTCTTCATGCCCCTGTTTGAGAAAAAAGTCCCCGTACTTTGTGTGATCCCGCATCTCTTCGGGACGACGGTATTTCGGGAAGCATCGGTGTTGGTGGGGGCCTACGTCTACTCTTATGAAAGGCTCATCCCTTTCATATATCGGAACAGTATGTATTCGGTCCTTTCGCAGGGCACGCGGGAGGATTTGGAAAAGCGGGGGATTCCTGCGCAACAAGTTAAGGTGATCTATAGCGGCCTTTCCCAGGATCAATACGAGGCGCCTCTACTGAAACCTGACACCGATCATCCCATTCTGATTTATCTCGGTCGTATCAAGAAATATAAGGGGATAGAACTCGGATTTGAAGCGGTTAAGCAATTAAAGGTCAAGTACCCTTCGATTGAGTATCAGGTGGTTGGGACTGGGGATTACCTCGATGAGTTGAAGCGTCTGGCGGTGCGTGCCGGGGTGCAGGATCATGTGTCTTTTTTGGGTCACAAGCGGGGTCGTGAGAAAATGTCGCTCCTCCAGAAAGCCAGTGTGTTGTTGTATACCTCGCCTAAAGAAGGCTGGGGGCTGTCGGTTGTGGAGGCCAATTTGTGCGGCACGGTGGTGGTCGCCAGTGATTCGCAGGGGTTGCGGGAATCTGTTTTGGATGGCAAGACTGGATTTCTGGTTCCGCATGGGGATACTCAAGTGCTGGCGCAACGGATCGATCAGTTGCTTTCCAATCCGGACATGTATGCCAAGATGAGGGCGGACGCCATTACGTGGGCCAAATCATTTACCTGGGAAAGGGCGACAGAGGAAACCATGTCGCTGCTGCAGGAGACGATTCAGCGTTTTTCAGCGCAGGCGCACAAATGAAAACCATTAGATCGGTTAAAAAGATTTTCAAAAGTATTCCCACGCTGGAAGGGGCCGGGGTTCATTTGAAACGTGCGTTTGGATATCATCAAGTTCCTGAGCTGGACCCGTTCCTGATGTTAGATGACTTCCATTCTTCCAGTCCTTCGGAATATATCGCGGGGTTCCCCTGGCATCCTCACCGTGGCATTGAGACCATCAGTTACATTCTAAAAGGATTGGTAGAGCATGGCGATAGCATGGGCAATAAAGGGGTGATTGGCGAAGGAGAGGTCCAGTGGATGACGGCCGGGCGCGGCATCATTCATCAGGAGATGCCGCGCGGGGAGAAGGATGGGCGATTGTGGGGGTTTCAGCTTTGGTCGAATTTGCCAGCCTCTTACAAAATGATGACTCCTCGCTATCAGGAGATCAAGGCCCCTCAGATTCCGGAAGTGACTTTGACTGATGGGGTGACGGCAAAAGTCATTTGTGGGTCAGTGAACGGGGCTCAGGGGCCGGTGCGGGATATTGTTACTGACCCGGAGTATCTGGACGTAACCATGCCGGCCTCTTCGGTCTTTGAGCATCCTGTGAAGGGCGGTCATACTGTGTTTGCCTATGTGATTGAAGGGCAGGCAGGTTTTGATGAGGTGAAAACCAGCATCGGTGTTGAAACCGTGGTGCTTTTTCATGATGGTGACGGCCTTATGATTAAAGCGGGTTCAGCGGGGTGTCGCTTTCTTCTTGTATCAGGGAAACCATTGGGAGAACCAGTGGCCTGGTATGGGCCGATCGTGATGAACACCGAGGAGGAATTGGATGTGGCCCGCAGAGAATTGAGTGACGGGACATTTATCAAGGACTGATCGCCGTGTCACGGACCCAGCCCATGCCATCCGGCGTGGAAATGTAGATCCAGCCGTCGGTGGTTTCCCCGTGGGTCAAGGATGTTCCTGGCTTTATTGTGAAAAGTTTTTGTGAGGTTTCGGATGGGGCGAAAAAAACCTGCACAGCGTCCCTTCCGATGACGGTGGCGGTGTTTTCATTTTTTAGCCAATGCCAGAAGCGAAAACTCATCGAAGGGCCTCCCCCAAGGGGTGCGTTTTTCATCAGGTTGCTTGCTTCACCTTTGTTTGCGGCTTGAGGGGTCGAATATACGGATTGAACAGGGGCGCGTTCAGCGTGGAAGTGGATGGGGAAAGGGCCCGCAATCAAGGTTTTGTAGCGCATTTGCTGAGTATCATAGAAGCTCAGTGAACAGGCCGGAATGGCGGCGAGGTTGCTGTTGCCCGGGACAATGGTTTGGCTGAATACATGTCGGGAAGGAGTACTTTCGCCGACGACCGGTTTTAATTCATACACTTTGAGCTCAGGGAGCGATTGAACTCCGGGTTTCAGGTAGGTGGCTGGTAACAGATCTCCCTCAACTTTGAATGTTACAGTTATCAAATCCCCTAAAGCAATATTGAGCGGTACGGGGGTCACAGAAAAATTAAAATGCCCCACAAGCCCCGAAAAATTCATTGGACGGCCGGATTCCGGGAGCGGGTGAATGGTGAGCGTCAAGGCCTCTACAGGGATATTTGCCGGCCGCCGCGATTCTTGCATCATAAAAAAAGTGCGGGTGGTTTGGATAAACGTTCCATTCAGGCGGGGTGCCAGGGAAACTGAACCGGCTTTTGAAACCCGTGCCCAAGCCCTGAATTTTCGGACTTCGTAGGGGAGCCCGTCGAGAGTTACCGTTTCAACAGGAAGCTCTTGAAACGGATAGATTTGAAACGGGTCGGCAGGGGGCAGACCATCAATCGAGATTTGCGGGGCCAGCGTTTCTCCTGTGATATGAATGGCTAGTGTGATTTGAAAGGCTTCTCCGGCGTGAATAATGGCTCGATCCGTGGAAAACCGGGCAAAAAGAGGCGCAGCTGAAAGGGCCGGAAAACACAGCATAAATACGATCAAAGTGGCGATGACTCCACTTCCAAATTTCTGGTCAAACAAGTGCATGTACGGCATAATCTATTCTTCATTTCACTGTGTCAATGAGGAGAATGACGGGTATGATTATATATGTGATAATGGAAACAGCGGAAAAATATCTTGCCGGCAACTGGCATCGACAGCGATTGACCTTGGAGGAAACGTCCGGTGATTATTGTCTGATGATTCATTATAAGCAGCTGAATATGAAGATGTTGTCGGAGCTTCGTCCGAAAGCGATAGTCTACAGTGGAGCTGGCACGCCCTTTGAAGATTATGATGTCCGGCAAACCCGGCATTATCGGCAAGTGGTGATGACATCGTCGGTGCCACAGCTGGGGATCTGCGGAGGCCATCAATTGGCGGCAGAATTTTTCGGGTGTACTTTGGGGATCATGCATCTGATCGGCGAAGCCGAGGCCGATAATAATCCAAAGTATCACCCCGGTGAGTACAAGGAATGGGGGGTATATCCTGTCGATGTATTGCAGAAGGATCCTTTATTCGATGGACTTGGCAAGGTCATCAGGGTTCAGCAATTCCACCGCAGTGAGGTTAAGGAGATAGGTCGCGGCATTGTCGTATTGGCCAGCAGTCCTGCCTGCAAAGTGCAAGCATTCCGCCATCGAACCAGGCCTTTCTATGGAGTGCAGTTTCATCCCGAGGAAGCCTGTGAAGGTTATCCCGATGGGTTTAAGATACTGAAGAATTTTTTCAAATGGGCGGCCGCTCGACAGAAATAGCGGATTGGTTGTGAAAAAAGAATTTTTAGACAGAATTTAAAGAATGAGACAGAATAGGACCGAATTTCCATTTCGTATATTATGTTCATTCTGTCAAAATTACTGACAGGCGTGGGGTCGGATTATGAATGAATCACTGAAATTAAGACAGAGCATTGCCGACGTGAGACGGGTTGTCGTGAAAATAGGAAGCCGGGTATTGGTGCAAAAAACAGGGCGCCCGGAACACCGTCGGATCAAGGGGTTAGTCGAGGAAATGGCGAAATTACGCCATGCAGGTATTGAGGTCGTCCTGGTGACGTCAGGTGCCATTGGGGCGGGGATGGAGGCTTTGGGGATGACCTCACGGCCCACCGAGTTGCCGGATCTGCAAATGGCCGCCGCCGTGGGGCAAAGCCGCCTGATGGCTACCTATGACAAGTTGTTTTCCGCGAAGCGTTGCAAGGTCGGGCAGGTGCTGCTGACTCATGACGATTTTAATCACAAGATCCGCCTCACGAATGCCCGGCGCACGATTGAAAACATGTTGCGTCATGCGGTTATCCCGATCGTGAATGAGAATGATGTCGTTGCAGATGAGGAGATCCGGGCGGATATCAAGCTGGGTGATAATGATTTCATGGCCTCGCTCGTAGTTCGTATGATCCGCGCTGATCTTTTGATTATTTTGAGTACGGTTGATGGGTTGCGTGCGCCCTGTGCCAATGGGCGCACCCGGCGGGTGCCCTATTTGGAGCGCGTGGACAAAAGAACGCTGGCCTTGGTAACCGGCCAGAAAAATGCGCTCTCCAAGGGGGGAATGGGGTCCAAACTCCGTGCGGCCAAGTTAGCGGCCCAGGCGGGATGCCATGTTGTGATTGCCGACGGGCGGAAACCAGAAACGATCACCCATGTGGTGCTAGGTGCGGATGTCGGGACTTTTGTGGTGGCCTCATTGTAGGCATTGAGAAGGTGGTATTTATGGGACTTCATGAAGAAATGTTGGCAATGGGTCAAAAAGCGGTCATCGCGTCCAGAGAGTTGGCGCGATTATCTGCCCGCAAGAAGAATGCCATTTTGCTGGCGATGGCGGATGCCGTGGAGTTTCATCGTGATTCCATAAAGGAGGCAAATACCTTGGATGTCGAGGCGGCCAGGGCGAATGGGATGACGGGGGCGATGATAGACCGTCTTTCGTTGACTGATTCCCGGATCAACAGTATGGCCAATGGGTTGCGCGATGTGGCCGGGCTCAAGGATCCGGTGGGATCGGTCATCAGTCGCTGGATCCGGCCCAATGGGTTGGAAATTGTCAAAATCAGAGTGCCGATTGGTGTGATTGCGATTATCTATGAGGCCCGACCGAACGTAACTTCGGATGCGGCGGGGTTGTGTTTCAAGACCTCCAATGCGGTTATATTGAGGGGGGGGAAGGAATCCCTTCAGTCCAATGGGGCCATCGTGCAGGCGTTACAGGCGGGGGGGGGCAAAGCGGGCCTTCCCGAAAATGCAATTCAATGGGTTCCGACGACGGACCGTGAGGCCGTCAAGGAACTGGTCCAGTTAGAGGGATTGGTGGATCTGGCCATTCCGCGCGGTGGCGAGAGTCTTATTCGTGCGGTGGTCGAGCAGGCCCGCATCCCGGTGATCAAACACTACAAAGGGGTCTGTCACACCTATGTGGATAAAACGGCTGATTTGGAGAAGGCCTTGAAGATTTGCGAAAATGCCAAGTGCCAGCGACCGGGAACGTGTAATGCCATGGAAACGCTTTTGGTGCATGAAGCGGTTGCCTCCAAGTTCCTGCCCCTTGTCGCACAACGACTGGGTGTCGACCTGAAGGTTGAGCTTCGCGGGGACGAATTAGCGCGTGCGATTGTGCCGACCATGCGGAAGGCTGAAGAGGCCGACTGGTATGCGGAGTATTTGGATCTGATCCTTGCGATCAAAGTGGTGTCTTCGGTGACGGCGGCGGTTGAACACATCAATAAATTCGGGTCCAATCATTCTGACGCCATCATTTCAGAATGTGCGGACGCCCAAAAAGAATTTACCCATGATGTGGGTTCCGCTGTGGTCTACGTCAATGCCTCCACCCGGTTTACCGATGGCGCGGAGTTTGGCATGGGGGCGGAAATCGGGATCAGTACCGACAAACTGCATGCACGCGGGCCGATGGGGCTTGAGGAGTTGACCACATACAAATACATCATTACCGGGGATGGGCAAGTCCGGGAGTGATCAGGGTGCGGTTCATGGTGAGTTCAAAATAGCGCATCATAACCGCCCGGACTTCCTGCAGGGTCGGGCATTTACCGCCCAGGATGCTTTTCAATGACGTGACTTTCTCGCCGTAGAGGCCGCAGGGAATGATGGTGTCAAATCCGGTCAAGTCAACGTTGACATTGAAGCTCATGCCGTGAGATGAAACCCATTTCTTGAACCGGATACCGATGGCTGCGATTTTGCCCTGATCGGTCCAGACTCCTGTTTTTCCTTTTCGCCGAAAAGCCCTCACGCAAAATGCCTCCGCGGTCAGGATGGCGATTTCTTCCAGTTTTTCCACAAAGGCATGGACATCGGCTTCGGTGCCGGAGAGCTTCATGATGGGATAGAGAACGAGTTGCCCCGGGGCATGATAGGTTACATCGCCGCCACGTGGAGTCTCGTAAAGTTCAATACCGCGTTTTTCGAGTGCTTCTTTTGAGAGAAGCACGTGCTCATTTTTTGAACGGACCCCCAGAGTGATCACGGGAGTATGTTCCAGGATAATCAACTGGTCGGGAATTTTGTCGGCCTGCCGTTTTACAACCCATTGATCCTGAATATGGAGTCCTTCGGAATAGGGGATTGGCTGTCGGAAGATAGTGATTTCCGTCTCCATACGGTATTACCAAACTCGCTTAACGGTATATTCTGCCAGAGAAATTAACGGAGTCGTATCGCCGGGAAGGGGGCGAATAGCGTCCACCGCCTGGGTGACCAGCGCATTTGCCTTCTGGCGACTGGCCTCCAGGCCGTGAACGGCCACATAAGTCAATTTTTTCAACTGCTCATCATTGCCCACCGGCTTGCCTAGTTGTTTTTCGGTGGACGTCACATTCAGGATGTCATCAGCGATTTGGAAAGCCAGGCCGGCGTATTCGCCGTATTGGGAAAGCGCGGCCAAGGCGGCAGGGGAGGCTCCGCCGCAGATGCCGCCCATGCGAACTGCGGCGCGTATGAGCGCTGCGGTTTTATGGCGGTGAATGTAATCCACGAGATCTGCATTCGCCTCCTGACCTTCAGCGGCCAGATCTTCAACTTGCCCTCCGATGACCCCTTGACTGCCGGAGGCGGTTGCAAGTTCATAGACTAACTGTCCCGCCTGATAGGGGGACGGTGGGTTTGACAGGGTGAGCCATTCGAAAGCCAGTGTGAGCAGTGCATCGCCGGCGAGGAGTGCGTTGGCTTCGCCAAAAACTACATGGGAGGTCGGGCGACCGCGCCGGAGTTCATCATCGTCCATACAGGGAAGATCATCATGGATAAGCGTGTAGGTGTGCAGAATTTCAATGGCCATCCCCGGCAGGAGCGCCGACCCGGAAACTCCCCCCACCGCTTCACAGGCGGCCATACAGAGGATGGGGCGCAATCGCTTTCCTCCCGCCATTACGGAATAGCGCATGGCCCGATGAAGCACGGCAGGGCGAGTCGTTTCCGCAGGCATCATACGCTCCAACTCAGACTCAACGGAGTGACGCCGGCTATCAAGATAGGCATTCAAGTCAAACATGGCGTAAGACTACGACTCTCCCTTGTGATGCTCAAGCCAAGAAAGCAGCGGGAATCAGGTGCGAGCCTTGAATCATCGGGCGGAGTTTGATACGTTTCAGTTCAATTTGGAGCCCATCATGGAAAAACGTGAAATCATTGAATTAAGCGTCCTTTATCGGATATCCCAGGCGGTGGCCCATCGGCGTGATATTTCGGCACTCTTGCAGGAAGTGTTCGATATTTTGGAAAAAGACATGGAGCTGTCTTTTGGCACCCTGACGCTGCGGCGACCGGATACGGATGTCTTCGTCATTGAAGCCGCCCGCGGGATGACTCCCGAGGAGCATAAGCGGGGTCAATATCGACTGGGGGAGGGGATCACCGGCACTGTTGCAAAGAGCGGGAAACCCGAGATTGTGCCTGATATCAGTCAGGATTCACGTTTTCTGAATCGCACCCGAACTCGAAAAGGGGGACCGGTAGCTTTCATTTGTGTGCCCATCATTCATCACCGGCTGGTCATTGGCACCATCAGTATTGATCGTCCTGCGACTGAAAAGGAAAAGTTGGAGAAGGATCTTGAGTTTTTGCGGTTGGTGGCAAACCTTCTGGCTGAGGCTGTGGCCAGTATCCGGGAGCAGATTGTTGAACAGGAAAGCCTGAAGGCCGAGAATGAGCGCTTGCGAAGGCAACTGGGCGATAAATATCAACCGCATAATCTGGTCGGGAATTCGAAAGAGATGCGGGTCATGTATGACCAGATTGCCCAGGTGGCGGACAGTCAGGCCACGGTATTGATTCGTGGGGAGACAGGGACAGGCAAGGAGTTGGTTGCACGCGCCATTCATTTTGGCAGCTCACGCCGGAATAATCCTTTTATCAGTGTGAATTGTGCGGCATTGCCCGAGAACCTCATCGAGAGCGAGTTGTTCGGGCATGAGAAGGGATCCTTTACCGGAGCCGCCCAGTTACGCAAAGGGCGGTTTGAATTGGCTAATGGAGGGACATTGTTTCTCGATGAGATCGGTGACATCACGCCGGCTGTGCAAGTCCGGTTGTTGCGGGTTTTGCAGGAGCGGTCCTTTGAGCGGGTCGGTGGCAATGTGCCGATTAGTGTCAGTGTCCGTGTGATCGCGGCGACGAGTCGGAACCTGGAAGATGCCATCCGATCGGGCCGTTTCCGTGAAGACCTTTACTATCGGCTCAATGTATTCCCGATACATTTGCCCCCCCTGCGTGAGCGTCGTTCGGATATTTTGCTTCTGGTGGATCATTTTCTGCAGAAATATAATGAGGCGTATGGCAAGAAGGTGAAGCGGATCTCTACTCCTGCCATTAATATGATCATGGCTTACCATTGGCCGGGAAATGTGCGGGAGTTGGAAAATTGTATTGAACGGGCCGTGCTGACGTCCTCAGACGAGGTGATTCACGGGTATTCTCTGCCCCCTACTTTGCAGACGAGTGAGGCGACCAATACCGCCCTATTGCCGGAGTCAGGGGCCAGTCTCCAGACAATGGTCGAGTCCTTTGAGCGGGAAATTATTGTGGATGCCCTGAAACGACATAGAGGAATTGCGGCGGCCGTGGCGCGGCATCTTCAAACGACGCAACGGGTGGTCAATTACCGGATCAAGCATCTCCGGATAAATCCTCAGGACTACCGGCAGTAAAAGCTTAATGAGCCGCAAATTTGCGGAGATATTTTACCGATATCGAAAAGTCTTTCGGCCAGGCCGCCTCTATGATCAGGGCTTGGTTGCTTACTGGATGCTGAAGCTCGAGACGCTCGGCGTGCAAGGCTGGGCGTGACATCAAGGGGTGTTCGCCTTCCGGTTTCATCCGGTAGTGTTTTTTCAGCTCCGACAATAGCAGGGGAAAACCCGTGCCGTATTCCTGATCGGCCACCAAAGGACAGCCAACTTCACGCAGATGCACCCTGATTTGGTGCGGGTTGTCCGTGAGCGTCTCGGCTTTGATCAAAGAATATCCCCGGAACGTCTCGATCTGAAGCACCCGGGTTACGGAAGGTTTACCGCGGTGATGGTCAACGACCAAAATGTCCGGATGAATCAGGCTGTTTGCCAACGGAAGGGAGATCTCCATTTCTGGTTCTGCCAAGGTCCCTTGAATGAGTGCCATGTAAGTATGGCGTGGTAATTGCTGGTAAAACTGCCTTGCAAGATGGGTCAGGGTGGCCTTGTTTCTGGCAAATAGGGCTATCCCGCTGGTACCCTGGTCGAGGCGGTGTACATTTGCCAGATAACTCAATTTACGAACCTTGGCCCAGGGACGCTGCAGATGAATGCCTGCGTGGATTAGGCTCAGGAGGTTTTCCCGTGATTTGTCGAGCCTGTCGGGTGCCATGAGTAATCCAGTCGGCTTGTTGATGGCCAATATACTTTCATCTTCCAGAAGGATTTCCACTTCGGGCCAGGATGCATTCAGTCGAATCTGGTGGGGAGCGAGTTTGCCCATAATAAAATTCTTTCCGAAGGCCGGATCAGTTACCTGATGACGGGATATTTTGCATGCATTCAGTGATGTCTTGGAGCCGGAAAGGCTTCGGCAAGACGGCATTAAAGCCATGGGCTTTATAAGAAGCGAGCATGTTATCGACTGATGCGCCACTTGCCATGATGGCGTATACAGAAGGATTCAAAGCACGAAGTTTCTTTAAGGCATCCAATCCCCCCATGCCCGTTTGAACGGTGAGGTCCAGAATTACGGCAAAATACGGGGTCTTATCATTAAGGGCCTGCGCAAAAAGAGTAACGGCAGTTTCTCCGCTCGGCGCGGTATCCACTTCATAGCCAATGCGATTTAACAGCAAGGTGCAAATCTTGCAGATCGATGGATCGTCATCCATGACGAGTACTTTTTGCTTCATCTTTAAAAGATATCAAGAATGAGAAGGTTTGTCTAAGCATTGTGCCAAAACGTGGGTAAAAAGTCCGTCGCGCAGCTTGGGTTCAAACCAAGTGCTTTTTGGCGGCATGATACCGCCCACATCGGCAATATCCATCAATTGCTCGACAGTGGTCGGATACATTGAGAACGCAACGGAAAATTCGCCTGAGGATACCCGTTTTTCCAATTCGTCAGTCCCGCGGATGCCGCCAACAAATTCAATGCGCTTGTTGGTGCGGGGGTCATCAATTCCCAGAACCGGGGCCAGGAGATGATCTTGAAGGACGGAAACATCCAATCGCCCTTCAAGTGGAGTGTTGGCGGGGAGTGACCAGGTGAGTTCGTACCAGCGTCCGTCCAGCAGCATGCATACGGTCCCCGGCGCTGCGGGGACCGGGTTGGTTGTGATTTTCACGGAAAACCGCGTCCGGACCATGGTGAGGAAAGCCTCAGAGGCTAACCCGTTAAGATCCTTAACGAGGCGATTATAGGCGAGAATCTGCATTTGGCTTGCCGGAAAAAGCACACCGAGGAACCAGTTGTAGGATTCCTCTCCCGTTTGTTGCGGATGCAAAGCCCGGCGCTCTTTGGCAACACGAACCGCCGATGCGGCGCGATGATGCCCATCTGCAATATAGGCGACCGGCACGCGCTTAAACGCCGTGACGACCTTTTCCGGGCTGGCAAATTTCCAGCCGGTGTGGGCAATGCCGTCGGAGGCCACGAAATCGAACAGAGGTGCTGATTTCTCAGTTTCTGTCACCAGGGCGTTGAGGGTGGTGTCATCTCGATAGAGAAGAAAAACCGGCCCGCTCTGGGCGTTGAGGGTTTTGATGTGGCGGGTTCGGTCATCTTCCTTGTCCTGTCGTGTCTTTTCGTGGATTTTGATGATTTTCTGCTCATACTCAACTGTGGAGCAGCAGGCGACAATGCCTCGTTGAACATGCGGTCCCATGACTTGTCGGTAAAGGTAGAGTTGGGGGGTGGCTTCCTGAATCAGGGTGCCTTCCTCCCGGAAGCGGTTCAACGTGTCGCGTCCGCGTAGGTAGACTTGATCGCCATAGGGGTCGATCCCCGCCGACATGTCAATTTCTGCTCGGGAAACATGCAGAAAACTATAGGGATTCCCTGCCGCCAACTCACGGGCCTCGGCCGTGTTTACGACATCATAGGGGACAGCCGCCACTTTTTTGGCCAGATCGGGACGAGCGCACCACGATTTAAAAGGTCTGATTTGCATGATTTCTCTCCATTGTTCCTGGTCAAACCGTAACCACTTATCGTTGCGCCGGTACTATATGCCAGAGGTGACGATTCTCCGAATATGGCGAACGTTGTCAAGTGTTGTATGGGGTCTCCAAAAATTGACAAACGGAGCGGAAACTGGCAGGCTCGAAAGATTATGGCAACAAGAGATGGACAGCGTTTGAACCCGTGTGTGGTATTGGGTGTGACGGGTTCAATTTCTTCATATAAGGCTGTGGAGTTATTGCGTTTGATGCAGAAAAAAGGCTGGGATGTTTCTGTTGTCATGACGGATGCGGCAACCCGTTTTGTCACTCCGCTGACGTTTCAAACGTTATCCAGAAATACGGTCGGGCTGGGATTATTTGACGAAATTGATGGTTGGCACCCCGAGCATATTGCGTATGCGGACCGTGCGGATGTATTGCTGATTGCGCCCTGCACCGCCAATGTCATTGCCAAAATAGCGCAGGGCTTGGCGGATGACTTGCTGACTTGTACGGCACTGGCCACGAAAGCCCCGCTTGTGATTGCGCCTGCCATGAATGACAATATGTGGGCGCATTCTGCCACCCAAGCCAATGTGGCCACCTTGCGATCCCGCGGGGTCACGTTTGTTGAGGTTGGCACCGGAGCACTTGCCTGCGGACGGGAGGGGGCGGGGCGTTTAGCTGACCTTCTGGATATTTTATCGGTAGTTGAGTCTGTAGTGAATCAGTGTTGCTCGAAAAAAGGAGTGAAATCATGACCAAGAATGTATTGATAGCCTTGCTTTTGATTGCTTTTTCAGTAGTGATAATGATTTTTACCAAGGGAGATGCCCCGGTAAATCTTGTGTTTACGGTTATTAAGCCTGCGGCGGCCTTGGTCTACCTCTGTTTCACGGCTCTGGGTGTCACCATTGGCGTCCTTTTGAAATAACGACGGCATGACGGACATTACACTAGCCGGATTTGAGCTGATTGAGAAAATCGGTGAAGGAGGTATGGGACAGGTTTGGAAGGCCCGCCAGCTTTCCCTGGATCGGCTTGTGGCCATCAAACTCCTGCCTCCGCGGTTGAGTCATGATCCTGAAAGTATCCGTCAGATCATCAAAGAGGCCAGAACCGCCGCGAAATTAAAGCATTCCGGGATTGTGCATGTTTATGATGCCAGTGAGCGGGATGGACATTGCTGCCTCGTCATGGAATTTGTCGATGGCTATAACGTCGGGCAGTGGATCTTGCGCAAAAAAATCCTTTCCTACAAGGATGCGCTGGTGGTCATCGAGTCTGTTGCCGTCGCCCTCAAGTATGCATGGAATGAAGCCGGACTGATACACTGCGACATCAAACCTGAAAACATCATGGTGGATCATGATGGGACCATCAAGGTGGCTGATCTTGGGTTGTCGATCACCCGGGATTCGCAAGGCGCTGTTCAGGCCACGGATGAGATCGCGGGCACGCCGGGTTATATCTCTCCCGAGCAGGTTCATGGGGATGTTCCCCTCGACTGTCGCACCGACATTTATGCCCTGGGTTGTTGTTTGTATCATATGGTCACTGGGGTTCGTCCCTTCCATGAACTTTCCGACAGCGCCGCGATGGAGGCCCAGTCATCTTCCCAGATTCCGGATCCACGTGAGATTGTTTCTGAGGTGCCAGCTTCAGTCTGTAGTTTGATTGAGTGGATGTTGATCAAAAACCGGGAGCATCGTCTTGCGGATTGGGACGCTGTTTTGAAGGAATTGCATAAAGTCCACAGAAGTTCAATGTCCACAAGGGAGGCGGCTCCCGAGGGGGCCAGTACCATGCGGCGGCGAGTATCGGTAGCGGCACCCATCCCGGAGACGCAGAAGCCGAAACGGTCTGCAGGGGGACGAATCGCTATCTTGTTGTTTGTGGGGACCGCCCTGGCGGCTGTGGAGTGGGGCGGGTTGCGGTGGTTATCTCATATTCCAAAGCCGGTTGCTGTGATACCGATTCCAAGACTCGTGGTTACCAATGCCCTCCCTAAACCCCTCCCGGTGGCTCCCAAGCCCCATGTGCCGACTGACCATAACAAAGAAATTGAACGGGCGACGGCGAGTATCCGGAAAGTCGTCAACGATTTTATTGCTTCGGGCGATTTCGCCAAGGGAATCCATTGGCTTGAAACGTATTCTGAAGGGTATGTCAAAGAAACAGCGGGACTCCGCAAGGAACTTGCCGATTCTTTGAATAGCAAAAAAAACATGGTGGAGGCGCAGCTGGCGGAGGTGGAATGGACGAATTGCCTGTTGTCGGTTACTTCTTGCGTGTTGTCCGGTAAATATTCAGTGGCCAGCCAAATGGTGGATGTGTCTTTGAAAAATGAACATCTGCAATCACATCGATCGGAGCTGGATTCAGTGCATCGTCTTCTGGACGATGTTTCCTGCCTGCCTGACAAGATGCTGAAGACATATGAACCCGACATCGGACGAAACGTAGTCATCCCTCTTGTGCGGGGGCCTTTCATAGGGCATTTGATCGCAGTCCGTGATCGGAAATTGATTCTGAAAACGATGGATCAATCAGCCCAGGTTGATTTGCGATTTGAGGAAATTGCCCCGACTGAACGCCAGGTCAGACTGGCTTCCCTGGACCTTCCGGAAGCCTATCTGGTCCGGGGGGTGGCGGCTTACAGCACAGGAAAAGACGACGAGGCGGAGGTCCTGCTGGCCAAGGCTGGATCGGTGCTGTGCTCCATGTTGAAAGAGTGTAGAAAGGCCGATATGGGAGCCGCCGCGAAGGGGGCTGAAATGACTTCTGGAAGTCCGGCCGATAATGGGGATTCAACCCTGCGTGCGGATCCTGCATTTATTGCCTTTGCCAAGTTGGTGAAAAAAGGGGGGGTGGACTTGGCCCACTGTGATGTTTCCAAAATGAAAAATGTCATCGAGATGGCTCCATTAACCCGTGAAACAGCGCTACAGGCGGATCGGGCTATGGATGCTTTCCTTGAAGTTTACGGGACCTCTTCCTTCGCGGAGAAACATGCCGATCTCATTTTGGCTTTCCAAAGTTCTTGCGGGAAGGCGATGCGGCAAAAGCCGGATTAACAGACCTCGCTCCCTCCCGGCGTCATCGTCCGGCGGAGATGGAGAAGGGCGGGTATAAAATCCCCTTTTCGCATACAATCGCTGTAATCAGTTCTGCGGGTGTCACGTCAAAAGCGGGTGAATAAGTTTTAACTCCTTCGGGTGCTGTGCGTCGCCCGAATCCCATGGTGATTTCCTCGGGCCCGCGCTCTTCAATGGGAATTTCCGCTCCTGTTTTCAGCGAACTATCAAACGTGGAACTCGGGGCAAGCACATAAAAAGGGATACTATGGGCCTTCGCCAGGACGGCCAGGCCATAGGTTCCAATTTTATTGGCCGCATCGCCGTTGGTGGCAATTCGATCAGCGCCCACCATGACGGCATTGATCGTTTTGGTTTTCATGACGTGGGCCGCCATGTTGTCGCAGATTAAGATGACATCAATCCCGCCCTGCATCAATTCCCAGGCCGTGAGGCGCGCCCCTTGGAGGAGTGGACGGGTTTCATCAGCATAGACCCGGATGTGTTTTTTTTGCTCAGTGGCCATGTAGATGGGGGCGAGGGCGGTTCCATATTCGGCGGTGGCCAGACCGCCGGCATTACAATGGGTCAGCACCGTATCCCCATCCTTGAGAAGGGTGGCCCCATGTTTCCCAATGGCGCGACACATGGCCGCATCTTCGTCCCTGATCTGAATCGCTTGGCGTATCAAACATTCCTTGAAATCAAGAGGTGCAAGGGTGGCGGATGAACGGATCAAGGTGCGCATCCGGTCAAGTGCCCAGAAGAGATTGACGGCGGTGGGACGCGAAGTGGCCAGATAATCTGCCGCCTGGAGCGCTGTTTCCGCCAGTTTCGGGGTGGCCCCTTCATGGTTCTGGACGGCCGTGGCCACCCCCATGGCGGCGGCGATTCCAATGGCGGGGGCGCCGCGGACCTGAAGGGTCTTGATGGCCTGCCAGACGGCTTCCACGCTCCGGGTGCGCAAATACACCAATTCACCCGGAAGTCGGACTTGATCGACCATGACGATCGAACCGGGAAAGAGACTGCCGGGAGAATCAGGACTCCAATCAATGGTGCGAATAGTCATGTGTGGCTCCGTTTATTGGCGTATGACAAGCAATAGGGTGAGATTAACCCCGTTAAATAGACCGTGCATGATGATTGGGACCCACAGGGACCGGGTATAGAGATAAGCAATTGAAAAGCCTGCCGCAATGATGAGCAGGGGGACAAATGATGCAAGATGGATATGTATGGTCGCGAACAAAAATGAAATCACGAAAATCCCTGTCCCAAGGCCGAATTTTTGCACGGCGATAGGAAGGAGTATCCCCCGGAAAAGACATTCTTCAAAAAAAGGCGCCACAAAGATGGCAAATGAAAAAATCAGCCCCCGTGCCCATAAAGGATAATCACCGGACAGCAGAATGGCAATGTCTTGAAGGTTTGGGGGGTACCCCTTTGCAGATAATATCCCCTGATAAATAAGGGAGCTGACGACAATAAAAGGGATGAGCGTGATGTAAAAAAGGAGCCCGTATTTGATCAGTTTTGGGGATAGGGCTGCGATGCCGAAGGTTTCTTTCCATTGCCAGCCGCGGGAATGAATAAACCAGGCAATTGCCCCGAGTCCGGCAATATCCAACGTAAGTCCCTGAATAATGATCAACGTTCCCTCGTGGGGCTGATTCAGCATCGAGGCGATTCCCCAGCTCGACCCGATCAAGAGTCCGACAATTCCGATGATGGCCAGACCATCCCTTCCTGTCCATGGACGAGACTGGAGCCAGGCGATCCGGTCGGCCCAGTGAACAGGAGTGCGCATGGCCCGGATGATCAGGAGCGAGGCGATCAAGGTCCCCCCCACCAACATCATGATATAAACAATCCCCAGAATGAGGGAGGGGAGTGAGAGGGAGGATTGCAACATGAGCTGCTCGCGGGGCATGTCAATTACGCTTTGGAGGGGCCTTTTGGAACTTCAGTCGGATCAATGGCTTCGCGAATGACGTAGATCGGTTTCTGCTGGGCCTCGTGATAGGTCCGGATTTGCAGTTCTGCCAGAAGGCCGATGGAGATAAACTGAAGTCCGAAGAAAATCAGCATGAACGGGGTAATAACCCAGAAAGGCCGTTTGATTAACTCGGAGCAGAATCCGGTATTAAAGAAATAATGCGACATGTTGGCGCCAGCCATGAAGAACAACATCAGGAAGCCGAGGGCCCCGAAATTCATACCCCATTTCCCGAAAATGTGAATGGGTCGGGTGCTGTATCGCATCAGAAATTTAACGGTAACCAAGTCCAGGATGACGCGGAGGGTTCGCCCGATTCCGTATTTGGAGGTGCCGAACTGCCGGGCATGGTGCGTGACTACGACTTCCGAGATCTGGCCTCCAACCCAGCTTGCGAGTGCAGGAATAAAGCGGTGGAGTTCGCCATACAATTGGATGTTCTGAACGATCTCCCGGCGATACGCCTTCAACGTGCAGCCATAGTCGTGTAGATGAACCCCGGTGATGGAGCTGATCAGCGAGTTGGCAATCTTCGAGGGGAGCCGTCGATTGATGTAGGTGTCCTTGCGGTCACGGCGCCAGCCGCTGACCACATCATACCCTTTATCAAGTTCCGCCAGGAGCTTTGGAATGTCGGCGGGATCATTTTGAAGGTCCGCATCCATCGTGATGATGATTTCACCGCGCGATTCGTTGAAGCCGGCACTCATGGCGGCGGTTTGTCCGAAATTGCGCCGGAATTGAATGAGGTGGAGTCCCGGGTATTTGGTAGACAGTTCCTTCATCTTGTTCCATGAGTTGTCTTTACTCCCGTCGTCGATCAGCACAATCTCGTAGGAACGCCCGCTCGTCATGAGGGCGGTATGGAGACGGGATACGAGCTGTTCAACACTCTCTTCTTCATTGAATATCGGGACAACTACGGAAATCTCGATCATGGCGCTTCCTCATCTTGTTTGAAGTCGGATTTGTAACATAGTTTGCCTCTCATGCCACGGATAATAGCGAGCCCGCCGATGACCAGCAAGGCGGCCAGCAAATCCGTCAGGGCATCGGAAACTTTTGCCGAGCGGCCGGGGACAAAGGCCTGATGAATCTCGTCGGAGATGCCCCATAAAAATGTAATCGAAACGGAGTAAAGAGCGGCTTTCCGCCAGATCCATTGGGTGGCATTCTGGAGCCCCCAGACCCAGAGCAGTGCCAGCATCCCGTACTCAATCAGGTGAACCGCTTTGATTTCCCCCCATATGGGGAACTTCCGAAGTGATTCGGGGGCAGGATGGCAAGACATCCAGAAGATGACCCCCATGTATATTATTGCCGGTAATAAGTATAACCACCGTTTCATGGTCGCGGATTGTGCGGTATCATGCAAAATATCGCAAGTCCTGCTTTGAAGCAGGTAATTCAGTCTCGACACGGAAGGATCAGCATCGCAGGATGTCGCCCATGAGTCCGAATTTACAGAAAAATCATGACCTCGTGCGCTCTGATCGCTGGGAGAAGAAATTAGCTGAACTTGCCCAAAGTCGCGGGAATGGCGAGGCGGTCGTAAAACGGGCGATCCAACTTAGTCGCCAGTTGAATATTTCCCCCTGGATTGCTTTGGGCATTGCCGAACGCCTGATCTCATTGAAAGATGCCCGGATTTTGGATCAAGTGGGGCGCTGTAAGGAACTCCAGTCGGCGATACTGGATAAACATCGATCGATAGAAGAGCTTAGAGTGATGATGCCCTATGCCGCTCATTTTCTTGCCGTTGAGGTAATGGCCGAGATGAGCAAGGAGGCCGGGGATGTCCGTGTGGTCATCCGGATTCTTGAATCAATTTTGAGTGCCGAGCGTAAGACGGATGACGCCGAACCGTCTATGCGGGTACGGGTAAGGGCGCTTGCGGACTATGTCGCCATCGTCCGCAAGGTCCAGGGGATCATACGCCGTGTCCGTTGTAATGTGCAAATGGCGCTGGAGGTTGAGGCCGGCCATGTAACCGAGCAGTTTGCATCCGATCACGTCAGGCACAGGCGGCGTCTGGCGATGGAAGAATATCAGATGAACGCTCCCGAAGTTCCCTCAACCCGCGATCATTGGCCGAAAGCGGATTAAAAAAAGGGCGGTCAGGTTGCCCGGACCGCCCTTCCGCTGATAGTTTACTGGGTCTAGTTGACCTTCTTCATTTCCCGCCGTTTGGTCACGATTTCTTCAGCCAAACCAAACGGGACCGCTTCGTAATGTTCGAAATGCATCGTGTACGAGGCGCGTCCCTGGGAAATGGTGCGAACCACGTTGGAATAACCGAACATTTCGCTGAGCGGAACCATGGCGCGAATGACTTTGTACTCGGCTTGTTCATCCATGGAGTCAATCCGTCCGCGGCGCTGACAAACTGAACCCGTGGCGGCACCCATGTAGTCTTCCGGGGTCACCACTTCCACCGACATCACTGGCTCCAGGAGGTGCGGCTTGCTTTCCAGGAAGAGCTTGTGGAAACCGGCGCGGGCGGCTTCGATAAAGGCGAACTCGTTCGAGTCCACTTCATGGTATGATCCATCGTAAAGGACCACTCGCATATCCACCACGGGGAACCCGCCGACCGGACCCTTCAGCATGGCCTTGACCACGCCCTTTTCAACTGAAGGTATGAAGTTCTGGGGAATGCGGCCCCCGCGTACCTCGTTGACAAATTCGAACCCTTCGCCGGGGGCAAGAGGCTCAAGGCGCATACAGACGTGGGCGAACTGACCACGACCACCCGACTGCTTGACGTGCTTGTACTCGCCATCAGACAGGCAGGTTCCAGTTTCTCGATAGGCCACTTCCGGTCGACCCACCTGAGCGACCACGCCGTACTCACGCTTCATGCGCTCCACGAGCACTTCCAGGTGAAGTTCGCCCATTCCCGCGATGATGGTTTCCTTTGTTTCATCGTCAAAGCTAACCACGAACGTGGGGTCCTCATCCGCCAGCGAGTGCAGGGCATGGCTCAATTTCTCATCATCCGCACGGCTCTCGGGCTTGATGCTGATGGAAATGACGGGCGCGGGGAACTCAATGGATTCAAGAACGATGGGATTGTCCTCGAAGCACAGGGTGTCACCGGTTTTGGTTTGTTGCAAGCCGACGGCGGCGACAATGTCGCCACAACGGGCAATATCAATGGACTCCTGGCGGTTGGCATGCATCCGGAGCAAACGGCCGATGCGCTGTTCCTTCTTCTGGGTGCTGTTGTACACCGGTTTACCAGATGTGATGACCCCGGAGTAAACTCGTATGAATACGATTTTCCCCATGTGCTTATCTGCCGCGATTTTGAATGCCAACGCAGAGAAAGGTTCGCTTTCGGAATGTTTCCTGTGGACTTCACCTTCGCCGACCTGCCCGATCACCGGGGCAATGTCTGCGGGGGAGGGCAGGAAATCGACAACCCCGTCCAAGAGGCGTTGGACACCCTTGTTTTTGAAGGCCGATCCGCAATAGATGGGAATGACTGTGCGGGCGATCGTGGCTTTCCGCATACTTTCCATGATTTCGGGTTCCGACAACTCGCCGGTCTCAAGGAACTTTTCCAGAAGGACATCGTTCTGTTCGGCGCATTTTTCAACGAGGAAAGCGCGCCATTTCTTGGCTTCTTCGAGGCGTTCCGGCGCGATGGGGATTTCGGTCCAAGTCTGGCCGCGATCCTGTTCGTTGTAAACAATCTCCTTCATCTTGATCAGGTCGATGATGCCCGAGAAGCTTTCTTCTTTACCGATGGGGATGACGATCGGAACGCCGTTGGCACCCAGAATATTCTGGATTTTTTCGACCACGCCGTAGAAGTCAGCGCCGGTCCGGTCCATTTTATTAATAAAGGCGATTTTGGGGACGCTGTATTTTTCGCTCTGGCGCCAGACTTGTTCAGATTGAGGTTGCACGCCGCCCACCGCACAGAACAAGGCGACCGCACCGTCCAATACGCGCAGACTGCGTTCGACTTCAGCGGTAAAATCCACATGCCCTGGGGTATCAATCAAAGAAATGCGATGCTCACGCCAGTGGGTGGTGGTCGCGGCGGAGGTAATGGTAATGCCGCGTTCCTGCTCTTGGTCCATCCAGTCCATGGTGGCGGCGCCGTCATGAACTTCGCCGATTTTATGGGTTTTGCCGGAATAGAACAAAATGCGCTCACTACACGTGGTCTTACCCGCGTCAATGTGGGCCATGATGCCGATGTTTCGAACCTGTGATAAATCAATTTTTTCGTCAGCCATAATGAATTCCTCAAAGGATGCCATACCCGTGAACTTTTCCCGGGCAAAAACGGGCGCACTATGCGGTGATACCCGTTGATAATCAAGGAAAAACTGGTTAGATTTTGATTCATGAACAATGAGCCCAAAGAAGGATATTTTAAGTTCTCACCCCGTTTCGTGGACGTTGTTGATTTTAAGCCGTCCGTTCTGGCGGAACTCAATCGCTGGAGGGAAAAGCTTTTTGCGCTCCAGTTGATCGGTATGTACAGGGACGGCGAGCTCAAAGGAGTTGGATATGGCAATATCAGTGTGCGATCACCAAGAGGGTTTATCATCACGGCCACGCGAACAGGCGGGTTAGAAAAGCTTGGGCCTCAACATTATACGGAAATCATGCGCGTTGATTTGGGCCGGAATACCGTTGATTTCCGCGCACAGACTCCCGCTACGACGCCTTCTGCCGAATGCATGACTCACGCGGCGTTTTATCAGGCGGACCCGGCCATCGGCGCCGTGATTCATGTGCATCATCTTGATTTTTGGAAACGCCTGCTGAATACCGTTCCCACCACTGTACTTGAAGTTGCCTATGGAACACCCGAGATGGCACTCGAAATTATGCGTCTTTATCGTGAAACCGATCTTCCCCACCGGAAGCTGGCCGCGATGGCCGGGCATGAGGAAGGTGTTATTTCGATTGGGCGTGACCTTGATGAAGCCGGGACGGTGCTGCTGGAAGAGTGGGCCGTAGCCAGTAGTCAGTGAACACTTTTCTGCCTACTGCCCACTGCCTACTGGCTTAACCGCGCCTTGGCGCAGGAAAAGCAACCCGCCAGGGAGCCCCCAGATCAGCATGAAAAGGAAAGGGATAAAGGCGAGCAGAAGGGCTTTGTCGGAAGTGATCCCCAATGCCGACCAAAGGTGGATGGAGGCCGCTTCCCGCAGGCCGGTGCCGCCCGGTGTCAGGGGAACAGCACTGATCAAACTTACCACCGGTGAGAAGGAAAGGTAATCCATAAAGGCAACCGGCATTCCCAGTGCATGCCCGACGCACCAGCCCACTCCCACAAAGGACGTTTGAACCACCATTGAAACAAGGGTCAGTCGCAGTAACAGCATCGGATTCGACCGGCAAACGTAGAAAGCGTTATAAACCCGTTCCACGGTTTCGAGCACGGTCCCGACGAACCGGATGTGATTCCACCGCTTGATCCAGGGGAATACCTCGAAGAGATGGACGCTAAAGGCCACGATCCCGCCGCCGATCAGTGTGGCGCATACCGTTAAGGCCGGCCAGGCATAGACGCGGGAGATGGAGTTTCCCATAAAGAAATCCCAGCGGATCAAAATCATTCCCCCGACAAGGAGCGCCAGAACAAGTAACCCGATAACCCGGTCAATGAGGATGGTGGAGACGGCTTCCGTCTTTTGATGGTGGGTCTCCCTTGCCGTGTAATAGGCCTTCACGAGATCTCCGCCCGTGGGGCCGATCATGAAGGAATTGAAGAAAAGCCCGACGAAAAAGATGGAGTTGACCCGGCTCCAGCCGAGGCGCATGTCCTGTGCGTCGAGAATCATTTTCCAGCGGACCATGCAAAGCAAAACAGGAAGGAGACACAGGAGAAATCCGCCCAGCAACCAGGGCCATTCCCCGGCTGTGGATTGTAGCGTGGTTTGCAGTTGTCGCATGTCCATCCTCCTGAAAATGAGGATCAGCACAACGATGGCGATGCCGATTTTCAGGAGTGTCGAAAGCGTTTGGCGGGTCTTGCTCATGAATGGTTCAGGATATCCTTTAAGGTCTGGTCGAGAGGGATCACGGATTTCCAGCCGGTATCCTGCCGGATGCGCCGGGTGTCAAGAGTCGGATTTTCATCGAGCGGACGATAGAAGGCAGGATCCCGGCTGATGTCGGGATTGACGCCGGCCAGTTCGCAGAGGCGGGTGAGAACATCACCCACTCTGACTTCAAGGCCGGAGGCGATATTGTAAGCCTTGCCGATGATTCCCTTTTCAGCGAGAAGGCGGTAGGCGCGGACAATGTCTCGCACATCGGTAAAGTCACGGCGATTATCCAGGTTGCCGACTTTCATGACGGCGGGAGCGCCATCGCGGATGGCCGCCACTTGTCGGGCAAATGAGGCGATGGCAAATTGTGGGGACTGCCCGGGCCCGATGTGGTTATGAGGGCGGGCGACCATGATATTCATGCCGTACTGCTTGGCATAGAGCAGGCAGATCTGGTCCGCCGCGGCTTTGGAAATGGCGTAAAAAGTATCGGGCCCGAGTAAATCATCCTCTTGTATGGGGGTAGCCCGGGCCCGCATGCCATAGACGTGTGACGTTGAAATAAAAAGAATACGGGCAGCGGAGGATATCTTTCGGAATGCTTCCAGGATATAGGTAGTGCCTACGAGGTTGATGTTCAGGATTTTAGCCGGGTCCACCGAGCCTGAAGGGACGAAGGCCCAGGCCGCCAAGTGAATGCAGGCATCCGGCCTGACTTCGGCCACCACCTTTTCCACGGTTTCGGCATCTGTGATGTTGGCGGAAATAAAAGAGGCGGACGTCAGCCATGCGGGAGTGCTGCCCATATCAAGGCCGATCACCTGATGGCCATGGGTGGTCAATTCATGGATCAAATGCCTGCCGACAAATCCACATGCCCCTGTTACAAGTATTTTCATATCACTGCCCACTGTTTCCTGACCACGGCCACCTTCTCATGTCCATGCCTCCCGAATCATTTTCAACCCGGTCACGATGTCCGCGGCGGCCACGGAGGGGGAGGGTTCGATCACGCGGATGATATCAGCCCGGGCCACCTCTTTGAAATCTTCAAATTTTGTGGTTCCTGCCGGCGGCATGAGATGATCGGTGGCGGGGGGGCGCACATCATGGATATGCATGCCGACGAGCCAGGGACGCAATCGTTTTGCCCAGCGGGCGTGGCTGATCAATCCGAGATTCTCCCTGATTTGGCCATGCCCCAAGTCCAGCCAGCAACGGAGTCGTGGTGAATTGAAATGAGTAAGAAGCGTTTCCATTTCGACTTCGGTGGGGATGGCTTCCCAGGTTGGTAGAATTTCGAAAGCCAGAGTTTGCCGGGTTTCTTCAAGCAGGGGGAGCAGATATTCGATTCCGGTGTAGAGATGGGGCAGTTGGGCGGGCACGGCTTTCTCGCGGGCGAGGATAAGCTGCATGCGGGCTTTCTCGTATTCTTCATCAT